>Ga0209746_1000615_pt1 | contig 18007 bp, 13 predicted proteins | sample BarGraNGADG00211_3_FD_184496 | JGI IMG/M metagenome (GOLD analysis project Ga0209746, IMG submission 184496) | Arctic peat soil microbial communities from Barrow, Alaska - Barrow Graham LP Ref core NGADG0011-211 (SPAdes) (version 2) | ecosystem: Environmental > Terrestrial > Soil > Wetlands >... | reverse complement strand
GGGCGCGAGCCGCTTGAATTCGTGCAAGGCGGAGGACAGATTATCACGGGTCTCGTGCAGCAGATATACGGGATGGGTGTCGGGGACGAGAAAAGCGTGGTTGTCCCACCGGCCGATGGCTACGGGGAAACAGATGCAGAGGCATACCAGCCCATGCCGCTCGAGGCTTTCCCAGCCGATCTGACGGTGGAGCCGGGGATGGGTCTCGAACTGCGCGACGTTTCCGGACAGGTATTGCAGGCCTACGTAGCCGACGCGCGCCCCGACGGTATCCTTCTCGACTTCAATCACCCGCTGGCGGGCAAGACCTTGCACTTCGACGTCAAGATAACCGGGCTGCGCGAGACGACCCAGGAAGAGCTCGCGCATGGGCACGTGCACGACGGCCACGAGCACGAACTTGACGACCAGAGCGAGGATTTCGAGGACGACGAGAAGAGCGAAGACGACGACGCGAACTGATGTCGACGACCCGGGCAGCGTCTGGGACGCTGCCCTTTCGAATAAACCTACTCTCTGGCAAGCAGCGCCATGTGCTGCAGCGAGATGATAGTCTTGGCATCGCGAATTTCGCCGCTTCTTATCATTTCCAGCGCCCGGTTGAAGGGGATGGTTACCAGTTGTGTATCCTCCCCTTCGGCCGCGACGCCTCCCCCCTTGCCGCTCTGTTCGCCGGCGGCAACTTCGGCCCAGAACAGGGCAATGCTTTCTGATGTGCCGCCTGGGCTGGGGTAGAAAGTGGCGATGGACCGCGGCTCGCTCTTCAGCTCGTAGCCGGCTTCCTCAAGCAATTCTTTGCGGGCAACCTGCCCGGCATCCAGGTCGGCTTCCTGCACGCCCGCCACAATCTCAAGCAGCCAGGCATGCCTGGCGCCCGCGCTGTTCTGCTCCTCCGCTTTGAGAGACGCGAATACGGGATAGCGGAACTGCCGGACGAGCAGCACAGCATTCTGGGCGCGATCATAAAGTAGAATCCCTACCGAGTTGCCGCGCTCGAAATTGAGCCGGGTGACGGGATCGCTCAGTGTCCCGTCGAAGCGCCGGTACTGCAAGCGCGCTCGCACGACCCGGAACAGCTCTTTGTAGCGGTAATCTTCGTTAAGCTCCAGCACTTTCACCATGGGTGGTTTTGCTGTGTCGAATGCTTCAGACATAACGGTCTCCTTGCTTAATCATACTCAACATCTATACCACGAGACGCTTGCCCATGCAACAGCTTTTGCCTCTCGCAGATTTGCCGCGCACTCGTAACTGGGGCAAAATGAGTGTGTTTGCACATTCGCTCGGATGCGAGTGAGAAAGGAAATCATCATGCCCAGGGACTACGGCCGTTTGATGGCCGAACTGGCGGAGAGCTACCGGCAGCACTCGCCCAAGTCAGCGCAACTGAATGAGCGCGCGCGGCAAGTGCTGGTCGATGGCGGCAATCATGCTCTGCGATTGATCGACCCATTTCCTCCGCGCGTTGTACGTGCGTCGGGAGCCTACATATGGGACGAGGACGGACACGCCATCCTAGACTTCTGGCAGGGTCACTTTGGCAACATCCTGGGGCACAATCCGCCCGAGATCGGCGCTCTGCTAGCTGAGGCGTTTGCCGGCGGTTCCGGCCTGCAAACGGGCTTCACAGATCGGCTGCAGATTGAGACTGCCGAGATCCTGTGCCGGCAAACGGGGGCCGAACGCGCCCGCTTCACGACCAGCGGCAGCCTGGCGACCATGTATGCGATCCTCCTGGCGCGTGCCTTTACCGGACGCAACCTGGTGATGAAGGTCAGCGGGGGCTGGCATGGCGCGCAACCGTGGGGTCTGAAAGGGGTGAGTTACGAGCCCGGCCAGGGCTTCAACCACCTGGACAGCCAGGGGCTGCCGCCTGCCTTCGCCGACGAGCTGCTCCTGACTCGCTATAACGATACACAGATGCTCACGGATCAGTTCCGCCAATTCGGCGATCGCCTGGCCTGTTTCATCGTCGAGCCGTTTATCGGCTCCGGCGGCAGCATTCCGGCCAAACGTGAGTATCTCCGGGCGGCACGCCAATTGACTGCCCGCTACGGAACAGTACTGATCCTCGACGAGGTCATATCCGGGTTCCGTTTTCGGGCCGGAGACATGGGGGCGCTGTATGGCGTCGTCCCTGACCTGGCCACCTTTGGTAAGATTATGGGTGGCGGCATGCCGGTTACGGCCGTAGCCGGTCGAGCCGATATCCTGAACCTGTCCGGTCGGGCGGGAGGCAGCAAGGTAAAGTTCTCGGGCGGCACCTATTCGGGCCACCCCGCGTCCTTGCTGGCAGCCAAGGCGATGATGACCTACCTCGCGGAACACGAGCAAGAGGTGTACACTCAACTGGGAGAGCTGGGGGCGAAAGCGCGTCTGGCTAGCGAGGGCGCGTTTGCAGCCGAGGGCATCTATTCCCGATGTACGGGTCACTCGGATGAGCTCCTGCTGGGCAGTTCCATGGTCCACCTGCATTTCCCGTACAGGCCCGACCAGCCCCTCGATTGCCCGGAGGACGTCTTTGATCCGGCCCGCTGCGATCCGACGTTGAGCGAACACGTGCTGCGCCTGGCGCTTCTGCAGGAAGACGTACATACCGTCCACGGGCTGGGCTCGCTCAGTTGCGCGCACACTGAGGCTGACCTGACCCGCCTGGCCGAAGCCTGCCGGTGCGTGGCGCGCCGCATCAAGCCCTACCTGGCCCTGCCGTCAGTTTAGCACTCGAACTCGAAGCGGCAGAGGAGGTAAGCCAGGCGCAGTAGCAGGCGCCCCCAGCTGCCAGGCAGCCAAAGGGGCGGCCGATATAGATAGTAGCTCATGGCTATTCTCAATTTCGTTGCCATCCGGCAGCATACGGCCCAGAAGATCCCAGTCACGCGAGAGGAGCGGGAATTGCTTGAGAAGCGACCCCACCATCTCCCAGGTGATCGTCCGCCAGTTGCTATAATAGGGCGTCGCGAGGTGCAGGGAATGGAGCGTCTGGCAGAGGCAGTCGATATCGTCATCGCTCATGCACGTCAGGTTCATCACCAACTTGTTCTCGGCCTCCAGGCTGCGCATGATCAGGCCACGCGAAAGCGGATTATAGCCGGCCAGGCATTCGGCGGAGGTATCGCCAGAGTCCATTGCCTCGGCGGCAATGAGGGCCGCGTCGCGGCCGCCGTAAATGGCGGGCAGGATGCCCAGGTGACCGCCGGCAGTAATCGCGTCCCCCAGGCCCATGAAACCATCGCGAATGACCCTCTGCGGCGCGTCCCGGATCACCATGCGCTGTCCGGCCCGGCTGATTATGCGAGACCCAACGAAGAGATCTCTCACGCGAAGGTCGTTCTGCAAGTACTCATCAAGATAAGCCCAGCAGGACTGCACGGTGATGTCCTTGGGACGGTCGGCGAAGACCGTGAAGTAGACCCAGGCACGGCCCGGAGCCGGCATGACGACTGTGCCGAACCCTTCTCGCGCCGAGCTATAGCGCTGTCCGAACGTGACGATCTGTCCCAGGTGGTCGGCCTTAACTGCAGGGGCCTCCAGCTCCTGGCTCACCACATAGGCATAGCGTCGCGCGGCAGGGACCGGCGCGTACAGGCCGGCCTCTTCGCACACGTGACGCGCCGTTCCCTCGGCTGACAGGACGATGTTCGCCCGGACATCACCGCGGCTGGTCCGCACGCCGCTGACCCGGCTCCCCTCCATGAGTAGACCGGTCGCGGCGGTCGCGTAGCTCAACTCAGCTCCCGCGTGAGCGGCTTGCTCGGCCAGATTACGCAACAACTCGGCAGGATCGACGACCACCACTGGGGACGCATCCTGCGCGAAAGCTAACTCGACATCATGGCCGCCCGGGCTCTTGTAAAGCCGCTGTTTGGGAAAACCGGCGATCAGCGCCTGGGACAGCTTCAGGTCGATCTCAGGGAAGTACAGGCCATTGCCTTGCTTTTGCACCGATATGAGGCCGGGTATGGGAGCAATAACTCCGCTGCATGGATAGGCCAGTTCGCCGCGCCGCGGCAGCCGCTCGAGGACCAATGTGTGAAATCCAAGGCGAGAGGCTGTTCGGGCGGCGCTGAGGCCGGCCGGTCCGGCGCCAACTACGACCACTTCGTATTTGTCATCCAACATAGCAGCCAGTCATCTCCAAACACGCGCGCATACAGGCCGGCCTAAGGACGGTCGCGAGCTACCCGGCAAGCGATGTGACGTGAGGCGGGTCGAAAAGCAACGACATTTCAGAGAAGCCGGCACTGGACTTTTCGCGCCGTTTTGTCTCCTGCAGCAAGCGCATCTTGGACAGGAGTTCATCGAGCGAATCATCTTCCAGCGCGTAAGCAGCGACTCCGGCTGCCGCATACTGCAGAAAAGCCTCTTGCGTGCGGGCCCAATCCATCAATACAACCTGGGGGCCACCACTGTGCTCTGACGCGGCGCGTGCAAGGTGAAGCACGCCATCACAGGGTAGATCGGCGGTGACGAGGATTAAGTCGCAATCGCCGAGATGAGGCAAAGCATCGGCCACCGAAACGGCTGAACCGACAACAACGATATCCGGCTCCCCACTCAGAATGGCCGTCATGATATCGCCCAGAGACCGGTCTTTATCCAGAATAAACAGGCGGATCACGGAACCTCTTACACCCCACTAAGACTGATAACATAACCAGCCCTATTGTATGAGATAAAGGGGGGCATTGGGAACCGTAGAAGATGGGGATTTTTCGAACGGAAATGATGCGGAGAAACTACGTACGGTTCAGGTATTCTCCTCCAATAAACCGTGTTCCATCGCGTAGTGCACTAGCTCTACGCGGCTATTGAGTGCCAGCTTTCCCATTATGTTCGAACGATGGCTCTCGACTGTGCGCACACTGAGGCACAACGATTCGGCAATCTGGCGATTGGTGTTGCCCTGGGCAATCAGGCGTAGGACCTCGATCTCGCGGCGGGTAAGCGTCTTGAGTGACCCCCCAGCCTGTGATTCCGTGCCGGACACGTTCTGCAGGAGCGCACGGGTCATTGCCGGGTGAACGTAAAGATCACCGCCGGCGACCGAATGAATGGCGTTAATAAGTTCAGACTCGACGGCCCGCTTGATTATATAACCTGCCGCACCCACCCGGACCGCCTCCTGCAACAGGCTATAGTCCTCGTGCACGGTCAGAATGAGCACTGCGATCTGCGGCTGGCTCTCCTTCAGTTGATGGGTGACCTCGATGCCGGTCAAGCCGGGCATGTTTATATCTAGCAGCAGCACATCCGGGCGCAGCTTCTCCGCCTGGCGCAACGCCTCATTACCGTCCGCAGCCTCCCCAATCACTTCCATGTCAGGTTCGGCATTGAGCAGTGAGCGCAACCCCGCCCGCAGCACACCGTGATCGTCGGCAATGAGAATCTTAATGGCCATTTGGTACCTCCACAAACACGGTTGTCCCGGCCCCGGGAGAACTCTCGACCACCAGGTGGCCGCCCAGCATTTCCGCCCGCTCGCGCATGCCAAACAGTCCCAGGCGGCCGCGCTGAACTGCTTCGTCGTAATCGAAGCCGATACCATTATCCTCGATAATCAGCAGAAGGCCTTGCTCGCGACTCTCCAATAACACATCAGCGTGGGTAGCCTGTGCATGGCGCAGCACGTTGGTCAGCGCCTCCTGAACGATACGGTAAATATTGGTCTCGATGTCTGGCGCCAACCGTTCTCCTTCGAAACCCAATGCTTCAAACCGCACGCTCAGCTCATTCTGGCGCGAGACCGCATTCGTGTACTGTTGCAAGGACGGCACCAATCCCAGGTGATCAAGGCTGGCCGGTATGAGGTCCATTGCCAGGCGGTGCAGGATGTCCAGCACACCGTCCGCCGTCTTGCGCAGCTCAGCAGCACGCTGCAGCACCGCATCCGGGTGAGCCGCGTCACGCTCAAGCAACTTTAGGCCTACCATGAGCGCCGCCAGCGCTTGTCCGGCATCGTCGTGAAGCTCCCGGGCAATCAGGCTGCGCTCGGTCTCTTGCACCACGACCAGGCGACGGGACAACACCTGCAACTGGGTGGGCCGAGCCGTAGCTCCTCAAAAAGCTGCGCATTCTGAAGGGCGGTTGCAGCCTGGGCTACGAGCGCTTCTGCCAGCCGGACGTGCTCCTCGGTAAAACCACCCGGCCGGACCATGTCTAGCGAGCAAAGGCCGAACACTCGCCCGCCGGCGATCAGGGGCACGCCCAACCAGCTGCGAATGTGCTCCGACCCGGGCGTATGTCGCCAGCCCGGATAAAGTTCAGTATCGGTAATGAGCAGAGTTTGCCTGTCGTTAAATACCTTAAAGATAGTGGGTGTGGCCTCAAGGTCAAAGGTAATCATGCTCAGTTGCTCGGCGTCGGTCCAAGTCTCATAACCTCGCAGCGCGCGCATCGCCATAGTATAGTCTTCGCGCATCAACAGCACGCTGGCGCTATCGTACGGTACCAGCCGGGCCAGGTTTATCGAGCACCCGTTCCAACACTGTATCCAGGTCCAGGGAAAGGGTGAGGACCATCGTCGCAGAGCGCAAAGTCTCAGCGATTTCACGGGCATGCCGTTCGGCGTCGTAGAGCCGGGCGTCCTGGATGGCTACCGCTAACGAGTCTGCCACCTGTCGGGCAAAGTCAAGATCGTCCGGCGGCAACCCGCCTGGCGCCCCCATTCCCAGGTTCAGACACCCAATCACATGGCCACCCGCTATCATGGGTAGGACCGTGAGCGAGCGCACACCCTCGGCATGCAACACCCGCGCCAGCAGGGACTGCTGCTCTTCGCCGGCGAATTCCTCCACGATGTGCGCGGCGCCCTGCAATCGCTCGGGATCGAAGCCAAACTCGGCGAGAGACAGACAACTGCCGGCGGCAATCGCGGTCTCACCTTCCACGTCGGCTGCCAAGAGCCGGGCCCGGCAATCGTTTGACTCGAATGACCAGACGGCTGCGTGGGGACAACTGTCGACCTGGCGGGCACGCCGCATCGCGGCCAAGGCGATCTCCTCGGGCGATTTAGCGGCCAGCACCGCGCGATCTATCTCATGCAAAATCCGCAGTCGCTCTGCCTGGTCAGCTACCGCATGCTCGGCCCGCCGGTGATCCGTTATGTCATGTACAATAGAATAGAGCAGGCGACGCCCCTGGATATCAAGCGGGCTGGAGTAAACCGCCACGTCGCGGACTTCACCCGAGGCCAGCCTGTGACGGTACGTGAAGTAGGTGCGGTTTTCCGTCACAGCACGCTGCATTTCGGCAAATACCTGCTCGGGCGGCAGAACGTTCACATCCGTGATCTTCTTGTGCTGCAATTCCTCAAGTGAATAGCCATAGAATTCGCAAGCCGCAGCGTTGGCTTGCACGATAGCGCCAGAATCCGGATCGATCAGAAGCTTGACGGCCCGGTTCTTCTCGAATATCTGCCGGTAGCGTTCCTCGCTCTCGCGCAGCGCGGCTTCGGCGCGCACGCGCTCAGTAGCGTGCTCGTCAACGACGATCGGGCCGGCAATTGCCTGGGTTGTGCTATGCAGTTGAGCCATTTCCACGCTCTCCTGGACGGCTGAGGGAAGGCGCGCCAGATTGCGTTTGGGGACGTAATCGCACAGGCCGAGCTTCATCCCTGCTACGGCCACTTCAAAGGCGGATGTAAACAAAAGGTAACCTCTTCCGACGCATACTAATTATACCACCACTATGTTGAAAATGGGTTCTTGCTTGACAGGCGCCTGCTTGCCCCCTACAATTTGCCTCGAGGGTAGCCGCATGTCCAATCCGCTTGATGGTTTCTCGATGCCTGTTCGAATCTGGTTTGAGGAAGCGTTCGGTGCGCCCACACCGCCGCAAGCCGAGGGCTGGCCGCCCATCCAGCGTGGTGAGCATAGCCTGATCCTGGCCCCGACCGGTTCGGGCAAGACGATTGCCGCCTTTCTGTGGGGAATAGATCAGATCTACCGCGAGCTCGCGGCCGCCGAGCGGCCGGCGGACCGGCCGGCGGACGGGCGCGTTGGACGACGGGGCAAGCGGGCGGCGAGCGACCCGGCCTCACGCCCAGGGATTCGCCTGCTCTACGTATCGCCTCTCAAAGCGCTGAACAATTACATCGAGCGCAACCTGCGCGCGCCGTTGGCGGGTATCCGGGCCGTCGCACAACGCCTGGGCGAGCCTCTGCCGCCGCTGCACGTGGCGGTGCGTACGGGCGATACCCCTGGACACGTGCGCCAGCAAATGCTCAAGCAGCCGCCGCACATCCTGATCACCACACCCGAGTCGCTGTACCTGATGTTGACCAGCCCGCGCGCACGGGAGATGTTCCGCCGCACCGTTCATACCCTGATTGTGGATGAAATCCACACTTTATGCGGCAACAAGCGGGGCGTTCACCTTTCACTGACTCTGGAGCGCCTGGAGCACGAAACGGGCCGGCGCGTGCAGCGGATTGGCCTGTCGGCCACGCAGAAACCCCTGGAAGAAGTCGCGCGCTTCCTGGGCGGGCAAGAGTGGGCAGGGAACCCCCCCTTGTTAGTGCCGCGTCCGGTAACCGTTGTCGACACCGGCTACAAGAAGGCGCTAGACCTCCAGGTCGTGACCGTGGTCAAGGACTTCCGGGACATGCCCGGTGACACCATCTGGCCCTCCGTTGTGGCGCGCGTGCTGAGCGATATTCGACGCAGGCGCAGCACCCTGGTCTTTGCCAATAACCGGCGCCTGGCCGAGAGGACTGCCGACCGGTTGAACGCGCAGATCGCGGCGGAAGAGAGCGAAGAGATCCCACCGGGCAGCACCGAGGCGCTGGCCCCCGGAGGGATCGTGCGCGACCGGGGCATGTTTGCCCTGGGCGCCAAAGGGCCAATCCGTGCGCATCACGGCAGCATGTCGAAGGAAGCGCGCCACTCCATGGAAGAGGACCTGAAAGCCGGGCGCCTGCCCGCGTTGGTCGGCACCAGCTCGCTCGAGTTAGGCATCGACATCGGCGCGGTGGATCAAGTGGTGCAACTGGGGTCGCCGAATAGCATCGCCCAGGGCCTGCAACGGGTCGGACGCTCGGGCCACCTGGTGGGTCAGACCAGCGTCGGGCGCATTTACGCCACCAACCGGGAGGACCTCGTCGAAGCAGCCGCGGTGGCGCGCGGCATGCTCGAAGGCGACGTCGAGCCGACTTACACGCCGCAGAACCCGTTGGACGTGCTGGCCCAGCAGATTGTCGCCATGGTGTCGGTGGAGGAGTGGCCGGCGACGGCCCTCTTCGACCTGGTACGCCAGGCATACGCTTACCACGATCTGTCAGTGGACGCCTATCGCGCGGTGCTCGAGATGCTCAGCGGCAAATACCACCGCGCCGGCGCCAACGAAGGGGGCGGGAACATTGACCTGCTGCCCGGCGCCCTGCGGCCGCGCCTTGCCTGGGACCGCGTCAATGACCGTCTGGCGGCGCTGCCCGGCTCGCGCTTGCTAGCGATTAGCAACGGTGGCACCATCCCAGACACCGGCCCCTACCGCGTCTATCTCGGCGACGGCAAAACGCGCGTCGGCGAGCTCGACGAGGAATTCGTTTTCGAAACGCGTGTGGGAGACGTGTTCCTCTTGGGCAGCAACACCTGGCGCGTGCTCGACATCACTGACGATCGGGTGATTGTCGGCGATGCCAGCGGCGCCGTGCCGCGCATGCCCTTCTGGAACGGAGATTATCCCGGGCGCCCCTACGAACTGGGCCAGCGGATCGGCCGCTTCCGCGGGGAAGTGTCGGAGCGAATCGCACGACCGGGCGCGCAGCTCGACGAGCTGGTCCGCTGGCTGCGGCGCGACTATGCCCTGGACGAAAACTCGGCCAATAACCTGCTAGAACATGTCCGCCGCCAGCTTGATGCGCTGGGCACCATGTCGTCCGATACCACCATCGTCGCCGAGCTTTTTCACGATGCACTGGGCGAGCCGCGCCTGGTGATCCACTCGCCCTTCGGCGGACGCGTGAACGGCGCCTGGGCCATCGTGCTGCGTAGCGCCCTGCAGGAGCGAACAGGAGTCGAGGTCGAGATGCAGGCCAAGGACGACGGCATGATCTTCCGCTTTCCGAGCCTGGAGGGCCTGCCGCCCGTCGACATCCTGCAGTCGATGACACCCACCGAGGCGCGGGAACGCCTGTTGCGTGACCTGCCGAACTCAGCGGCTTTCGGCGCACAGTTCCGCATGAACGCCGGGCGCGCGTTGCTGCTGCCGCGCGCGCATGGTCATCGCCGCACGCCCTTCTGGCTGCAGCGTCTGAAGGCCAAAGACCTGCTCGCCGTCGTGCGCCAGTTCAAGGACTTCCCCATTGTTGCCGAGACGTATCGCGATTGCCTGCGCGATGTGTTCGATCTGCCCCACCTGGAGGAAGTTCTGGAAGCCATCCAGCAAGGCAGCATTCGAGTCACTGCGATCGAAACTGCTGTGCCCTCGCCCGTCGCCGCCGACCTTTTGTTTGGCTTCATGGAGCAGTACCTCTACGAGTGGGACGCGCCCAAAGCCGAACGCCAGCTGCAAACACTCGCCGTCCGCCGGGACATGCTGGAAGATCTGCTGGGGAGCGGGGTTGAGCTAAGCGAATTACTCCGGCCGGAGGCCGTCAGTGAAGTAGTGGGGCAGAGCCGCCACACCGCAAGTGGCTACCAGGCCCGCAGCGTCGAGGAGTTGGCCGTGTTCCTGGAGGAGCTCGGCGACCTGACCGAAGCGGAGATCGCGGCAGTCTGTGTCCTGCCGCAGGAAGCCGCGGATAAGAGGGCAGGCCTCGCCGGGAACCCCCAGGCCGCGGCCTGGCTGCGGCAACTGGCGGATACTGGACGGGTGGTGAAGATAGCCGTACCCACCAGGGGCGGGCCCGAGGAGCGTTGGCTGGCCGGCGAACTGGCCGGCGAATATGTGCCTGACCGAGCGGGAGCGGGCGCAGCGGCAACCTCCGCTTCCGATAGCCCCCTGCCGAACCCGGAAGCCGTCCTGCGCCGCTATCTGCGCAGCGCCGGCCCAATTACCCGGCAGACGATCCTCGATCGCTATGCTTTCCCGGAAGAGTGGCTCGAGGACGCTCTTACCAGGTTGGTGGCCGCACGGGTCGTTCTCAAGGGTCACTTCACGCCCGGCGGCAGAGCAGGCGCATGCCCGCCCCCCTGTGAGGAATACTGCGATCCTGGCCTACTGGAACAGATCCACCGCCGCAGCCTGGGCTTGCTGCGCAAGGAGGTCCAACCCGTTTCCCTCAGCCGCTACGCCGATTTTCTGACGCACTGGCAGCACATGCGAAAAAACGAACAGTTGCTCGGCCAAGATGGGCTGCGCATGGTCATGCAGCAACTGCGCGGCGTGGCCGTTCCAGGCGTGACCTGGGAACGGGATGTGCTCCCCCTGCGCCTGGCCGGCTATGATCCGGAAGACCTGGACGATCTGTGCCAGACCGGCGAACTGGTATGGGCCGGCCAGGGCCGTGACCCGCGCCGGGCGCGCTTCCGTTTCCTGCCGCGCGGCGAGGGCGGGCTTTTCCTGGGAGAGCCGGACCAGAGTGGGCTCAGCGAGACTGGGCAGCTCGTCTACGAGCAGCTAAAGAGCGAGGGCGCGTCATTCACGACCGACCTGGCGGTAGGAACCGGTCTCAAGCCGCCGGCGCTCGAAGCTGCGCTGGTCGAGCTGGTTATGTGCTGGCTGGCGACCAACGACACGCTGGGGGCTATGCGCTACCTGGCTGAATCGGGCAGAAAACCGGGCACGCCCGAGCCTGCGAGCCAGGCACCGAATGGAAACTTGGATGCAGCCCGGCGTCCGCTGAGCTCGCTGGAAGCGGAGTTGGCCGCCCGCCTGCCGCAATCACGTCCACTGTCTGCCGGCCGTTATCGGGGCGCACAGTGGCGCGGCGCCAAACGACGCGTGGCCCAGCGGTTGCGCGCGGGCAGCCCCGCCAACGACCTGGCAGCGGGCCGCTGGTCGCTGGTTCACCGGGCAGGCGTGCTGGGGCGCCCGCTCTCGCCCGATGAAAGGGCGGGAAAGCTGGCGCGCATCCTGCTCGAACGCCATGGTGTGGTGACGCGCGATGCGGTCGAACGCGAGGAACTGGGTGCGGACTGGCCTTTGCTGTATGCACACCTGCAGCGCATGGAGATGCGTGGTGAAGTGCGACGCGGCTACTTCGTGGCCGGCCTGCCGGGCGCCCAGTTTGCCCTGCCCGACGCGGTGGAGAAGCTCCGTGCCGCCGGCCAGGCGTGCAGCAATGGCCCAGGACTTGTCGTACTGAATGCGACGGACCCGGCGAACCTGTACGGGTCGATGGAGCCCGCGCCCCTGGCAGGCGATGACAGACTGCGCTTTGCCCGCCTGCCGTCTACCCACGTTGTCCTATCTAACGGCAAGCCGGTGCTGATCGCCGAGGACAGCGGCGAGCGGCTCACGGCCATCGTTGAGGACGGGCCTGAGCTGGTCAAACAGGCTGTAAGCGCCTATCTCGATCGGCCGCACGCGCCTCGCCACCTGGTCGTCAGCCAATGGAATGGCGCAGCGGTGCTGGGCGGTCCGGGGGAGGCGTTGCTGCAGGAGCTGGGCTTTTATCGCTCACCGGCAGGCATGGAGTGGTGGGCGGCACATTAGGCACTGTCCTTTCAGGTTGCGCGTGTTGCAGGGTATAATCGGGCCAGAGGAGAATCATGGCTGTCATCAAGCGCCTGGCCGGTTACCTTGGGCCCTATTGGAAGACACTGATCATCACCTGCACGCTGCTGGTGCTGAACATCGCTTTCAGCCTGCTGCCGCCCCTGTTCCAACGCCAGATCATCGACCAGGTTATCGGTCACCAGGCCCTTGGAGGCCTGCTGGTGCTGGTTGGCGGGTTGATCGCCGTGTATGCTCTCGCCAGCCTGACCGAGCTCGGCGACCAGTATCTGCGCCACACCCTGGGCGAGCGCTTCATCTGCGATCTGCGCGTGCGCCTCTATGGTCACCTCCAGCGGCTCTCGCTTTCTTACTTCGAGCACACCTCCACCGGCGAGCTGATGTCACGCGTTACCAACGACGTCAACGCCATGGAGCAGTTCGTGACGCACGGCGTGGTGCTGACTGCGATCGACGGCTTGCGCCTGCTGGGCTCCGCAGCGGTGCTGCTCGTCCTCGATTGGCGCCTGGCATTGGTGGCCTTCCTGCCGATACCGATCGTCGCCTACGGCTTGCGCCGCTATAACCGGCGCGCCCGGCCCATTTATCGCAAGGTCCGGCGGCGCCTGGCCGACATCAACGCGAAGCTGCAGGACAACCTGGCCGGCATCCGCGTGGTGCAGGCGTTCGGGCAGGAAGGATCGGAGCTGGGCCGCTTCAGCAGTGTGAGCGAGAATTACTACCAGGAGCGCGTAAGCGTTATCCGCGCCTGGTCGACCTTCTTCCCCGCCTTGGGCTTCGCCTCGTCCGCCGGCGGCGCCCTGTTGCTAGGCGCCGGCGCTTACATGGTGGTCAAGGGCCAGCTGTCTTTGGGCACACTGGTGGCCTTCCTCTCTTACTCGACATTCCTCTACGAGCCGTTGCGCCGGCTGACCGAGATCGACAATATCCTCCAGGAAGCCATCGCAGCCGGAGAGCGGATCTTTGAAATGATGGATGAAGTACCTGAAATCAAGGACGCGCCGGACGCGATCGCACTGGAGCGGATCCAGGGCGACGTCGTCTTTGAGGACGTGCACTTCCGCTACGACGCAGACGGGTCCGCGGCCGGAAGTGACGGATCGGCGGCCGTGCGCAGCGAGGAAGTGTTGCACGACATCGACTTCCACATGAAGCCGGGCGAGATGGTCGCCCTGGTGGGGCCCAGCGGCGCGGGCAAGACCAGTATCGCCAACCTGCTCTGCCGCTTTTACGACCCGACCCACGGCCGCGTGCTGGTCGACGGCTGCGATCTGCGCGCACTGCAGTTGGGCTCGTTGCGCCGGCACGTAGCCGTCGTGCTGCAGGACACCTTCCTGTTCAACGCCAGCGTGCGCCAGAACCTGCTTTACGGAAAGCCAAACGCAACCCAGGAAGAGTTGGTCGCGGCAGCCAGGGCTGCGTACGCGCACGATTTCATCAGCCAGATGCCGGATGGCTACGACACAGAGATCGGCGAGCGGGGCGTGAAGCTGAGCGGTGGGCAGCGGCAGCGTCTCGCCTTGGCGCGTGCCATTCTGGCGGACCCGCGTATCCTGATCCTGGACGAGGCCACATCGTCGGTTGACGCCGAGGCGGAGTACCTGATCCAACAAGCGCTGGAACAGGTCATGATCGGCCGGACCTCGCTCGTCATTGCCCACCGGCTCAGCACCGTCCGCAATGCGGACAAGATCATCGCCGTGGATGAAGGCCGCATTCGCGAGATCGGCAACCACGAAGAGTTGTTGAATCGCGGCGGTCTGTATAGCCAGCTCTACCAACGGCAGTTAGAGCTGGCCACAACGGGATTGGACCAGACGAGCCTGAACTGAGAAGGCAGAACGATAAAGGATAAAGGCAAAAGGCTGAAGGTTTGCATCTGCCCTTCAGCCTTCTTCTGCCTTCGACCTTCCGCCCTCCTCCTTCCTCCGGCCGCTCCGCCTATCCTCTGGCCACCTGGCGCACCTCCTGCCCGTTGCAGTAGCCTTCGCCCTCGATCTTGTGCAGCAAGAGGGCTTTCCCCTCCCGCGTGACAAGCAGTTGCAAAGGTACGTTGTGGATCGGGCACAGCACCGGCCCCTCGCTCTCGGCGCCCGCAGCCGAGATGGCCGCGGAGCCGATCGTTGGCGCGGGCGGGACGCTATCCCCAGGCTGCGTGCCTGCAGGGCTCGTCGCTTTTCCGGCCAATGCTCCCTCTGCCACCTTTTTGCGCGCCTGGCTCCTGGGAGATTCCCGGCGCTCCTCGCCCGGTGACGGCGCGCTCGCCAGCTGCGGACCGCCCGCCTCGTCACCGGGCCTCCCCTCGTTTGAGGCGCCGGACGCCCGTTCGCCATCCGCCGGGATTGTAGTCTCTTGCCCCAGCTGCTCAAAGGCCGCCGCTTGCCGGTTCTGCCCAGCGGTTTCGGGCTGCCCAGCTTCGGGCCGCCCAGCAGCAGCGGGCTGCGCGTCAGGGGCTGGCCGGCCGGCGCCCTGGCCGATTTCGCCGGCGCTGTCACGGACCTGCGCCGGCTGATCTCCTTCGTTCACCGGTCCTGGAGGAGCCGGTAGTTCACTATCGCCCGTGCGCGGCAGCCCGTTCTCATTTTGGCGCCTGCCCGGCGCGGCCTGGCCTCCCTCTTGTCCCACCCCAAGACCTGGGGCACGCCCCGACACGTTGGGCGGTCGTCGCAAGTCGCCGCCCGGCTGGCCCGTTCCTGCCGGACGCGCGCCTCCAGCCGCCGCGTGGCGGCTATAGCCGTTCGTGTCACCCGCCGGGTGGTCAGCGTATCCGTTGGTCCCAGCCCTGGCGCGGACACCCTGACCGTTAGCCTCCGCTCGCAGCGGCGCGGCAACAGAGCGCGCGGCATGCTCGACACGCTCGGCGCGCATGGCCGGCGACTGGCCCTCAGTCTCTGACGCCGGTCCGCTGCGCTCGGCGGGAGCAGGATGCGTCCCGGCGTACCGGCGGAGCAAGCCCTCCAGCTTTTTGAGCTCCACCTCCGTGATGCCTCGCTCGGCGTCGTAGTCCACCCAGGGTTTGGGCAGGTCATACAGGTAGCGGCCAAGCCCGAAGGCTGCGCAAGCCCGCTTGAAAGCCTGGGCCTTGGCGCTGGTCAATGCGTTCTCGTCGGTCAGCTCGCACTCGCCTACATCGCTGCGGGTGCGCTCGGCGATTGTCAGCCGGCACTTGACAAAAACCTTACCGGAGATGACGCGCTTCTCGCCGGCCCGTCCCAGCGCCTCCTGCGGGTCCGAGAACCAAATCGCGTAGTCGTCCTGCCACTCGGGACAAACCTGATCCAGGCGCTCCTGGTACGGTTGCGTATCTACATAGGGCACGGCCAGGCAGCGCTTGCGCTCCCGGCTGATCGTCTGCGGCTTCCAGGCAACAACTTCAACCGAAAATGGGACCCTCAATCCCTCCAGAACCTGTTCCCAGTTCCTGGTGTCCATGTGTCTTAATCTCCTTTCGCGGCTCGGTCCCGGGCTGGCGAACATCTGTTCTATTGATTATAGCATATGTGTCAAGCCAGTGCAAGAGACTTTCGAAACGCATTTGATGTGCGAAGCGTACGAGGCGCGAGATGTTTGCTGGCACGACTACTGAAGCCCATCGGCAGATGGGCATACTGAAAGAATGGGCAACGATTTGTCAGGTATCCACCACGTGACGGCGATCGCCGGGGATCCACAGCGCAATCTCGATTTCTACACAGGAGTGATCGGGCTGCGCCTGGTGAAAATCACCGTCAACTTCGACGACCCGGGTACCTATCACCTCTATTACGGCGACGGCCAGGGGCGTCCGGGCACGATCCTGACCTTCTTCCCCTGGCCGGACGGCGCAAAGGGCAGAAATGGCCCTGGACAGGCGACGATTGTCGCGTTTGCCGTACCCCTAGACGGGCTGCAATTCTGGGCCGAACGGCTGGAAGACTACAAGATCAACTACGAAGGGCCGATTGCCCGCTTTAGCGATCGCATCCTGACCTTTCTGGACCACGACGGGTTGCAGATCGAGTTGGTTGGCCAGCGCCGCTTGAGCGGCAACGGCGAACGACTTGGGGCCGTGCCGGCGAAATACGCTGTGCCGCGGATCTGTGGGGTAACGCTGGCACAGGAGGAGTTGGGGCCGACGGAGCAGATGCTGACGGGGTTGCTAGGCTTCCGGTCCGTCGACCAGGTGAGCAACCGCTACCGCTACGTTACCGGGGATCAGAGCGCGGAAAGCTTCGTCGATGTGCTTGTGATGCCCGGCATGCTGCAGGGCCGCGTCGCGGTAGGCACCATCCATCACGTGGCCTGTCGGACGCCGACCGATCGTGCTCAGTTGGATTGGCGGGAGGACCTTCTGCGCAGCAATACCCGTGTCACTCCCGTCCAGGACCGCCAGTACTTCCGCTCGATCTATTTCCGTGAGCCCGGTGGCGTCCTGTTTGAGATCGCGACCGACCCACCTGGCTTCACCGTCGACGAGGCGGCCGAGAACCTTGGCGCCCGCCTGATGCTGCCCCCCTGGCTGGAGCCCCGGCGTGAAGCCATCGAAGGCGATCTGCCCGCGCTACGTCTGCCCACCTCACGTCCGGCCTTCGTCAGAGCCCCAGGTCAATAACCGGCCAGTACCGGTGCGTCCGGTAACGCGCTAAGCTCGCCGGCGGCTGGCGGCTGAGTATGATCCGTGGTTTGCCGCAGTCCCTACGCGTAGTTTCCCGCAAATTTGCGCGTCCTGAAACCAGCGTTTTCCACTCTTCACAGGCGGCTGCCAGCGCGCGTATACTAGCGCCTAGTATGACTTGTGACAGCTAGCACAATGCGCGCTGATCTCACCCCATTTAGTGCTGTCAGTTCCCCGAGGGCCAAGAATGTCGTCGTTTTCTCTAGAATCAAGGAGGAAAGCTATGCGTCGCTATGTCATGACCGGTCTGCTGCTCGTGTGCGTTTTGCTAGTGCTAAGCGGTTGCGCCGCCAAGAGCCCGACGGCCAGTAACGCCTTTTCTTATGCCTGTGCGGCCGGCGGTGACTGCGGGGTCTTCATGACCATCGCCAATCCGAATAACCAGGCCGATACGCTGGTAGCGGCCAAGACCGACGTGGCCGGCCGCGCGGAGCTGCACACCATGGTGAAAGATGATCAGGGCGGCATGAAGATGCAACAGGTGCAGAACATCCCCCTGCCGGCGGCCGGTAGCGTCGAGCTCAAGCCAGGATCGCTGCATGTCATGATGTTTGGCCTGACCAGGGAACTCAAACTGGGCGATACCTTCAATGTGACCTTCAAGTATGAAAAGGCTGGCGAGAAGACGGTGCAGGTCCAGGTGAAGGCGAAGAACTGAGGCCGCGAGAGCTTATGAAACGGACAAGCCGGTTCGCAATTGTCGTGACGGCAGTTGCCACTTGGGGGCTTGTTGCGGCA
>Ga0209746_1000614_pt1 | contig 18050 bp, 14 predicted proteins | sample BarGraNGADG00211_3_FD_184496 | JGI IMG/M metagenome (GOLD analysis project Ga0209746, IMG submission 184496) | Arctic peat soil microbial communities from Barrow, Alaska - Barrow Graham LP Ref core NGADG0011-211 (SPAdes) (version 2) | ecosystem: Environmental > Terrestrial > Soil > Wetlands >... | reverse complement strand
GAACAGCGGACGGGAACGCTGGATGCGGACACTGCCGAGGGGCGGTTGGTCATCATCGTGAGCTGCCTCGAGTCTTCGGAGCGGTCCCGGGCGAAGGCGGGCGATCGTCCGCGGTCCGCCTGCCGCCTGGGCATTCGGCCGCGATGGCGTGCCGCCACGAGATGTTCACGGCGGACTCCCGCTTCGTCCGCGGGACGGCGGCATTGTGCTGTCTTGACCCCTCGTCGTCATGACGATCCGTCATCTCGCGGACGCCAGTGCCCGAAAACGGAGACAGCACTACGGCAGCGTGAGCTGGCCCAATAGCCGGGCGGTCGCCAGATCCACCAGGGGACGATCGAGCCGCTCGAGGAAGATGACGAGATTCCCCTGGTTCTGGTTATCGAGGAACGCGACCGACGGCACCCAGATCGCCTCTGCGTCGAGAGCAGACCGAACGAACGTCGCGAGTGCCCGGGCGGCCCCGGGGTCGAGCACGAGCTTCGACATGTCGTCGATGGAGAGCTGGGCCTGGTTCGCGCCGTCGCGGAAGTCGATGGCCCGCTCGAGGCTGACCGTGACCTCGTAGAGGTCTCGCGGCGGGACAGGAACGCCGGCTGAGAGGCCCGCGTCCTCCAGGTGCCGGAGCCATTCGGTGGCCGCCACCTCGCGGGACGAAGCAAGGTAGTGCGTCGGCTCGCCCGGCAGGTTCCAGCGGCCACGGGCAAGGCCGGCCCGACTGGTGTCGAGTGGCCGGGCTCCCTTCGGGACGTGCCGGAACGTTGTCCCTCGCCAGGGCTCGATTCGCAGGCTCACGCAGGTCCGCCACCAGCAATCCCGTGCAGGAGATCGAGGACCTCGTGACGGTGCTCGCCCTCGAGGACGTCGATGACGCGACGTCCCTCGAGGAGCGGCTGGCGCGAGGCGACGAATCGCCGGAACCCATCGACTCCGAACGTGGCAGTGCCAAGGTCGCGGACGTCGGCAAGAAACGACAGGCGATCCGCGGCGGCGGCTTCGGGGACCACCTTCGACCCGGCTGCCTCCCAGCGCGCCACCGTCCGGGGGCTCGCGCCGACCAGGCGAGCGAACCGCTCCTGGGGCAGCCCGAACTCCGCCCGCAGGCGGCCGATCTCGGACGTCCCGCCTTCTCGCAAAGACCGGTCACCCGCCGTCCGAGCGAGACCACCCCCGAGGCGCCCCCAGGCAGCCTTGAGATAGGCGTTGACCCGAGCCGTGGGGAGGCTGAGTCGCTCGCCGATCTCCGTCGTCGTCAGCCCGCCCGCGGCCATGCTCAGGACCTCGCGTTGCCGAGGCGACAGCGAGCGGAGGACCGACGTGATCTCGGTTGGGTCCGGAAAGGTCTTGACATGTGTCATGACGTCATTTTGCTCCACGCTCTCCCCATGTCAAGTCGTGACGGTGGCGGGCTCCGCCGATCTCTCGACGGGGCGGACGGAGTGGTCGCGCGGTGGGTACGCTTCGAGCCGTGGAACCCGGCGTCGTGATCATCACCGGCTGCTCGACCGGGATCGGCCGCGCGACGGCCACGGCCCTTGCGGCTGCCGGGTACGCGGTCGTCGCGACCGCTCGCCGGCCCGAGGCGATCGACGGGCTGGGTGCCGCGCTCACGCTCCCCCTCGACGTCACCGACGAAGCGTCGATCAAGGCTGCCGTCGACGCGACGCTCGAGCGGTTCGGGCGGATCGACGCGCTCGTGAACAACGCGGGCTTCGCGGTCCGCGGCGCCGTCGAGGAAGTCGGGCTCGACGCGGTGCATCGGATGTTCGACGTGAACGTGTACGGTGTGATCCGGATGGTGCGAGCGGTCGCCCCCATCATGCGACGGCAGGGGTCGGGCCGGATCGTCACGATCGGGTCGATCGGGGGTCGGCTGGCGAATCCGGCCAACGGCACGTATGCAGCGACGAAACACGCCGTGGAGGCGCTCAGCGACGCCATGCGCGTGGAGCTCCGCATGTTCGGCATCGACGTGGTCCTCATCGAGCCCGGCAACATCCGGACCTCCTTCGGTGACACGACCGACCGGGCGTCCGGGACGATCCTCAAGCGCCGGGACTCCCCGTACGCGCCGCTCTACGCGGGGTATGCCGCGGCCACCGCCCGGCTCAGGGCGCACGAGCCGGGCCCGGAGGCCGTGGCGAAGGTCGTCCTGGACGCGCTCGCGGCCGACCGGCCCCGCGCCCGGTACCGCGCCGCCGTGCCGCTGGGGACGCGCGCGGTGATCGCCTTGCCGGATGCCGGCCGGGACGCGATGATGCGGCGGCTCTATCACATCGGGAGCCCGACTCGCCGCGGCCGCGGCTGACGTTCGTCGTCGCGTCGCGCGATGGTGCGAGCGAACACAATCTGCCGGTGTTCGGCCCTGCCGCCTTCCTCTTCGACCCGACCGGCGACACGCTCGCCTCGATCGCCGCCGACAAGCCCGCCACGGGCGCGCCAGCGTTACCGCTCGGACCCCTCCGGCTGATCGACGCCCGCACTGGAGCCGTCAGGACGCTGCTCGACGGCCGAGCGTGTCTTTCGACCGGCGAGCGACTTCGTGAACCAGATCCTGCCGTACTTCGATCAGTACGCCCTGAGTCACCGCCTGTGGGCACCCGACAGCGCGTTGATCATCCTGCCGCTCGTCGACTCGAGCGGAGGCACGCAGATCGTCGTCGTACCGGCGGACGGCACGGATAGCCGACCGATCGCCGATGGCGTGAGCGGCTTCTGGAACCCGTGATCCGTCTGAGATGGCGAACGATCAGCTCGCCTCTTCGCCCGCGCCGTCTGCCTCACCCTCTGCGTCGCCGCCCTGGGCGGCCTTCGCCGTCTTGCTCAGGTGGCTCGCCTCGATGAGCGTCGTCCGGCCATCGCGGTCCTTCCAGCGAGTCTGGACCAGGACCTCCTCGGTCTCGCCAACGAGCCGAAGGACGACGGTGTAGCCGGAGCCGCCGCCGCGATCGATCGATTCGACGGTCGCCTCGCTCGACGGGAGCGGGAGAAGGGCCAGCACCTCTCCGAGATGCTCTCGAAGTTCCTTGCTGAAGTCCTCCGTCGCCCGTCCGATGTCCCCGGCGACGAGCGCCACACAGAGAGCCTCGGCGCGCTCACGAACGTCGTGTTCTTCCATCGGCTGGCCCTCGAAGGTGCGGATCAAGCCCAGGTGCCATCCCCCTGGGGCCACTCTACGCCACCAGGAGAGCGATGGCCCAGACAGGCGAGCGTCAGTGCCTCGCGTGTCCCGATGATCTCGCGTGCTTCCTTGTCGACGCTCGGAGCGCCTGGATCCACAACAGGCCGAATGGCACTGGGGACGAGGCGGCTGGGCTATGCCACAATGCGTGCCCGGAGAGGATGTCAGATGACTAGCGTCTGACGCCTGGAGTGGCAGCTCGTGATGCAACGGCTCTCGACAGCACCAGTCTCGTGTCTCGGATCTGGCCGCCACGGCTCGCCTGATGCGTCTGCATCGGCGACACACCCTGTGCCCCGTTCGCGATGTCGCTGTGGGCCGCCATCCTTCCGGCGCATATACACCCGGCCGCCGACCCGGATGCAGCGCTCGACCACGCCCTCCAGACCGTGGTCCTTGAACCGGCGACGCCGCAGCAGCAGCGTCGGGATGCTGCTGTTGACCTTGTCGGCGATCCCGACACCCTCGGCCGCCCGGAGGGTGATCCAGGCGCGACCGTCGTGGGCTGCTCAGTGGTGCCCACCCGGCTCATCGCCGCAGAGTCTCGGCTTGGGACTCGCCCACAGCCACCGGAGGCGCGGGGCTACAGGCGAGGCAGGCATTGGTGCGCCGTAATCGGACTCTGCCCCGGTAGACTCGTGAAGAAACCATCGAGGGATGGGGGAGCTCGATCAGGCCACGCATGCGCCGGCCTTTGCGCCGTGCCATCCAGCAACACTGAACTGCTGCCAGACATTGTCGCGAGTTTCTAGCCCGGTCGAACAAGGGGCGGACATGAGCGGAACTGAATCCGACGAGCCGATGAGGGCGACAGTCGCTGGCGGCCGTGTGGATTTGGGTCGATTCCTGCTGAGCTGGTTCGCGGTACCGTCGGCTCTCATCATCGCCCTGCTGCTCGGCGCCGTCATGATGCTGGCACTGGGCGCGAACCCGCTCACCGGCTACAGCGCGCTCGTGACAGGAGCCTTCGGCGGAAGCTATGCGCTGAGCAGCACCGCGATCCAGGCAGTTCCGCTGCTGCTCGTCGGGGTCGGGATCTGCATCGCGTTTCGAGCCAATGTCTTCAACATCGGCGGCGAGGGCCAGATCGCGATGGGTGGATTGGCGGGCTCGGCGACCGCGCTCGCTCTGCCCAATCTGCCGAGTCTCGTGATGATCCCGCTGGTGCTCCTGGCCGGCGCTGCGGGTGGCGCGATCTGGGGCGCGATACCGGGCGTCTTCAAGGCGAAGTACAACGTCAACGAGATCCTGAGCACCATCATGCTCAACCTCGTGGCAGTCCAGGTGATGAATTACCTGCTCGCTGGCCCGATGGTCGACCAGTCGCCGGACTCGGTCGGGGGCCTCATCCCGGAGACGAAGCTCCTGCCGCCGAACTCCTTGCTGCCCATCCTCGTCAAGGGTACGCAGCTCCACCTGGGCGTGCCGATCGCGGTGATCGTCGCGATCTGTGTGTACTTCCTGCTGTGGCGCACCAGTTTCGGGTTCCAGATCCGGAGCGTTGGGCTCTCGCGGAATGCGTCGGCCTACGCGGGCATGCCTGTCAAGCGGACGATCACCCTGGCGATGACCTTGAGCGGGGCCATGTGCGGTCTCGCCGGAGCGATCCTGGTGTTTGGCAGCATCTCGCACCGCATGGTGACGGATGGCAGCCTGACTGGGTTCACGGGCTCCGCTGGCTTCAACGGCATCGTCGTCGCGCTATTCGGCGGCCTCAACCCGCTGTGGACGATCGTCTCGGCATTCTTCTTTGGCGGTCTTATCGTGGGTGGCTCGTCGCTGCAGGTCGCCACCGGTGTGCCCTCTGACCTCGTCACTGCGCTCAGCGGGATCGTCGTGGTCCTGGTCGTGTCGCTCGAGTACCTGCGCAGGCGCGCTCGCGCCCAGTCGATTGCCCTCGGTGGCCCTCGAGCGGCCAGTCCACCGCGTCGGCCCCACCAGGATCCACCGTTGGCCGTCAAAGGAGGGGGCGACCGATGAACCAGTTCTTCACAGTTGACGTCCTCACGGTCACCGTCGCGTCTGGCATCGCGCTCGCAACTCCGTTTCTCCTTGCCGCACTCGGCGAAACCATCGGCCAGCGAAGCGGGGTCATCAACCTCGGAGTCGACGGGATCATGCTCCTGGCCGCGTTCGCCACGTACTACACCGCGCTGCAGACGGGCAATCTTCTCTTCGCCATCATGGCGGGCGCAGGCACGGGCACGATCATGGGCATGATCACAGCCCTCGTCAGCGTGACGCTCAAGGCTGAACAAGGCATCAGCGGGATCGGTATCTACCTATTCGGCCTTGGCTTCAGCGCCCTGCTGTTCCAGAAGCTGGTCGGCACGCCGCTTCCGATCGCCACGCTGCCACCGGTCGGTATTCCACTGCTCGACGAGATCCCGGTGGTCGGCGGGATGTTCTTCAAGCAGAGCGTGCTCGTCTATCTGGCCTTCCTCCTGGTTCCCATCGTGGCCTTCGTCCTCAACCGCACGACTTACGGGCTGAAGATCAAGGCGGTGGGAGAGAACCCGGCCGCGGCCGACAGCCTTGGGGTGAGCGTCGCTCGCATTCGGTGGTCGACCGTGATGCTGGGATGCACCTTCGCAGGTCTCGCCGGCGCGAGCCTTCTCATGTACGGCGGCATCTTCCAGGTGAACCTGACCCAGAGCGAGGGGTTCATCGCTGTCGCGCTCGTCTATTTCGGTGCGTGGCGACCGGTGGGGGTGATGGGAGGGTCGCTGCTGTACGGGCTCGTCGGAGTCGTCATCCTGACGTGGAAATCGCTCGGGATCATTCCCCTCAGTGCATCTGACCTGGCCGCGACGGCGCCGGCGGTCATCACGGTGCTGGCCCTGCTCTTCCTCGCCCGTCGGTTCCGACAGCCGGCAGCTCTTGGCAGACCGTACGAGAGGGAGGGTTGACGCGACCGAGTGCCGTCCCACACCGTGCCCGCCCTCAGGAGCGACTGACAGACCCAGGATCCCCTCAAAGGAGAACAACGATGCACAGGCACCTTGACCGGAAGCTCTCGCTCATCCTGCCCGCAGTTCTGGTGGCGCTTGTCGCTGCTTCCTGCGGTGGCAGCAGCACGCCGGCACCCGCCTCGCCCGCGCCGAGCCCGAGCGTGGCGGCAGCCGCCTCGCCCGCGCCGAGCCCGAGCGCTCCGGCAGCCGCCTCGTCCGAGCCGAGCCCGAGCGCGGCGGCAGCCACCACCCTGAAGGTGGCCCTGGTCGCGCCGAGCGCCGTGAACGACCTTGCCTTCACGCAGTCAATGGTGGAGGCACTCAACTCGCTCAAGGCGAAGTACAACCTGGAGATCGCTGTCTCCGACAACCAGTTCGTGGTCGCCACCGCCGCGAATGTGATCCAGAATTACGCGTCCCAGGGCTACAACCTGATCATTGCGCACGGATCCCAGTACGGGTCGACGATCCAGCAGCTGGCACCGCAATTCCCCAACGTCTCCTTCGCCTGGGGGACGGCGGGATCCACATACAACCTCCCGAACGTCTTTGCCTACCAGGCGAACTCGAACGAGGGCGGCTATGTCCAGGGCGCGATGGCGGCGCTGCTCAGCAAGTCCAAGGTGCTCGGGGTCATCGGCCCGATCGCGGTCGGCGATGCCAAGCTGTACGTGGATGGGTTCTGCGCCGGGGCAAAATTCGTGGAGGCCTCGATCAGCTGTATCCCCGTCTACACCGGTTCGTTCAGTGACGTCAGCCTGATGGCCACTGCTGCAACGACGTTCGTGGCCAACAAGGCCGACGTGCTGACCGGCACTGCACAGGCCGTCGTCGGGGCAATCGGAGTCGCCAAGTCTCACAATCTCCCCTGGTTCGGAACGCAGTGGACCCAGGTGTCCCTCGCGCCGAGCAACGTGGTCTCCAGCCAGGTCTATAACTGGGCCCCGATCCTCGAGCAGATCCTCACGGAGATCCAGGGTGGCAAGCTCGGCGGTGCGACATTCACGGCGACGCTTGGCAATGGTGGCGAGCAGATCCAGTTCAATCCCGGCTTCAACCTGCCCGCCGCGGTGAAGGCAAAGGCCGACGAGTTGATCAAGGGCATCACCGAGGGATCGGTCAACGTTCCGCAGTGATCGTCGACGGGTGAGTCGGGAAAGATGACCGTGGAGGTGACCACCCCGGGGGACGCGACCGGCAATGCCGGTGTCCCGATCCTGGAGATGCGCAACATCACCAAGCGCTTTCCCGGGGTGGTCGCCAACGACAAGGTCGACTTCGATGTTCGGGCCGGGGAGGTCCACACCCTCTTCGGTGAGAACGGTGCCGGCAAGAGCACGCTCATGCGCGTGCTCTACGGGCTCTATCGGCCTGACGAAGGTGAGATCCGGATCAACGGCCAGCGGGTCGCGATCAGCTCGCCTTCGAGCGCGATTCGCCATGGGATCGGGATGATCCACCAGCATTTCATGCTGGTGGACACCCTCACCGTTGCCGAGAACGTCGCGCTCGGCACCAAGTCTACGCGCGGGCCCTTGACCGGCCTCGATACGGTCTCGGCGCGAATCCGTGAGCTTTCAGAGACGTACGGGCTCAGGGTCGACCCGCAGGCCCTGGTCTGGCAACTCTCCGTCGGCGAGCGGCAGCGTGTGGAGATCATCAAGGCGCTGTATCGCGACGTCGAGCTGCTCGTCCTCGACGAGCCGACGGCCGTTCTGACACCGAAGGAGGTGGGGGATCTCTTCGCCGTCCTGCGCCAGATGACCAAGAGCGGCCGCGGACTCGTCTTCATCTCGCACAAGGTCCACGAGGTGCTCGATCTTTCGGACCGGATCACCGTTCTTCGCAACGGCCGCGTCGTCGGCACAGTGCCGGCAGGTGAGGCGTCCCGGGGGCGGCTCGTGGAGATGATGGTGGGACACCAGGTCGCCGCCGAGGAGCCTCCGGCCAAGGGCGTGGACGGCGCGAGTCGGCTCGTCGTGAAGGATCTCCGCGTCGAGAGCGATCGGGGAGCCGAAGCGGTTCGCGGCATCAGCTTCGAGGTCCATTCCGGCGAGCTCGTCGGGATCGCAGGTGTCGCTGGCAACGGACAGCGTGAGCTCGCCGAAGCGATCGCCGGGCTCCGCCCCCCCGTCAGCGGCTCGATCCGGCTGAACGACACGGAACTGGCGGGACGTGGGCCCGCCGCGATTCGGTCGGCGGGACTGGGGTACGTGCCGGAGGAACGCATGCGAGACGGCGTGGTCGCCGACTTCAGTGTTGCCGAGAACCTCCTGCTGGTGGACTACGGCAGCCGCGCGTTCTGTCGGTTCGGGTTCCTGCGAACTCGGGCCATACGCCGGCACTGCCAGGAGCTGGTCGTCGCGTTCAACGTGAAGACCCCCAGCCTGGAGACTCCGGTGAGGAGTCTCTCCGGCGGCAATATCCAGAAGCTGATCATGGCTCGAGAGCTGTCGGGCCGGCCGGAGGTCTTGCTGGTCGCCCAGCCGACCAGGGGAATCGACGTGTCCGCGTCGATGTACATCCACCAGCGCCTCGTCGCTCAACGCGAGAGCGGCACGGCGACCGTCATCATCTCCGAGGACCTCGACGAGGTGATGACCTTCTCCGATCGCGTCCTCGTGATGTACGAGGGAACGATCATCGGCTCGGCGGACCCGCGGACGGCTACCCGGGAGGAGATCGGCATGATGATGGCAGGGGTCCGCCCCGAAGCTCCGGTACCCGACAGCAGGAGCGTGATGCCGTGACCGGGCTCGGCGCCGGCGTCACTCCGGGCCTCGTGTGCGCCCACCATCACATCTACTCGGCGCTCGCCCGCGGCATGCCCGCCCCGCCGAGCGCCCCGACGACCTTTCGGGGAATCCTCGAACAGGTCTGGTGGCGGCTCGACACCGCCCTCGATCTCCAGATGATCGAGTGGTCGGCGAAGCTCGCCGCCCTCGAAGCCCTCGAGTCCGGCACCACGACGATCATCGACCATCACGAGTCGCCGAATGCCATCGAGGGGTCGCTCTCGGTGATCGCCGATGCCTGTGCCGAGGTCGGGGTGCGGGTCGTGTGTGCCTACGGGGTCACTGATCGCCACGGCCCGGACGGGGCGAGGCGGGGCCTCGAAGAGAACCGGCGATTCCTCTCCGGCGGTGGCAAGGGGCTCGTCGGGATCCACGCCGCGTTCACGTGCCGCGACGGCACCCTCGAAGCGGCAGCAGGGCTCGCTCAAGAACTCGGGGTAGGGGTCCACGTCCACGTCTGCGAGGGCCCGGAGGATGCCGAGGCTCCGGCTCGGCTCGTCCGCTACACCACGGGGCAGTGGCTCCTTGCCCATTGCGTCCACCTTCCCACGGACCACGGCCTGGCCGGGACGATCCTCCACAACCCGTTCTCCAACCTCAACAACGCGGTGGGCTACGCGAACCCGGCGCGTTTCACGAACCCGGTGGCGCTCGGCACAGACGGGATCGGTGCGCAGATGATCGAGACATTCCGGCTCGCCTTCGCGCTCCAGCGGTCCGTGGATGTCACTGCGTCACCCGAGACGGCCTGGGGATGGCTGCAGACCGGTTGGGACCTGGTTCCCGAGGCGAGGGACGACCGGGTCACCTGGTCGTACGAGCCAATCAACCCATGGCACGTCGCATTCACCCCCGGGATCCGGCCCCTCCGGGTGGAGGTTGGTGGCGCCGTCGTGTGGAAGGACGGTCACCCCACGCGGGTCGACGCCAGCGAGATCCGGGCGAAGGCCCGGGAGCAGGCCGCCCGCCTGCACGCCCGCCTGTAACTCCTTCCCACGAGAACCGACCTGTACGGGGAGAAACCATGGCACGCGCCACAGAGCCGCTCGTCCCGTTCCCGCTCCGGGTGCTCCTCGGTCGGATCGCCCACGAGTGGGAGACCCGGCGCCGGATCTTCGACCTCCCGGCGGCCCGCTTCTTCGACGCATCGGCCGCCCCCGATCTGTCCGTCGAGTTCCTTGGCCGTCGCGCCGCCACGCCGCTCGGCCCGGCTGCCGGCCCGCACAGCCAGCTCGCCCAGAACATCGTCCTCGCCTGGCTGGGCGGTGCCCGTATCGTCGAGCTCAAGACCGTCCAGGTCCTCGACGAGATCGACGTCTCCCGGCCATGCATCGACATGGAGACGGTGGGCTACAACGTCGAGTGGAGCCAGGAGCTGCGGATCGGCCAGTCCCTCGAGGAGTACGTGAAGGCGTGGATGATCATCGAGATCCTCCGCGGGTGGGGCGAGCTCACCCCCTTCCTCGGGCCTGATCCCGGTCCCCACATCTTCGACCTCTCGGTCGGCTACGACCTCGCCGGCATCTCGTCGGCCCCGGTGGCCGCCTTCATCGACGGGCTGACCGACGCGGCCGAGACGATCGAGCGGCTCCGATCGGAGATCCCCGCGCCGTTTGCCGCGTGGCGGGACCACCCGTTCCCGACCCAGGTCGCCGGTTCCGTCACCCTCTCGACGTTCCACGGCTGTCCGCCCGGCGAGATCAGCTCCGTTTCCAGGCACCTGATGACCCGGCACGGGCTCGACGTCGTCGTGAAGCTCAACCCGACCCTCCTCGGGTCCGAGCGCGTCCGTCAGATCGTGGGGGTCGAGCTCGGGTACGACGAGGTTCAGCTCCGCCGTGCCGACTTCGACGCGGATCTCTCGTTCCCCGTGGCGCTCGAGCTCATCGGCGATCTCGACGCCTTTGCCAGGGACCGTGGGCGACGATTCGGGATCAAGCTCACGAACACGCTCGTCGTCGAGAACCACCGCGGGTTCCTTCCCGGCACCCCGATGTACCTGTCCGGACCTCCCCTCCACGTCGTGGCCACGTCCCTCCTCGACGAGCTCAACCGGGCGTTGCCCGGGAGGCTCGGGGTCGAGGGGCAGGCTGGCACGATCGCGGTGAGCTTCTCCGCGGGGGTCACGAAGAAGAACTTCGCGACGGTGGCCGGGCTGGGGCTCCGGCCGATCAGCGTCTGCTCGGATCTCCTCAAGCCAGGCGGATACGGGCGACTCAAGCCGATGCTCACCGCCCTCACCAATGCCATGGCCTCGGCGGGGTGCGCCGATCTCGACGCCTGGAAGGCTCATGAGCGGGAGGCAGCGCTGGCCGGCGGCTTCTCCGGCCCCGTCGCTGCGCACGTCGCCGCCCTCCATGACCCCACGGAGAACGGTGCCTACACGCGGGCCGGCACGGCCCAGCTGCCCCGACGAGTCGATCACGTCCTGGAGACGTGGGGATGTGTCGCATGCAACCAATGCGTGACCGTGTGCCCGAACGATGCCTTTTTCCGGCTGCCCACCCCCGACACGATGGAGGTCCCGGGCCGCCACCAGTACTTCCTGTTCGCCGAGGCCTGCAACCAGTGCGGCAACTGCGGGGTGTTCTGCCCGGAGACGGGAGACCCGGTAGCGGTGAAGCCGGCGCTCTTCCTCGATCCCGCCCGCTTCTCCATGGGGGATCGCCCCGGGTTCCTGCTGACCCGCGGCGACGGGGGTGTCAGGGTGACGCCGAGCTCTGGCCTCGAGGCCGAGGTCGAGCGGCTCAGCGAGATCCTCAACGCCCGCGAGGGGCTCCCGCTCGATCCGGCCGATCTGGTGCCGACCGGGTCCTGAACGCCTGGACCGGCAAACGTAGGGCAGGGGAGCGGTCCCTGACCCGCGCAGGGCCTCCTCAGCCGGCTCGTGCCTTGATCAGCGACGGACGCCCGTGAACAGGACGGCAACCCGTTCGTGGTCGCCAATCTCTCCGCGGTCCCGCAGGGCGAGCAGCCCGGCAACCCCGGCGGAGCCCGTCGGGTCGACGTCGATGCCGGTAGCGCTGGCGGCGAGCTCGTTGGCGTGGACCAGCAGGTCCTCGCTCACCACGACGGGGCTTCCGCCTGAGTGCAGCATCCCCTCGACCACCGCGAGCCAGTCATAGGTCTCATCGTCGAGGATCCCGTGCGCGACGCTGTGGGGTTCCTCCTCCCACGGCCACATGAACTCCGACCGGTGTGTCGCAGCGAACGAGAGCGCCCCCCGCAGGTCCTCAGGGGTCGCGTCAGCCGGCAGGCGCGCGGCAACCCGGTCGAACGCCCGACGCAGAGGCCAGGCACCCATCGTCTGCACCGCATGGAAGCGGGGCGCCCGCGGGAGCGCTCCCATGGCGACGCTGTCATCGATCGACTCGATGCAGGCGCTCGCAAGGGCACCGCCGCCCACCTGGACCACGAGCCGATCCAGCGCCGGCCCGTCCGACAGGGCCGCTGCCATCTCGTACCCGAGCGTGAACCCGCCCTCCACCGCGAGTCCGTTCTCGTTGCCCTGGCAGGTGAACGGCAGGGCGCCCTCCTCGAGCGCCCCGCGGAGCCGGTGGTAGGTGGGGTCGCCCGGGACGCCCGGCTCGCGCGGGCACACGGTCACCCGCGCGTCGAGCTCCTCTAGCCGGGCCACCACGATGGGATCGGCGTCGACGGGGACAAACACGTCCAGCACGCGACGGCCGGCCGCGGCGATGACGGCCGCCGCCATGGCGGCGTTCCCGCAGCTCGCGATCGCGAGGTGGGGTCGGTGCGCCGCGTCGGCACGGCCCAGTCGCTCCATGACCTCCAGGTGGACCAGCAGTCCGAACAGGTGGCGGGCCTTGTGAGAACCAGACACGTTGCCGGTCTCATCCTTGACCCACACGCCGCCGTCCAGCGCGAACCCGAGCTGCTCGCTGAGCGCATCCGCGCGGGAAAACGGCGTTGCGAGGAAGCCGTGGCCGTCGACCTTGGCGACTTCGTCGTCCAGGCGAGCGACCAGTGCGCAGTACTCGTCGTCGTCGATCCCGCCCGCACGGGCCAGGTGGTAGGCGTGGAACAGGCGCCGGTAGCGGAGGTACGGATTCGTCGCGGCGTTGCCGCCGGCGGCCGGGAATTCCACGGCGGAGACGTCCAGCAGCCGGCGCAGGACGTGGTCGGTGTCGTCGTTCGCGCCCGCGTTCGGGCAACGGAAGGGATACGGATCGTCCGGCGCCGGCGACGCGCCGCACCCGGCGCACACCAGTGCGCTGGCGGGGGCGCGCGGTGGGGTGGTCACAGCGCCTCCAGCACTCCTGTCCGCGCGTTGAACTCGTCGATCATCCGGTCCCAATCGGTCACGATCGTGGGCAGGTCGGTCCAGAACCCGGGGTTCTTGCGGACCCGAAACTCCTCGATCGACATCCCCTGCTGTTCGACCCAGGTGAAGTAGCCGAGATTGAAGATCCGCTCCCGGTCCTCCCGGGTGAGCTCCAGCAGGTGGTCCGTCGTCGCGCCGAGCAGGTGCTCGCCAAAGACCTCCCCGGCGGCCACCTCGTCGAAATCGCCCGCGAAGTACTTGTCCAGCGCCAGGTCGCGTTCGCTGCCGTACATGGCCGCACCGTCGGTCGCCACGGTCACGATCACGTCGTCGGGGCCCATCTCGTAGTACTTCGCGGTCTTGATGGCGGCGAGCACGTTGGCGATGCTCGACAGGCCGAGGGACGGCAGGGCCTCCATGCCCTGGCGCGGCACGCTCCGACGCCCGCCGAGGTACGCGCGGCCGACCTCGGTGTTGAACAGGACGCCCAGGCGGTCGGTCGCACGGTCCGAAACCGCAACCACCACGTCGGTGGCCATCACGTTGTGGATGAACGGGATGTGCTTGTCGCCGATCCCCTGGATGTTGTGCTCGCCGAACCCGTTGCGGAGCATCGTCGCGCACTCCAGCGCCTCGACCGCGACGGTAAGCGAACCGGCCCGCTCCTTAAGAAAGTCGCCTGCGGCGATCGTACCGGCCGAACCGGTCGCCGAGACGAATGCCCGCAGCCGAAGGGCCGGCTCCTTCTCGCGCATGTCGTCGTAGACGTGCAGCAGCGCCGTCCCGGTGGCGAGGTAATGGGCGATGTAGTTCCCGAACTCCGAGAACTGGTTGAAGATCACGTTCTCCGGGTCGCTGGCGAGCTCCTTGCAGCGGTCGTAGATCTCTTTGACGTTGCTCTCGGTGCCCGGTGTCCGGATGATGTCGGAGGGATCGACGACCCAGTTCTCCAGCCAGGCGAACCGCTCCCGGCTCATGCCCTCCGGCAGCACGGCCACTCCACGGCAGTCCATGATCCGGGAGATCGCAACCCCGCCCCGGCAGTAGTTGCCGGTGGACGGCCAGATCGCGCGGTGGCGTGTGGGGTCGAACTGCCCGGTGATGACCCGCGGCACCAGGCAGCCATATGCGGCGAGCACCTTGTGTGCGCCGATCATCGGGAACCGGTCGCCGAAGGCCACAACGATGCGTGCGTCGACGCCGGTGAGCGCCTTCGGGAGCACGACGTGTGCGGGTACGGGCGCGAGGCCGCGGCGAGCGTCGTCGTTGTACCAGTTGACCCGGAACAGGTTCAGGGGGTGCGCGTCGTCAGGCCCCACGCCCTCGAGAGCGGCACGAACCTTCCCGGGGATCCGGGAGGGGTCGGCGAGTTGCGCAAACGTGGGGAGCCCGATGCCAGCCTCCCGAAACCGCGCGACCGTATTGTCGTAGACGGTCGCGTCGACGAGGTCGCGCTCAAGTTCAAGTGGCTGCATGGAGTGCTCCTCTGCATGAGCTGGCTGCCAGGAACGCTGAAAGCCGATGAGAAAACCGGGTCATCTGTCGCCCGCCGTCCTGCCCGCCCCGCGTGACTCCGCCGCCTCGAGCGCCTCGCGGACCCGCTGCAGGCGCGACTCGCGCTCACGCACGAAGCGCTCGATCCCCGCCAGCAGGAACGGCGGCGTCAGGTGCGCCTCGTCCATCACCTCGTCGAGCGTGCCGCCGGTCCGCCAGCGGTCGTCCCAGTCCGAACCCATCGAATACTCGAGGGCCAGCGGGCCGTCCACCCAGTCGCGCATCAGGCGGGCGGCCCGGTTGGTGATCGCCATTCCGTCGATCCGGTCGGCCGGGGTCACCGTCCGGGCGCGGTAGTCGGCCGGCTGCAGCCGGAACAGCTGCGGGCTGATGGCCGCCACCACCTTGACGTTGAGCCCCTCCCGGTCGAGATCGGGGAGGAGCTTCACCAGGTTGGCGGTGCTCGTGGTGCCCTGCACGAAGACGGTGCCCATGGCGGGCTTCCCGGGCCGGAAGTCGCGCAGCACATACGCCCCGCGGGCGGCCTCGAAGTGGGAGGGCATGCCCAACGCCTCGCGGTCGGGCAGCTCGATCGGCGGGCGCGTCAGGTGCAGGGCAACGATGGGCGCCGCCTGGGCCAGCGCCGCACCCAGCACCACCGGGACCTCGTTGTACTCCCAGGGGTGCAGGTCGATCACGTGGCCTTCGGGGAAGAGTTGCGTCACCCCGGTCTCGAAGACCCCGAAGTGGGTGCGCGAGTCCTCTGCGGTCTCCGGGCCGGAGTGCCCCGCCACCCAGAGCACCTTGCCCACCTTGAGCTGGGTGTCCTGGGCCAGCTGGCTGAAGAGCCGCAGCGGGCCGTACTTGAGGTAGCTGAACGAGCCGTAGGTCGAGCAGGCGCCCCAGAAGCCGTTGAAGGCGGCCATCGGGTCGTCGGCCAGGTTGACCGTGGCCAGGCCGACCATCATGCCGGCGTTGGTGAACTCGGTGATCTCGGTGGGCAGGAGCGCGCCCCGCGGGTTGGTGTCGCGCTCGTACCAGCCCCAGCCCTCCAGGTCGCCGAAGCCCTTGCCGAACCCGGCGAGGTTGGTCGACTCGGCAAGGTCGGCGGAGGCAGCGATGAAGAGGGGACGGCCGTACTCGGCCTTCGCGAACGAGTTGACCCAGGCGCCCCAGGCGCCCAGCGCGGCCCGGTTGGGGGCCTTCTCGCCGGGCTGCTTCCAGATCTGCGGCGGATAGGCACGGTAGTCGTAGATGCGCCGGTCCTCGACGAGGCGCGCCCCCGGGCCGCCAAGGTTGAACGTGGGCACGCGCTCGGGCACCCGGCCGGCCAGCTCGACGAGCCGGTCCGAGACCGCCTCGACGATATCGCGCCGCTCGCGCAGGGCACTGCTCGCGATGCGCAGGTTGGCCTCGGCCTGTCGGGCGCGCTCGCCTTCGTCGGCCGGGGCCGGCTCGTCGACGCCCTCGTAGGCAACCCCGTACTTCGCCATGAACGCGTGGCGCACGGCCCAGAACTCCGGCGCGTTCATGGGATGCGGCGTGCCGTGGCTCTTGGCGTCGTACTTGCCGTAGCCGCGGCCCTTGCGGGTGCGGAACCAGGCCACCGACGGGCGCTTCTCCGGGTTCTCGCCGCGCGCCGCCTCCAGCACGGCGCGCGTCACGGGGGCCCACTCCATGCCGTCGGGCGTGCCGGTGACCCGCCAGTCGTACGCGGCGAACCAGGTCTCGGGCGTCCCAGGCACGACCGAGGAGGCGCGGAACTCGTCGATCCCGAAATCGTTCCAGTCGACCAGGAACACCAGGTTGGAGAGCCCCAGGCCCCACGCCGCGTTGCGCGTCTCGTGGCTGGCGCCCGGCGTCAGGCCACCCTCGCCCTCGACGGCGAAGACCCGCACGTCCTCGCAGCCGGCGAGCTTGAGGGCCAGCGCCTCGCCCGCGGCGGGCGGCATGCCGTGGCCGGAAGGGCCCGTGTTGAACTTCAGGAAGAGGGTCTTGCCTTCCATCTCGGGGTGCCCCGGCAGGCCGCCGCGGTGCCGCAGGCGCGGCAGGTCCTCCCAGGTGAGCGCCCAGCGGCCCTCGTCGGGGAAGGCGAACCGCGGGTCGCCGGTCCACTCGTGGCGCGCCCGGAGCGTCTCGTTGAGGACGGCCAGGGTGGCATACACGAGCGGCACCGTATGCCCGGCCGAGAGCACGAACCGGTCTGCAAAGGGGCGCCAGGGGCGGCGGATGTCCCAGCGCATGGCGCCCGAGAGGAGCAGCGCGAGGAAGAGGTGCACCTTGGATCGACTGCCGCCGGGATGCCCCGACTGGCGGTAGTTCAGGGACAGGTCGATCATCTCGTCGACCAGGTCCTTCACGACCTCCCAGTCCGCGAATTGGCGCTCGGCCTCCGCGTACAGCTCGTCGACCCGGGTCAGCCCGCCAGTGTCGGTCACGGATGCCATCCCTCCGCCGTCTTCGTATCGGCCCGGCCCTACGCCGACACCGCCAGCTTGTCCACGAACTGCCCGATCCGGTCGAGCGCCTTGCGGATGTTCGCCTGCGAGGTCGCGTAGCTGAGCCGGATGTGGTCCGTTGCCACCCCGCCGAACGCCGTCCCGGCCAGCGTCGAGACCCCCGCCTCGTAGAGCAATCGGTGGGCGAGGTCGGCCCCGGAGAGCCCGGTGCCGGACACGTCGGGGAGGACGTAGAAGGCGCCCGAGGGCCGCAGGCAGCTGATGCCCGGGATCGCGTTGAGCCCGTCGACGATCAGGTCGCGCCGGGCGTGGAACTCCGCGACCATCGCGTCGACGTCGTCCTGCGGGCCGCGCAGCGCCTCGACTGCGCCGTACTGCGCGAAGCTGGCGACGTTGCTGACCGAGTTGATGATCAGCCGCCCGAAGGCAAAGGCCAGCCAGTCCGGCACGATCGCGTAGCCAAGGCGCCAGCCGGTCATGGCGTACGTCTTGGAGAACCCATCGAGGACCACGGTCCGTTCGGCCATGCCCGGCAGGCTCGCGATGGAGACGTGCTCGCCCTCGTAGAGGATGCGGCCGTAGATCTCGTCGGCCAGGACGACCAGGTCGTTGGCCTGCGCGAGCTCCGCGATCGATTCGATGTCCGCTCGCGTGAGCACGCCGCCGGACGGGTTGGCCGGGGAGTTCAGCACGATCATCTTGGTGCGCGGCGTGACGAGGGAGGCGAGCTCGTCGGGGTCGAGACGGAACCCGTTTGCCTGGCGAATCGGGATCGGGATCGCCGTACCGCCGATCCAGCTCACCAGCGATTCGTAGATCGGGTAGCCCGGATCGGGCACGATCACCTCATCGCCGTCATCGACCAGCGCCTCGATCGCGTAGAGC
>Ga0209746_1000612_pt1 | contig 18065 bp, 12 predicted proteins | sample BarGraNGADG00211_3_FD_184496 | JGI IMG/M metagenome (GOLD analysis project Ga0209746, IMG submission 184496) | Arctic peat soil microbial communities from Barrow, Alaska - Barrow Graham LP Ref core NGADG0011-211 (SPAdes) (version 2) | ecosystem: Environmental > Terrestrial > Soil > Wetlands >... | reverse complement strand
GGTTATCCATGTATAAGACAGGAAATTCAATGTCATCTCTCAGCTTTCAGGGGAACAAAAAGATAATTGTCGGTGCTCATGTCTGGGTTTATGCTGCAAAACAGCCCGGGTACGATGTCTCTCCAATCCTTAGCCAGATTTTCTCAGATGTGGCCTATGCCGGTTTAGACGGAGTGGAGACAATGGAAAACCCTTTGAGAAGCCCCGTCTATACAAAACAGATTAAAGAATTAATAGATCAGTATAAAATAAAATTAATAGGGACTTCTTATTCGGGGCAGATGTGGAATAAGGATCTCCATAATAAGATTTTTGAAGATGTTGATAATATATTTACCAATATGGCTTCTGTTGGGGGAAAAACTTTTGGAGTTACTGTTGGTGAACCAAAAGGCAGGGAGAAAACAGATGAGGATTTTGATAATCAGGCAAATCTGCTTAAAAAAATAATTTCACTTGGGAAAGAAAAAGGAATAGTCCTGAATTTGCATAATCATACCGGTGAAGTAAAGAATAATATGTACGACCTTAGAGGAACACTAAAAAGAATACCAGATATAGGTCTCGGTCCAGATCTGAACTGGCTCCTCAGGGCAGGTATAAATCCTCTCGAGTTTCTGAGAGAGTTCAGAAAACAGATCGTATTCCTGCATCTTCGTGATCAACTCAGCAATGGAAAATGGCCGGAGTCAATGGGAGAAGGTAATGTCAATTTTAAAGAGATTGCTGATGTCCTCAAAGAGATCAATTTTAGTGGCCAGACTATCATAGAGCTTGCTCATGAGAATGGGTTCGTACCGACAAGGCCTCTTAAAGAGAGTTTGAAGATGAGCCGGGATTACATGAGGAAGACTATGGGAATATAATCTTAAAATTAACTATATGAAGAAGAACCTGATTTTTATAAGTTTGTTTATTGTATTTGGCAATAAGATAAGCTCACAACAGGCTGTTAAAAACTATATTTTCTTCAATCTTGAAAGAGGAAGAATTCATGATTCTGTATTTCTTAATACAAAACAGATTGAAGGAGCCCAGCTTAAATATACATGGAAAGAGCTGGAACCTGAGAAGGATAATTATAGACTTGATCTTATAGAGAATGATTTAGACTTTCTAATAAAGAATAAGAAAGGTCTGTTCATACAGATCCAGGATGTGTCCTTTGATACTACAAGAATTCCTGTTCCCGGTTATTTATTAAAGGATCCGTTATACCATGGCGGAGCTGATTGCCAATACAGTTTTCTGAATGAGGAGGAGACAAAATACATTAAAGAGGGTTGGGTAGCACGTCGCTGGGATAAAGAGGTTGCAGGCAGGTTCCATAAACTTCTGACTGTACTAGGAAAGCAATTTGACGGGAAGATTACTGGTATCAATTTACCGGAGACTGCAGTTGGATTTGGAGATAAAGAAAAACTTCATCCTTCAGGTTTTACTTTCGAAACCTACAGGGATGCCATAAAGGAGAATATGTTTGTAGCAAAGAAATCCTTCCCTAACTCAATTGTCATTCAGTATGCCAATTTTATGCCGGGAGAATGGCTGCCATGGACTGACCATTCCTATCTTAAAGATCTCTATAATTATGCAAAAGAGATAAAATGTGGTATGGGAGGGCCAGATATACTGGTTTACAAGAAAGGACAGATGAATCACAGTTACGGATTAATCCATGACTGTGATGGGGTGGTGCCGACAGGTGTGGCTGTTCAGGATGGAAATTACTCACATGTCAATCCTAAAACTAATAAGGTAGTAACTGTTCCTGAGATATATGATTTTGGAAAGAATTATTTAAAATTGAACTATATCTTCTGGTGTACTGAGGAACCCTACTTTTCTAAAAAAGTCATTCCATTTTTAAGGGGATTGAATTAATCTTCCGTCCGGTTATCAGGCAGTAATAATTCATAATTTGCAACTGTACGTATCTCTCTGTTTAGTTTGTAATTGCAGTTTTGAGTAATCTGTTTGTGTGTTAAATAAAAACTTTCTTATTTACTTTGCACTGAAGTCAGGCTCGCCCGGGCGAGCCTCCACCACTACCTCACCCGAACAAAATGAATTGTCATTCCGAATGAAGCGCAGCGAAATCGGTTTTTCAGGCTGATTAATAAATGAGTAATTAAAAACCCAAAATTTTTAAGATTTATTTTTATTCTATTTCAGAGAAATAAAGATTTTCATTTTTTAGCGTTTTAATATTAAATAATTAAAATACTACCAGGGATATAACTCCGGCTTTCAGGATAGACCAAAAACAAGAAAATCAATCTTTAGAAGTAAAAAAATCTTTTTGTTACCCTAATATAAAAATGATAATTATGAAAAAAACTAAAGGCTGCTATCAGAAAAAATCACATTACTTCATAATATTTATTTTGTCAGGTGTATTATTAAACTCCTGCACTAATTCCGGGACATATAATCCTTCAGAAATTTCAGGTTATCAAATCCTTACTCCCAAACCGGGACCATCTGCTCAGATACAAAAAGAGGAGTACAAGAATCTCATCAAAGTCTGCCTCGATGAAGGTGTAAGCCAGGTTCATATGTGGGGACTTTATGACGATGAAAGTGGATGGCGCAGAGGTCAGCATGCCCTTTTATTCGACGAGAACCTCAATCCAAAACCAGCTTATTACGGGATACAGGAGGCTCTGATAGAATTTTTGGAAAAGCGGCAGAAGACGAAAATTCCTGTAAATCATTGGAAATTAGATGGCAACGCTAATGATTATGCGGACAATGTTACCGGTGTCAATAAAGGGGCAACCTTTACAGGTGGTTTAGACGGTCAGTGTGCTGATGTCACAACCGGGAATATAGCAGTAGGACCCCTGAATTTAGGCAATCAATTTACAATTTCAATTTGGGCGTATATAAATAGCAGTGCGTCGGGAAAACAGACTTTGATAGCCAGCGCCGACAGCAACGCAAAAGCCAGGGGCCTCCAATTTTATGTCAATATGGGCGATTCTGCCGTATATTGTGAAACCGGCAATGGGCGGACGGTAATAACTTCAAGGACATTTCCGAAAAGTGTTCTCTTCCTTAACCGCTGGCATCATTTTGCTTTTGCTGCTGACCGTAAATCAGGAAGAATAACAATTTATATCGATGGCATTGACAAAACAACAAACTATAATGCACTCAACGATTTCAGCAATGATCTGGTGTTAAATCTTGGACAGATGACGAACGGAACAAATAAACTTAACGGTAAAATTGATGAAGTAAGGGTATATGATGGAATTCTTAATCTCTCTGATATAACAAAGATCTATCGACAGTTTTTTGATGCAGCCTATCCCGCTGATAAGTATCCCAGGAATAATCTGCCTTCTTATGATGTACCGCTTACATATGAAGGTCATCGAAGCGAGCTCAGTGCTGATGGCAAAAAGGTACTGTATGTGGATTTTGCACGTGGACATTGCTACGAACTGGATCTGGCAAAAAAAGAAACTGTTTGTATTGATAAGAATTTTACTTTGGAAAATCCCGGATGGGGATATTTCCGGGCTTACTATTTACATGACGGAAATTATTTACTTGCAGCGGGTAGCAACCGTGGCCAGGTATATTTACATGTTCTGGATAAAAGCCTGACCAAACCTCCTGTGAATCTAGGAGTTCATATGAGTGAGGGCTGTGCTGTTGCCCGCAATTCAATGCATATTGCCTATACAGTAAGTGCGTCAGATTTTTATAGTATGGAAATTGCTTATGACAATTCAGGAAAACCTTATATAAAAAATAATAAGTTTATTGTAAATAAGGCCACACTACAGAATGATAATCAAACCTATGATTTTATTGAAACTCAGAATTTTATATTGCCGGCTGAAGAAAATTTTACTTTCACTAATTACATTAACCGGGATGCCCATGGTCAGTTTGGCGCTAATACATTTATCTACCATACAAAGGACAATACCTGGGCCAATATATTTAAAAGTACCGATGGCTATGGTGAATGTGAAGGCATATGGCCAGGTGGAAACTGGACCTGTATTGAGTGTTCTATCCACAAGCCTAATACAGGCACGACCTATAATGAATGTTACAGGTTAAAGCTGGATGGCAGCACAACTATGGAGCGAATGACATATTTCAGTGATTCGAAAGGATTCAAAACCACCGACCCTATAATAAGTCTGGATGGTAAAATTATGGTTCACCAGGAATCGAGACCGGGTACTGATTCTGGAACGGGCTTTGGATTATATATTATGGACCTTGCTGCAGCGGGTTTTTATGAAGGACCATCTGCAACGGTCGATAAAAAATAAAATTTAGCCAAAGGCAAAATATCTTAATCACAAAGAACTGATCATCATGAGAAACTAAATGTAAATCTCATAAATAATAGTCATATGAAATCAATATCAGTTTATTTACTTTCTTCTTTTTTCCTGTTAATTATTTTTTCTGTGCCGGGGGTAATTGCCAATAGTGTAACTGCTTATTCTGTGCCTAAAGAGTTGAAGACCGACTGTTTTACGGTTACTGTAAACGGTACACCTGTACAGGTTGGTCTGGCAACGGAGATGATATTCTTTACCAACTTCGATTTTACAGGTTCTGTGCAGATATCAGTTACTGCAAGTAGTTCGCGGTACTGGGAAAATGGAGTTATAATAAGTCCCATGGTCCGTCGGATTTTCCCAACGATAATTGGAAGAACCCTTACCTTCACTTTAACCAGCCCTGGAAAATTCACCATCGAGAGGCCGGGCAACCGGAAAATCCATAACGAAGGAGGAGGCCTGGACACAATGCTTTGCGTATTTGCCAATCCGCCAGAGGGAATGCCTCCTGACCCTAAAGATACAAATGTTATATACCTGGGTCCGGGTACTCACACGAGGCACATCGACCTGCATAGTAATCAGACACTCTATGTGCACGGAGATGCTCTTCTTAAGGGAAGTGTCAATGTATGGGATGCTGAAAATGCCAGAATTTTTGGCAGGGGGGTGATCCTCTTCAGCGATCCTGCCGTCAGGAAATGTATGACAGATGAGGGGAGCAGGAATAAAAACACAAGGCCTCTGACCTCATCAAATGCAAAGGGATTAAGCATCGACGGGGTGATCATGATAACAAAGGCTGTAAGATGGCATGTATTGCTGAATTCATCATCAGACGTGAGTTTTAATAATGTAAAGCTGATAGGTTTCCAGGAAGGGCAAACAGATGACTCGTGCATCGATGGTATTGACTTCAGGGGCACCGGTTTGACTATCAATGATTCCTTCCTCCGGTGCGGTGATAATGTTTTTGGTGCCTGGGGCAACAGGATAACAATAACAAATTGTTACTGCTGGACAAGGTTGGCGAACATTGCAATGATAGCCTGGGGCTGGAGCAGTAAAAACAGCGATCTTATAGTCAGGGATTGTGATATTGTCCACCTCGATGCCGGTCGTTATGGCACATGCCTCGGTCTGTATCAGAACTGGGCTAAGGGTTCTGGAGGGTATAACAATAATGTGCTTTTTGAGAACCTCAGGTGCGAGAACCTCGGATCGATTTGCGGTATTAACACCGGGGGTAAACTCACTAACCATGTATTCAGGAATATATGGCTTCTTAATACGCCGACCTCCGATCATTCTGATCTCATTTCAACAGGAACAGGCACTATTGACAGCATAGTATTCGAGAAGATCCGTTATGTAAATACCATAGTTACCACTCCGGAAGCAGCAAACATAAAAGTAGAGGGAAATGTTAAATACCGTTTTTTTGCTGACAGCCAAACCGGCGAACCCACAGCAATTATGAAAGTGTCAGGTAACGGCCCCGTAATCTTCAATGGTATAGATTCATACGATCCTGACAATGGGAAAATTGTTTCCTGGCAATGGGATTTCGGCGATGGAGAGAGTGAATCCGGTATGACTATAACACATTCATATGATAAGCCGGGGAACTACCGTGTCTTTCTGACTGTCACTGATAATGATGGGAAGTCTGACATGACGACCCTTATATTGAGCAATATAAATACTTCACCCCTGAAAAACAGATAGGGTCAATTTCATAAAGACATTTGATTATTTCTGACCCATAATGTTCAGAGGATAAGTCATTTAAAGGAATATCTGTATAAATTAGTTTCGCGAATAACAAATCCTAATTTCTGATACAATTGATTTGCAGCAACTCTCGATGGTTTTGATGTCAATTCAATCGTTTCTGCACCCGATGATTTGGCAAAATTCATAGCAAATAGCATCAATTCTTTTCCGATACCTTTACCCCTAAGTGTTTCATCAACAACTACATCCTCTATCCAGAATTTGGTTCCTGTTGGGATATCATAAGTGCCAATAGTTAAGATTCCGACTATTTCTTTATTTTCAAGCTCGGCAATAAAAAAATGAGAGTTTTTTGACTTAAAGATTCTCTTAAAGTGCTTTTCTGTCGGTAATTTGACATCCTTCCCCAGTTGGGGTAGTAGTCTCATAACGGAATTATATATTCTGATGTTGTACCTGGTTATTTCGGTTATTTTCATTCGCTGATTTATTTCACTCTGTTAAGGCTGGTGAATAGCAAATATTTATTTACAATGACTGATTAAATTGAACGAAGATAATAATTACTTTATTGAATTGAATGAGATTAAAATTAATTAATGAGCCTGAAAGGACTTAAGGGAATCTCCGTGAAGTAAATGAAACTGGAATTTCCCTCTGTACTTAAAATTCATTTAGTCTTCTTCTTGCCAATCTGTTCCTGGCCTATTTGAAGGTCCTGAAATTTCTTCAGAGATGCCAATGATGGTTCATGATATACTTCTTGATCATAAGATAATCGAAACTCCGTGGCTGCCTGCTCGGGCCGTAGCATGCAAATGGGTGGCAGAAAGTGACTGGCTATATTCAGTTAACTTCAAAGCTGATCCCGGGAAGATCTCATGTCTGAGATTTAACGGATTGGACGTAATGGCAGACATTTACCTGAATGGTTATTTGCTGGCATCTCATAGTAACATTCACCTGCCTCTGCGAATAGATGTTACAAATGAATTAAAACCGGATAACTCACTGATAATTCACTTTCATACTCCATTTAAGCGTGTTGGTGACAGACTTGAAATTATTACCGGGTTCAAAGGAATGGAGGTACGTCACTCCAATCATAATTATGATAACTATCTCGGTGCTGTACCTTATTTCTGTCGAATAGGGGTATACAACGAAATTTTCCTGGAAACTACATCAGGTTCAGAAATTTCAGAATCGGTTATCGATGCCTCAATTAATAAGCAATTAAATCGGGGAACCTTATCGCTTGATCTTACCGGTACGTTAAAATACAATAATGGTGTTATTCGTACCAGTGTATTTGATCCTTTGCAAAAGGTTGTTAGCCAGCAAGTTTAAACCAGAACCTTAATAAATAATACGTATATTCGGAAAATATATTAACTTTCAGTCTTTAAAAAATAACCTAAACAAATAAAACCGTAAGTATCATGAAAAAACAGTCATTGCTATTATCAGGAGTCTTTGTTTTAATTCTTTTTACGATCGTTTTGAAGATGACAGCAATAACTTCTTCTGTCAACTACGGGACCATGGGAGACAGGTCCCCTGCTTTCTCAGATCCGACATTAAGGGAACTCGCTGATAAAGCTGGCATTTTAATTGGAGTAAGGGCATTTCTCAAAGACGATGCTCAGAAAGCACTCATTGAGAAGGAATTCAATACTTCAACCCGTACTTGTTACCCCTACAGCATAAACAAGATTCAGGGTCAGCATGATTTTGACAGTTTTAATGAGGGTGTCAACTGGTTTTATGAAAGGGGTATGAAACCCATGCACCACATGTTGTGTGGTCCGACTCAGTACGAACCTGCCTGGATAAAAACCATAACGTCAACAAAAGTTTTGGATTCACTTCTTGAGGAGCGGATAAGATCAATAATGTTATCCAACGACAATGCCTCAAAAGTAAATGTGTGGAATGTTGTGAATGAATCATTAAACTGGAACGGGGAAAAGGAAGGTGAGTATTTTAAGGAAGATATGTGCATCTGGGTAAGGCTTGGATATGAGGATGACAAATCAGGTCTTACGGGAGATGATAAAATTAATGATAAACATCCGGTGTATATTCGGAAGGCGTTTGAGTATGCAAGCAAATATGCCAGGGGTAAACTCGAACTACGCGACAACGGTTGTGAGAAACCATGTAAAAAGGCCCGTGCTCTGTACCAGCTTGTAAGGCACCTTCAGCAGTCGGGTGTGAGGATTGAAGGAGTCGGTCTGCAATGTCACTTTCCTCTTGAAGGGAGAGGTGCACTCAATCCACAAGGGTTGGCATACGAAATAAGCAAATATCGTAAAATAGGCATGGAAGTTTACCTTACTGAAGTAGATTTTGGACGCAAGAAACTTCCCTGGACACCGGAACTTGCCCAGAAACAGAAGGAAGAATACAAAAAACTCATAATGGTTGCCCTGAATGAAGGTGTCAGTCAGGTTCACTTCTGGGGACTTCGCGATGACGACGAAAATTGGCTTCGTGGTGAGAATCCGCTACTTTTCGATGAGAATCTGGCTCCTAAACCAGCATACTACGGAGTAAAGGAAGCCCTGACGGAATTCCTGAAAAAGAAATAGTATCGGCTTAGGGTAGTAAGATGAAATAGATTATTTCATGGTTTGAAATTTTGTTAATCAAAATTCAACATTTGTTATAACAATACATGGGTCAGGTTAATTCAATTAAGCAGTAAAGAGTCTTAAAATTGGCGATTTGAAATATTTTTAATTATAAAAATGTCAAACATTATGAAAAAGCGAATGTTACAGTTTTCAGGAGTTCTGTTTGTGTTAATTCTTACTAATATTTTGCAAGTATTTGCATTACAGTATTTTGAAAAGGGACCAATTGAGAGCAGTTTAAGTTCAGAATCTAAGCTTGCCGAACCAACACTGAGGGAACTTGCTGATAAAGCAGGCCTGCTAATTGGCGTAAGGGCATTTTTAAGAAACGATGCTCAGAAAGCACTTGTTGAAAAGGAATTCAATACCTCTACAACAACATGTTATCCAAATAGCATACATCCAAGCCCCGGCAAACATGATTTTGAAACTTTTAATAGTGGTGTTAACTGGCTGTATGAAAGGGGAATGAAGCCGATGCACCATATGTTGTTTGGACCCAACCATTATGAGCGCGAATGGATACCTAAAATTACATCAGTAACGGAACTGGATTCGCTTTTGAAAGATCGGATAAAGTCTATAATGGAGAGTAACGATAATGCATCGAAAGTAAATTCATGGAACATTGTGAATGAGGCCTTAACAGATAAAACAGGTTATAGGTCAGAAGAAACGATGGTATGGGCAAAACTAGGATATGAAGATGACAAATCCGGACTTACGGGCGAAGACAAAATCAATGATAAACATCCGGTATTTATAAGACAGGCTTTCGAGTACGCTGGTAAGTTTGCAAAGGGAAAACTGGAACTTCGTGACTATAATATTGAGTCTCCGGGAATTAAAGGCAAGGCATTCTATCAGTTGGTAAAGCACTTACAGAATTCCGGTGTCAGAATAGATGCTGTGGGACTTCAGTGTCACTTCGACCTTGAAGGAAAAGTTCTTGATGCAGTAGGACTGGCTGCAGAGATTCAGAAATATCGCAAAATAGGCGTTGAGGTCTACCTCACCGAAGTGGATTTCGGACGGAAACAAGTACCATGGACCCCGGAGATGGCCGAAAAGCAGAAACAGGAGTATAAGAAGATCGTTACTGTTGCTCTGAAAGAAGGTGTCAGCCAGATCCACTTCTGGGGACTTCGCGATGACGACGAAAATTGGCGTCGCGGGGAGAATCCGCTTCTTTTCGATGAGAATCTGGCTCCTAAACCAGCCTACTTTGGTGTTAAGGAGGCTTTAACGGATTACCTGAAACAGACTCATAAGGCTTCTTCTCCAAAAGATGGACAAAAAAAGAAATAAGAATAGATTCTCATTAAACATGCTTGAATAGAATCTTTAAGTCAATTTTTTAGATTTAATAAACTTTCATAATGAGAAACATGTGTCGTAGCATTCAAAGAATAAATACAGTCCAAGTCAGACATTAAAATCTTGAACCACAACGTCATACTGCTGCAACGAATTATTGATGTGTTCGGGATTACACCATACTATGTTAAAAATCAAAAACATTTCAAAGAACTTATATATTATGGCACTATAGCTGCCTAAAAACTTAACGAACTATTGAGATTAAAACAAAATAAATATTTATAAATGAAAACATTAAAATATATTTTGATAACAGGCTTGCTGCTTATTTCGACGCATGGCTTTTCGCAATGGCAGCGAAATATTAACGAAACAGTTCCAACCCGGCAGGTTCATCTCGATTTTCATACCTCTGAAGCTATTACCGGTATTGGTGAGAAATTTAACAAAAAACAATTTCAGGAAGCCCTGTTAGCAGGTCATGTAAATCAGATCAATATTTTTGCCAAGTGCCACCACAGTTGGAGTTACTATCCTACAAAGGTTGGTAATATGCACCCAAACCTCAAATTCGATTTATTGGGAGCCGAAATTGAAGCCTGTCATGAAATTGGAGTGGTTTGTCCCATTTATTACTCAGTAGGATGGTCATTTAATGAGGCATTAAACCATCCCGAATGGTGTATGAGAAAAAAAGACGGTTCATTTTATGTTCCTGCCGACTTTAATTTCAATGCAAAACCAACAGATGTAAGGCCATGGGGTTGGATAAACATGTGCCAGGTAGCAGGCAGTCCCTACCATCAATATGTGTTGAAAAACATTGAAGAGATTTGTCAGCTGTATAAACCTGATGGATTCTGGTTTGACATTTACCCCACCAGAAATGAACCTTGTTACTGTCAGAGCTGTATTGACCGGATGAAACGGGAGAGGGTAGATATAAATGATGTTCAGGCAGTTAGTCTAAGTTATGCACTTGCACTTAAAGCCCACATGAAGGAGGTACGCGAACTTGTGGCAAAGTATCACCCCAAGGCAACAGTATATTTTAATTCGGCAACCCATGTCAGAGATGCTTATTCGTTTACCGAGCGTCTGTTTGATATGAATACTCAGCAGGAGCTGGAAGACTTGCCTACAACCTGGGGTGGCTATGATAAACTTCCTATCGAGGCAAAGTTCCATTTATCACAGGGTGTCCCTACCGTAGCCATGAGCGGTAAGTTTCACAAATCATGGGGCGAATTTGGTGGATTTAAATCGCCACAGGCATTAACCTATGAGGCAGCAGCAATGATTTCCTATGGTGCATCGTGCAATTTTGGCGACCAGCTGCATCCTTCAGGCGAAATGGATATGTCAACTTACAGGAATATTGGTGAGGCATATAAATATATTGAAAAAATTGAGAAATACGGACCCGGAGGTGTTCCTGTCTCCACACTGGGTGTCTTGCTCACATTGGATGAAAAGGCCGATCGGGGTACAGTGAATATGCTTTTGGAAATGCACTACGATTTTGTAATTGCTGACCTTAAAAACCTTTCAGGACTTGAACTATTAATCATTCCGAGCCGTGCCTGTTTAAAAGCTGAACAGGCCAATGCCATTAATGATTGGGTAATGAAAGGTGGTAAACTGATTGTGTTTGGTGATGGCGCTTTGGATATTTCCAAAAGTGGTTTCATCTTAAATGTAGGGGCTGACTTCATGAGTAAATCAAACTATAATTTTGATTATACATCTGTTAAAAGCCCTCTTTCGACCGATATGGTAACAACTCCATTTCTGAATTACCAGGCTGGTATGCTGGTAAAACTAAGTTCCGGTGAAGCACTGGCCTATATCCGTGAACCATATTTTAACCGCACATATGAACACTTCAGTAGTCATGGAGTAACACCTTATAAAACAGAAGATTCCGGTTATCCGGCAGTTGTCAGGAATGGCAATGTTATCTTTTTTGCTCATGCCATGGATCGTCAGTATTTCGATAATGGAATGTTGCTCGAAAGAACACTGGTGAAAAATGCTATTGATCTTGTTTATGGCAAACCTGTGTTAAAAGTTTCAAATCTGCCCAGCTGCGGACGCGTGAGCTTATTGAAACAGGAAAAGGAAAAGCGCTATGTTGCTCATCTGCTTTATGCACCTGCATTACAGCGTGGCGAAGTGCAGGTTATTGAGGATTTCCTGCCTGTTCCGGGTGTTGAAATTGCAGTTGATGTTCCTGAAAATGTAAAGAGTATCTACCAGATCCCTGGTGGTAAAAAGCTTAAATTCAGAAAAAGCGGGAAAGTTCTTAAAATTACAGTACCAACATTTACTATGCACACAGGTATAGTTATGGAATATTAATTATTTTGAGATATTTCATCAAAAAAAATAAGTCAGAAATAACACTTAATCGTTTTTGAATTTTAGTTAACTAATTAAAAAAGCTCTTATGAAGAGATTAATACTTCTGTTTTTGTGTGTTCTGTTTTCAAGCCTTGCATTTCCTCAACCTTTTGCAAAATGGACTAAAACAGAATTGGTACTAACTAATGGTGTAATTCAGCGAACCATAAAGCTTCCTGCTGCTGAAGGAAATTTTACAACCATTTCTTATAAACCTGTTACCGGCAACTTTAATTATTTCCTTGAGAATAATACTGATTTTCAATTCGAAGTGAATGAAATTGTCTACTCAGGAAAAAGCAACTGGAATCTTGTTGATGTAAAAAGCCTCACCGATACCCGGATGGGTAACGGTGCTGCAGTGCAGCTGTTGAGCCAGGATAAAAAAGTAGAATTAACGCTTAAGTATTTATTATACCCTAATTCTCCAGCTGTACGCAAGAGTCTCGGCTGGCAGGATAGTTACGGGGACTGGGGCATTGACATGCAGAAATTCCCGAACGGGCTGAAACCTGTTTTTGATTATATTAAATCTCTGGGTATGAAACCAGGTCTTTGGGTTAGTATCGGAAGCGCTGCTCCGTCGAGTAAGGTATATAAGGCACACCCAGAATGGTTTGTTATTGATAAGAACGGCAACCCAACTTCACTTCATGCCCCTGATGATAAGGGAAAATTCACGGCATGTTTTGGCACGGGATGGTATGATTATATAAAAAATATCCTGCTTAAGCTTTCTGTTGATTATGGCCTGGAATATTTCAAGCTGGATTTTGCAGTGGTAACCAGCGCTTATACTTACGATCATACCCAATCAGGTTGCTATTCAACATCGCATCCGGGTCATAAGGACCATAATGAGTCGTTGTTTACAAATTTTGAACGTCTCTGGCAACTGTTTGATGAGCTTCATGCAGCAAAACCGAATCTTTTTATTGATTGTACTTTTGAAACTATCGGGGGAACACAACTCATTGATTATGCTCTGGTTAAGCATGCTGAGGGTGATTGGCTTTCTAATTTTGCCGGAATAGCTGGTGAAAAAACCGATATCCGTATCCGCAATATGGCATGGTGGCGTTCTCCTGCTATGCCCGCAACTGCTCTTGTAATCGGTAATCCTCAGATGCAGGATAAGGAATGGGAGATGCATATAAAGTCTATCGCAGGAGCGCTGCCTATAATGCTTGGCGATCCCAGAAAACTATCAGCAGAAGACCTGAAGAAATACCGTGGTTATGCCGACTGGCTCCAGCTTATGGAGAGCAAATATGGTATCATGAGCTACCGGCAGGATCTCCCCGGGTTCGGTGAGCCAATGGAAGGTATGTGGGATGGATATCAGCGTATTAACACAGAAACAAAAAACGGAGGGATAATCGGTGTATTCCGTCATGGAGCCGTAGAAGCAAATAGAATTGTTACAGTAAAATACCTTGATCCCATAAAAACATACAGTGTGAAATCAATGAATGGGAAAATAATAACTACTTTGACCGGAGGTGAACTGAAGACAAAAGGATTTGATTTAACTTTATCTGGCTTGTATTCAGGCGAACTTTTCGAAGTATCTGTAAAATATTAGTGTTAATTGTGAAGAAAGTTTAGCAAATGACGATTCCGTTGCCGTTTAGCTTTACTTCTGGTTCCGGAAATGGACAGGGGATATTTCTGTTTGATTTAGGAAAGTATGAAAAAACTAAAAAGAAGAATTAAATTGACAAATTTCAAACTCATATTTAAGATTTAAATTACTAATATAAAAACCTGATCCGATGAAAACTATTTCGAACTACTCTCTTTCGTGTTTATTGCTATTGGTAATGTTCTCCTGTTCAGAACCAAAAAAGGTTATCTGGCTCGATGAACTGGATTTATCCGTAATGAAAACAGGCTGGGGTGTACCTAAGGTCAATAAGTCTTTCAGGGATACGCCGCTAATAATTGGAAATCAGGAGTTTCCGCGGGGAGTAGGGACCACAGCCACAAGCAGCTTATTGATTAATGTCAATGGTAAAGGAAAAACATTCCATACAGGAGTTGGTGTTGATAATTGTTCTGATGAGAGAGGTTCGGTCAACTTTTATATCCTCGGTGATAAGAAAATACTGTGGGAAAGCGGATTAATGAAAAAGGGAGACAGTGCAAAAATTGTTGATCTGGATATCAGGGGTGTTTCAAAAATCGGGTTGCTGATATCAGATGGAGGTGATGGTAATTCTAACGATTACGCAGACTGGATTGAAACGAAAATTGAATATTCAGGAATTATTCCATCAGTTATACCTGCCAGCATAGTTTCTGAAGGCGAAATACTTACACCCTCTGCACCAGCCGAACCAAGGATTAATGGGCCAAAAATTTATGGAATGCGTCCCGGATCTCCTTTCCTTTACCGGATTCCGGTAACAGGGGAGAGGCCAATGTCATTTGATGTGAAAGATCTTCCCTCATCGTTAAAACTGAATAAAGAAACGGGAATCATTTCAGGGAGCATTTCAACTCATGGAAGATATACTACAACTCTTATTGCTAAAAACAGCAAAGGAGAATCCTCCCGTCAATTCACTATTGTTGTCGGAAGTACTCTTGCATTAACTCCTCCTATGGGTTGGAACAGCTGGTATATTCACTATATGCGTGTAAGTGATTCTCTTATGCGTTTGTCAGCCAATGTAATGATCTCTTCAGGCATGGCCGATTATGGATATCAGTATGTAAATATCGACGACTGCTGGATGAGAAAAGAGAATTCTGACGATCCGGATCTGGGAGGCCCTCTGCGCGACAAAAAGGGAATTATCCTTCCCAATAAAAGGTTCCCCGATATGAATAAAATGACAGATTATATTCACAGTTTGGGTTTAAAAGCTGGAACATACATTTCTCCAGGACCGACTACCTGTCAGGGTTTTGCCGGAAGCCTGGGATTTGAAAAGCAGGATGCAAAAACCTTTGCCAACTGGGGATTTGATTTCCTTAAGTATGACTGGTGTTCTTATGGAAGTGTGGTAAAAGGCAGAACCCTTGACGATTATAAAGCCCCGTATAAACTTATGTGGGATGAGCTTCAGAAACTTGACCGTGATATTGTATTCAATCTTTGTCAGTATGGCATGGGAGACTCCTGGAAATGGGCAGGAGAAGTCGGCAATTCATGGCGTACCACCGGCGATCTTGGCCTTGAGTCGTCAAGCACCATGCCTGGTTTTTTCAATATAGGCATGAGTAATGCAAAGCACAGCGAATACGCAAGACCGGGTGCATGGAACGATCCGGATTATATCCTTATTGGCTGGGTAGGCAGTGCAAATTCTATGTGAGAGGGAGAAAAGACAAAGCTCACCCCCGATGAACAGTATATGTACATGTCGATGTGGTCTTTAATGGCTTCCCCTCTGATTTTCAGCGGAGATATGGCGAAACTTGACAAGTTTACACTAAATGTATTATGCAATAATGAAGTAATTGATATCAATCAGGATGCACTTGGACAACAGGCAAAAATTTTAAAATATGCAGATAATGAATTAATTATGGTTAAGGATCTTGAAGATGGATCCAAAGCTGTTGGTCTCTTTTATGTGTCTGGAAATCCACCTGTGCCGGCTGATTATTTTGAATGGGAAGCACAGAGGGCACCCAGAAAAATAAAAGTCAATTTATCTGAACTCGGGATCAATGGAAAAGCTGATGTCAGAGATGTCTGGAGACAAAACAGTATGGGATCGTTTGAAAATACATTCGAAGCTGATGTTCCGTGGCATGGGGTAGTCTTTGTGAAAATAAGTAAGGAGTAATAATTTAGCTTATTATGAATTCATACCTCAAGAAGAATAATGTAGAACGGGTCCTTCTAAACCAAAACCCTGCCGGGATTGTTTTTGCACCCAATTACTGGCAGTGGTTTGCTCATCATAAAAACCATGGGATACTTCCTGATGAAATAAAACATTGCGAAACCCAGCTCGATATGATAAATTATCTCGGCCTTGATATATTCAGCAGGAATATTTATTGCAATCAGGACGAATATTGGTTTGGCGGGATTTGTGAGGAATACTTTGATGGGTTTGATGTGAAAGTATCAAAAAGAACAGAGAACGGGGATACCATCACGGAGAAAGTATATAATACTAAATCCGGTATTCTGACAGAACAATTAAGATATGTCTTTGATGACTCGACAGTTGTTCAAAAGAAATTTCTGATAACCGACTATTCAGAGCAGGTCCGTATGTTGGAGCAATATGTTGCTTCCCGAAAATGGAAATTCATTCCGGACAAGCTTACTGATATTCAGCAAAAAGTTGGGGATGCAGGCCAGGTGGTTCTTGGAGAGTTCTTCAGTCCTCTTAAGATGCTGCATCTTGTTATGGATCCTATTAATACGGTTTATTTTCTGCTTGAAGACCCCGGGTTTGCAAGAACGATTCTTGAACTTCATGAAAATGCTCAGCTCGATTTAGTCAAACAATATGTAAGCAATGGAGTTAAGGTGATTATGTCGATGGATAACCTCGATACTATGTTTCATCCACCGGATTTTGTGGAAGCTTACTCAGCATCATTTTACGAAAAAGCCAGTTCGATCTGCCATTCTCATGGTGCTAAATTCTTTATCCATGCATGTGGTAATCAGAGAGATAATCTGCCATTGATCTCATCTTATGGGGTCGACGGTTTGGAAAAAGGAAGATTAGATGGCTATGGGAGAAAAAGCTTCATTGTGGGCAGGAGGCCAGGACCAGCGCTTTGCAGTCGTAATATCAAATTGTTCGGGAGAGGGATGAGCTGCTTTATCGAGGCGACTGGTTGGCGAAAAAGTACTTGACCTTAATACTAATTTCCCACATTTGTTTTTGTCCAGAATAAGCAGTGAAAATGCAACTAAAGAACTTACAATAGAAATACCATTTATTACCACCGGAACATGCAGTGTAAGTTTGATTACCGATGGCGCTGATGCCAAAAATTTTGCAACCCAACTTACAAGTTTCAAGGCCGGTGAACAGATTAAACTAAAAATGCTTGGATTTGGTGGATTTGTAGCAATGTTGAAGGAAAATTTTAAAAAAGTAAAAATAATAAAAACTGTAAAGATATGACTTCAACTATTTTACCCGGAATACTCCTAATTGCCTTAGGAGCCTTTTTATCGGGGAGTTTCTCTGTTCCTTTTGGAAAAATAAAAGACTGGATATGGGAAACCTCTTGGATGATATTCAGTGTTGGTGCGTATATATTATTTCCATTGATAGCATATTTAATTTTCGCTCCCAATTTTATTACAATTATCCATACTACAAATTCAACTGTTTTATGGGCTGTATTCTTAATGGGAGCTGTTTATGGAATCGGAAATCTTTCATTTGGTCTTCAATCTAAATTACTCAGTGTCCTTCAAAGTCGCAAAGTTGTCCGACTTTGAACAAACCGTGAAATACCCATTGATGTTAGAGTGATTTGTGCAACTAACATGCCCTTGTATCAAATGGTTAGCGAAGGAAAGTTCAGACAGGATCTTCTGTATCGGATCAATACAGTCGAGATCGTCATCCCGCCCCTGCGCGAACGCACTGATGATATCACCTTACTTACTGATCATTTTCTCAAAATGTATTGCCGTAAATACAAACTTGACCTT
>Ga0209746_1000610_pt1 | contig 18113 bp, 19 predicted proteins | sample BarGraNGADG00211_3_FD_184496 | JGI IMG/M metagenome (GOLD analysis project Ga0209746, IMG submission 184496) | Arctic peat soil microbial communities from Barrow, Alaska - Barrow Graham LP Ref core NGADG0011-211 (SPAdes) (version 2) | ecosystem: Environmental > Terrestrial > Soil > Wetlands >... | reverse complement strand
TGATCCAGACGCCGGGATCTTCAGAGTATGTGATTTTGGGATCGTAGGAGACATCTTTGAACTCTTGCCGGTCCTGATCGAGAAACTCAGGGAACGCAAGACAGCCAATGTTAAAGGAGGAAGTTGACGTGGAGTACAAAAAGGTGACTCCCGGAATCTCAGAGGAGTTGAGAAAGATCTTTGGTGACCGAAACGTTCTGACCGAGGTTGAGAAGATGGAGTCATATGCCAGCGATGAGGCAGGAAAACAGTACGCGCATATGCCTGATGTTGTGGTCAAGGCTGAGAACGAAGAGCAAATTGCACGGTTGATGGAACTTGCGAATAGAGAGCATATACCGGTTACGCCAAGAGGCGCAGGTTCTGGGCTTGCAGGTGCTGCTGTTCCACTTTATGGTGGCATTGTTCTTTCTGTGGAGAAGATGAACAGGATCCTTGAAATAGATGAGGACAACATGGTGGCAGTTTGTGAGCCTGGTGTTGTTACGAATGATCTCTGCAAAGCTGTTGCAGACAAGGGTCTCTTCTACGCAGGATATCCAATGAGTGTAGAGGAAAGCTACATTGGAAGCAATGTGGCAACAAATGCAGGGGGAGCCAAAGTAATAAAATACGGAAGCACGAGGAGCCATGTGCTTGGCCTGGGATGCATCTCGCCCACTGGTGAGAAGCTTGTTCTAGGCGGAAAAAGGCGCAAAGAAACAAGTGGGTACAGCTTGCTTCAACTTATGATAGGCTCTGAGGGTACGCTTGGCATTATTACAAATGTTATCGTCAATCTCATCCCCCCCTCGAACAAGACAGTCGATCTTCTTGTGCCATTCGCGAATTTCGATGACGCTGCCAAAGCATCCAGCAGCATCATACGAACTACCAAGGTATATCCTGTAACAATGGAGTTCATGGACATATTCTCAGTCAGGGCTACGACCGAGTACTTCAACTTGCCACCGCTTCCAGCCCAAGATAAAGCTGAAGCCTATCTGTTGTTTACGCTAGAAGGTGTGGATCAGGATGAGCTGGATGAACTTGCCGAAAAGGCAGGAACCGCATGTCTTGAAATGGGTGCGCTCGACGTCTTTGTAGCGTCAACCAGAACTGAGTCTGAGAAAGTGTGGAACATAAGGATAAGTATGCCTACTGCACTGCTTGAAAAGTGGCCTCACGTATTGACAGGCGATGTCGTTGTTCCTCGTTCAGAGACTGCAGAGTTCATGGCAAGAACAAGAGAGATCATAAAGAAGTACGCAAAAGTTCAGCTAGAGTTCCATGGGCATATTGGCGACGGAAACATCCATTCATCGCTCATAGATACGGGAAACCGAACAGACAAAGAATGGATCGAATTCGCAGAAGAAGCTTATGGAGAACTTTGTCTCCTTGGGTCTCAACTGGGGGGCACTGTCTCTGGTGAGCACGGCATAGGTTTGGAAAAGAAGAGTGTTCTACGACAAAGCTTGGGCGAATATCCGATATCGCTTATGAGAGGGATAAAGAAGGTCTTTGATCCAAATGATATACTTAATCCGGGAAAGATCTTTGATCTCAAGTAATAAATGTTAACTGAAATGCCTTAAGGAATGTGACTCAAATGCTCTGAGAAATCAAGAATTGCTCAAACAGAAGGAAGTCCTAAAAAGAAGGCAAGAATCTATCAGTATTCATGGCTTTTGGAGTCTGTACCTTTCTTGCGGCCCATGTGGGAGTCCACCGGGACCACTTACTGTCCACTTCCCTGCGACCTAGGACATCGTCAGTGGCCTGCCAGCGTCGTTCCCATTTCCAGCCTCTGGGGATCTCCGCCTCAGACTGGCTGATCTGACACGGGTGGGGTCCGACGTCAGCATCACGCCGATTCTCACCATTGGCGGCCCTGCCTTTCTTGCCAAGTTCGTGAGTGGCTCCATGAAAGGCGACCAAGTGCTCTACATCTGGCCGAGATTTCTGGATCAGTCGTATTCAGGCACGATTTACGAGAGCGTCATCAAATTCATGGCTAATCAGTATACGGCGGCTCCGGCAAGCCTGACAGTCACAGTTACGGACAGCAAGACAGTCCTGACTTGGCCCGCCGGGACTGCTGGCAATTGCACCATTGCCAGTTGCGGCATCTACAAGTCCGATGCCTCCGGCAAATAGTCGACAACTCCGACAGCAACCGTCGATGCGTCCACGTTGACCTGGACTGACACTCTCCCTGCCGCCGGCATCAACTCTTACTACATCGTGCGCGCCATCGACAGCGGCCCGCCCGCCCGCACAAGCGGAGCATCGCCAGAGGCAAGCGTCATTACGGCATTCCGGGTCGGTGCACCTTCAAGTGCCCATGGCACTCTTGATGTTCCGCAGACACTTGTGCCATGTGGCTCCTCGACAATCGTCGCCGTGCACCCGTCGCAGGGGTGGAAACTCGCAACGCTCTTCGACAATGGCAGCGACGTGATGTCGCGTGTGACCGCCACCGGGTACGCAATCGCTGACATCCAGTCAAACCACGTGCTGGAGGCCACCTTCGATGTTATTCCAGACACGGCTGGTCCCGTGATAACAGTTGCCGTTTCTTCCTCGACCAACGAAGGGGATGTCTTCATCACTGGTTCTGTCACCGACGACTTCAGCGGTGTTGCCTTGTTCAGAGTTCAGGAAAGCCCTGTCAACATTTTTCCCGATTCGACGTTCTCGGCTACGGTTCATCTGATGACGAGTGCCAATGACGTTTCTATCGAGGCTGTCGACGGTGCGGGGAACATCACCAAGAAACAGTTCTCAATTGTGCGCGTACGCTCCACAACAGTCAAGTCCAGAATGTAGGTGTAAATTCAACTTTCGGTAAGATCAGGTCAGGCAATGAATTGGTCAGCCTGATCCAGTTCTTCACGGTCTGCTTGCGCGACTTTTTTGGCTTCTTCTTTAGAAGCTTCATAGCGTTCCATGTTGAAGTACTTCTTGCCCGTCATCCACTTCTCATGAATCTCCATCAGGACGGAACCCATCAGCCGAATCATGCTGGTCTCATTGGGGAAGATCCCCCTGAGTATTTTTGTTCAATACGAAGGGCGTTTTCGGTATGGCTCCGGCAGACCATAGACAGCTGTGATCTCATCAAACCTTTCATCCAGCAACACCATCGCTTCGGGAGCTTCTTCCTGATAACGCTCGATCAGTTGGTTTTTCCTGGCAGTTGCGTCTTTCAGCTCGGGCACGTTATACGGGTGGGTTAACGCGACTTTTACGTCTGTCTGCAGCTTCTTGGGTGTTTTATCCAGCATATTTTTGGAGAAAAGGGTCTGGCAGCGCTGCCAGCTCGCCCCACAGAATTGCTTGCTGATGGCCTTCGTCAGCCCGCCGTGATCATCGCTGGTCACCAAGTCCACATCCTTGGGCCCTCGTTCTTTCAAACTCAAGAAGAACTCATTCCAAGCCGCTTCGCTCTCACCATCAACCACGGTGAAACCGATAACCTCCCGAAATCCGTCGTCGTTCACCCCTATGGCAATCAGGAAGCCTTTGGAACTTATCCGGTGCTACTCCCGGGCTTTCATGTAGATCGCATCGACAACCAGGAAAGGATAGTGCTGCTCCAGCGGACGATTCCTGAAGGCTTCCACGATGGGATCTCATTGCTCGCAGAGCGCGGAGACGGTTGATTTTGAGAAGCTGGTACCACACAATGTTTCTGTAATTTCACTGATTTTCCGGGTTGAAACGCCTTGAATGGCCATTTCCATCAGGTTCAGCAGCAGCGCCTGCTCGCTGCGCTGATAGCTGCTGAACAAGTCAGTCGAAAATGTTCCGTCCCCGAATTTCGGCATATGCAGGAGGGGCGAGCCCACGCGTGTGGCCAGCGTCCGGGAACCATTCCAGTACATCGTTCGCTCGTCGCTGCGTTCGCAAGGCTCGGCATTCAGTTGCTCTGTTGCCTGAGCCTGTAAAACCGAATTGAACACCTGCTCCAACAATTTCGTCACGGCTTCCTCGCGCTTCCCCAGCATTAACTCTTACTCTTTCAGAAAATCATCTTCCGGCGTAAAATGTACTTGAGCCATTGGTTCATCCCTTTCAGTTGTTGGTTTGCCCAAACCCATTATACTAAAAATAAGCCCTTGGCTCTTTTATTGTCTTGAATTTACACCAACTATATGGACACTATCATAGTTCTTGGACGCCACGCGCTCGTTAGTGTATTCGTTGAAGAAGCTCTCTTCTGGAATGTCGCAATCGTAGCATCTTTACACGAGTTGACATTAATATGCTAAGTGCTAACATAAAAAAATTGAAGTCAATCAGAGGCGAAAAGGGGGTGAAGTTCAGACTGTTGCCCATAACTTCTATAATTCCGTTGAAACAGAGAACTAAAACAGGGACGTTCTGGTAGTGGATTTACAGGAGGTAACAAGATGAAGAAGGCACTAGTCATGCTGCTAGTTGTAGCATTGCTCGCTGGAGTTCTAGGATTTACCCCTGTCAGAGCAGCTGAGGGTGTTATCGTTCAGATAACGATTGGAAGTACAAAAGCGACTATAAACTCCAAAGCGGTTGTTCTTGATCAGCCACCTATTATAGAAAATGGCAGAACACTTGTACCATTCAGATTTATCGGGGAGGCAATTGGAGCCCAGATAGGCTGGAATCCTGGTAATAGAACGGTGAGTTACGTTCTTGGGAATGTGAATATTGTTCTTACCATTGGTTCAATAACTGCTATGGTCAATGGCGTAAAGACTACTCTTGATGTTGCGCCCAAGATTCTTCCCACTGGCAGAACAGTGGTTCCTATAAGATTCATCAGTGAGTCAATTGGAGCAAAGGTCGACTGGAACGCTACTACAAGGATGGTTACAGTCACTGTAATTGCAAAACCCAGTTGGTCAACACCCATTAAGATCGTTCTAAGTGCTCCATTCACTGGATCCGGCTCGATTCTTGGTGAGTACTGTAAAGACGGAGCTCAACTTGCAGTTGATGAAATCAATGCCGCCGGTGGAGTCAACGGAGCGAAGTTTGATCTCATTACATACGATGACCAAGCTAATGCGAGCACCGCGGCCACAGTTGTGCGTCGGGCGCTTGATAGCGACAAGGCCGTCGCCATATTCGGTCCAAACATGAGCTCAGCAGTGCTCGGTGTGCATACTCTTGCGCAGCAGGCTAAGGTGCCGATGCTCGTCGGGGCTACTTCCCCTTCTCTGCGCTATGACACGACACACAATGACTACCTTTTCCGCCTTAGGGCAGACGATGGCGTGAAGGTTGCTCAGCAGGTGAAATATATTGTCGAAATACTCAAGGCGAAGAAGCCTGGAATTATCGTTGGTTCAACCGATTATTGCACGTCGGCACTCGCCGTAGCCAAGCAAGCTTTCGATAAATATGGCATCAAGATCGTCGACATTGAAAACATGAAGGAAGGCGATAAGGATGTCACGGCCCAGGTCACCAAGCTCAAGAATGCGGGAATTGACGTTCTCGTCGGACTGACCCATGAGCCCGAGGCTGCAGTTGTGATGCTGAAGGTGCGGCAGCTGAAACTGACAGTGCCTATCGTGGGATTCTCTGCATGGGGTGTTCCAGCATTCACTGACTTGGCTGGTGATGCGGCGATCGGCGTTATTTCGGTTCAAGGATTCAATCCAGCTGATACCGATCCGACAGTCAAGAAATTCGTGGACGCATACAAGGCGAAATGGGGCAAGGAGCCGAGCGATCCCGCTCAGTGTTATTATGATGGCGTGTACCTGCTAAAAAAGGCTATTGAGACGGCGGGAAGCACCGATCCTGTGAAGATCGACGAGGCTCTCAAGACTGTTGAGTACACTGGCGTTCAGGGTCTGATGAAGTGCGATGCTCTGCATAACTTCACCAATATATGCTATATTTCGAAATTCAATGGTAAAACTTGGGAGGTAATCTCCAAGATTCCATAGGATACTGTTCGTCAGCATCCCTTGGGGGGAAATCGGAAGGAAGAGTCCGATTTCCCCCCATTCCTTGGCTATGACAGGAGGTATGAATGGTTCTGAGCGATCTACTTCAGAATATTATCGGTGGCGTGACGGTGGGAGCAACCTATGGTCTTATCGGCCTTGGTGTTGTTTTTCTATGGCAGAGTATCCAGCGGATTAATTTCGCCAATATAAGTTCGGCGATGCTCGCGGCGTATCTCTTCTATACGTTCTACGCTCAACTTCACCTCGGCTTTCTTGTCTCTTTCGTCGTCTCGATCGCTATTATCGCTGCGTACGGATTGGCGCTTCGGTATCTCGTGTTGGAACCCATCAATCGTCATGGGGGAGACAAGCTGGAATTCGTTGTGGCCACTCTGATGCTGTGCATTTTTTGGCTTTCGGTCGTCAAAGTAATCTACGGCGGTATCGCCAAACCCTTTCCTCCAGTGTTCGGGGAGGCTACAAGCTTTGTACAAATAGGATCGATCAGCATTCCTTCTGTCTACTTCCGGATCTTCTTTGTAGTGCTGGTGTTGGTGCTTGCCCTCCATATGCTTCTACAGAGGACAATGATTGGCAAGATGTTTCGCGCAACTGCTCAAAACAAGGAGATGGCATCGCTCGTAGGAATCAACGTTGACATGACAACGTCCTTAGCCTTCACGCTGGCGACTAGTATCGTAGGAATTGCCGGCATACTGCTTGCCCCCATTTATTTTGTCTCGCTCGATCTGGGCGGAGGGCCCATTGGTATTAAAGGCTTCGCTGCGGCAGTCATGGGAGGCCTGGTTGACCCGCTTGGGACCATTGCCGGAGGAATAACTATCGGCTTGGTCGAGAATTTCTCCACTCTCTTCATCTCGTCGGCCTATAAGGATGTCATTTCCTTCGTAGTCCTCGTCGTCGTCCTTATCTGGAAGCCGCGGGGGATATTCAACTGGACGACCAAGGGAGATTGAAAATGCGGCGGAATCTGAAACGAATTGTGTACGGTGCGTTCTTCGGGCTCATACTTGTTTTGCCCTTGTTGAGCAGAAATGAATATGTCTTGTTTGTAATGAACAAAGCCCTTCTCAACATAATAGTGGCATCAGGGTTGGTTTTCCTTACGGGTTTTGCGGGACAGATATCTCTCGGGCAGGTTGGGTTCGTCGCCATCGGAGCCTACACATCTGGCCTTGTGACGGCGCGGCTCGGTATGCCAATACCGATTGGAATAGTCGCGGGGATTGCCCTTAGCGTCATTGTGGGACTGGTCGTGGCAATCCCCTCGTTCAAGCTGAAGGCGTTTTTCCTGTCGCTCGTAACGATCGCATTTGGACAGATCATATACCTGTTGCTCGTAAACCTCACGGCCGTGACAGGAGGTTCACAGGGTTTGTTCAATATCCCGCCCATGAAATTGAGTGGCACCCCGTTCACGAATACCCTGTATTACTATCTGTTTCTAGTTCTCGTCGCTCTGGTCATTCTTCTGATGTACCGACTCAAGTATTCATATATCGGCAGGCAGATGTTTGCAGTCAATGACGACGACGTGGCGGCCGAAGCCTGCGCAATAAACTCCAGGAAGACAAAAGTCTTCGCATTTGGATTGTCTGCGGGACTGGCGGGGCTTTCCGGAGCCTTGACCGCGCACATGGTTGGCTTTCTGACGCCGGATCCCTTTACTTTCTTCGACTCGGCCAACTTCGTCGCGATGGCCGTCGTTGGAGGGTTACGGCAGCTAAGCGGAGGGGTTGTCGGAGGTTTTGCGCTCACGTGGTTACCTGAACTTCTTAGGCTCAAGATTAGTGGATTCGAGAACTATTATCTCTTGGTGAATTCTGTAATAGTCCTACTGGTACTCGTCTTCCTTCCGAGTGGACTGGGCGCGAGCCTCTCCAAAGGACTCTCTCGGCTATGGGGAGAAAAGCAGGGCGCCGTCACGTTGCACAACTCCAAGAGCAAAGAAGGAGAATGAGTATGGCAAACATCTTGGAGACGAAGGCGCTGACCAAAAGATTCGGGGGAATCGTCGCGAACCACGGCATCAATTTGGCGATTGAGCAAGGCAAAACGACGGGCCTTATCGGGCCCAACGGTTCTGGAAAGACCACATTTATCAACCAGATTTCGGGTATCTTCCCTCCGACTTCGGGAAGCATCCTCTTTCGGGGGGAAGACATCTCAAGAAAGCCTGCATGCGAAATTGCATCGATGGGAATTGCGAGAACCTTCCAGCGAATCCAGCTTTTCAACCATCTAAATGTCGTCGAAAACGTGCTTGTATCGCGGTGCAAGTTCATGAGTGCTTCTGCTCTGGACGTCGCGCTGGGAACGGCCAAAGTGCGACACGAAGAGAAAGCCCAGTTCGATAAGGCGGTGGAGTTCCTTGGCATAGTCGGACTTGATGGGGACGCATGGAAGCTGCCTTCCAGCCTGCCGTATGGAAAGAGGCGAGCGCTGGAAATAGCCCGAGCGCTTGCGCTTGAACCTTCGCTTCTTCTGCTGGATGAGCCGGCAGCCGGAATGACAAAAGAAGAATTTGTGCAGATTCTGGGCATCATGGACATTTTGAAGGAAAGAAAGGTAACCATGCTTCTTGTCGAACATACGATGGAGTTCATCCGCAGGGCCGTGGATTGGGTGTACGTCCTCAATTTTGGGGAAGTCATCGCACAGGGGCCGTTTGAGGAAGTCGAAAAGGACAAGGCGGTAATTACGGCCTATCTTGGAGATGAAGAATGAGTGAGAAGAGAGAAGACTTGCTTCAGATTGGGAACCTCACCGTCGTGTACAATGGGATAGTCGCTCTCCGGTCGATTTCGATGGTTGTCGGCAAAGGAGAAGTCGTATCCGTCCTCGGTCCCAACGGAGCGGGCAAGACGACGTTACTACGCGCGATCTCCGGACTTGTGAAGGTGGAGGAGGGATCGACAATAAGACTGAATGGAAAGGAGACTGTGGGGTATCCGCCCTACAGAATCGTGAGAGAAGGTATCGCCCATGTTCCGGAAGGCAGGCAGGTTTTCCCCGCGATGTCAGTGAACGAGAACCTGGAAGTTGCTACCATAAGGATACCGCGAGAACGCAGGAAGGAGCGCATCGATTCCGTGTATCAGCTGTTTTCGGAACTGGCGCCCAGGAAGAACCAGCAGGCGGGGTCCTTGAGTGGTGGCGAGCAGCAGATGCTGGCAATCGGTCGGGCTGTAGCGTCGGACTGCCAGATGGTCCTCATTGACGAACCCTCCATGGGTCTGGCCCCGATTATAGTGCAAAGGATCTTCCGAACGCTGAAGGACATTGTGAGGGAGACCAAACTCACGCTACTCATTGTGGAGCAGAATGCCAAACTGTCGTTGCCCCTGAGTGACCGCATTTACGTTCTTTCCCAGGGCTCGATTGTGATGGAAGGTCCTGTAGCGGAGATTCACAACAACCAGATGATCCAGGACATGTATTTTGCAAAGGGCTGACATCAGTAGAGTGTTACATCGGCTCATGGCTGTATCAGAGCGAAGGCACTTTGTAGAATATCTTCATAATCCGCAATCCCAGAGCGGACGTAGACATGGAGGTCTCAGTAACAATGGCTAATTCACTGAAAGAGCTGGCGGAGATGCCCATGAAAGGCTCTCCATATTTCGACGAAAATCGTTGGGTTTCCCCTCTGAATTTTCTGAATGGAGCTATGTTCGAACGATTGCCCAAGAAGGTCGCCATCCACGATGTGACCTTGAGGGATGGAGAACAGACTTGCGGTTTGGTGTGGCGAGAGGATGACAGAGTAAGGATTAGCGAAGCTTTGAACGAACTCGGTGTCGGTCGGATCGAGGTAGGCATGCCAATAATATCTGAAGAAAACCGGAACGCCATAAGGCGCCTCAAGAAGATGAAGTTGAACAGTGAGCTAGTAGCGTTCTGCAGGGCTATTCCCAAAGATCTGGACGCCGCGCTCGAAGTGGGTGTCGACCGAATCATCGTGGAACACGCGATCAACCCCTACCTCAACGCCTATGTCTATAGCAAGACCATGGAAGAGGTAGTAGCCAGTGTCACAAACTGCATTAACTACGTCAAGAAGAACGGCGTCAAGGTCAGTTTCATGGGATGGGATGCTACTCGCGCCCCGATCGATTACGTATTGGAGGCCTTCAAGCAGATAGCACACGGCGCCGAGCCCGAGACGATGGCCTTTGTGGACAGCTTCGGCGTGAGCACGCCGTACGCGATCCAGTTCGCTTTTGAGGAACTGCGCAAGGTTGTTCCTGAGAAGATCGGACTTGAGTTCCATGTGCACAACGAATTTGGCATGGCTATGGGATCGGTCATTGCGGCCATAGTCGGCGGTGCACGCACGATCCACTCTTCGATCAATGGGTTAGGTGAGCGTACCGGTAACGTTGCTACCGAGCAGGTCGCAGCAGCGCTGAAAATCCTCCTTAACATAGACACAGGCGTGGACATCTCAAAAATCGGAGAAGTGTCGCGCCTGGTGCAGGATATCGCCAACATATCTCCAGCTTACAACAGTCCTGTTGTTGGTGAGAAGCTTTTCTGGGTCGAGTCCGGCGTCGTCGTTGATGCGTTGGACAAGCTGAACAGCGCGGGAATCCAGGCCGCCATGACTCCCTACATGCCCCAGTTGGTCGGAAGGCCGGGACCGCTGATCAAGTACGGAGCGTTCAGCGGAAACGCCAGCATAAAGTATTACCTCAGGCTGAAAGGGATCGAGGCGACGGAGGAACAACTCGAAGAGATTCTCGAAAGGGTCCACGTCGAAGGACGAATCCGCAAGACTGTGCTCGAGGAATCCCTCCTCGACAAGATCATTGAGAGCGTTATGGGGAAGGCGTGACCAAAGTGTTTATACTAGTACTGAATCCCGGGTCGACGTCGACCCGGGTCGCGCTATACGAAAACGGGTCATGCAGGGACAGCTCCAGACTTGAGCACGACAATGCGACGCTGGATATGCCCCTGTTCCCGGACCAGTATAACGTACGCAAGGACCAGGTCTTCGCCTATCTCAAAAGCCAAAAGGTGGATCCACGTGAACTTGACGCAGTCGCCGCGCGCGGAGGAAGGCTCAAACCTATACCTTCAGGGGTTTACCGAGTGAACGGGCAAATGGTTCTGCACGCTCGTGAGGGACTGCAAGGTCAGCACCCTGCCAATATTGCCGTCGTTCTTGCCGCGGAGATCGAGCAAACATACGGCGTGCCTGGCTTTTCCGTCGATCCCATTAGCGTCGACGAACTCGACGATATTGCGAGGATCACGGGATTGAAAGGTGTGGAGCGCTCCTCACTTTCGCATGCTTTGTCCATGAAAGCGGTGGCGAAACGGGCTGCAAGGGATCTGGGACTTGAGTATGAAAACGCGAGACTTATCGTCGCACACCTTGGAGGAGGAGGGTCGATCAGCGCCCACTCAGGTGGACGCATGGTGGATCTTTACAACAGCGATCAAGAGGGACCTTTTGCCGTGGAGAGGGCAGGGGGCATTCCTAGCTTGAAATTGCTGGAGTATTTGGAAGGCAGAAGCCTCTCGTTTACGCAGGGCGTCAGGAAACTAACCCATGAGGGAGGTCTGTATTCGTATTTCGGCGTCCGTAGCATACGGGCGATGGAAGACCTGTCGCACAAAGAAACAAGCGCGAAAATCGTCCTTGATGCGTATGTGTATCAGATAGCGAAAAGTATCGCAAGTTTTCTCCCAATTTTCTCAGGAAAGGTGGATGCGGTTGTCTTCACTGGCGGGGTCGTCCACAGCACAGGGATACAGAAAGCCCTCGAAGAAAAGCTTTTCTTTCTGGGGAAAATTTTATGGTACCCTGGAGAGTTCGAAATGGACGCTCTCGCCGAGGGAGTGCGAGCAGCGCTTCTCGGCCAAGAACAAGTCCATGAATATTAAGTTCCATGGCTCACGGCCTCTGCTTTGTTCCGAAGACAATGAAGGCCACTCGACCATCGGCAAGGGAGTTTGCGAGCGATGAAAAAGGAATTAAACGCTTTTTCCGAATGCATCCGCAAGGCGGAGGCATTGAAAGGAAGTTTCAGGGTCGCACTGGTGTACCCCGATGATGGGATGGCCCGGATAGCGCGTCTGGCAAGAGAAAGAGGCGTCGCGGAGCCGATCGCATTTAGCAGGGAGAACATAGAGGGAATCGAAACTCGCGTGGTGGAAAGCCCCGAGGAAGCTGTCGAAAAGGCGCTCGAGCTATGTCTCGAGGGTGGGGCGGACACTCTCATGAAAGGCCTCCTGAACACCAATATCTTCCTGAAGGCTATCGTGAGATCTCCTTTCAAGACGGGCTACATTACCCATTGTTCGATCCTCGAAATACCGGGATTCGAGAAGAGTTTCGTTGTATCCGATGGAACGGTGACTCCATTTCCTGATCTGGCGCAAAAAGTGGAGATAACAAGAAACGCCGTGTGTTGCGCGCAGCTTCTGGGGAAGAGTGTCGTGGATGTAGCCGTCCTGAGCGCTAACGAACTTGTCCTGCCTGGAATTCCGTCAGGCAGTGATGCGGCTGTTTTGTGCAAGATGGCGGAACGCGGTCAGATCGCCTCCGCGGTGATCGACGGCCCCATGGCGCTGGACTCAGCCCTATCGAAAAATGCCTGCGAAAAGAAGGGGCTCCGTTTTGCCTTCGAACCGCCCGCCGATGTCTTGATCGCTCCCGATCTTGAGAGCGCGGTGATGTTCATCAAATCGGCGGTGTATCTTGCCGGGGCGCGAGTGGCCGGTGTCCTCTGGGGCACGAGGAACCCCGTCGTGCTCACCTCACGCGCCGATTCCGAAGACGCAAAATATGTGTCACTCTGCCTCTGCAAATTGGCGGTAAGACAACGATGAAGACTTCATACATGTGGGTGGATCCGGGTTTGCCTCGCGATCATCCCATCACCGGTTTGACGATGCCGCTGCAGGAGGCCCTCGGCGCAATGAAAGCCTTTGGCTTCGACGGCGTGGAGCTGATGATAGGCAACCCCTCGAGTTTCGAAGCGGAAACCTTCGGGAGAAAAGTCCGGGATTATGGACTATCAATTAGTCAGATCTGTACGGGCGAACTCTCCGGCTCGTACGGCTTCGCCCTGAATCATCCTGACGCTTCGCTGAGAAAAGCAGCCCTGAGCGCCGGCGAGGACATCATAAGGATGGCTGGATGCTGGCGCTGTACGGTCGGGATTGGGCGCTTTCGCGGGAAAATCTGGAATTCAGATCCGAAAGCATCCATGGAAAGGATGGCTGAATCTCTGAAGTGTTTGGACGAAGTCGCCAAAGTTGAGGGAGTGGACATCCTTTTGGAGCCGTTGCGCCCCGATGTATGCGATACGCTGAATACGGTGGCCGAGACGGCGAACGTTATACGAACATGGGGGCTGGACCGATTTGGGTGGCTTCTGGACACCGATCACGTAGATCTCGGCCAGGTTGAAAGCGTACGGCGAGAAGCCCACTCACTCGCTTTTGTGCATCTCGCGGATTCGCGGCACATGCCGCTTGGGCGAGGCGATATACGATTTGAAGATTATATTGCACTTTTCGCCAGCTTGGGATATCAGGGTTATTGTAGTGTTGAGGTATTCCCAGACCCGAGTATAAAGGACGAACTGCTCTTGGAGGAAATGGCCGAGAGATTATCGGAATATTTCCGCAAGGCAAATGTCAGGAAGGAAGAAAGCCATGCAGACTGAGCCCCTCAGAGGGAACAGTCTCGAAAACAGCGCGTATCTCAGCATTAAGGGCATCGTTGCCCATTAATGAGGAATGGATCTCGGCCAACAAGGGGGAGTAAAGCAATGAAGCGGGGACTTATCATGAATAAACTGGACAACGTCGCCACTGTGTTGGACGATGTGGCGGCCGGAGAGACGGTGACGATCAGGGGATTGCCCTCGATCGTAGAGATATCCACGCTTGAAGAGATCCCGCGGGGGCACAAGATCGCCTTAGTCGACATTCCAGTGGGGATGGACGTCGTGAAATATGGCTTCGCGATTGGTTATGCTCTCACGGATATTCTAAAGGGCTCTTATGTTCATGTCCACAACGTAGGAAGCAAACGAACCGAGGAGTGAATGATGAAGACTCTATACGGATACAGACGACCTGATGGCAAGGTGGGTTTCCGGAACTGGACGCTGGTCATGCCAGCTGTCGCGTGCGTGAATCATATAGCCGCACTTATCGCCAAGGATATCCCGGGTGCAGTGGTGGTACACCACGAGGTCGGATGCGCTCAAATAGGCGCCGATTACAGACAATCGCTTCGAACCTTGCTAAATACGGGATTGAACCCCAATGTAGGGGCCGTTCTTCTGGTAGGCTTGGGCTGCGAACGGGTGGACCCACGCGAGCTGGCGGAAGAGATCGTTGCTTCCGGCAAAAAGGTAGAATTCATTGTGACGCAGGAGCTGGGCGGCACGAACGCCACAATAGAGGCAGGCAGAAAGATTGTCACTGACATGTCGGAACAACTCGCGAAAATGCATCCGGAGGAAGTGCCGCTGTCGAGCATCGTGCTCGGTGTCGAATGTGGTGCAAGCGATTTTTCCTCAAGTCTCTCCTCCAACCCTGTCGTGGGATATGTGGCCGATACGATATGCGCAAACGGCGGGAGAGCGGTGCTCTCCGAGACAACCGAGGTAATCGGAACAGAAGAGATCCTGACCAAGCGCTGTGCAAGCCCTGAAATAGCTGCAAAACTGGTTGACCGCATCAAGCGAATGGTCGAGTACAGCAGGAGCGAAGATAGGGACGAAATAGAAGGCGTAGCGGTTCCAAACAACATTTCACCCGGCAATGTTCGAGGCGGACTGACTACCATCGAGGAAAAATCCCTGGGTGCAATTTCCAAGGGAGGCTATTTCTGTCCCATAGTGGGAGTCGTCGAGTATGCCGAGCTGATCGGAGATAGACCGGGGCTCTGGTTCATGGATTCTCCCGGTTACGATCCTGAGTGTACGACGGGGCTCATGGCATGTGGAAGCACGCTCGTGCTCTTCACCACCGGGTTGGGGACTCCTCTCGGAAATCCTGTAACGCCTATCATCAAGGTGACGGGCAATCGCGTAACAGCGATCAGGATGCGAGACGACATCGATATCGACGTGTCGGCGGTCCTCGAAGACGGAGTTTCGCTCGAAAGCGAAGCGGCTGCAATGCTCGATACCCTCATCGACGTGGCGAACGGAAAGCAGACGCGATCGGAGGCCCTTGGATACCGCGATTTCGGTATTACGAGGATCGGTCCGAGGCTGTGATTATAGGCGGGCGGATTCGGATGACGTGCGCTTTATGGGCGGTTGAAGCGAGCGATTTTTCATATCGACCAATTATTTTGACGATACGGTTGGACCTCGGTTCAATCAAGGAGAACAAATGAGTATCGCAGAAACTATTCCAGAATCTGATTACGACACCTTGAAGGTCAGGATGACTGCATCCGATTTCATCTCCATTGACCGCTCCGCGATGAAAAGATTGTATATCGCCCAAAGCAGGCCGGCAGTCCTGCCAAAATACGGCGAGACTTTACGGAAAGCGATCGAGGGGGCCCTCGATGACTCATGCGGAAGAAGCCTTGCCGAGGCCGTCGACGTGAGCAGGCCTGTGATGCTTGTGATAGACGACCATACGCGCGGAACGCCGACTTCGTTGGCGCTCGAAGTGCTCTATGAGCGTCTCCGTTCTATCGGGGTGAGCGATGACCAGATGACGATCCTTGTCTCGGCAGGTACCCACCGTCCTATGAACGCGGAAGAGGTCAGAAGCAAGACGGGGGACGTCGGGAAGCGCCTCGAAATAGTCCTGCACGACTGCAGTGACCCGAATGGGTTGTTTCTGGCGGGAAAGATCGACGAAATTCCAGTTTGGCTGAATAAAAGGCTAAAAGATGCTGGTACGGTGATCGGGATCGGGAGCGTCGTCGCACACAAATTTTCCGGCTGGTCCGGCGGCGCCAAGATCATCTGTCCGGGCCTCACGGGATACGAGACCATATATCGCTGTCACTACAAATCGATCGTCGAGGAGAGAATTGTCCCCGGACAGCGCGAGAACTGGTTCCGCAGTTTCATCAACAGGGTGGGGGACTTGGCCGGCCTAAAATTCTGCATCAATTTCGTGCCGACTGTGGGAGGAATAGTTGGGGTGGCAGCGGGAGAACCTTGGGGGACGCTGAGCAGGAGCATCTCGCTGGCGGAAAATGCCATGTCGGCCTGTTTCCCGGAAAAGCTCGACCTCGTCATGGTCTCGTCCTTCCCCGCGACGACCGATCTCTGGCAGAGCGGCAAAGGATTTTATATCGGCGAGATGCTCGTTAGGAACGGAGGCACCCTCGTGCTTGTGACACCTCTGGATGAGGGGCTTGGCGACCATCCCGACTTCATCGAGCTCCTGGACCGAAAACCCTCTGACATCCTTGGTCTGCTCGACAGCAACAAATTGTCCGACCCTCTCGCTGCAGTGGCCGCATACGCAATTCGCCGGATCGGCGAGCGCTGCAGGCTGAGGATAGTCACCAGCAATGCGGCGCTGCATGGGCAGCCTCTTCTCGGGGCTCCCATCACAGGCGATCTTGCATCGGTCGTGCTTGAGGCTTTTCCGTCCGGGTGCGGATCGGCGGCCCAGCTTAACGACAGCTACGTCCTTCCAAAAATAGTCACAAAGGCCTAGGCTTTTTGCGGCGCGCTGCCTGCCCGGTCCACGTGCCGCAGAGGAAAAAAGCAGATAGAGGAGAATAGACATGATGGACTTCAGCCTTTCCGAAAAGGTGCGTCGCAGGATCAAGGATATTCTTCCGGAAGCGATGCAGATCCGGCACCAGATTCACTCTTTCCCGGAGACCAAATTCGAGGAACAGAAGACTATGGCCCTTATTCGGGGCTTCCTCTCGGGTGGCAAAATCGAGCTTTTGGAGCCAATGATCGGGACCGACACTGTCGGTCTCCTCAGGGGAGAGATGCCGGGGCCAACCGTGCTGCTTCGCGCAGATATCGATGCGCTGCCGCTGGAAGAAGCCTCCGGCAAGGACTGGCGTTCGACCATCCCCGGCAAGGCCCACTCCTGTGGCCACGACGGTCACACCTCGATGCTTTTGGCTGCCGCTAAGGTGCTCGAGGAATCGACGGAGGAACTCGCGGGGAATGTGCGTTTCGTCTTTCAGCCGGCTGAGGAGGAAATCGGCGGAGGAAAGGCCCTCGTCGGCAAAGACCTTCTCGATCTCGCTCCCCGACCCAATGTCGCCTTCGCGCTCCACGGATGGAGCGATCTCGGTCTCGGAATGGTGAGCGGGGCTCCCGGACCGACAATGGCGGCAGCAGACAGCTTCATGGTGACGGTCCGGGGCAAGGGCGGCCACGGCGGCCAGCCACACAAGACAGCCGATCCCATAGTGGCTGCTGCTCAGGCCATAAGCTCCATACAAACCATTGTGTCTCGTTGGGTCGACCCGCTGAAACCCGCTGTCGTTTCGATATGTACAATACGCGGCGGCTACACGAGAAATGTTATACCGGAAGAAGTCGTTTTCGAGGGGACGGTACGCTATTTTGACAAGGACCTGCAAACCTTCATCCGCGACAAAATGGATTCGATCGTGGGGGGAGCCTGCGCCTCGGGCGGATGTACTTATACCCTGGACTTCTTGGAAGGATACATACCAATGGTCAACGATGGCGGTGCTGTGTGCGCCGCACGCTCCATCATCGCCGAAGCCCTCGGCGCTGGTGTCTGGACAGATGATCATCCCCCCTCCATGGCGACTGAGGACTTTGCTTATTACCTGAACCGTATTCCCGGATGTCTTCTGCGGCTTGGGCTCGGCACTGATTGGCCCCCTCTCCATAGTCCGGAATTCGATTTCAACGACGACGCGCTCGAAACGGGGATTGCCGTCCTTGTATCGCTTGCCTTGGGATATGGAAGAATGTCGTCAGCAGCCCAAAAAACGGCGAACGCGAAGAACGAAGCTCTTGCGCAGTACGAAATGCGCTCAAGCCCCGGGACGTAATCGGCTGCCATGCGGACAGGGCTCAAGTGTTGTACTTCTGTACCCTCTCGTGGAATCCCTGTGCTATGCGGTGGGCGATGACGAGGTAGTGGTCCAGGAGCAGGGCGCGATCCTCGGCAGATGTCTCACCTGATGCGGCAAGTACCGCCTCGCAGCCTCTC
>Ga0209746_1000608_pt1 | contig 18157 bp, 16 predicted proteins | sample BarGraNGADG00211_3_FD_184496 | JGI IMG/M metagenome (GOLD analysis project Ga0209746, IMG submission 184496) | Arctic peat soil microbial communities from Barrow, Alaska - Barrow Graham LP Ref core NGADG0011-211 (SPAdes) (version 2) | ecosystem: Environmental > Terrestrial > Soil > Wetlands >... | reverse complement strand
CCATTGGTTCCAGGCAGGTCCCGAGGGGGCAATCGTCTCAGAATTCTCCAGCACGAGTAGCGATGAAACTGATGTCTTCACCGACCCTCGCATCAAGAGAATGCCGGAGATCATAGAAGATTGAGCGCAGCGTGCTGTGGTTCCAGGCTCAATAATTCGCCAGAACCCAGCTCTCGAAACCAAGGCTGTCGGAGACGTGGTCCGCTCCGGATGACAGTAGCGGATCAGCTGGTTCTTCATGGACTCGCTCCCGCTATCCGAATGGATGCCCAGGAGCGGGAATGGGAGGTGCCTGCATATGCTGCTCAGTGCGGCGAAGACATGCTCTTGACTCTTGTTCCGCGCTGCCCTGGTCTCGGTCCGCCCCGTGACGACGTTGGTGACGTCTAAGGTGGAGGATACTCTCTCCCAGCGACGGTGCCCTCATGCGTTACCATATCCGCCGCAGCGAACCCTGGCGGTGTGTACGGTCCCACTGGGCAGGGGTCTGCAGCAGGAGGAGCATACTGGCACGGGGATGAGGATGTTCCCATGGTTCCTCCTTCGTACGTACGTTCTGGAGGAGCCGGCCACATGTGACCGGACTCAGGTGGAGGAGGAAACCCACGGACAGCTTGACCTTGTCTCTGCTGTCCTATGGGTTTTGAGGAGAAACATGATGAGCCCGGACCCCTTTCCCCGCTTCCCGTTGCCGAGAGGGTGCTGCGTGCATACGAACGAGGTCTACGAATTCGTCCAGGATCCTCGATCTTCCCTTCTTCGACGAGTGGAGAACTGTCCCCGCAGTTCGTTCGTGATGGCCTGTTGTTGGTTCAGCGTCAACCCCATGTCTCCTGTGCCTATCTTCTTCCACGCTTTCTTCTCAGTCTACTAGATTCGGGTAGGTTCATCCGTGAGGCAACGAGGCAGTCTGGAGTACATAATAGGTGAGGAAATACACTTTATTGTATTTGATGACATAGAGTATAAACTACTGAAGATGTAGCTATGGACAGTATCGTGGAGGTTGATGGTGGAAGAGTTGACCAGCAAGCGCCAAGGTGTCTTGGAATTTGTCAAGACCCGTATAGGGCAAACAGGGTTCTGTCCCAGCCCGGAGGAAGTAAGACCACAATAAGGGTTATAAACGAAAAGGCAACAAAACACTCTCATCTTAGTAAGATGCTGTCATCCAAGAGTTCTCTTGTATTTGCTTACTGACGATGAGCAATCAAGTTGCTAGCTTAGTATGGCAATAGTAGTTGGCACTATATAATACCTAGGTTACTGAGGGAGCGTAATCGTATGCTGGACATTGTAACAATAGGAGAAACTATGGTTCTCCTGACTCCGATGAACCCGGGGTCGCTGAAATATGTAGATTACTTTAAGAAACAAATAGGTGGTGCAGAATCCAATTTCGCAATAGGAATTGCAAGACTGGGGCACAAATCGGGGTGGATAAGTAAGGTTGGGGACGACCCATTTGGAAAGTATATCGTCTCCTTGATAAGAGGAGAAGGTGTAGACACGTCAAGGGTTAGGGTGGATAAAGGGTCACCAACTGGTGTTTATTTTAAGGAATTTTGCCAAGGCCAAGACCCTCACATTTATTACTACAGAAAAGGTTCTGCAGCAAGCAATATGAATTACTGTGAATTAGATGAAGAATATATTGCTTCAGCAAAATACCTTCACATAACGGGAATCACACCGCTTCTGAGTGAAACTGTAAGAGAGACGGTTTTTAAAGCGATTGAGGTAGCAAAGAAGAACAACGTCAGTATTTCCTTCGATCCGAATATAAGAAAGAAGCTATGCTCCGAGGAAAAATGCAGGAAGGTTTTGCGGGATATTTTGCCGCAGTGCGACATCTTTCTCCCGGGATATTCTGAGGCTAGATTCCTTCTGCATGATGGTGAACCAGACGAGCTTTGCAAGGAACTCTCTTCAATGGGCATAAAGACTGTTGCAATGAAGCTTGGTAAGGAAGGTTGCATGGTTGCAAACGGCAGTATGGTGAAAACAATACCAGGCGTAAGAAACCAAAAAGTTGTGGATACCGTAGGTGCTGGAGATGGGTTTGATGCGGGGTTCATGACGGGAATGTTGAATGGTTGGGATATTGAAAAGTGTGCGAGACTTGGAAATGTGGTTGGAGCTATGGTTGTAACGGTGGTAGGTGATGTCGAGGGCCTTCCTACCATGGAGGAAGTAAGCGAGTTTGAGGATGGATTAGAGTTGCAAAGAGACTAACATTCTAGTGTGGAAAGGAAGTGCCAAGGTGTATAGAGACGATATTATCAGCAAATTGAATGAAAACAGAATTGTTGCCATTCTTAGAAAGATTGACAGTAAAAAGACTCCAGAGGTCGTGGAAGCGTTAATAGCTGGAGGCATAAAATGCTTCGAAATCACAGCAGATACGGAAGGTGCTTTCGAGTCACTTAAGTTTCTAAGAGACAACTTCAAAGATCAGATATTGATAGGGGCAGGAACTATACTGGAGCCTATAACATGCAGAATTGCAATTCTGGCAGGAGCGGATTTCATAGTGACCCCTACACTTAGCGTAGAAACCATAAGAATGAGCAATCTATATGGGAAACCTTGTATACCGGGTGCCATGAACCCTACTCAAATACTTGCAGCGTATGAAAACGGGGCCTCCATGGTAAAGGTCTTTCCTGCAGCAAGCCTTGGAGCATCATATTTTAGGGAGATAAGAGGGCCTCTCTCCCATATACCGCTGATGGCAACAGGAGGAATCAACCTGGACAACATTGAGGAGTTTCAAAAAGCAGGCGTCAGGATGTTCGGTGTGGGGTCCTCACTTACGGATAAGGAAGCGATAAGAAATGACGATTATAGGAAGCTTCGAACAGTAGCATTACAGTTCGTGGGGAAGATATCAAATAGCATCTAACTGGGTCACCCGCAGCTCCTAGAACATGAAGCGCCAAGATGAACAGATGGAGAGTTGCAGGAGAGACAGATCGGGGAGCGAGAGATAATCCTCATGCTCGTATACGGCGGAAAGAGCCAAGCCGATACCGCGGAAAGCAAGTGCTTAGGAGAAGCGGGTCGAGTTTGCTGTGAGAATTGGCCAAAGAGACAGAGAAGTCGGCGTATCGGAAGTCATTAGTAAGTATCTATCTTTCACTTCCTGTATCATCGAAGCAAATAGGGGCCTTCTTGCATACCGACGGAAATGATGGTATGGCGACTGCTGTGAGCGAAGAGGCCAGGTATGCTCTACTAACTTCGATATGAGGAGAGGAGACCAGGGGAAAGTATAGGCAGAAAAATACTCCACGGAAGAAGGGTACCCTGAACTATGAGAGAAGCCGTTGCATCTGGCCCTAATTGATGAACAGCAGGGCGAAGTTGACAACAGCCATGTTTCTCTAAGGTACTTGCAAGAGGGTCTGATAATTCGCGATTGATATGAGTCGTTATCGTAGAAAGAACAACAAGATAGGTGAGAACCGAAAGACTTTCGTCGCATGACGTGTAGCCCTGGAAAGAACCCAGAGCGTGGCTGGGGAGAGCTGGCTACTGAGGCAAACGCTAGTGACCAGAGTTGCCGATCTACTGAAGGGACGACGAGGACGGTCTTTGGGTTTCAAGACTCTCGAAGATCAAATCATGGACTCATGCGTGAGGGTTACTGAGTCCCCTTTCCAGAGAATCCAGAGAATCATGTTGCCAAGGAGTCTGGTTGAGTGACGATAGAAGGAATTCCTGCCGATCTTGAATCAGAGTATATCGCCGAGCATGAGGAAGGGATACCAAATAACGAACGTGAGAAGACACGCAACATCCTTGAGAGATAAGAAGCACACCACGACCCAAGTAAGGCATCCCCGGACCAGTGGTTAGGTGGGGATCGAGAAAACTCTCCTAGATGAATTCTCCTAAGGAAGCAACACCAGAGCATTGAGGAGTCTCACATAGGTCCGGATTAGTTTATGGCGTATTGCGATTACTGAAGGATGCGCGACACATACAACTCAAACCAAAACGGCTACAGAACGCGAGTAGAGGTCAATCTTCGAAGAATTTGACATAAGAACAAAAGATGATAGCGTAGAAAACGCTTACATAAGGATAAAAGGTGATAGCGTAGAAAACGCTAATTAGTCAGTTGCATCAGTCGCGAAGAGGAGGTGGAGCGAAGAAAAGGACGTGGCAAAAGGCCTGGCCCTTGTATAGATTCTGCTAAGGCGAAAAGGTGAATGAGTAGGTTCCGAAGCATCGGTTTGGAAGTACATCTTGAAAGGGAGGATAAAGAATGAGAAAGCAAGTTAGTTTGATATTGGTTGTCTTGTTGTCCATGTCAATGCTCACGGGGTGTTCTCAAGGTACTTCTTCACAGAAAAATAAAGTATTCAAGATTGGGATAGATAATTTCGGCCAAGCGAACTTCTTTGCGAGAACTGGAAGGGCGTCCATGACGGATGAAATTAAGAAGGACGGTGGAGAAGTCATTGCCACTGTTAGCGACACTGTGCCAGCAAGAACCGCTGCAATAGAAAATATGATTGCTCAAAACGTAGACGCAATAATTGTAGAAGAAGGCGCTATGAGCGATGTTGAGCCGGCTCTAGCAGAGGCAAAGAAGAAAGGCATCATTATAGGTTCGATGGACGGAGGAGATTCAGCGAGCGTTGATGTTTGGGCTACGTCAGATAATACCCTGCTTGGTACTGAATCAGCAAAGAAGCTCTGTGAACTCACAGGGGGCAAAGGAAATATTGTTGTGATATATAACGATGCCGGCGCTATGATAAGAACAAGAGTTGCAGCACTCCATGACGTCTTGGCGAATTATCCAAATATGCACATATCAGACAGCTTTGTATATGCATGGCCAGATTATAACGCTGACGTAAGGGCAAAAATGGAAGCTGTTCTTCAGGCAGAAAAAAAGCCAGGAGACATCGTAGGCGTATTCGCATCGTTTGATGGAGCTGGAATTGCTGCGGCTCAGGCTATACGGGAAGCAGGCCTTCAAAAATACATCTCCGTAGTTGGAATTGACGGGGATCCGGAAGCTTACAAGGAAATGCAAATAGCCGGCAGCCCGTTTAAGTTCACTATGGCACAAGATCCCGACTCCATTGCTAGAAAGGTTGTTGATGCTGTCTTTGAGCTCTTGAAGGGAAACAAGATACCGGAACGTATTATCTATGTTCCTGGGAAACCTGTAACTAAAGACACCATTCCTGCAGGTTCTTAAACTTCCTAAACATAGGCAGCCATTCTTTCAAGTTTACATGAGGAATCTCTCACTTTGAAGTAGGATAAAGTCCTATTCCACAAGTAAGAGATTTCTCATGTAAAAGGGGCAGGAAAAAATCGAATAACAGTATCGAAAGGAGTATCAATGTCTAACTTTACGCTAAGGAGAGAAGACGTAGACGACCTTATGCTTGGGTTAGGTATATTAGGGACAGGGGGTGGAGGCGATCCAGAATGGGGGAAAGCAATAATAGAAAATGATTTTGCACATGGAAGGGTATGCACAATTATCGACCCGGACGATGTTGAAGATGATGCATTCGTCTGTAGCGGCGGAATAATGGGTTCCGTAAAGTCATTGGACAAACTTTCATACAAGGATGTTGTTGCTGGCTGGGAGAATGACTTCATATTAGTTAAGGCATTTAGGGAAATGGAAAGACTCAAAGGTAAGAAATTGAATTATGTTATTCCCATCGAATCCGGAGGGCTAAACACTCCAGTCGTTATGTCCCTTGCTGCCAGAATGCATGTACCTATGGTGAATGCCGATGGGCTGGGAAGGGCAACACCTGAAACTCAAATGGCGAGTTTTATTGGCCATGGTGTTTCGCTTACTCCGATGCCCCTAGTTGATCTCTATGGCAATACCGTGATCGTTGCTGATTCAAAGGAACCCACCTATGCTGATGAAATAGGAAGAATCGTTGTCACTAGAGGAGGTGGGCTGGGGGCTAATGCTCACTATGCTATGTCAGGAAAACAGCTTAAAAATAGCTGTGTTCCAGGAGTTGTTACGAGAGCATTGGAAATTGGCAGAACCATAACTAAGGCAAGAGCAGAAGGGGGAAATCCCGTCCAGGCTTTTGCAAAGGAAGCCAATGGAGTAAAGATATTTGAGGGTGTTATCGAATCCGTACAGGGAGAAGACAAAGGCGGCTTCTACCTTGTAAATGTTCTTATTAAGGGGACCAATGAATTTGTTGATAGTACCTGCAAGATGGTCATAAAGAATGAAATAATGGCAGTTTGGGTAAATGAACAAGAGAAGTGTATTCTACCGGATCTGGCTTGCATGCTCGACCCTGAGAGTGGCATGGGGATTATGAGTTCCGACCTTCGCAACGATATGCAAATTGCAATTATTGGAGTACCGTGCCATGAAAGGTTAAGAGAATGCTTTAATACTGAAATTGGTGCAGCGGCTTTTTCGGGCAGCAGATATGGACACTCAGAGGTACAATACCGTCCAGTGGAATTGTTAAATAGAAGCAAATAGTATCTTGAGTGGGAGTGATGGTCTCAATTTCTTGACTGTGAAATCGTCAAAGGAGAATATCGCGTGAAAAAGAAGTATTCGTGCCGGTTCTTAAACATAGGCTGTCATTTCGTGACTGTAGGCCACCAGCGTGAATAGACTGGAAGAGGAAGAACGAGAATCAGCTGAAGAAGTTGTGTCAGCTGGAAGTGTTGTTGAGACAAAAGGTATTGGTAAGGAATTCAATGGTATATATGTTCTGAAAGACATAGATTTTGATTTACGCCCTGGCGAAATCCATTCTGTAGTTGGTCAAAATGGTGCTGGCAAGTCCACATTCATAAAGATATTGACTGGTTTGTACCCACCTAGTGAAGGTGAAATTCGTGTCAATGGTTCAGTAGTTGCACTTAATGGTGTAAAACGAAGTGAAGCATACGGCATAATGACGGTACAGCAGGAAATCAACACTGTACCTTTTTTTAACGTGTATGAGAACATATTCATCGGCTCTGAAGAAGTGAAAAGAAGATTTGGTATGAGCGTACTAGATGACAGAAAGATGAAAGAAAAGACAACATCGGTAATGAAGCGATTGGGAGTAAATGTTGACCCCGACACTCCTGTATTTTCGCTGAATGCATTAGCGAAAAGAATTATAGAGATAAGTAAAGCGCTGGTGCATGAGGCCAAGATCCTAATCTTCGATGAGCCAACTACATCGTTGGGGCAGGAAGAAAAAGAGAAATTGTTATCGGTGATAAAAGGGTTGAAGGAAAATGGTCTTAGCATTATTTTCGTATCCCATAATCTTGATGAAGTGCTGTCTATCTCTGATAGGATAACGGTGCTTAGAGATGGGCATAAGATAGGTACCCTTGACAGAAGAGACGCAACAATCGAAGATATTGTGTCCATGATGCTAGGTAATAAGCAGTACGCTGAACGCAAGCAGAGGGATTCATATATATCAAATGAAATTGTCCTCGATGTAGACAATGTGTGTACTGAGAAGTTGAAGAATGTGAGTTTCAACGTACATAAGGGCGAGATACTAGGTATTGCTGGTGCAGTTGGTGCTGGCAAAACGGAGATTGTGAGGGCAATATACGGTCTCGATGGGATAGTGACTGGCAAATTGACGCTTTATGGTAAGAGATATGTTCCGACCCCAGAGCGGTCGGTAAAGAATGGAATAGCATTTGTTCCGGAGGAAAGGCGTGCCCAGGGATTGGTATTGAGTTATTCGGTCGCGAAGAACCTGACTCTTGCCTATTTGGATAAATGGTGCAGAGCTGGCGTGATAGATGAGAGAGCTGAAGCTAATGTTACAAATGAGTATTGCAGTAAACTCGCGATTAAGGCTACTGGACCCCAGGAAGTGGTTGATCTCCTAAGCGGTGGAAATCAACAGAAGGTGGTAATTGCGAGGTGGTTGAGCGGCAATTTCAAGCTTGGCTTTTTCGACGAGCCGACAATCGGTATAGATATTAAGGCAAAGGAAGATATATATGACCTATTTGTTGAATGTGCGAAAGCCGGCAAATCGATAGTGTTCCTTTCTTCATATGTACCTGAACTGTTAGGTGTATGTGATAGGATACTTGTTATGCGTGGTGATCAATTTGTTGGAGAATTCAAGCCGGAAGAGGAAGATGCCGAGAGCAAAATAACGATTGCTTGTTTAGGTGGAGGCACTGCATCATGAGGACGAAAATCGGCAATAGGAGTAGTATCAAGGAGTTCTTGCGAAAATATGCAACTGCACTGAGCACAGTTGTGATATTTATGGTATTCGCAACTACGATTAATAATTTTCTTAACGTGGACAACATGTTTATGATGCTAAGGCAAATAAGCATGCGCACGATAATGGCATTTGGCTTCATATTTGTCATGGGCTCGGGTGGATTTGATATGTCGGTAGGCAATACGGTCGGTTTGGTAAATATCATACTTGCGGTCGTGCTTGTCGCCACAAAGAACGTTTGGTTGGCAGTAGGCGTATCAGTCGCATGTGGATTGCTGGTCGGGTATGTAAATGGAGCTCTGACGGCTTACGCGGGACTACCAGATTTTATCGCAACCTATTCCGTAGGGTCCATAGCATATGGAATCAAGATGCTTATGACCAAAGGGAGTCCAATATACTTTCCTGCGAAGATGCCCTCGTTCTTTTACTTCTTGGGCCAGGGGCATGTAGGAGCAATTCCTTTTCCCGTCATAATTATGTTGGTCGTATTCTTTGTGGCCTTCTTTGTGTTAACGAAGACGCCATTTGGAAGGAGGATTTATGCGGTTGGGGGAAACCCCGTTGCATCACTTTATGCAGGAATTAATGTCAGGAAATATAAGATGGCAGCCTATATGATATCGGGTTTGGCAGTGGCTATTGCCGCGATCTTACTTACGTCGTGGCTTGGATCTGCACAGCCGCTTGCGGGGGAAGATTACTTGCTTGACGTCATAGCAGCCGCTTTCCTTAGTACGACAATGTTTGGTAACGGAGAACCAACAGCAGTGGGAGTATTGGTGGGGTCATTCTTGATAGGAATGTTAACCACCGGGCTCACCATGCTTAATGTCCAGTATTATTTCCAGTATATGGTAAAGGGTTTGGTCGTAATAATCGCTGTTCTCCTTTCGGTGCTCTTGGGACAAAAAATCAAAATGAAGGTCTGAATCCTAGAATCAATCGAACAAGTGGTGGGATGGACGAAATGGTTCTTACATACTAGTGTAACAGACGAAATGGCAAAGATTGAGCTGAAGGAGAATAAGCTTGACGCACATTTGTTGCTGATAGATGACGTGGCATGGAGTTCTAATTGTGGTGGAATTGTGCCTTGATGCCTGTCCCACTATTGGGATTCATTGCGGCTAAGGGGTTTTTCTGAGGCAGGGCAAACGTACTCTGACACTAGGCTGTTATCCACTGATCGGATGGATTTGATCTCAGTTGGTATACAGTATTCTGTTTCTCACGCAATTGTACAAATATCCGGGAGAGGATGCGTGAGAATAGCGAATATCTTCAACTTGTGGGACAGAACCTTTTGCATGTGGGGCGAGCCCGCTTAGACTAAAAGCGGAGTGGGTATTTACTGCAGTGTTCAAGTGTGCGTTGGAGAAAGGGGTTTTGGTAAAGCAAGGTAGTTGTTATGGGGCGTATTGCTAGGGTCAATGATGCTATCAAGGGAGGTGGTAAATGTTACCCTTACTGCCGGTTGCGGTATTAACTGTAAATTTGAGTACAGGCAAAATAGTAAGAGAAGAAATAGCTGATGAGGCAGTTCTTAAGAAGTACATTGGTGGAATGGGGCTTGCAACGTATTTGTTTATGAAAAGATATAGCCCCCTTTTAGATCCATGGAGCGAGAATTCAGCAATAGTATTTGCTTCTGGGACTATCACGGGAACTGGAATTCCATCGTCAGGAAGAGTGTCTGTTGTGTTTAAGAGCCCCGTAACGGGTAGATATTTCAAAGCAAGCGCGGGTGGGGGGTTTGGGAACCAACTAAAGACGGCGGGTGTTGATATATTGTTGGTGGAAGGAAAAGCTGAGAGACCCGTATATATCAATATATGTGATGATAATGTTGAAATAAGGGATGCGGCCCACCTGTGGGGCAAGGATGTACGAGAGACCAATAGACTTATAAGAGAGGAGCTTCATGACCCTGAAGTCCAGGTTGTCTCTATAGGGCCGGCGGGCGAAAACAGAGTTTTGTATGCTTCGCTACAAGTCTCGATCTATAATTCGGCTTCGAGAGGTGGGGCAGGAGCCGTGCTGGGTTCCAAGAACTTAAAAGCAGTCGCTGTTAGAGGCACTCATTACATAGAAGTGGCACAACCTGATAGGTTTGATAGAGTTGCGAGAAGGGTAACACGTAAATTGTTTGAAGCTCCAGGCGTAAGCGTCATTTCAGACTTTGGCACCTCCCCGGCGTCCGATTCACTGAATCTCTTTACTGCTTGTCATTTTAGAAATTTCCAAGAAAACCATGTGGACCCCAAAGATGTAGACCGTCTGACAGGTAATTATCTGGTAAAGAGTGGGCTTTTAAAGAGAAGGGTTGGTTGCTATTCATGCCCAATAGGGTGTCACAGATTTGTGACTATAGATGATGGCCCGTATAAGGGGACATACACGGGAGGCCCCGAATATGAGACTCTAGCTGCGTTTGGCCCCTGCGAGATTAGTACCGAAGCGGTCGTAAAAGCGAATGAAATGTGTAATCTCCTTGGTCTAGACACAATATCGACAGGAAGTTGCATACAGTGGCTCATGGAATGCAAACAAAGGGGTGTGGTTACTGATGAGATGGCAGATGGCCTTGATTTAGGTTGGGGGCATGACGAGACAGTCATAAGACTCATTCGGAAGATTGCCTACAGGGAGGGAATAGGTAGTCTCCTCGCCGAAGGAACCAAAAGAGCATCAGAACAATTAGGGTCCAACTCATATAAATGGGCGATACAAGCGAGAGGACTTGAGCAATCTGCTATTGACACTAGGTTTGCAACTGGGTACGCTTTGGCTTTTGCAGTTAACCCAAGAGGTCCTGATCACTTAAACACTGAGTGTTTAGCAGAATTTGGTGGCAATAGTGAGGCAGATGGCGTAATAAAGCACATAACAGGTAGTGAAGAGTATGCATACCCGTTTACAACGGACAAGAGGGCAGAAATAGTAAGATGGCATGAGGATATATACGCTGTTTCTGACTGTATGGGTATGTGCGCTTTTTCTACAACTGCTCAGTTTTGGATGAATGAGGAAGATCTGGCTGAGATATTTTCAGCGTCAACTGGTGTTGAGATCGATGCAAGAGAAATTATGGAGGCCGGAAAAAGGACAATAACGCTGCAGAGACTCTATAATGCAATGCTAGGGCATACTCGTGAAGAGGACGTTCTTCCTTATAGGTTTATGAATGAAGTGAAAACGATAACAATAGAGAGTTCCTCGACAATAGCACAGCGTATCCCTGAGAGCAAAGATACTATTCCGCAGATACATAAGGATGAAAAAGGATTAGTGCACATCAGTTCTATAAATAGTACAGACGTATTGGACACAATGAAAGATGAGTATTATAGACTTCATGGCTGGGATCTATCTACGGGATGGCCGACCTTGAAGACATTAGAGGAGCTTGGTCTCAATGAATTCTCCGCGGAAGCTCTTAAGCATATCAAATTGTCCGAGGCCTAGTATCTAAGGATGTGACTGGTAACCTCAGAAGATTCTTGACAACCAAGATGCTGCGGCAGAGAAGAATACCGTGGAGAGCTTTGCCAAGCGTAGCTAAGTGCAGTGCGTTATACGAGGAGGCTGTTGGATGAAGAAGATCGTCAGAAATTCCGCAGAATGCGTAGGTTGCCACCTGTGCGAACTGACTTGTTCTTTTAAGCACTGGGATGCATTCTCATCGAGGCTATCCTATTTGAGAATTAAGAGTGACGAGTCTTTAGCAACTAATGAGTTAGTTATCTGCAGACAGTGTGACGATGCACCATGTATGGACGTCTGTCCTATGAATGCAATATCAAAAGATGAAAATACAGGAGCAATGAAAATTGATCAAGACAAGTGCATTATGTGCAATATGTGTATGAATGCATGTCCATACAAGGCCATATTTGCGGTTGAAGTTCCTGAAAATCGCAAGATGGAAGTTCATATGTGCGATCTATGTGGTGGCGAGCCGGAATGCATTAAAGTATGTTATAGAGGAAGTATTGAATACAAGGACGTAGACGCAGGAGTAAGGGGGTAAGACAATATTCATGGATAAGCTACGTTTTGTGGGTATAAATTCAAGCCCGAGACGACATGCAAATACAGAGATACTTGTGAACAGGGTTCTAGATTCAGCACGGATTGAAGGTCAGCGAAGAGGGTACGAAATTGAATTGGATTATGTGTCTCTTTATGGGAAAACAATATTGCCTTGCCTGGATTGTGATGGATGCGTAAGAAACAAGTCATACTGTATATTAAAGGATGATTGGCTGGATATAGTTAAGCATGTTATTGATCCTGTGCCGAATGGACTCGTTTTGGGATCGCCTGTGTATTTTTTCAACGTCAACTCTGAGATGAGAGCTTTCATGGAAAGATTTACTTCGCTCACAAAACAAATATGGTACAAGGAGTTCCCATATTCTCCTCCTGATTGGAGCAGAACTGCGGCAGGAGCAGTTACTGTTGGATACGATAGAAATGGAGGCCAGGAGATTGCGCTTACAACCATGCTGCACTTTCTGCTTCTAAATGGGTTTGTTGCAGTTAGTGGAGAAGGATATACGAACAGGTATGTGGGAGTTGCTGGCTGGCAGATGGGTAAGGACGGGGCAAAAAGGGACGCCGTCAATGAAGACCATAGTGCTATGAAAAGCTGTGAAAACCTAGGGAAAAGAATCGCTACGACGGGAATACTGTTATCAGGTAGAGATTTGTGATGTGTAGCGCCACAAGAGTATTTATAGAATTGTGCGGCAGTCGATTAAGACGGTCAGGGTGTTGAATGAAAGCAGTATCTTGGAGACAGCTGAAATAGGGGGAAAGAGTAGGGCGTTATATATCACAAGAGGAGTTGAAGAAATTGGGCAGAGCAGTTCTTTTCCTAATTGGAATTGCGGGAGGAGCTTATGAGGGCTCAGTTTGCAGAGAGATGGTCGAAAAGGATTAGGATTGAGACTCCCAGGTAATGTTAATCACTAGTGGACCTGGCTGGCAATTTGCAATGAGAAGGGATTACACATGAGCCCTATCAGAAACGGAGCCAAGAAGCGAGCACCAACTGGCGAGAACGCATGTGGTGAGGACATGCGAAATATAGCTCAGATTTTTCAACATGTTCCTGAGCAATTCGCCTGATATTCTGGGAGGATAAGTAGTGGATGTTTTGACTGCCATGAAGAATAGAAGAAGCATAAGGAAATTTACTGCTGATGTGGTAGAAGACAGTGTCCTAAGAGACCTTATCCTAGAAGCCGGGATCTGGGCACCGACAGGAAATGCACAGGGCTGGCGATTTGTCGTAATTACTGACCGACAAATTCTAAATAGAATCAAATCTGTTTCCCCAGGTCTCTTAGGCAATCCCAGCGCGGTTATTGTCGTCTGTCATGATTTAGCTTATGCTTTGAAAACAGGAGGGGAGTTTGGTGTTAAGACTGCTTCTCTAATGGATACAGCCATGGCAGCTCAGAATATTATGCTTGCTGCCCATGCTAGGGGATTAGGAACCTGCGCAGTCGCTTCTTTTCATCCCGAGGCGGTTCAGAGAATTATCGAGTTACCTGAACACATTTGCCCACAACTCCTAATCACCGTAGGTATTCCTGGTGAAGTCTGCACTGCCCCCAAGCGGAACCATGATGTGATCTGGTTCAACTCCTATGAAGATGAACGAGACGCCTAAGCAGCAGATGCTCGAGTTAGTGTGCTTTATGCTGACCAGCGCTTGCAATCTGGTGAGCGATCCGAAGAGCTATGGCCCATTCCGCCTTATTGACGCAGTAAGTCGTTTAATCGATATTTTGTCTGAAAACCAAATGTCATCGCCAGAGCTCGGAAAAATTCGAGAAAGAATTGAAACCGAAAAGTTGAAAGTGATAGAAGAGGAAGATCAAGCAAGTTCCGTTCTAAATGACCTTGTTCTCTACACCGTGAAATTGATGGAAGGTCAGGATTGAATCTAAGCATCAGACACTGAAGGGAAATGTGGACACATGTGCACAATGTTGCAGGTGATGATTAGAGAGGGAAAGCGCCCCCTGCAATATTCTGCCTCCCCACAGAAGCATCTAACAGTACTGACTTCCAGGTCTTCCTTGCTTTGGATTATGGCGGTGCCTTGACCATGACAAGTTCGATTTCTGTTACTTCTCTCTCGCCCGAGAGGGTCCAGCAGTACTCTGCTGTCCTGTGGATACATTTCAGATGAGTCGATGCGCAGACCTTGTTTATTCAATGGGATGTCAATAATGTATATTGAGATATGTATTGAGGTGATACAATGGGAACTGTGACTGTGAAACTGTTCGTAACGACAAGAGAAAGGTTCAATCATGATTCAGTTCAAATCTCCGGTAACACGTTTGTTGAAGTCATAGGAAACCTTATTGCAGAATATCCAGAGCTTAAGGGTACGGTGGTCAATGAAGATATGAGCCTCAAAAGAAATTTCATCTACCTTTTGAATGGCAGGAATGCTGAATTCCTTAAGAAGGGAGAAACCCTGATCAGAGACGGAGACAAGATTTCGATCTTTCCACTGGCTGGTGGTGGTTGAACCTACGGGCGATCGCTAGACAGAGATGGCAGGGATCTTCGAGCAAGCAATCGCAATCAATACAAGAGAGACAATGCTTTCTTCGCGGTACATGTGAAGGGTGTGTGGTTTCTCCCCTTTCAGAGGCATAATTAGCATAGCTATGGAGCAGTCTAAAAAAGGCCGAAGTCCTTCACGAGAGTTCATTGCGGTTGTGTTCTGCCCGGTGAATTGGTGTTTTCTTTCCGCCAGAAGCTCCAATCTTAGGGTCTCTTTGCCTCAAGTCTATCCCTCCAACTTGATTGTTCACTCCATCGATAAAGGCGTTGTAGTCAACAGAGGCACCATGTGCAATCTTGTCAGAAAGCTCTTTGCTGCCGAAAATGGTCGTGTAGCTGCCACGTATCTTGATCACTATGGGCTGTCTTCGTTTGGTGATTTTGTCTAGTTGTTCCTGGCAGAGGAAGATCTCGTGATACAGGCTGGCCAGGTCCAGGGCTGCACATGGTGACTGCAGTCGTCTCTTCGTGAACACCCCGCGGTACCAGCATCCGTGTGCATGGGGTCTACGCGCGTCATACTCCTTGTAGAGGAGCGTCCGGCTGGGAAGGAAGCAGTTCAGCAAGAGGTGCAGCGCCAGGTACAGTCGGCTCAACAGATCAATCTTAGCCTGACTGTCATGCCAGCCACACTCCACGAACTTGCGGACGACCGAGTTGTTCTCCTCCACATGGGAGCGTCGTTCTTCTGGTACGGACGGGAACGGATGAAGGTAATGTCCCTACCATGGTAAAAGTGGGTGAGATGACTGTTCATGAGGTCACTCCTGTTGTCAGAATGCAGACAGATGGTCTTCCCCCGATATCGGTGGAGACACGACTCAAGGGCAGCGACCACACAGGTCTCTGATTCCGTTCAGATAGCACCTGCTTCGGTCTAGCTAGTGACGCAGTCAGTGACGGTAGGGGTCCCCCCCCTAGCCAGCCAAGGCCCACCACTGCTTGTCCTCCATCATGACCCACTAGGCTTCACGGCCAGTATGGCCAAGTATCCAGTGGGTGATCCCTGCATGTTTGGATGGGAATCCTGCCACCCAGCAACATACTCTGCATATGAGAGATCCCATGGAGACGGCCCATCTGTTGCTATCCCGAGAGAAGCCGTCCGATGGGGGAAGGCTCATCTGCAGGGGAAGTTGCTGTATCTCATAATTAAGATGGAGATATCCATAGGTATCGGAAGAGTGACATGTTTCCTGCAGTATCCCGTGGATTCACAGAAGTCGTCCAGCGTGGCCGACTTCTTGGTCTTCCCTGCTTTCAGGCATGCTTGTGCCTTGACCATGGTGAGCTCTATTCCCACCGCTCCTTTCTCAGCCCAAGGGCCAAGTGTATTCTGCCATTCTCCGCATACATCTTCTCAGGAGTCGCCGAAGCTCCGTTCATGCACATTTTGGATGAGTCGATGTGAGTCCGCAGTTGACTGTCGAAAATATCCCTACTATAACTTTAAGGGTAAGGGAGCAAAAGGCCACACGATACTGCCCAGAAAACAAGATAGTTTCATGGCACCGCTGGCTGTCAGCTGGATATATGTATATGCTGCAAATATGAAGAGTTGTCATGCAAGCTGCGGTATTAGAGCTTAAGGAAGATGTTAGAATAAAGAGAGTTCATTTAAGAGAGTTCATTTAATACGAGGAGGCAGTAATAGTGCGCGAATTATCATCTATGGCGGCAAATATCCTGCCGTCACCTATCAGGAAGATGTTCAACATTGCCAGTAAAATGAATAATACGGTAAGCTTTGCACTCGGGGAGCCGGATTTCACAACTCCGAAGAATATAATCGACGCAGCATGCAAAGCGCTATGTGCTGGCCAAACTCATTACACTCCGAACGCTGGAATACTTCCACTCAGGGAAGCAATATCAAGGAGCCTCAACAAAATCAGCGGTATAGATGTAAATCCTGAGAGCGAAATTGTTGTTACTGTAGGTGGAACGGAAGCACTGATACTCTCAATGATGGTGCTACTGGGTCCGGGTGATGAAGTTATACTTGCAAATCCGTACTGGCCAAATCATCCGGCGCAGGTTGAAATGTGCGGAGGTGTGCCTAGGTTTGTAAGGGTATTTGAAAAGGACGGATTTATCTATAACCCTGACGACTTCAAGAAAGCAATAAATAGGAAAACGAAGGCAATAGTTTTGAACTCGCCAGCAAACCCGACAGGTGGAGTAGCGGGAAGGAAGGTGTTGGAGGATATTGCAAAGATTGCGATTGAAAATGACCTGTATGTAATATCTGATGAAGTATATAAGCACTTTGTTTATGATGACGCAAAGTTTACTAGCATATCCTCGATAGAAGGCATGCGCCAGAGGACGATCATAATTGACAGCTTTTCAAAAAGCTATGCTATGACGGGATGGAGAATCGGTTATGCCTCCTCAAACAGCAGCATCATACAGAACATGACCAAGCTTCATGAAAATGTATGTGCATGTGTAAATACATCAACACAATATGCTGCTATTGAAGCACTGGAGGGACCTGTAGAACCGCTTGAATATATGATACAAAAGTACGCACAAAGAAGAAACCTGATAGTTGACGGAATCAATTCAATCGAAAGTCTTTCTTGCATGAAGCCCAAGGGTGCATTCTATGTCTTTATGGACGTAACAAAGACGGGGCTTACTTCCGATGAATTCGCGACAAGGCTTCTTAAGGAAACAGGTGTTGTACTTGTTCCGGGAACAGGGTTCGGCGATGCGGGAGAAGGATTTGTAAGGCTTTCATATGCAACCTCTGAGGAGAACATCGAGGAGGGGTTAAAAAGGATAAGGGGTTTTGTGTACAATTTGAAATGAACGTAGTAGCTGAGGGATCAGACGACAGAAGATGCTGACAACTTGGGAAAGATGATCTAGGATTTTAGAATTTCGAACAACTTGAATAATGGAGATCTGGATGCGCTTCTAAGCAGGGATCTGTACGGCCACATGGAAAGCGTAAGATGCTCACTCTGTCTGCTCCCCGCAATTCGTTCATGACGGTCTGTTATTGCTTCGCCGGAGAGGCGGTTGGGCGAAAGGAGGCTGCCCCTTTTACGAGCACCGGTTTGACGATATCGGGAACAGCGTGGCCATCGCATGGTGTTTCGGGTGCAGTAGTATGGGCAGACTCTCTCAATGGCAAATACCTCTTGTATCGCGAACGGATCCGTCTGGCCTCGCTGGGACGCAGTAGATTGGCCCGCACGGCTGCGCCCGGCGAGACGATCGTGACAGCGTTTACCGGCCATGGGTTGAAGGCGGCGGCCAGGATCGCCGAACTTGTGGAGTCTTGTTGACAGGAGGAGGTCAGTCATGCAGCTAGCAACGTT
>Ga0209746_1000606_pt1 | contig 18204 bp, 11 predicted proteins | sample BarGraNGADG00211_3_FD_184496 | JGI IMG/M metagenome (GOLD analysis project Ga0209746, IMG submission 184496) | Arctic peat soil microbial communities from Barrow, Alaska - Barrow Graham LP Ref core NGADG0011-211 (SPAdes) (version 2) | ecosystem: Environmental > Terrestrial > Soil > Wetlands >... | reverse complement strand
TATCGCTCAAGGGAAAAAAACTGCAGATATGCTGGACTCGCTCTGGATCAAAGAATCGGCCAAATTCCCCGCCGATGCCTACCGCATGCGGTTCACTACCAACCATGATGAGAATTCCTGGAACGGAACGGAAACTGAACGGATGGGCGATGCTGCGAAAACATTTGCCGTGTTGTGTTACACTATCCCAGGAATGCCATTGATTTACAGCGGACAGGAATAGGCATTCAACCGGCGTTTGAAATTATTTGATAAAGATATCATTGATTGGGGCAACTTTCCGCTTGCAGGTTTTTATACTACCCTGAATAATCTGAAAAAAGAGAATCCGGCTTTATCCAACGGATCTACAGGAGGAATTATGATCAAAGTGGATTCTGATAATGATAAAAATGTTTATTCATTTATACGGAAGAAGGATAACAACATTGTTTTTGTCATACTGAACCTTTCAACAACTGAACAAAAGGCGACATTGAAAGAGAACAGCCTCGCCGGAGATTACAAAAGCCTGTTTGAAAATAAAGACATACATTTTGACGGATCCCTGACGGTTATCCTGAAACCGTGGGAATACCGGGTCTACGTCAATAATTAAGAATTAAGAATGCAGGAATTCAGAGTGCAGAATTAAAATTAATATTGGCCATTAAGTATTAGATGCTGGATGCTGGATGCTGTTTCTTTATTCTGAATTCCTGCATTCTGGATTCCTGCTTTCCTGCATTATAAAAAAAGAGGCTGCCTCGTATTTTTGAGACAACCTCTTCTTTTAAATCTGATTTTTAAACCGTTATATTGGTTTTTTCAGATAAGCTGTTTTTCTGTTGGAATTTAATTTTTCGTTGCAGTCACTGTATAATTTTCAGTCGTAGCGTCAATTTGTAAAAATAAGGTGTAATTTCCTATCACACTAACTTTAAAATTGCCACCATCATCAGAGAAATTAGCTGCAGCAGGTCCTGCCATGGTAACATCACCAAAACCAATAGATTTTCCTGACCAATCAAAGCCTTGTCTGAATTTAAAATCCCCGGCAGCGTTGATGTCTATTGTGTAGGTCCAGGTGTAAGTAGTACCACCGGTTACAACAGGTAGAGATGTACCAAAATTTTCATCCCAGTTTGCCTGTGTACCGTCAAGTTTCAGATAAACATTTCCGATAATACCCATTTTAAATGTGGAATAATCAACAGGAGGAATGTTGCCTGTTTTGGTCAGGGTAGCCTTATATCCGCTTCCAAGCGTGTAGGCCAATGTACTGGTATAAACACCCTGTACGCTGTTTGTGATATCGTGACCACCGGGAAGCAGAGTATCAACACCAAAACCGAAGTTGGTATTGACCTTAATCCCCAGTTTTCCGCCGCCATTGTCGAACACGGTATCAAAGATGATCTTCCAGCCACTGGAATAACGGTATTTCCATGTCCCCTTCGTAAGAGTAAGACCGGTAAGGCTCCATGACATGGAAGTCAGGCTGAATGCAGATTCCGTCATTTCCGTGCTTGATGTCCAGCCATGAGGAGTTGCAGCGCCAATCATGCCCCATTTAACCCTGGTAACAGAAACTTTGCCAAGATCATAGTCTATAACAACGTGATACATACCATTCGTATCAACCGTAAATTTGTTGGTGGTTTCAACATAAGTTCCACGTTTGAAGAATACACCGTGAGGCTCATCTGTTGTGGGCGCAGTTACCTGTGCATAATCAGTTCCCGGGCCGTAAACTTTGATTACTGAACCTGCAACCTTAACAATGTTGAATCCATCAGTGCCGGCTTTTACGGGGATGTAGAGTTCCATTAACTGGGCGCGTTTGGTGGATGTAGGAAGAACCGGGTTCAGCACTTCATTGTACGTAGAATTCATCATTGCATTAGGATTGAGATCAGCGTAAGCTGTACCTGCACCTTTCACATAGTATCCATCGAGAAGGATAACCGTCGTAGTAGTTGTATCGCTCGATTTCTTACATGAGTTGAGAGTGAACCCCATGGCAATCAGCGCCAGGATTGCCATCATCATAGCTAATTTCTGAAATGTTTTTTTCATACGATTTAAGATTTAGTGGATTGTTGGGTTATTTCTGCAAATATATCTAAATTAACGCAATAATCAAGTATAAAGTTGCCTCAAACATCAGGTAATCACGTCCGGGATGATTTCGGGGGCCGCAATCCTGGTTATTTTGGCGTAAGTAGAAGGTTAGGGTTTGCATCGGTTGCCCATTTTGGAATCGGGAAAGTACGCAAATTGGGATCTGTAGCAGATTTTTCCCACCAGTCGCTCTCGAATTTCCCATAACGGATCAGGTCCTGCCTACGGTGGCCTTCACAATAAAGCTCCCTTCCCCTTTCGGCGAGAAGTTGGTCCAGCGTTGTCCCTGACCATTGCGGAACTCCTGCACGCGACCGGATGGGGTTGACCCATTGATCTCCGTTGTTGCCCATGCGTATCTGTGCCTCGGCCTTCATGAGGTAAAAATCGGTAATCCGGAAGAGCGGGAAATCGTTGCTCAGGTTTTCCTTTGCCCCCATCTTGATCTCATATTTCCCGACCCTTGCACCGGTTGTCCGGATCTGTGTCTGATTGTATGTAGGAGCCTGCATGTTCAGTGCAGGAAGAATGGGATCGATAACCAGCCAGAGATGGGTTTCGCCATCGTAAATCTTGGCTCCTGTATAGGCATACTGCGGCCCCCAGATGTTATAGGCTGCACGCCGTTTATCGGTGCTGTCATACGTGGCCCAGAAGGTCGGGGTAATCGCGAAACCATTCCACGGCCCAACCGGCATGTTGTATTTCAGGTTCATCTGGTAATGAAGCGTCCGCATATGAAGACGGAACCCGGTGAAATTATTTTCATCATAAGGAATGGAGAAGATGATCTCACTGGAATTATCATTGATTGTTTTAAAGGGTTCCGAAAGATCGACTGCCAGCGTATAAGGGCCGGTCATTACACTGTCGCAGAGATCGCTTGCCTTCTGCCATTCCGGTGTGCCGGGAACGCCGTTGCCCGTCCCGGTATAGATTTCCGCATTCAGGTAAAGTTTTGCAAGGAGTGCGTATGCGGCCCACTTGTTCATCATGTATTTCCGGTCCACCTTCTTTAAGTAAGGCAACGCCCGTGTAACTGTAGCCACAAGGCTGTCATAGATGGCTGCCCGTTTGATCTTGTAAGGCATCGGCGGGGCATTGTTGGCACTTGTGATGTAAGGTGCATCTCCATAATTGTCGATTAACAGGTAATAATAAAAGGAACGGATCACCTCGACTTCCCTCTTTTTTGCCGTCAGGGCATCATTCTGAGGGATGCTATTCATAATGTCGAGTATCTGGTTGCAGACTGTGATCCCGGTCCAGAACGCGCCCCACATCCGGTTTACACCTTCATCGTCGTTGGTCCAGGAATGATGGTGCATGTTGACCCATTTCCCGCCATCCAACCAGTCGGCACCACGGGTTGGAGCCGAAACTTCATCGGAAGAAATTTCCTGGGCCAGGAACCACCATCCGTTATCATCGGCCATGGGTTGAAGTTGTGCGTATGTCGTAACGCTCAGGCTTGCAACCTGGTCGGCGGTTTCGGGGTAATGGTTCCCCGGGATCTTATCGTAAACTTTCTCGTCAAGTTTGGTACAGCCGAGAAAAGTTGCAGCAATTGCTGTAAAAATTATATATTTTGTTTTCATAATTCAGAGAGATTAAAAGATTGCTTTCAAACCAAGTGTATAAGAACGTGTTTTCGGGTAAACATTGTATTGATCGATACCAAAAGATAACCCGTTGATGTTGGTTTCAGGATCAACTCCCGAATAACCCGTAATCGTGAACACATTGTTTGCTGCAAAAAACAGATCCAGCTTGCTGATCCATTTTATTTTCGAAACATTGAAATCATAGGAAAGCTTGATGTAATCCAGTTTCAGAAACGAAGCATTTTCCACGTAAATGTCGGCAATGTTGGTCCCGTTCGTCAGGCCCTGGTTGTACCAGTCAACGGCTGAGGGAATGGCATTGAGGCTCGGAAGGATCGTCGGATTTTCGAAGAACATTTTTGTCGCATTGTACATATAGTTCCCCAGCCAGCACCGGAATGAGAAATCAAGGTTCCAGCGTTTAAACACGGTAAAGTTGTTCGACCATCCCAGCTCGACTTTAGTAGTCGGGGTTCCAACAACTGTTCTTTTGGCTTTGCTGAGATCCGTTGTGAATCCACCGGTATTGGATACATAAGCGAATGATCCCTTCACGATCCCGGCATATGTTGGTACGTAAAAGGCGCCGATATCCTGTCCGGCCATAATTCCGGTAACGTAAAGCTGATCCCCTACGAATCCTCGTCCGGAAACGTATCCCATTTTCCTCACGCCATTGGGCCAATCGTCACCGAGGTCAATGATCTTGGTCTGGTTATGGGCAACCGTCAGGCTGCTTTTCCAGGAAAGATTTCTCATGGTAAGAAGGTATGCCTGGAGGAAAAGTTCTATTCCCTTGTTGGAGAGGGAACCTGAATTCATGTAGGTCTGCTGAGCAAGGTTGGGTGGTACTGGCACGCTGTAAAGCCCGAGGAGGTCAATGGTCTTCTTGCTGTAAAGTTCGAGACTTCCGCTCAGGCGCTGGTTGAGAAACGCAAAATCAAGACCGATGTTCACTTCGGAGGTTTGCTCCCATTTCAGATTCGGGTTCGGATTCCATGCCTGCTTGTAAGTAATGACTTCCTGGCCTGTTTCAGGATTAATGGTCCTGGAGTCCGGAACCCACAGCGCAAGGCTATGATAATCGCCGATCTTGTCATTTCCGGAAACTCCGTAGCTTGCCCTCAGTTTAAGCTGATCCAGCCATTTCACCGACTTCATGAACTTTTCCCGGTCGATGCTCCAGCCGATGGCTGCCGTCGGGAACCATCCCCATTTGTGATTCGACCCGAACCTTGAAGAACCATCCCTGCGCAGTGAAGCCGAAATAAAATACCTGCTCTTGAAATTGTACTGGGCGCGTCCGAAAAACCCGATCCGGGTCGATTCTCCTCTCCATGATCTGATTCCGCTTCCGGTCAATGGGTCCCACCATCCAACGTTGTTGAGCGTTTGCAGGTTATCCGGGCCGGAATAGGGCGACTGGGCATCTGTGCCTCCTGCATAAAACCCATTGTAATCTTCCCGCTGCCAGGAATAACCTAAAAGGAAATTGAGGTTGTGCGCATCCCTGATGGACTTGGTATAATTCCCTGTGATCTCCATCAGTTTGGTGACGTCGTTGTCGTATTGCTTGTGGCCTGCGCCATTATCGGCTGATGAATAAATATTGGCCGGACGGAAATAATTAAGAGTGATGTCATCACGGGTATACCCGAGGTTTACAGAACCGGTAAGGCCTTTGATGATCTCCAGGTCGAATCTCAGTCCGCCCAGGAAACGTTTTGCATCGCGGTTATTGGTTTCCTGGGTAATGACGGAAAGCGGGTTCTGATAATTGAATACACGTGAGGATTCATAGTAGCCACCGCTGGGAGTATAAACCGGGTCGGTCGGGTTCCGGGATATGGCCTGGTAAATGATATCGTCGAGACCCCAGCCGCCATAACTTTCATATTTATTCTTTTCAATGGCGCCCATGATGTTGCCGCTGATGGTCAGGTGATCATTGAGGGTTTTCTGCGTAACGCTCAACCGTGCAGTTGTACGTTCCTTTGACGTTCCTTTCATGATCCCGCTCCAGCTGGACTGCCCCACTGAACCCTCGTAAGAGCCTTTTTTTCCGCCCCCCGACACACTCAGGTTGTTGCTGGAAGAGAACCCGATCTGGTAGATCTGGTCCTGCCAGTCGGTGCTGGTGCCCCCGTCAAGAAATACATCTTTCATGGTATAGGTCGAATCCGGGTTTGCCTTCCTTTTTGCTTCGAGGAGGGTGTTGGCGAATGACCTCATTTGGTCGGCTGTCATGACCTTGAGCTTTTTGGCAATCTTCTCCACTGAGAACTGGGAAGAGAATTCAACATTGCTGTAAGAATCCCCGGGTTTAGCATCCTTGTTTTTCGGGTTCCTGTTTCCTTTTTTCGTCGTAATCAGGATGACGCCGTTTGAACCCTGCGAACCGTAGATGGCCGTTGAAGCGGCATCCTTCAGGATGTTGTAGGATTCTATGTCATCCGGCGATACGAGCGAGGGATCGGCATTGGGAATCCCGTCAACCACGAAGAGAGGCTGTGTACTAGCATCATATCCTGAGGCACCGCGGATACGGATATAGAAGGGTGCGCTCGGGTCTCCGCCTTGCTTGGTAACACTCACCCCGGCAACTTTCCCCTGTAAAGCCTGGATCGGATCGGTGAGGACTCCTCCATTCAGTTCTTCCGATTTTACCATGCTCACCGCACCGGTTTTATCGCTCTTCTTCTGGGTGCTGTAACCGATCACGATCAGTTCGTTCAGGTTGCTGACTTCCTCAGCCAGGGCGATATTCATTTCACCGCTCTCCTTTGCAGTAATTTCCTTTGTCTGGTATCCTACAAAAGAAATGACTATAGCCACACCTTTTGGAACCGTAATTTTATATTTTCCATTGATATCGCTGACTGTCCCATTTGTCGTTCCCTTTTGAACGATAGTCGCTCCGATGATCGTCATTCCGGTTGAAACCTCTGTGATCGTCCCGTTGATGTCAACATTCTGCGCCATCAAACTCACTGAACCGACCAGGAAGATGAAGAGAAGAATGGTGTTCCGGATCTTCATTCGTATAGACTCTTTCATAGGTAATGATTTTAATTTATTAGATATAAGATATTAGGGATTAGCGAATTGATGAATGATCATAAATCCCGCACTCTGCCTTGTAAATTTATACAAATATAATAAAACAAATGAAAAGCAGAATGCGGTATAACAATTTTCTATTTTTGCGTTTATATTCTTTGATATTCCCTGAATGAATCATCTATTCTATCGATCGCCCTTTTTACTTTTGGTGATGCTCAACCTCACATTCCTCTCAAAGGCACAAGTAACAACTATACCTGTTTTCCCCCTGGAAACTGATTCGGTTACCGTCATCTTCAATGCAACTGAAGGCTCAGGAGGATTGGCCGGTTATACCGGTGATGTATATGCGCATACCGGTGTCATAACCAACAACAGTGTTTCCCCTACCGACTGGAAATATGTAAAAACTACCTGGGGACAGAATACTCCTGAAACAAAACTTACCCGGATCGGACAGGACCTTTATTCTTTAAAGATCAAACCTACCATCAGGTCCTATTACGTAGTCGCCGCAAGCGACACTATCCTTAAAATGGCATTTGTTTTTCGCAGCGCAACCGCAGTGGGCGGCAATTTTCTTCAGGGAAAAACGGCAGATGGCAGTGACATATTTGTCACTGTATTCAAACCCGGAATTCAGATCGCCCTGGATAAGCCCCCCGGTGGAATTGCCATTCTCAGCCTCCAGGATACACTCAACGTAAGCCTGAATTCCATTTTTGCCGACTCTGTATTTCTCTATATCAACAATATCGAAGTCAAAAAGGCAGCGGGGGACACCCTATCGTTACGGATCATCGCCAACGACTATGGAAAATTCTGGGTGAAAGGGATTGCACGGAATTCGACCGCTTCTGCCGCCGACTCCTTTTATTTCTTTGTACGGAAACCGGTAACGGTCGAAACGCTTCCTTCCGGAATCAAACCCGGAATCAACTATACCGGTTCGACGGATGTGACACTCTGCCTCTATGCTCCGCAAAAATCCTATTGTTTTGTGCTGGGTGATTTTAACGATTGGCAGCTCGATTCCTCGGCATATATGAAGGTATCGCCTGACAGTAACTATTTCTGGATCGTGATCCATAACCTGGAACCCGGGAAAGAATATATATACCAGTACTTCGTCGATGGCGAAATCCGGATCGGTGATCCCTATGCGGAAAAGGTGAGCGATCCGTGGAACGACAGTTACATAACCAGCGCCACCTATCCCGGGATGCTTCCTTACCCGAAAGGGAAAACAAGCGGGATCGCAACCGTCCTGCAGATCAATGCTCCTTCTTATTCCTGGAAGACAAATTCTTTCACTCCTCCGGCCAGAACGACTATGGTGGTTTATGAGTTGCTTGTCCGGGATTTCACGGATAAGCATTCATTCCAGGCAGTCATCGATACAATTAAATACCTGAAGCATCTTGGCATCAATGCCATTGAGCTGATGCCCGTAAACGAATTTGAAGGAAACAGCAGCTGGGGGTATAACACCAGCTATTATTTTGCAGTGGATAAATACTATGGCCCAAAAAACGACCTCAAGAAACTGATCGATACATGCCACCAAAGCGGAATTGCCGTGATCCTGGACGTGGTATACAACCATGCCTTCGGCACTTCGCCATATGTTATGCTTTACTGGGACAAGCTGAACAACCGTCCTGCCGCTACCAGTCCGTTCTACAATCCGGTTCCGAAACATGATTACAATGTCGGAAATGACATGAACCATGAATCTCCATCTTCCAAACAGTATATCAGCAATGCCCTGAAGTTCTGGCTGCAGGAATTCAGGGTCGACGGCTTCCGTTTTGACCTTTCAAAAGGGTTTACTCAGAAGAACACACTTGGGAACACTGCCGAATGGGGAATGTATGATGCCTCAAGGATTGCCATTCTGGCGGCATATGCAGATACTGTATGGAAAGTAAATCCGGACGCCTTTGTGATCCTGGAACATTTTGCAGATAATAGTGAAGAGAAAGAATTATCCAACCGGAGAATGATGCTTTGGGGAAATTCCAACTATGCTTATGCTGAAGCTGCGATGGGTTATAACAACGGGAGTAATTCCGATTTTTCCGCAATTTCCTACAAGGAGCGTGGCTGGTCGAACACCAACCTTGTAGGATACATGGAAAGCCATGATGAAGAACGCCTGATGTACAAATGTCTCCAATGGGGAAACAGTTCAGGAACATACGATATCAAGAACCCCGAAACGGCCCTTCTTCGCATGAGAATGGACGCCTTATTCTTCTTTACGATTCCTGGCCCGAAAATGATGTGGCAGTTTGGTGAACTGGGATATGACTATACCATTGATTATAATGGCCGTACCGGCGAAAAGCCAATACGGTGGGATTATTATTCCGAGCCGGGACGTCGTAATCTCAATAGGTTTTATAGTGCCATTATAAAACTGAAACAAAGAGAGCCCGTTTTCTCAGCCGGTGATTACCAGCTGGATGTTCAATCTTCTTTCAAAAGAATTCAACTACATAAAACCGATCTGTACGCGCTGGTGCTAGGGAATTTCGATGTCACTTTCCAGAATATCAATCCCGCTTTCCCCCATACGGGGCAATGGTATGAATACTTTACCGGCGATTCGGTGCAAATTGATAACATTAATGCAACCCTGAAGTTTCTTGCCGGCGAATACCATATCTATACCGATAAAAAGATTGAGAACCCTGACTTTATTGATACAACATTGGCGGTTCGGGTCCCTGCGGGTACTGGTTTCAGTACCGTTTATCCGAATCCTTCAACGGGAACGATCTCTGCAGCCATCAACCTCGGGTCACAAAACGAGGCTGAAGTTGAATTTGAGGTGTATAATATTTTAGGCCAGAATGTTTCCGGATTTTCTGAAAAAGTCAGCGGATATAAGGTAGTCCGGGTCGATGGCCGTGTATACACTTTCACCAATGGCGTTTTCATGATCAGGATCAAAGCCGGCGAAAACAAGGCCCTGCATAAGATTGTCATAAGATGATTTTTTCTATCTTTGCATCTCTCAATCTTATTATATGAAGCAATTTCCTTTTTTCTTCTACTGCTTGCTTTTCTCCTTTGTTCTTTCATGGACCGCCAACGGACAAAACGTTGTAACCGGCTCTCCCATTGCGGATTCCGGCTTGATCACATTTCAGGTAGATATGTCTCAATGGGCGGCGAGAGGGTTCTTCAATCCTTCCACCGATATAATCGATATGCCGGGAACTATGAACAACTGGACTGGTTCAGCTCTCCTGCAAAAGATCGATACGACATTAGTATACCAGATTGTCCTAAAACTGAATGCTGCCACGGTCCAGGAATTCAGATTCAGGATCAATCGTGATACGAACAATGCCGAACTCCTCAGCCACATGTACCGGGTGCCAAATGACACGACGATGGTGAAATACATGTACAGTGATTACGATACTACAACTGTTCCTGTTACCTTCAAATGTCACATGTTTTACCAGATCAAAGCCGGCCATTTTAACCCATTCCCGCAACATGATTACCTCGATGTAGCCGGAACATTCAACAACAATGGCGCCTACGACCTTCTTTTTGACCGCGGACATGACAGCATTTACGAGGTCACTCTCAACTTGCCGAAGACCCTGATCAGCCCTGCCATACCCATTTTATTCAAATTCAGGATAAATGGGAACTGGAACACATCAGAACTCCCGAACGGAGGTCCGTTCCGCTCCTATTTTCTGCAGGACACTACCGGTGGTGTTCAAAACCTGATTGATGTCTGGTACGACAACAAAAACCCGGCAATTCCCGCTCCCCCTGTCGCCTACAACGTATATATCCAGGGGAATTATGCTGCAAAGCAAATCCTTACCGGCTCCTATTCATACGAAGATTATAATTTTTTGCCGGAAGGCAACTCCCTCTACCGGTGGTATCTTGCCGATTCACCCACACAGGTAAACCTGGTTCCGGTCGGCGATTCCACCATAAACTATGTCGTTGATTCACTGAATGCCGGGAAATACCTCGCCTTTGAAGTTATACCTGTCGCCTCAGGAACCGGTGATTCACTTATCGGAAAACCGGTCAGGGCCTGGACGGGAAAGATCGGAGGAGTCGGAATCAGTAACCTGGAAATGAACCGGGTGCACTTCTTCCCCAATCCGGTTTCGGAACAGATCACCTTTGATCATCTCGGGAATACAGCGTGGATCGAGATCTACAGTATTTTCGGACAGAAAGTTGCTGTTCTGGAAACCCTGAACATGAACCAGGTCAGCCTGGATGTCTCCGGGCTCAGCAAAGGGATCTACCTTCTGAAATTCTGCAGGCCCGACAATGGCTATACCACCTCGAAATTCATCAAAAAGTAACACTTTCATCTAAAGGAAAGGCGACCTGGCAGGATCTTTTTCACGAGATCCAACAGGAAAAACTCACGGGAAATATTTCCTGAAAAGATATTTAACGGAAGGCTGATGCCTTAATAAGGCTGCCTCCTGGTAGTATACCACCCTGAACCTCTTCATCCAGCTATCCCTTCCTGTGTAACTCCTGACCAGGATAACAGGATCCTTATCCGGTTGATCGCGAAAATCCTTACCAGCATATTCTTTTCCGAGCCATTCAAGAAACTGCCTTGCATACTTTCTTGGATAATCCTCTAATCTTAATAGTTTCAGGCAACGAAAAGCTTCCTGCAAATCATTCTTTCCCTGGAAATAGAGAAATGCCTCGATCGTAAGTTCCTGCCGGGATCTTTCGCTGACATAATCATACATTGGATTACAATCAAGCCCAAAACGCCCGATATTTTCAGAAGTAAAAAAATGTTCCATCTCCAGGTAACCGGAGATGGCTTTTTCATATTGGCCTTTTATGACAAGGAGATCAATATTCTGCTGCATTTTTTGAAAATCCACAGCCTGTGCATATTTGCTGACGGTATCTTTTACTCCTGCTGATGGGATCAGGCAATCCGGATTTTCCCGGATGAGCGAAACAGCTGAATCTGTTAACACAGCGGCCATAGTGAAATCCTTTAATCCCCTTTCGCGCTGTGCACGCAGGAGAAAGACTTCCACTGCCTCATTCGCATTCCAGCATATCCGCTCTTCCACTTTCCTCCGGTATCCTGCCAGTGCATCCGATAGTTCCCGGGAACTTTCCACTCCGGTAGTACGCTGGATAAAGGCGATGGAATCCGCAAACCTGCGTGCACTCTCCATCCGGTTTGTCCATATCCTGCCCTCTCCCGCATAGAGCAAGTGAATCAGGTAAAAAGGATAGGTAACCTTACAAAGTGAATCAAGCAGTGGATCGGAAGCGTACTTTTCTTCTTCCGACATTTGCCTGGCAAGAAAAAAATTCCGCCCGGCTTCAGGTTTATCAAACTTTGCCAGGTTTTTCTCTCCATCTTCAATCAAAATCTTATACCTGCAGAACTGCATTTTTAGTTCAAGCCCGCGATGGATCAAAGAAAGGGTAAGGGAATCAAACCCCTTCTCAAAATCACGATAACAGTCGAGCGCTTCAGTATACTGAGCAGAGGCATACAGGGTATAGCACCGGGAAATCGTTTCTTCAACAAATTTTCCAAAGACCTTAGTAAACAAAGAATCGGATGTGACAATTGCGACGTGTTCCTTCCGGTAACTTTGCGCCCGTATCATATAGAAACGGGCCATCTCCTGTTTTCCGTTCCGGATGGCGCCATCGGCCACACCAAGATAGGAATCATAAATGCCATTTGCCGCTTTTGTAATGATCTCCCTGTCGTTGTCTGTTCCTCTTAAAAAAGGATTTACTTCACTGAAATTACGGGCATTCCCAAGCAATTCGACCGCATTGGCGTATTGTTGGTTCTTCATCAGTTCATCTGCCCTGTCATGGTATGCTTTGTTGATTTTCCCTGAGATCAATGCCAGCGTTTAATCGGGGTCCTGGCCCGGGAACATCTTCCCAACCAGGTTCCGGATCACTTCACTGTCATCTTCAAAAGCCTTCAAACGGAAATACCTTTCAAGGAATTCGTGATAGATCTCACTGTTTCGTTCGGTGACCAGCATCGACCAGCTGATATAGCAATCCATTCTGGCAAGAAATTGCCGGATCAGCGAATCCGGGGGAAAAGCAGAATTCAGGATGCCCGGTGTTTTCAGGTTCTCCTGGAAGGTCATCGTTGCGCTGAGCGAAAAACGGGAAAGGCGGTTATATTTCATCTGGTATCCCATCGGATCAAGTGAATCCAGTTCAAGGCGTAGTGAAAAGTTTTTCTCCTTTAGAATTGCCAGGATCTTATTCAGCTCTTCCAGGATGATAAAGTAACCGGGATAACGGTTTATTTCTCCCATGTCGATCTCACGGACTTCACTCTCCAGGGAATCCAGAATTGCATTTGCAGCATAATAATCATTGATCAGGGTCACCCGTTCCCGGAAACGAGCAAGCCCATCTTCATCAAAATAAAAACGAATGTGATTCACCACCACGGTATCTGAATCACATGAAAAATGAGGGACCTGGTATTTCAGAAGCGTAGTGTCATTTTCTGTAAATTTCAGGTCGATGGCTTCTGGTAGATCGAAGAAGGCTGAGGTGTCTTTTTTTTCAATGCGGCAGGTAAAAGCCAGCCGGTCAGGCATCATCACCGAAGCCATGGAAAACTTCCGGAAACGGATGTTCCCACTGAGTTTCTTAGATCCAAAAGAGATCCCGACCACAGGATCTCTGCCTTCCGATGTTTCTATCCGGAACTGCAGTACCGTATTCAGGGTAAAAGAAACCCTGCGGCGATTTTTAATCGCATCCTCGGCAATCACGGCAATCATCTCATTGGAAATTCCTGATAAAGTTGACTCCTTTTCCATGTATCCGAAGGTGAAATGGACAGGAGAAGAAAACGAACAGGCGCTTTTCTGAGCAACCAATGCTGAAGACCAAAACAGGAAGAAAAGGATTAAGTAGAGAATTCTAAGTCGGGACAAAGCCGTGGATTTTGGATTTCCAAAAGTACACAATTGCCCCAATGTGTTTGAAGCCGGTCCGGATTTTTCCGTTCTGAACTGTAAATCTGTCATGTAGAATTTATTGGTACGCCTTTTGACTTGTAAACGGGTTCTTTCATTTAAAAATAAATTATGATCAATATACCGGCGTCGGAGAAGAAAAGGGTGGTGATCGTGGGCTGCGGATTTGCCGGACTGAAACTGGCCAGGAAGCTCAGGCATTCAGGGTACCAGGTAGTAATAGTTGATAAACGTAATTACCACCAGTTTCAGCCACTTTTTTACCAGGTTGCTACGGCGGGTCTTGAAACCAGCGCAATCTCGTTTCCATTGCGGAAGATCTTTCAGAATTATAAAGATTTTTACATCCGGATTGCTGAAGTGATGAATATTGATACAGAAAAACAGCAACTCTGGACCACGTTGGGAATCATACGGTACGATTATCTTGTACTTACCCAGGGCGCTTCCAATTTCTTTTTCGGAATGAAAACCATGGAATCTCTTTCCAAACCCATGAAATCTGTTTCCGAAGCCCTCGATCTGAGAAACACCCTGCTTCAGAATTTCGAGAATGCACTGGCTGCCACAACAGAGGAAGACCAGGAAGGGTTTCTGAACCTAGTGGTGGTGGGGGGAGGCCCTACCGGTGTTGAAGTTTCGGGCGCACTTGCTGATATGCGGAAATATGTGCTCGGGAAGGACTATCCGGAACTTGCCAAGGAAAAGATTCACATCTACCTCATTGAAGGGATGAACCGGCTGCTCCTGGCACTCTCGGAACGGTCGGCAGAGAAGGCCAAAGAATTCCTGGAACGCCTGGGCGTAGAAGTAATACTAAACACCCATGTCAGGAATTACGACGGAAAAAATATTGAAACCTCTGATGGAAAAAAGATCCGGACGAACCTGGTCATCTGGACTGCAGGCATTACCGGGGCCAGGATCGGTGGACTGCGGGAAAGTTCATACGGAAAAAACAACAGGCTTATGGTTGACCGTTTTAGCCAGGTACAGGGATATTCAAATATTTTTGCATTAGGAGATGTGGCATTGATGGAAGAACCCCGTTTCCCCAATGGGCACCCGCAGGTAGCCCCGGTCGCGATTCAGCAGGCAAGGCTCCTGGCAAAAAACCTGGTAAGGACCCGTATTCAAAAAGATTTGATTCCTTTTTCCTATAAGGACAAAGGCACAATGGCAACGGTCGGCCGGAACCTGGCCATTGTGGAACTGCCCAATGCCCGGTTTTACGGAACCTTTGCCTGGATGGTATGGATGTTCGTTCACCTGATGTCGATTGTTGGCATCCGGAACCGCTTCCTCATACTGATCAACTGGTTCTGGAATTATGTGACCTATGACACTTCATTGCGGCTGATCTTAAAACCCAAAGGATGTTAATGCAGTAATAGTATGGAAAAAAACGATATTGAAAGAAGGTACCAAAAAGTGTGCAATGATATTTTCCAGGGACGGATCAAATCTGCCCTCGATGCCCTGGGAGCATTGCTCCGCATTGTAAACCGATCAGATTTTTTTTTCGATCTGGAAAATATCACCGAAAACTATCAGAGCCTGCTGAACTATGCATTCGAAGGGGCGAAAGACCCGGAACGGAAGGAGATCCTGAAGAAGATCTCTGCTTCTGTTCTTTCACTGGCCGATGAGGTCAGGGATACCTTAACGGCGAAAGACTATCCCCAAAAAAACACGGAAAAAGCCCTGATGGTACGTCTCCTCGGAGATGATCCGCAGGCAGTATCCGACCGGCTGGAAGAATTCCTGTCTGAAAATAACCTGCAACGGATGTTGAAGGAAACGGGAACATCTTCATCCGAAGCCAAGCCCATTGAAAATATTTTCCGGCTGATCTGGTTAACCCATAAGATGAAAGATACTTCCGTTGAAAAGATCCGCCCGATCGCTCATTCAACGATTTTCGAGAACCACGAAAAATGCCTGGTAGTTTCTGCGCTTACCCTCAGCCTCCTGGATTTTTTTGACCCCCGGAAGATCCTTTTGCTGATGGAGTTCGTCGGCGAACATGAGATGGAAGTTTACCAGCGCGCCCTCACGGGTCTTGGGCTTGTTTTGGTCTGGTACGACCGGCGGATCAGTTTTTACCCGGAAATCATGGTGAGGCTTGATGAACTGAGCCAGGATGAAGGCATTCAACAGGACATGGAAGCATTGCTGCTCCAATTGCTCATGGCCCAGGAAACAGAATCCATCGTCAAGGCATTTGAAGAAGAAGTACTTCCCGACATGAAGAAAATGATGCCGAAATTTGAAGATAAGCTTCAATTGGATAAGATCTTCGGGGAAGAAGACCTGGAAGGGAAAAACCCTGACTGGAAAGAGATGATCGATGAGGTTCCCGGGCTTTTCGAGCGGATCGAAAAATTCACCCGTATGCAGATGGAAGGAGGCGATGTTTTCCTGAGCACCTTTTCCCAACTGAAACGGTTTGACTTCTTCACCCGGATGAGCAACTGGTTTGTTCCCTTTTATGCAGATCATCCCGACCTGAAAAACAACGAGAATGACGAAGAACAATTTTTCAGCCGATTGCTGGAAGGTCTTGGAAGGGCTTTTTATCTCTGCAACTCCGACAAGTATTCCTTTGCCCTGAATTTCAATGCTGTTCCTCCGCAACAGCGATCGATGATAATGACCTATTTCGAAGCCGAACTGGAGCAGATGAAGGAAATGGCTTCGGAAGAGGATATCCTGAGTCCAACAGCAGCATCGAATGCGATCTTTATCCAATATATCCAGGATCTTTACAGGTTCTTCAAACTCTATCCATTCCACAACGAGTTTTATGATATCTTCCAGAAAAAAATCCGGTTCACGGAACTCTATTTCTACAAAACTTTCTTTGAACGCGACAACTTTACTATCCGGCTTGCTGCATTCTATTTTGATAAAAATCATTATCCGGAAGCCATTGAGATGAACAAATACCTGGTTGAGAAAGAAGGGCCAAAGGCTGAATATTATGAGAAGATCGGCTATTCGTACCAAAAAATGGGAAAGTTTCCCGAAGCCATTGAATTCTATAAAAAAGCAGAATTATTCGATAGTGACCGCCTCTGGATTCTGAAGAAACTGGGCTGGTGTTCCCTTAAGCTGAAGGATTATGCAAGTGCACTGAAATATTTTGAAGGATGTGCACAGATTCAGCCGGACGACCTCACCATCCAGGCGCAGATCGGTCAATGTCATCTGAGCCTGAAGAATTTCGAAGAAGCCATGAACAGTTATTCAAAAGTTCTTTACTTCCAGCCCGGAAACCTTAAGGTGCTCCGGCCGATTGCTTACTGCCAGTTTGTTCTCGGGAAACTTGACCATGCAGAAGAATCCTACCGGAAGATACTCTCAGGCTCCGACTCCCCTGCGCCGTTTGATCTTATGAATGCCGGACATGTCCTGCTCTGCCTTAATAAAAGAAAGGAAGCGCTTACACTATATAAGAAAAGCAAATCCGACCTTTTCTTTGCAACGAATTCTTTCCAGTCGGCCTTCGAGGAAGATATCCCCTACCTCCTGAAAAACGGGATCAACGGGGAAGACTTACCACTGCTGATGGATTACCTGTTGTTCCAGGTTGAATGATGTTCTTCCTAAGATTAGAATGGCTACTAACAAAATAGCGAAATAGCGTTGCTTCGCTACGCTCGCAATGACAACTACTTCCTCTGACTCACAAAAAGAATTGTCATTGCGAGGAACGAAGTGACGAAGCAAAGCGAAAAATATGTTAAAATCCAAGAAAATGAAGATCCTGATAATCGGAGGAAATGGGACAATCGGTAGACGGGTAAAGGAAAGATTACAGACTAACCATGAAATCATTGTGGCCGGGAAAAACTCAGGCGACCTGAAATTCAACCTGGAAAACAGTTCGTCAATCCGGGAATTATTTGAAAAAATTGGTCCACTGGATGCCATCATCGCTGTTGCAGGCGATGCGAAATGGGACAGGCTTGAAAACTTAACAGAGGATGACTATTATACCGGCATCCGGAGTAAGCTGATGGGACAAGTGAACCTTGTCAGAATCGGTAAGGACTATCTCAATCATGGAGGTTCGATCACATTAACTTCCGGAATCCTGGCCGACGAACCGGAAATCATGACAACCAGTGCAGCCATGATCAACGGGGCCATTCACAGCTTTGTAAAAGCCGTGAACCTGGAATTAGAAACAATCCGGGTGAATGTCGTCTGTTCTGATGTCGTCGAAGATTCGTTTGAAAAATACAAAAACTTCTTTCCGGGACACAGGCCCGTTCCAATGAAAAAAGTCACTGATGCTTATGTTAAATGCATTGAAGGTACTATCAGAGGAGAAATAATTAGAATTAAGGCCTAAACCTCTACCACCCGGATCGTCCAGAAGTCATCCGAAAGATTCTCTTCTTCCAGGTACTGAT
>Ga0209746_1000604_pt1 | contig 18206 bp, 10 predicted proteins | sample BarGraNGADG00211_3_FD_184496 | JGI IMG/M metagenome (GOLD analysis project Ga0209746, IMG submission 184496) | Arctic peat soil microbial communities from Barrow, Alaska - Barrow Graham LP Ref core NGADG0011-211 (SPAdes) (version 2) | ecosystem: Environmental > Terrestrial > Soil > Wetlands >... | reverse complement strand
GTTCTGCTCGATAACCTCGCGCATGTTGTAGTAGGAATCGCGCACGTGAACCGTGACGGTGTCCTCTCCATACTTGGCGTTCAGGAAGTCGCAGATGGCATGCGCCATGCTCTTGCGCTGCTCGAAACGGTGTTTGTCGTGATCTCGGATGATATACTTGGCTTCGGCTTTCTCGCACACACCATTGATGCTGGTCAGGTGGAAGAAACCCTCGTACTTCTCAGTTGATCGAGGCGTTTCGTCGGACGGGAAGAGTGTGGTCAGTTCTGCCGCTATGAGAGCCGCATTCTTCAGGATGCCTTTTGCGGCACCAGGGTGGATGCTTTTCCCAATGATCTCGAATTCCGCCGATGCGGCATTGAAATTCTCGTATTCGAGACTGCCGAGTTCATCGCCGTCGAGGGTGTATGCGTACTTAGCGCCGAACGTCGCCACGTCGAACCGATCGACGCCCTGGCCGACTTCCTCATCTGGTGTAAATGCAATCTTGACGGTTCCATGCTTCACCTCGGGATGTGCCAGCAAGTACTCGACAGCAGTCATGATCTCTGCAATGCCTGCCTTGTCGTCAGCTCCCAGAAGAGTCGTGCCATCTGCCACAATGAAGTCCTCGCCCTTGTGCAGCAGCATGCCCGGGAAGTCGGTGGGGCTCAGAACCATGTTCTTCTCTGCGTTTAATGAAATGTCGCCGCCATCGTAGGCAGTGATGATGCGCGGCTTCACCCCCATCCCCGAGGCGTCGGGAGACGTGTCCATGTGCGCGAGGAATGCGATGACTGGAACCGTGTCCGGACTCTCACAGTTGGCCGGAAGAGTCGCGGTAACGTAGCCATTTGGATCCACAGAAGAGTCTGTCAGACCAAGCGATTTGAGCTCTTCGCCCAGCTCACGGGCAAGAACGAACTGTTTCTCGGTGCTGGGAAACGTCACCGAATTCTCTTCTGACTGGGTATCGAATGACGTGTAGTGCAGGAAACGATCCACTAGGTTGTTCATGTACTCTCCTTTCTGGGCGCATCGATGCGCCCTGCATCTGATAGTGCCTGACTCACTTGCTTGAGGGTTTCCAGCGCGGCAAGCGGTTCACTGATACCGGATACCGCTGCCTCCATCGGACATGGCCCCGTGCCTGTCCGGTTGAGGACATCAAAGATGACAGCATCACACGCGAATGGAATGCCGGCTGTGCGCAGGACATCCTGCGCGCCGGTGCTCATCGTCAGGGCGAATACCGACCGGGGACGCACCAGCATGAACATGAGTGCAGCCGCCCGCCCCAGCAATTTGTCGCCCCAGTCCAGAGGACCGTGACTGACCACACATTCCTCTTCCACCGCCGTGAGCAGCGCACTGATTCCTCTGCCGGTTAGCCGGTATACGAGTTCCCCGCCATCTGCAGCGCAGAGGGTTGCGCCTCCTGATCTGATCGTTGCTTGTACAAGTTGTTCGCTTTCCGTCATGAGTCCCTCGTTTCACCGCCTCGGAAGCGGTAATGTCCATTGTATCCGAAATCGCTCGGTCGTACAACCTAATCTGTCATCCCCCCGAGCCTTTCTGTTCAAGGTGAGGGGTGCTTTCGGCGAAGGCGGGAGTCCATCTTGTCGCATTTAGGACTACAATGCTTTGTATAGAAACACCACCAAGGTTCAGGGAGGGATCATGACGTTCAGTGCATTGGTGGAAAGGTGTCTGGATGACCTTGGAGCAGGATCATCATATGAAGACACGGGAGGCAACACCCTGAGTGAGCATTGTGCACAGGGGGCATGAATGAGATTCGAGACAGCGTCACGCACAGACATCGGCAGGTCGGCAAAGTGCAGGAACGAGGACGCTGTTGGCTTGCGCATCCCGACCGATGCGGAGGTGCTCGATCGATATGGCATCCTGCTCGCTGTGGCGGACGGGGTGGGTGGAACTCCGCGCGGTGACGAAGCCAGCAGGATCGCCGTGGAGACTCTTCTGAAGACGTACTATGAGGCGTCGGCGGACATCTCGATAGCACAGCGGCTCAAGGATGTCTTCGCCAAGGCCAACGCTGTGGTCATGGCAGCAGACGAGGTGCCCTCCTATCGGCATATGTGCACGACGCTGGTGGCCGCTGCCGTGTTCCCGGACCGGGCAGTGTTCGCCAACGTGGGTGACAGCCGTGGCTACATCATCCCCTCGCCGGCTGGGGCAGCTCGCCAGATCACCGTGGACCATTCGGAGGTCCAGGAGATGGTGCGACAAGGGCTGATCACTCCGGAAGAGGCAGAGGTTGCCTCCAACAGGAACATCATCACGCGGGTCGTCGGCACGGATCCCGACGTCGAGATGGACGTATTTGACGTCCCGCTGGCTCCCGGGGACACCGTGTTGCTGTGCAGTGACGGTCTGGTGACAGCCGTGACCGATGCAGAGATTGCAGACGTCGTCCAGCACAACCCCCTGGAGGCAGTAGTCGACCGGCTCGTCGAACTGGCGAAGGGCCCGAGAGGGCATGACAATGTCACTTTATGCGCGGCCCGCCTATTCCTGTGAGTTCCTCAGGAACGTCAGACAAGTGTGATTCTCAAATATCTTGTCATGACTCGTAATAGAGCATAGAAGAAGGAGAGACCACACATGAGCTATTCTGCTGACGATTCTAGGCTAACCCCGAAGCAAGACCTCCAACCCGGAGCACCCTACAAGAAAGGGGATTTCATCGGTCAGGATTATGAGGTCCAGGGAATCCTCGGAAAGGGCGGCTGTGGGGTCGTGTACCTGGTCTATTCGCACAGATTGGGAGGGGTTTATGCCCTGAAGACCTTCTTGGATGAGTTTCTTGCAGACCAGGAAGTCAGAAGGCGCTTCCAGAAGGAAGCGAGCATCTGGGTGGAACTGGGAAGCCACCCCTACCTGGTACGCGCTAATCATGTAGATGAAGTGTCGGGCAGGCTTTACATCGCAATGGAATACATCGCCCCGAATGAGGAGGGGCTGAATTCACTGGAAGGCTACCTGCGTCAGCAGCAGCCCGACCTAGTGCAGAGCCTGCGCTGGGCGATCCAAATCTGCCACGGCATGGAATACGCTTACTCCAAAGGCGTGCGCGCTCACCGCGACCTCAAACCAGCCAATATCATGATTACCCAGGACAAGACCGCCATGATCACCGACTTTGGCCTGGCTGGGGTGCTCAGTGAATCCCCGGGAATGCGCGCCGCCGGTCTGAGTGCCCAGCCGGGGAGGTCTGGCCTATCTGGACAGACGATGTTGGGAACGGGATTTGGCACCCCTGTCTACATGGCTCCAGAGCAGTTCGACAATGCCGCCCTGTGTGATGAACGCAGCGACATCTACAGCTTGGGGATCATGCTCTACCAGATGGCCACGGGCGGGCGGTTACCGTTTCCTATCCCCATGGGCACGGACTTCTGGCAGGCAATGCGGCAGCTGCACTGCGAGTCACCCGTGCCCCGGCTGGAGTCTCCCCTGTTCCCCATCATCCAGCGGTGCCTGGAGAAGTCGTCGGGGAACAGGTACCAGACATTCAAAGAATTACGGAATGATTTGGAGCCGCTGCTGCAGCATCAGACCGGGGAAGTGATCATTCCTCCACAGTCGAAGGAACTTGAGGTCTCGGAATGGACCAACAAAGGCGTCAGTCTCGAGAACTTGGGCCGACCCGAAGAAGCCATCTGCTGTTATGACAAAGCCTTGGAGCTTGACCCACGCGATGTAGCTGCCTGGAACAACAAAGGCAACAGTCTCGGTAGTCTAGGTCATTACGATGAGGCTATCTCCTGTCATAACAAAGCACTGGAGCTGGACCCGCGCGATGCAGCTACCTGGACCAATAAAGGTAACAGTCTCAGCAACCTTGGCCGCAACGAAGAGGCCCTCGGCTGTCTTGACAAAGCCCTCGAGCTTGAACCGCTCAATGCAACTTTCTGGAACAACAAAGGTGGCATCCTCCACAGATTGGGGCGTTTCGAAGAAGCCATCAGTTGTTATGGCAAAGCTCTAGCACTTGACCTACACAATGTCAATGCCTGGAACAACAAAGGCACCAGTCTCGACAGCCTGGGGCGTTTCGGAGAGGCGATCTCCTGTTATGACAAAGCCCTGGAGCTGGACCCACCGTATGCAATTGCGTGGTACAACAAGGGCACTAGTCTCCAGGACCTAGGTCGTGACGAAGAAGCTATCCGCTGCTTCGACGCAGCCCTGGAGTCCAACCCACGATATGTCGATGCCTGGACCAACAAAGGTAACAGTCTCAGCAACCTTGGCCGCCACGAAGAGGCCGTCGGCTGCTGTGACAAAGCTCTGGCACTTGACCCGCTCCATGCAGCTGCCTGGTTCAACAAGGGCAATAGTCTCGGCAGCCTGGGTCGTTACGATGAGGCCCTCGGTTGCTATGACAAAGCTCTGGAGCTTGATCCGCACAACGTCAATGCCTGGAACAACAAAGGCACCAGTCTCGGTAGTCTAGGTCGTTACGATGAGGCTATCTCCTGTTATGACAGAATCTTGGAGTTTGACCCACGGAGTGTCGATGCCTGGTTCAACAAAGGCAACGGCCTCAGCAACCTTGGCCGCCACGAAGAGGCCCTTGGCTATTTTGACAAAGCGCTGGAGCTTAATCCGCATAACGTCAATGGCTGGACCAACAAGGGCATTAGTCTCGACGGCTTGGGGCGTTTCGAAGAGGCCATTCGCTGTTATGACAAAGCACTGGAACTTGACCCCCGAAATGTCAATGCCTGGTTCCTCAAAGCCATCGCAGAGGATGATCTCGGCCGATGGCGGGAAGCAGCGATCTCCTACCAGCAGTTTGTGTCGCTCGCTCCACCACAACAGTACGCAGAACAAATCGAATACGCCCGCAAGCATCTGCGGGAATTGGAAGAAAAGTAACCGTTCAAGAATTCTGTATCATTGGTATCAGATTATCTATGCGTAAGCAGGGGTATTTCCCCGGCGACCTGTACTATGGCAGAGTATAGAAGAAGGAGAGACCAAACATGAGCGATGTTTCTGGCAGTTCCAAGCCAATTCCGGAGCAAGATCTTCAACCCGGAGTACCCTACAAGAAAGGGGATTTCATCGGCCAGAAATATGAGGTCTACGGAATCCTCGGAAAGGGTGGCTGTGGCGTCGTGTATCTGGTCTATTACCAAGAAGGTCGTGGGGTTTATGCCCTGAAGACCTTCAAGGATGAGTTTCTTGCAGATCAGGAAGTCAGAAAGCGTTTTCACAAGGAAGCGAGTGTTTGGGTGGAACTGGGACGCCACCCCTACCTGGTACGCGCCCTTGCCGTGGATGAAGTGTCAGGCAGGCTTTACGTCGCAATGGAATACATCGCGCCAAATGAAGAAGGGCTGAACTCGCTGGAAGGCTACCTGCAACGGCAGCCGCCGGACTTGGCGCAGAGCCTGCGCTGGGCGATCCAGATTTGCCACGGCATGGAGTACGCATACACCAAAGGGGTACGCGCACACCGCGACCTCAAACCTGCCAATATCATGATTGCCCAGGACAAGACCGCCAAGATCACCGACTTTGGCCTTGCAGGCGTGCTCAGTGAATCTCCAGCAATGCGCGCTGCCGGTGGGGGTGCTTCTGGCTTATCCGGACAGACGATGCCCCGAACAGGGTTTGGCACACCTACCCACATGTCCCCGGAGCAGTTTGACAATGCCGCCGGGTGCGATGAACGCAGCGACATCTACAGCTTCGGGATCATGCTCTACCAGATGGCCACGGGCGGTCAGTTGCCGTTCCCTGTCCCCTTGGGCGCCGACTGGCAGGCGATGCGGTGGCTACACTGTGAGTCACCCGTGCCGCCGCTGGATTCGCCCCTGTTCCCCGTCATCCAGCGCTGCCTGGAAAAGTCACCGGAGAATAGATACCAGACCTTCAAAGAGGTACGGAACAATTTGGAGCCACTGCTGCAGCATCAGACCGGGGAAGTGATCATTCCGCCGCAGTCAAAAGAACTTGAGTCTTGGGAATGGAACGACAAAGGCTTCAGTCTCGGCAGCCTAGGCCGTTACGAAGAGGCCATCCACTGTCTTGACAAAGCCCTGGAGCTTGACCCGCACCTTATACCTGCCTGGAACAACAAAGGCAACAGTCTCAACGGCATGGGCCGCTACGAAGATGCTATCCGCTGCTTTGATCAAGCCCTAGAGTCTAACCCACACAATGCAGATGCTTGGACCAACAAGGGCGCCAGTCTCGGCAGTCTGGGCCGTGACGAAGAAGCCATCCGCTGTCTTGACAAAGCACTGGAACTGGACCCGTGCAGTGCAGCTGCTTGGACCAACAAAGGCATCAGCCTCAAAAACCTGGGCCGTTACGAAGAGGCCATCCACTGTTATGACAAAGCACTGGAGCTGGACCCGCGCAATGCAGTTGTCTGGTATAACAAAGGCAACAGTCTCGGCAGCCTGGGTCGACCCGAAGAGGCCGTCCTCTGCTTTGACAAGAGCTTGGAGGTCGACCCACGCTATGCCAATGCCTGGTACAACAAAGGCAGCAGTCTCGGCAGCCTGGGTCGACCCGAAGAGGCCATCCGCTGTTTTGACAAAGCCCTGGAGCTTGACCCCTGCGACGCAGCTGCCTGGATCAACAAAGGTACCAGTCTCGGCAGCCTGGGTCGACCCGAAGAGGCCATCCGCTGTTTTGACAAAGCCCTGGAGCTTGACCCGCACTATGTGTATGCTTGGTTCAACAAAGCGTTGGCAGAAGATAAACTCAGCAAGTGGCAGGAGGCAGCGCACTCCTACCAGCAGTTCCTGGCACTTGCCCCGGCACAGGCTGCGCAACAGATCGGGTACGCCCGCGCACGTCTGCAGGAATTGGAAGGGAAGTCACTTCTGAAGACCTCGACACAGAGTCCAAGGGTCTCCCCGAAGCGGGTCCCAGATGCTGACCGATGTGAGGCAGGCGTCTGGTTCAAGAAAGGTAACGACTTGCTTGCAGCGGGGTTCTTCGAAAAATCGGTCCTATGCTTTGACAAGGCTCTGGAGCTCGACCCGTACAACGCGCAAGCTTGGACCAGCAAAGGCTTCAGTCTTGAGAGTTTGGGTCGTCACGACGAGGCTATCGACTGCCACAATCGGGCCTTGGAGGTTGACCGATGCAATCTAGATGCGTGGTACAACAAGGCGCGAGCGGAGGATGGACTTGGCTATTTGAGCGATGCAACATACTGCTACCAGAAGTTCCTCGCGTTCCATCCGTCCCAGCAGTACGCGCAACAAATCGAACTGGCTCACAAGCGGCTGCAGGAATTGGAGGGCAAGTTGCCCGAGACGATTCCGCAACAAGAGCCAGAGACTGCGCCAAAGCCGATTCCGGACCCCGACCGACTCGATGCAGGCGTTTGGTACAAGAAAGGTAACGACCTCGTGAACTGGGGGTGTTTTGAGGAATCCATTCAGTGTTACGACAAAGCCCTGGCTCTTGACCCACGAGATGCACATATCTGGTACAACAGAGGGTATGGTCTCCGCGAGCTGGGCCGTTTCGAAGAGGCCATCCGCTGCTACGACAAAGCCTTGGCTCTTGACCCGCGCTATGTCAATGCTTGGCATAATAAGGGCGACTGTCTCGACAGGTTGGGTCGCCATGAAGAAGCCATTCATTGCTTCGACAACATCTTGCAGCTGGACCCACACAATACTGCTGTTTGGTACACCAGAGCGATAGGAGAGGACGAACTCGGGCATTCCGCCGAGGCAGTGTTCTGCTATCAGCAATTCTTGGCGCTCAACCCGAGACAGGACGTGAAGCAGATAGAATACGCCCGCAGGCGCCTGCGGGAATTGGGAGGATAGCAATTGTTCAGAGTGATCATCAATCCAAGGGGGGTCCATGAATAAGCTATCGTTCGCAGCCTCTGCCGCTTGGCAGATATCCGCCCAGGAAGCGGCCGCTGGAGAATATCCTCTGATCGAAGTCGACCACCTCATGCTGGGCATCTGCAGCCTGGAGAAGATCCATCTGGACGGCGCGGCGGATGACTCGGACCCGCTCTCTCAAGAAGCCCTCCACGAGGAAACAGTGGCAGTCGAGGAGGTCCTGGGCACATTCGGGCTCGATCCAACTTCGCTGCGACACTCTGTACGCCAGAGGCTGGGGAAGGGGAATGGCCGGTCACCTGAGAAGACCGTTCACCGTAGCCCGGCATGCAGACAAATCTTTCAGCGCGCCGACAAACTGGCTGGTGTGAATGGCGAGATCACCTGTCTCCACTTCCTTGCGGCTATCCTCGAGCAGCCCTCGGCGGTTGTCTCCTCTGTGCTGGAAGAAGCCGGGGTGGGGCCGAGCGCCTTGCTGGGACGTGCCCAGGCGATGATCCATATCCCTGCGCCGAAAGGTGGTGAACCGATGAGGGTCCACCCCGGTGCACCCCAAGAGGCGGATAGTGGTACTCACTTCCTAGACCGCTACGGGCGCGATCTGACGCAGGCAGCCCGGGAGGGCAAGCTGGGCCCATTCATCGGCCGCCGGCAGGAACTGCTGCAGATTATCCAGACGCTGGCCCGCCGCTCAAAGAACAACCCGGTTCTCGTCGGTGAGGCCGGGGTCGGCAAGACAGCCGTCGTCGAAGCCCTAGCCGTGCGCGCTGCAGAAGGCAAGGACGCACAAGTCCTGGGGGGAAAGCGCATCATCGAACTCAACATGGGGGCGCTGGTCGGCGGGACCAAGTACCGAGGAGAATTCGAAGAACGCCTCACCCGCCTGCTCGACGAAGTGCGCACCCATCCGGAGGTGATCTTGTTCATCGATGAGCTCCACAACGTGGTGGGCGCCGGCCAGGCGGAGGGAAGCATGGACGCCGCCAACTTGATGAAACCGGCGCTGGCACGGGGCGACCTGCGTTGCATTGGTGCCACGACGATTGCTGAATACCGTCTTCATATCGAGGCGGACCCGGCCCTGGAACGGCGGTTTGAGAAGATCATCATCAATGAACCCACCCCGGAGGAGGCATTGGAGATTCTCAAAGGCCTGCGAGGAAAGTGGGAGGAACACCATCACGTGCATATCACCGACCAGGCCCTGCAAACGGCAGTGGACGTCTCCATCCGCTTCGATGGCGACCACCGGCTTCCCGACAAGGCCATCGATCTCGTGGACAAGGCCGGCGCACGCACCCGCATCCCGGCGCTCAGCATGCTCCCCCGGGGAACTGATGACATGAACGGGGAGATAGATACGCTGACCATCGCGTGCGTGCTCTCCGAGAAGATCGGCGTGCCCCTGGAAATCGTCACGGGCCACCTGGAAGGGATGACCCGTTCGCGCCTGCTGGACATGGAGGCGTTCCTCAAGCAGCGGGTGATCGGCCAGGATCAGGCCATTGAGTGTGTCTGCAGGCGGCTCATGATGGCCCACGTTGGGCTGACTCCGCGGCGCGGCCCACTGGGGGTGTTTCTGTTCCTGGGGCCAAGTGGCGTGGGCAAGACGGAGCTTGCAAAGACAATAGCCAAATTCCTCTTCGGCAGCGCCAACGAGATGATCCGACTGGATATGTCCGAATACATGGAAGAGCACAGCACGGCCAAGCTCATCGGGTCGCCGCCGGGCTACGTCGGTCACGACGAGGAGGGCCAACTCACTGGCCAACTGCGCAGCCATCCCTACTCGGTGGTCCTGATGGACGAGATCGAGAAGGCGCACCCGCGCGTGTTCGATCTCTTCCTCCAAGTCTTCGACGAGGGCCGGTTGACCGACGCCAAGGGGTACACGGCGGACGCCCGCAACGCCATCTTTATCATGACCTCGAACATCGCAAGTATCCCTGCCGACAACCACATTGGGTTTGGTCAGGTAGATGCGCCCGAACCGTGCGACGCCATGCTCCAAGAAGTGCGCCACCGCTTCCGCCCCGAGTTCATCAACCGCATCGACGAGCAGATCGTCTTCCGGGCACTCAGCGTGGACGACGCCCGGGTGATCCTCGTCCCTATGATCCGTGCGATCCAGGAGGCCTTCCTGGCCAAACACGGGAAGCCCTTGGTTCTGACCGACGAAGCCATGCAGTTAATCCTTGAACGGGGCTACAGCCAGGAGAACGGCGTGCGGCTCCTTCAGCGGACGGTACAGGAACTGGTTGAGTTCCCCTTGAGCAGTTTTGTCTTATCCGGTGTGCCAAAAGACTGGCCTGCTGTGGTGGTGGCGGTCGAACAAGGTCAGGTTCGCCTTCAACCCCCGTCGTCGGCCATGTAAGACGAACCCATGGAAGGAGGATTAAGCCAAGGCAGGTAGGAGACGACCGTTTAACAGCATGTTCGGCAAGGGGCGCAGGTGGGCATCGACGTGCGGTGCCGCTGCCGAGAACCTGCCTTTGTCAGCGGACAGCGCGCTGTCACTCGCTGCCTTTTTGCGCTACAATGCTTGACATAGAAACGTTCGGTGGACCCAGGGAGGGGACATGACGTTCAGGGCATCGGTGGAAAGGTATCTGGGGGCGATCGCGCAGCAGTATCACCGCGGCGACGCGCGCGAGGAGTCATACTATGACGTGCTCAAGCAGCTCTGGGAGGAACTGGGGTCGCAGCTCAGCAGTGCGCACGCGACGCTGACCGTCCTCCCTCGTCAGACCGAGGCTGGCAACCCGGACATGCGTGTCTGGAGTGGCCAGCAGCATGTCACTGGCTACATCGAGGCCAAGGAGCCGGGCGTCACCAACTTGGACCACGTCGAAGTCAGCGAGCAGCTCAAGCGGTACCGTACAGCCTTCCCCAACGTCATCCTCACCAACTTCCTGGAGTTCCGCCTCTACCGCTTTGGGCAGCCGATGGGCCAGCCCGTGACCATTGGGTCCCTGCAGGCGCTGCAGAAAGGTATGCGTGTTCCGTTCCAGCACGAGGACCAGTTCCGCGAGCTGGTGGAACGCTTCTTCGACTTCCAGTTGCCTCGCGCCTATACGGCCCAGACGCTTGCAGTTGCCCTGGCTGACCGTACGCGCTTTCTCCAGCAGCAGGTGCTGGCACAGCTGGTGGACGATGAGGACCACAAGCGGGGCAGCGAACTCGTCAACCTGATGGCAGAATTCAAGCAAGTCCTGATGTCCGACCTGACCAGTGATACCTTTGCCGACCTCTACGCACAGACTATCACCTATGGCCTGTTTGCGGCGCGCATGCGCGTGACCGGCACCTTTACCCGCGAGACTGCGCTCAATGGCATCCCGGCGACCATCGGCATCCTGCGCAAACTGTTCAAGTACATCTCCATCGGCGACACTCCCGAACGTCTGCGCGTCATCATCGACGACATCGCGGACGTGCTGGCAGTTGCTGACACGAATCTGCTGTTCAAGGGTTACGGCAAGAACGGTCGTGACCCGGTGGCCGACTTCTATGAGACCTTCCTCGGCGAATACGACCCTGCCAAGAGGAAGCAGCACGGTGTCTACTACACGCCTCAGCCCGTGGTCAGTTACATCGTCCGCAGCGTGGACCAGATCCTGCGCGACTCCTTTGGCAAGCCCGACGGCCTGGCCGACCCCAGCGTCACCGTCCTCGATCCTGCGGCGGGCACCATGACCTTCCCTGCCACTGCCGTGCGCCTGGCTGCCGCAACCTACAAGACCAAGTACGGCGACGGCAGTCTGGACAGCTGGATCAAGGGGCATGTGCTGCACGACTTCTACGCCTTTGAGCTGATGATGGCCCCGTATGCGATCGGTCATCTGCGCATGGGCACCCTGCTCACTGAGCTGGGCTACACCATGAGTTCCGATGACCGCTTCAAGCTGTACCTCACCAATACGCTGGACGTCAGCACGGCCGAGCAGAACCCCATCCCCGGCCTGTCGCCCCTGGCGGACGAATCCCACATGGCCGAGGCCGTCAAGACGACCCAGCCGGTCCTGGTGATCATGGGCAATCCGCCGTATTCCAGTGTCAGTACCAACAAAGGTGCGTGGATCACAGGTCTTATCAATGACTACAAACAGGTAGATGGCAAACCACTGGGAGAGAAGAAGCAACTGCTTGGAGATGACTATGTCAAATTCATCCGTTTCGCCCAGTGGAAGATCGATCAGGCGGGTGAGGGCGTTCTCGGCTTCATCACCAACCACAGCTATCTGGACAACCCGACCTTCCGTGGCATGCGCCAGTCGCTGATGGCATCCTTTGACCAAGTGTACGTGCTCAATCTCCATGGAAACTCGCTTAGGCGAGAGTCCGGTCCCGAGGGCGGTAAGGACGAGAACGTGTTTGACATTCGAGCTGGCGTGGCGATTCTCTTGGCGGTCAAGAGGACAGGCCTGCCCAAGTGCGTCAGCTACGCCGACCTATGGGGAACGAGGAGCTCGAAGTACTTCTCCCTGTCAGGCACGTCGGTAACGAGCACGCCTTGGCTTCGCGTCGAACCCAGAACGCCCGCGTATGCTCTGGGACCAGAAAACGTGGTTGTGGCCGACGAGTACCACACTTGCACGAGCGTGACGGATGTTTTCGTAGTTCGTAGCTCTGGCGTATATACTCGCAAGGACGACTTGTGTGTTGCATTTCAACGACAAGGAATTTGGCAGACGGTTTCACGGCTGGCCTCCATGAACGAAGAAGATGCTCGAGACTACTTCCACTTGGGCCCGGACACGGAAAACTGGTCGGTCGTTGGAGCACAGGCGGACTTGAGGCAGTCTGGTCCTAGTGAAGATGGTGTCAGCCCGATTCTGTATCGCCCATTTGACACACGATTCACCTACTTCACGGGTAGTTCCGGAGGCTGGCACTCCCGACCCGGCGGCAGTGCCATGCGGGCGATGCGCCGTGACAATATTGGATTGTGTGTTCTCCGAGAGGCATCCATGCATGGCAGTTTCAGCCACGCTCTTGTTTCTGCGAGCTTGGTAGACAACCGGGCTCTCCTTAGTAGTCGGGGAGCCACCTATGTCTTTCCACTGTATGACAAGACCGAGAACAGCAGGGACTCTGCCAAGCTGTTCAGTGGACCTCGTGACGAAACGACAGGGAGCAATATCTCCCCTGTGCTGCTGGATCGGTTACGTGAATGGTATGGTCCTGCTTGCATTCCAGAACGCGTCTTTGCGTACGTCTACGCTGTTCTCTATTCACCGGCCTACCGTGCTCGCTATGGCGAGTTCCTCAAGACCGATTTTCCGCGCATCCCGTTTACCAAGGACCGGGACACTTTCCTCAAGTTGACTGGGCTTGGTCAGCAGCTCATCGACCTGCATCTGATGCGTTCGCCCGAGCTTGACAACCCCATCAGCCGCTTCTGCGGCAAGGGCGACAGTGCTGTCGCCAAGGTCGAGTACGACGTCGGCCGCGGGTACGTCAGCATCAACCAAACCCAGTACTTTGATGGCGTCACCCCCGACCTCTGGACCTACCAGATCGGCGGCTATCAGGTCCTCGCCAAATGGCTCAAGGACCGCAAAGGCCGCTTCCTCACCAGCGCCGACACCATCCACTACTCTCGCATCGTCACCGCTCTTGCGGAGACGTCTGTGATTCAGAGAGAGATCGATGGCTGCGCCTTGTTTCTCGGGAACGTGGATTGAACCGAGATGATCCCAAAATGGACCTGTCCGGGGGACCCGCCGACGCATCGCTGCTCTTGAGGAGACACTAGCCTTGCGGCCAACTGCACCGAGCTGTCTGCTGCATGGTATTCAAGGTCCTCTCTGCGTATCCAAGGCAACAGACTAGCCATGTATGTGACATGTTGTGCCGGAACACGAGGGTTTCGCCTGATGCAACGACTGAGGCATCCTTCTCATCCGTGTGCCTGTCGGTTCAGGTAGGGTATCATGACAGTGTTACCTAACAGCTGGCTTGGCTGTTCGACTGTTTCAAGGTATGCTAACTTGGACTGGTATGCTCTTCTGAGACACGATCGTAGGATAGGGATTGGATTGGGGCAAAACTTGACGGGGTGAGGTGAGTCGGATGGGTATACAACGTGCCCTAATAAACAAAACCACACTGAAGCTTGTATGCGACAACATGAAAGTCAGTAGTGAGTACATCAGTCGTGTAACCAAGTTCGAGGCGGCAAGGATAGACAGATGGAAGGATCCTCAGGATCCCTCTTTGCCTACGATCAGACAAGCGAAGGCGATTGCCAAATGCCTGAGAGTGCCTTTTGCCGGCTTGTATATGAGTCCGACCTTGGTCCCTACAGACAAGTTGCCCAAGATCATCAACAAGAGAACAATCCAGGGCGCTGTCACTGTCGTTGATGATAGTGCGCTGAACTTAGCTGTGCATGATCTGCTTCGGCTAAGAGACCAGGGCGCTGTCACTGTCGTTGATGATAGTGCGCTGAACTTAGCTGTGCATGATCTGCTTCGGCTAAGAGACATCGTGCTGGATACCAGATCGGAGCTGAAAGACCCTGTTACCCAGTTTGTCTTCTCGGGGGACTTGTCCAGCGCGCACAAACTAGCATTGCAGCTTCGCGAATACTTGGGAATCTCGTACGAAATGCAGAAGATGGCCCCCTCTACGAGGAAGTTCTTTCTTCTCGTTCGCAGTAGCGTTGAGAATAGGGGCGTCATGGTTGCGGCTTTTGATGGAGTCCCCACTAATGCAGCAAGAGGAATGGCACTCTACTTTGATGAGCTGCCAATCATTGGGGTCAACACCAATGACAGACCTCCTGCAAAGACATTTTCGATTCTTCATGAACTGGTGCATATTGTGAAACGTCAGTCTGCTTCGTGTAACGAGATCGGGCCGCTCCTCACACGGGATCCAGAAGAAGTGTTCTGCAATGCCGTCGCAGGGGAGGTACTTGTTCCTGCTGATCTTCTGAGGCAAGAGAAAGAAGTGCGTAACTCGGAAATCGACGGAGAAGCCATAAGGGCTCTTGCTGCTAGATACTCGGTCAGTCGGGAAGTAATCGCCCGGAGACTGCTGGACTTGGGCCAAATCCAGAGGAACGACTACGAGACACTGATCAGGAACATCCAAGCCGAGTACGAAGCAGAACAGCGCGAATCTAGGAGTTCCAGTCTCACGAAATACCGCCCGAATGTGGCGAGGGCAGCTTTTGACAGGAGTGGTGCAAGCGTCTGCAGAGCCCTTCAACACGGTGTTGATCGCGAAATCTACAGTCAACGGGACGTAGGCGACTTCCTGGGAATCAAGCTCAAGCACATTCCGTCGTTGTTTGCAGAAGCGAGTAGATGGTGAGTGAGTCCCTGTTCGACAAGCCACCCCCATACAAGTACCTGCTTGACACTTCTGCAGCCATCTCTCAGAAGGACAAGCGCGAGAAGCACCCTCGCGACATAAACGTGACACTATGGCAGAATATTGATCAGTTGATAGGGGCCAAAGTAATTGTGTCGTGTTCAGAAGTGTCCGAGGAAATCAACCAGAAGGATGATGCAATCAACAGTTGGTTTAGGAATGTGGGATGCGTCTGCCTTCCGATTGACGACAATGTGCAGCTCCGGGTAACAGCAATACTGGAGAAGTACCCCGGAATTGTCGACTTCAGGAAGAACAAGTCTTCGTCTTCCGGTGATGTCTTCGTGATAGCGACCGCAATGAAGTGGCACCTAACCATCATCACACTAGAAGACGACACATGTCCACACAAGATACCCATGGTGTGCAAGGCTCTTGAACAGGACTGCGTAGACATTTACGGTTTGTGCAAGCGCGAGGGTTGGAAATTCTAGTCAATGGAAGGCCCAATCTAGGTTGGTTGTCGTTGTCGGAAGTTGAGCGCGGCGTTGTTGTCGCAAGTGTGTCTTTGCCAGCGGACAGCAAGCTGTGACCAGGACAAGACTGCGTTACTGGGTCTGTTTGTCCCGTCGTTTGCGGAGCTTCAGCTCATGTGAGATTTCGCTGTTGTAGGACAACGCACGCTCTCGAAGGGCGCCCGTAGACTTGTCACCGGCCGATTTCCTGAGGAACTCATCGAAGTGGAATAGGGCGTTCGGCAGGTTGTATTGCCTCTTATATAGAACGAAGGCCAAGGCGAATTCGTGCGTGGAGACGGAGGGCTGTCTCCGAGTCTGTTCTTCGAGGAAATCGACTACTTCGGCAATCACCTGCTCCTCTCCAGAATAGAGTGTGGCGGCGGCAATCTTCTTGTACTCTTTCACAGCCTCAGTGTACTTGCCTTGGTCTAGGAGCAGGAACGCATTACTGTACCTCCAAGCATTGTCTTTCGCGCTGGAGAATTGCTTTGCAAGCTGAATCGACTGCACGGCAGCCTCGGTGTCTGCGAGCAACGACCATTCCACGATCGCCCGCAAGAGTAGCGCTGGCACGTAGTCCTGTTTCACTGTGAGGGCTTTGTTCAGATATGCCAGAGCCTCCTGCGCGTCTTGACGGCGATAAGCCCTCAGCGCGAGCATATATGCTTCGTCAACTGCATAACTCCGTGCGTGCTCCCGCAGTGTCTTCACGGGCTGAGGCATCTTCAGCTCGCCGTCTGGGAGTTTGGGGAACACCTTCGAGTGAATAGCGAAGGCCGTCTCGGGATCGGCTGAGACAAATGCAGCTAGTCCCACCAAGTATAGAGACGCAAGAGCAACCAAGTTGCCCATGGCCTCGATTGCAGGTAGCTCACGTTGCGGACCTATGCAGAACTTCGAGAGCCATACAGAGCCAAACTCTTTCTGGAGGGTCTTCCACATCTCCGGTGTCACACTGGAATGTGTAGCAGTGGCATTTAGTTGGAGCCAGTACTTGCCTTCTGATGTATCGGGGCGCCGCCTGACACTTCCCCAGATAAAGAGGCGACCGCGCGTTCCAGCCGCAAGCCATCGCCAACCAGAGTGCCAAGTCGCGTCTGGTTTCTTGGGGTCTTCGTGCTGGGCCAGGGTTCTCTCGCCTTCGGACAATAGGACTGCGTTGGCCACACGTGATTGTGCTGGATTCAGATCGAGAACCTGCATCCTCGATGCCAGTCCAGATTCCCCGATGGTTTCACGCAACTGTCGAACAAGATCTCCACGCACTTGCGCCTCGTCTGAGGACCCGTCCGTTTCGATGGACAATACGATGCCAATCTTCCCATGTTTCGCCCTTGGGAGAATACATCTGAGGGCCAACCAGATGATGCTCCACACTGCAACCAGCCCCGGGAGGATGTACTGGCGATAGCCGAACTCAGGGATAATGGGGTTCGCAAATACGGATACAACCAGCGCGACAGCCCAGCCATACAGGAGCCATTTCCAACAGGGAAACGGTCCCCGATTCTGCCACAGATGCGTTATTATACTGTCCACTTGAGGGAGCTTCGATTGGCGATCAGCGAGCTGCAGGATCTGGGCGCACGGATGCCTCTAGAACTTCCCTGCAAACTCTCGTGCTGCCTTGTCCAGGTCCTAGTCGTCGACCTCTTCGCCACGGGTGGCCCAAGCGGGGAGAGGGAAGTTGATGAGGACGGGGGCGGGGATGTCGGGCTGGTGCACGACCATCATGCCGGGCTTGGTGCTTAGGACGGACACTATTGACGATGCCTTTCCCATGCCAGCTCCTTTTGCTGTGTCAATCAATATGAGGCAGTATAGCGCAAAAGGGCGCAGAGCGTCAGCGCGGAGGGAACTGCGTCAACCGCAGCAGACAAGGAATGGGTTCCCGCCTTCGCCGCACTCTTCAATAAAAGGACTGGATTCCCGCATGCGCGGACACGACGGATGGAGATGCAGTGTTCCTGCCAGCCGTGCTGCCTCCCATCGCATGAAGGCCGATGATGTCGAAATCACTGTCTGTGGGTTGATGATGCAGTCACCCGAGTATACTGGGGGTTGTCTAGTTGCAAGTCATTTGCATGTAGAGAGGAGATTGGCCTGTGGTGAAAGTTATTCTGGATGCTCTCAGGGATACGCTCAACATGGTACCAATCCTGTTTGGGGTCTACCTGATACTGGAATATGTTGAGGCGAGGTGGCAGCAGCGAATCGTCGATGCTGTCGAGAAAGCGGGACACGTCGGGCCTGTCATCGCAGCGGTGGGGGGAGCTATTCCTCAATGTGGTTTCTCGGTCATGGCAAGCGCACTATACACGCAGCGACTCCTCACGATGGGCACGATCATCGCGGTGTACCTTGCCACATCTGACGAAGCCCTGCCCATCCTTCTTTCGAAGCCCGACAAGGCACACGTTGTGCTTCCCCTTATCGGCGTCAAGGTTCTGCTTGCCGTCGCAGGAGGATATCTCGTGGATGCATTCATGCGGTCCGAGAATCGCAGGCGCACGCAGGAATGCCAGGA
>Ga0209746_1000603_pt1 | contig 18230 bp, 17 predicted proteins | sample BarGraNGADG00211_3_FD_184496 | JGI IMG/M metagenome (GOLD analysis project Ga0209746, IMG submission 184496) | Arctic peat soil microbial communities from Barrow, Alaska - Barrow Graham LP Ref core NGADG0011-211 (SPAdes) (version 2) | ecosystem: Environmental > Terrestrial > Soil > Wetlands >... | reverse complement strand
GTCCTTGCCGCGATCGTCCGGGGTACCCGGCCCATCGCGCCGAGCCCCGACGACACGCTCGAGACAGGGGACGAGCTGCTCATCGTTGCGGGGTCGGACGCTGATCTGGACGGTCTGCAAGCGCTGCTCGTGACCCCACAAGCAACCACGTGAGCCAGAGCCCGACGGCGAACATCGGCACGCCCATCGCGAGCTTCGCGGTGCCGAGCCATTCCACGGCCTCCTGGCCGCGCAACCAGATCGGCACCTGAACGGCCAGCCTGAGCCCGAACACGCCGACCCAGAGCCACGTCGCCCAGACGTACCGGCGGCGCAGGTGGGCCGCCTCGGCGCCCGGCGCCGTCCGCCACGTCATGTTCTCGCCCCGGACCAGGCTGACGACCACGCCGACCGCCGGCCACCGCGCGAGCACCGAGACGAGCGCGCCCAGGCACCACGCAGCGTTCACCCACAGACCCCAGGTGAAGTAGTTCTGGGCCTCGCCGGTGCGCCACGCCCACAGCACCCCGACGCCAACGCCGAGCAGCCCGGAGAACGCCTGGGTCACCGGCGTTCGCTGGACGAGCCGGACCGCGACGGCCAGCACAGCGACAGCGGACGCCGCCACGAGGGCAGGAGTCAGGCCCCGGGTCAGCAGGTAGACGACCACGAACACCAGACCCGGCACGGTTGACTCCACCAGGCCGCGGACACCCCCGATGGCGTCGGCGAACGAGAAGTCCTCACCGGCAAGGGCACGCACACCGCGCAACGGTGGCGCGGCCGTCGTCTCGGACGCGCCGACGTCCTCCCCGGCGCTGCCTGCTCCGGCGGAAGGTTCCTCCCCGCTCACTCGCCCTGCTTGGGGGTGAGCTCGTACTTGGGGTTGTACATCACGGGGTGGCCGTCCCGCATGGAGACGAAGCCCGCCAGGCGGACCCGCCGGCCGGGCTCGACGCCGGCGATCCGGCGTTGACCCAGCCAGATCAGTCGGACTGTACCCGTGCCGTCGTACAGCTCGGCCTCCAGCGCCGGCACACCGAGGCGCGGGCGCAGGGTGACGCTGCGGAGCACGCCGTAGAGCTCGGCCCGGGAGCGGTCCTTGAGCTGCGCGACCGTTGCGCACCCGCTCCGCGCGCCCTGCTTCCGCTCGTCCGATGCCTCTATCTCCGCGCGGGAGGCGAGCATCGAGCTCAGGCTGGTGCGCACCCGCCCACCGGTGACGCTGGGGCCCTTGGCCATCAGTGCACCTCGGTGATCTCGGGACCGCGGGTCATCGGGTCGAAGCTGGGCGCAGCCGCAGCCGTGTCCGTCGGTGCCTGGCCGGGCAAGGTCAGCGGGAGCAGGTCACGTGGGACCCGCGGCTCCGTACCCCGCACCACCACGACATCGGCGAACAGGGCCTCCAGCTCCCGAGCCCGCTCCGGGTCGACGGCCGCCCGCCCGCTGAGCACGCCACGCAGGAACCACCGCGGGCCGTCGTGCCCGATGAACCGGGCCGGCCGATGGCCCGTCCGGCCCTCGGCGGTACGAACCGGGAGCCGGGCGAGCAGCTCGCGGCCGAACGGCCCGGGCAGGTCGTCGACGGAGCCGCCCTGCTTCGTCACCGACTCGGCGATCTCCGCGCGGATGTCGTCCCAGATACCGTCCGACCGCGGAGCCGCGAAGACCTGCACCTGCAGCGCCGACCCGTGCAGCTGCAGAGACGCGGCCGTGACCAGCTGGGTGTTCTTGTCGACCTCCATGCGCAGCTCCATGCCGTCCCGCCGGGGCAGCCAAAGGGCTCCGACGTCGAGCCGGTCACCTCGATCGGCCACCTCGCTGACGTCCCATGGACCCTGGTCACGGCCCGACAGCACCGACGCGTCGTCGTCCCCCTCGGCCGCGAGGTCCTCGAGGTCCTCCTCGCGCGCCTTCCGGAAGATGCCCACGTCTCACACGCCTCCTTATCGAAGAGATCTGCGGATACGACCCTAGACGCCGGGCGTCCCGTCGTCCCCATCGGCTGCGCCGTCCCAGCCACCGCTCGAGCCCAAGCCGCCCGCACCACGGTGCGATCCCGGAAGCCGCTCCGCGCGCACGAACCGGGCCCGCTCCACGCGCTGGACCACAAGCTGGGCGATCCGGTCGCCGCGACGCAGGTGCACCGGATGCGTCGGGTCGGTGTTGAGCAGGGTGACCTGGATCTCGCCCCGGTAGCCGGCGTCGACGGTGCCGGGAGCGTTCACGATCGTCACGCCGTGCCGGGCGGCGAGCCCTGACCGGGGATGGATGAAGGCGGCGTACCCGTCCGGCAGCGCGATGCTCACTCCGGTCGGCACGGTGACCCGCCCGGACGGTGGCAGCTCGACGTCCACGGCCGTCACCAGGTCCGCACCGGCGTCCCCCGGGTGCGCGTACCCCGGCACCGGTAGGTGCTCGTCGAGCATGACGAGCAGCACCTCCACCTCGTCCCGCATGCCGTCGTCCACGACGCGACTCTAGCGGCGCTCCCCGGCCCGGACGGCCCCGGGACCGCGGCCGGTGTCGCCGCGGTGACCGGGGTGCTGGTCGCCGTCGTCACCAGCACGGTCGTCGAGGTGCGGGACGGCGAGCTCCGGGTCGGCCGGGCGCACATCCCGGTGAGCGACCTGGCCGTGCTCGCCGCTCAAGCAGGTCAGGCCGCGCACTCCGTGCAGACCAGCTGACCGTCCTTCTCGTAGGCCAGCTGGCTGCGGTGATGGACCAGGAAGCACCTGCTGCAGGTGAACTCGTCTGCCTGGCGGGGCAGCACGCGCACGGACAGCTCTTCACCGGACAGGTCGGCACCGGGCAGCTCGAAGCCCTCGGCGGCCTCGGTCTCGTCCTCGTCGACAACGCCCGAGTTCTTGTCGGCACGCCTGGCCTGGAGCTCCTGGAGTGAGTCCTCGCCCAGGTCCTCGTCGGTCTTGCGAGGGGCGTCGTAATCGGTGGCCATTGGTGTGTTCCACGCTCCGTGTCGTCTGAGGTCCGCGCGGGCGCGCGGCGTCGGTACGTACTCAATGCACGACGGACGCTGGTTGTTCCCGCGCTGTCGGGCGAGGGGATTGTGCCCTATCCGGGGCCCCGGCGCACCCCCCGTCCGCGAAGTTCGCCCGATGCGACCGCTGTGAGTTCAGACGGTGGGGTCGGCAGGCTCGTCCCGATCGGCGTCCAGGTCCTCCAGCAGGGCCACCAGCGCTCGCACGGTGAGCTCCGGGCCCGCAACGGTCATCGCCTCGTCTGCCGGCACCCCGCGCAGCCCGAGGACGAGCGCACCCGCCTCCTGGGCGACGAGCGAGGCAGCAGCCAGGTCCCACGGCTGCAGGCCCCGCTCGTAGTACAGGTCGAGGCCGCCGGAGGCCAGCGTGCACAGGTCGAGCGCCGCTGACCCGATCCGGCGGATGTCCCGGACCTGGGGCAGCAGGGCGGCCACCACCCGGGCCTGTCCGCGGCGCCGGTCGGCGGTGTAGCCGAAGCCGGTGCCCAGCAGGCTCTGCGCAAGGGGCACCGGATCGTTGACCTGCACCGGGCTGCCGTCGCACCGCGCGCCCTTGCCGAGGCCGGCGGTCCAGACCCGACCGTCGGCGACGGAGTGCACGCACCCGGCCACGACCGTCCACGCGTCCGGCCGCGGCGGACCGGTCACCGCTGCGACGCTCACCGCATACGCCGGGATGCCGTACAGGTAGTTGACGGTGCCGTCGATCGGGTCGATCACCCAGGTGATCCCGCTGCTGCCGGGCAGCAGGCCCTGCTCCTCGCCGAGGATCCCGTCGTCCGGGCGGACGGCGGCGATCCGCGCCCGGATCAGCGCCTCGGAGGCCAGGTCCATTGCCGTGACCACATCGATCGGGCTGGACTTGGTCGCCGCGACGACCACGTCGCGAGGACGTCCTCGACGCACCATGTCGCCGGCCTCGCGGGCGAGGTCGGCGGCGAGAACGACGAGCCGCTGCGTCGTTGCCTTGTCAAGGGGGCTGGTCTCGGTCACCGGTCCATCCTGACCGAGCCGAGCGGCGCCCGCAGGGACGTCCACGGGTGGTAGACGATGGCGGCCACGCCGGTTGGGGCGGCGCACCGGGGCGCCTCCCGGCGCGCCACCCGGACAGGTGGCACTCTCGTCCTGGGAGGTGCCATGAGCGAGCTCACCCTGGTGGGTCTGCACGACGACGGCGAGCACGTCGTCCTCGAAGGTCCGGACGGGCAGCGGTTCCGCGTGACCATCGACGAGGCGCTGCGCGCCACCGTCCGCCGTGACCGGCCACAGCTGGAACAGGTGCGCGCCGAGCTGGCCGCGTCCGTGCGTCCGCGCGAGATCCAGGCCCGGATCCGGGCCGGTGCGAGCGCTGAGGAGGTCGCCGAGCAGTCCGGCATGCCGGTCGAGATCATCCGCCGGTACGACGGGCCGGTGCTCGCCGAGCGCGAGTACATCGCCGAGCAGGCCCAGGCGACCCGGATCGGGCACGAGGCCGGCGCGCCGCTCCTGGGCGACCTGGTCACGGACCGCCTGGCCACCCGCGACGTCGCGCCGTCGACGATCACCTGTGACGCCTGTCGCAGCGGCGGCTCGCCCTGGACCGTCGAGGTGCGGTTCGAGATCGCCGGAGCACGGCGCTCCGCACGGTGGACCTACGACGCCGCGATGCGCCGCGTCCGCGCGCTGGACGACGAGGCGCGGTGGCTGTCGGAGACCGAGCTGCTCGACGAGCCCATCCCCCGGCGCCACCTGGCTGCGGTTCGCGACCGCGTCTTCGACGTCGAGGTGGACGACGCGCGGCGCCCGCCGCTCGTAGAGGTTGACTGGACGCAGCTCGAGTCGCCGGAAGCCGCGGACCCGGCCCATGCGACACATGCGCTGCTCGACGACCTCGCCGGTCGGCGCGGGGTGCGCCAGGAGCTGGACCTGGAGCTCGACGACGAGGAGTTCCGCGGCTTCGGCCCCCAGCACGCATTCAACTTCGACGACCCCGAGACAGCGGTGACACCGGTCCCGGCGGCCCACCCGCCGGCCTCACGGCCCGAGCAGGCGGTGGACGCCCGCGTGCTCCGGATGCCGCCCGCACGGCCCGACATGTCGGGCCATCCGTCGCAGACGGCGCGCGCCGGCGGCCCCGACCCCCACCACGACGGCCCGACGGAGACCCACACCGTCGGCAGGTCACGCGGCCGCAAGGGACGGGCGAGCGTGCCGAGCTGGGATGAGATCGTCTTCGGCGCCAAGCACGAGCACGAGTAGGCGGCCGGCCGCGACGGTGCGTCAGCCGTCGTCGTCGTCCATGCCGAGGGCGAGGGTCTGTGGACTGGTCGCCACCGCGCGAGCGACCGACATCGTCATCCGCCGCATGTGGTGGCGGCGGCACAGCACCTCGTAGCCGATCTCCACGGCACCGCCGGTGTCCCCGACCATCACCTGCTCACCCTCGACGACCATCGTGCCGTTCACCGTTCGCGCGTTGTGGGTGGCTCGCGCCCCGCACCAGCACAGGGTCTGCACCTGGAGCACCTCGACCCGGTCGGCGAGCTCGATCAACCGTGCCGATCCCGGGAACAGGCGGGTGCGGAAGTCCGCGGTGATGCCGAACGCGTAGACGTCGACGCCCATCTCGTCGACCAGCTGGGCCAGCTGCTCGACCTGGGTGGGTGTGTAGAACTGCGCCTCGTCGCAGACCAGGTAGTCCACCCGCTCGCCACGCGTCCGGCGTTGCACGACGTCGTCCCAGAAGTCGGTGTCGTCGGTCACCTCCACCGCAGGGTGCCGCAGGCCGAGCCGGGAGGACAGCACGGCATGGCCTGCGCGGTCGTTGCGCGTGTACAGGATCCCACCACGCCCGCGTACGGCGTGGTTGTGGTCCATCTGGAGCGCCAGGGTGGACTTCCCGGAGTCCATCGTGCCGCTGAAGAACGCCAGCTCGGCCATCTGTCCTCCCTCAGGCCACCACGAAGAGCGGGACCAGCATCTCCCCTGGTGTCAACGATCCGTGCATGCCGCGCAGCAGCAGCGAGGCGGGGGCCTGGGTGCGCGAGTCCACCACACCAGCGCGCCCGGTCGCGGCCACCACCAGGTCACCGATCATCGGCAGGACGTGATCGGCCACCGGTCCGAACCAGCCCGCCGCGACGGCATCGGCTCGGGTGGTCACCAGGGCCGACTCCCCCAGCACCGTCCGCCACCGGAGGAGGGCCGCGTCCCGCTCGCCCTCGCCGGACCCGGCCGTGAGGTAGATGTGGCTGGCGCGCGGCTCCCACGCCACCAGCTCGACGCCCATGGCAAGCTCCGGCGTCGTGGCGACGTCCACCAGGGCCCTCGGGTCGACGTCGACCATGCCGTGGTCGGCGGTGATCACCAGCACCGTGCCCGGCGGCAGCGACCGCGCCAGCCGACCGGTCTCGCGGTCCAGCTCGGACAGGCCGTCGGCCCAGCGCGGTGACTGCCAGCCATGGTGGTGCGCGATCTTGTCGGCATCGCCCCAGTAGAGGTAGACCAGCCCGGGTTCGGCGAGCCGGGCGAGCGTGCTGTCGACCCGCTGCGCCAGGCTCTCGGCCGGGAGGTAGGTGCCACCCCCGAGGGCCGCAAGGGTCAGGCCGGAACCCGCGAAGCGGGCCGGGCCGACCGAGCTGACCGTGACGCCGCGCTCCGTCATCAGGCGGAACAGGCTCGGCTCGCGCTGCCACTGGCTCGCGGGTTCGATGCCCTGCCAGGAGACCAGGTTGGCCAGGCCACCTGTCACGGGGTTCCGCACGGTGTAGCCGGCCAGGCCGGTGCGACCGGCAGCCTGGCCGGTGCCGAACAGCCCGAGCGAGGCGGCGGTCGTTGAGGGATACCCGACGGTCAGCACCTGGGCCTCGGGCAGCAGCCCGCGCAGGAAGGGCGCGTGCCCCGCCCGATCGACGAGCATCTGGTGACCCAGCCCGTCCACGAGCACGACGCACACCCGATCCGTCGAGGGCACCCCCAGCCGCGCCAGCGCTGCGGCAGCGCCCGGCAGGTCGGCCCCCAACGCCCCGGCGACGGCGAGCAGCACGCCGTCCAGGTTGGCACCGCCGTACTCCGGCAGCTGCAGGCCCGCGGTGGCGACGGCCTGGGCCAGCTCCGCTGCGGTCACCGTGCCGTCGCCGCGGAGAGTGCGCGGGCGAACCCGACGGCGGCGCGGACCGCGTCCTTGCCCTCTGCCCGCGCCGACACGCGCACGACGACGTCGTCCGGGGTGACCGAGCCGGTGAGCCCGTGCTCCGCGTCGCACGCCGGGTCTCCGCACGTCGCGGGCTCCACATCTATCCGTTGCACCCCGCCCCAGCCGATGGCCAGGGTGAGCTCGGACGGCACCGCCCCTGCGCGGTGCCGCTCCGGAACAGCGACCACGTGGGTGAGGGCGACCGTGTGCACGGCGCGCAGCGGCACCGACTCGGTCGTCGCGGATGCGCTGGTGGAGGGGTTGTCCCGGTCAGCCGGGTGGTCGTCGACGTGCGCCATGATCAGCCGGGTGGGCGTCAGCACGAGCACCGTGACGTGCCGGCGCACCTCGGAGGCGTCGAAGGTGGTCTCGGGGTGGACCAGGTGTGCCACGACGTCCTCGCCGCCCACTGCTACATCGAGCACGTCAGCCACCAGCTCGGGGTAGTAGCCGGCGTGATCGAGGCTCTGGCGCAGGTTTGCTGTTCGTGGCACGGCGTCCATCCTTCCATCCGCCTCCGGCTGCCACTACGCGGACCCGGGACCGGTGTCGGCCGCGCCGCGCTCGGCCACCACGACCGGGTGCAGCTCGAGGGTCCGCAGCGGTCGACCCCGGGCGCGTCGGTGGGACCGGCCCCCGAGGCCGCGAGGGACAATGGAGCGCCCACAGCCCCACCCGAGGAGATCTGCGTACCGATGGCACGCCGCCCGTCAGGTTCCCCCGACCCCATGCCGGTCGAGGAGACCATCGTCGACGTCGACGTCGCGACCGAGATGCAGGGCTCGTTCCTGGAGTACGCGTACTCGGTCATCTACGCGCGTGCGCTCCCGGACGCCCGGGACGGCCTCAAGCCGGTGCAGCGGCGGATCCTGTACCAGATGGCCGACATGGGCCTGCGCCCCGACCGGAGCCACGTGAAGTCGGCGCGGGTCGTCGGCGAGGTGATGGGCAAGCTGCACCCGCACGGGGACACCGCGATCTACGACGCGCTGGTCCGGATGGCGCAACCGTTCTCGCTGCGGCTGCCGCTGGTGGACGGCCACGGGAACTTCGGCTCGCTCGACGACGGGCCGGCCGCGGCCCGCTACACCGAGGCCCGGCTGGCCCCGGCCGCGATGGCGATGGTCGCCGATCTCGACGAGGACGTCGTCGACTTCGTGCCCAACTACGACAACAAGCTGACCCAGCCGGGGGTGCTGCCCGCGGCGGTGCCCAACCTGCTGGTCAACGGGGCGTCGGGGATCGCCGTCGGGATGGCCACCAACATGGCCCCGCACAACCTCGTGGAGGTCGTCGCGGCGGCCCGCCACCTGGTCGCCCACCCGGACGCGACGCTCGAGGAGCTGATGCGGTTCGTGCCCGGCCCGGACCTGCCGGCCGGCGGCAAGATCGTCGGGCTCGAGGGGGTCCGGGAGGCGTACCGGACCGGCCGGGGGGCGTTCCGCACCCGTGCGACGGCCCGGATCGAGAACATCACGGCCAAGCGCAAGGGCATCGTGGTCACCGAGCTGCCCTACCTGGTGGGTCCGGAGAAGGTGATCGAGAAGATCAGCGAGGGAGTGAAGACCAAGAAGCTGTCCGGCATCAGCAACGTCGTCGACCTGACCGACCGCTCGCACGGGCTCCGGCTGGTGGTCGAGATCCGGTCCGGGTTCAACCCGGAGGCGGTCCTGGAGCAGCTGTACCGGCACACCCCGATGGAGGACTCCTTCGGGATGAACCACGTCGCGCTCGTGGACGGCCAGCCCCGCACGCTCGGGCTGCGCGAGCTGCTCGAGGTATGGGTCGACCACCGGCTCACTGTCGTCCGGCGGCGGTCGACGCACCGGCTGACCCGCCGTCGCGAGCGCCTGCACCTGGTGGACGGCCTGCTGGTCGCGATCGTCGACATCGACGAGGTGATCCAGGTGATCCGGTCCTCCGACACCGCCGAGATCGCCCGCGACCGGCTGATCGGGGTCTTCGACCTGTCCCAGGCGCAGGCCGACTACATCCTCGAGCTGCGCCTGCGGCGGCTGACCAAGTTCTCCCGGATCGAGCTGGAGCGCGAGGCCGAGGAGCTCCGCAAGCAGATCGCCGAGCTGGAGGAGGTCCTTGCGTCGGAGTCACAGCTGCGGGCCGTTGTCAGCGAGGAGATGGCTGAGGTCGCGCGCACCTTCGGCACCCCCCGGCGGACCATCCTGCTGGAGTCGGCCGGCGCAGCTGTCGGCAGTGCAGCCACGACGACGTCGGCACCGCTGGAGATCATCGACAGCCCGTGCTGGGCGCTGCTCTCCGGCACCGGCCTGCTCGCCCGAACGGCAGACGGCTCAGCACCGGCCCGCGCCGGACGCCGGTCCGCGCACGACGTCGTGGTGTCCGCCGTCGCGACGACCACCCGGGGCGACGTCGGAGCCGTCACCTCACGCGGACGGGTGCTGCGCCTGCCCGTCCTTGACCTGCCAGGTATCCCGCCGACCGACGGCCCCCCCTCGATGTCCGGCGGTGCGCCGCTCACCGAGGTGCTCGGCCTTGGCCCGGGCGAACGCGTGCTGGCGCTGGCCTCCATTGCTGCGGACGCGCCGACCCTCGCCCTCGGCACGGCCGCCGGTGTGGTCAAGCGGGTGGCTCCCGAGGACGCACCCAGCCGGGACGCCTGGGAGGTGATCGGCCTGCGGGACGACGACGAGGTGGTCGGAGCCGCGACCGTCGCCGAGGACGACAGTCTCGTGTTCCTCACCAGCGACGCCCAGCTGCTGCACTTCCCGGCCTCGGCCGTCCGCCCCCAGGGGCGTCCGGCCGGTGGGATGGCCGGCGTGAAGCTCGTAGGCGACCAACGGGCGGTGTTCTTCGGCGCTGTGCCGTCCGGACAGCAGTCGGATGCCCTCGTGGTCACCGTCGCCGGCGCGAGCGATGCCTTGCCGGGCACCCAGGCGGGGACGGCGAAGGTCTCACCGTTCGAGGTCTTCCCCGGCAAGGGCCGAGCCACCGGCGGTGTGCGCGCGCACCGGTTCCTGCGCGGCGAGGACTCGCTCATCCTCGGGTGGGTGGGCCCGGCCCCGGCACGGGCGAGTGGGTCGGCCGGCCAGGCGATCGACCTACCGGACGTCGACCAACGACGCGACATGTCGGGTCGGCAGCTGCCGGCGCCCGTGCACACGATCGGCTGAGTCAGATCTCCACGCTGTACATCACGTACCCGTGCGTCGCCTGATAGCCGAGGCGCTCGTACAGGCCAAGTGCGCCGGTGGGGTTTGCGGTGTCCACCCGCAGGCAGGCGTACTCCATGTCGGCGGCCCGGTAGGCAGCCATGGCCGTGACCAGGAGTGCCGCGGCCACCCCCTGCCTGCGCCAGGCGGGACGCACACCCACGACGTCGGCGTACCCGCAGGTGTAGCCGAGCGCCGCCCAGTCCTGCGGGTACCGCCCGGAGAGCAGGTACCCGGCGACCTCCGGCTCTGCTCCCGACGCGTCAAGGGCGACGAAGCTCCAGCCAGGCGTGAAGTGGGCGTCCTGGTGCGCCCAGGCCTCCGCCGAGAACGGCTCGGACCCCCAGTGGTCGGCGAACGCCTCGTTGTGCGCCAACCGGACCGTCTCGTCGAGCCCGTCGTGCCAGGGGGCGATCTGCAGGCCCTCCGGCAGGGGCGTCTGCGGCATCGGCGCCGAGAGGTCGCGGCGCATGGAGGTGTACCAGCGGATTGGGCTGAAGCCGCCGGCGGCGTAGAGCCGCCGCTGGTCGCGCGCCCCCTCCTCCACCATCACTGCCAGGCGGGTGGGCAGCTCCGTGCCGGACGCCGCGAGCCGCTGCCTGCCGCGTCCCTCCATCCAGGAGAGCACGGCCCGCCCGATGCCCCGCCCACGCCACCGGGGGTGCACCCCGCCGCGCAGCAGCGCCCGGAGCACCTTCTCCCCCGGTCGGACCTCGACGAGCGCATACGCGCGGATGGTCCCGGCGTCGTCGAACCCGCCCAGGCTGTCGGAGCCGAGGTCGACGAGCGGGCCCGTGAGCAGCTCGACGACCTCCTCGTACGACTGCCGCTCGCGGGCCCCCTCGGCGGTCTCGATCGCCTGGAGGAGTCCGTGCAACGGCGTCGCGTCCCGAAGTTGCAGCGGACGCCAGATCAGCTCGAGGTGGGCGGGCGGGACGTCGATCACCGCGGGCGGATCCGCCCTGACTGCGATCGGCTCCCTCGTGCTCACGGGGACCAACCTAGCGACCGGCGTCACGCGTCGATGCGCGTCCGGTCCAGCTCGGCGGCTCCGGCGACGATGAAGTCCCGGCGCGGAGCGACCTCCGAGCCCATCAGCAGCTCGAACACCGCCTCGGCCGCGGCCGCGTCGTTCGCCGTGACCCGGCGCAGTGTGCGGTGGCGGGGGTCCATCGTGGTCTCGGCCAGCTGGTCGGCATCCATCTCACCGAGGCCCTTGTACCGCTGGATGTCGTCCTTGTACCGGCGTCCGGCCTTCTCCAACCGACGCAGCGTCGAGGCCAGGTCCGCCTCGGAGTACGTGTACACGTACTCGTTCTTCTTGCCCCCTCCGCCTAGCACCTCCACCCGGTGCAGGGGCGGCACGGCGGCGTAGACCCGGCCCTCGTCGACGAGCGGTCGCATGTACCGGAAGAAGAGCGTGAGCAGCAGGGTCCGGATGTGTGCGCCGTCGACGTCGGCGTCGGTCATCAGCACGATCTTGCCGTAGCGCGCCGCGTCGATGTCGAAGCTGCGCCCGGAACCGGCACCGATCACCTGGATGATCGCCGCGCACTCGGCATTGCGCAGCATGTCCGACACCGAGGCCTTCTGGACGTTCAGGATCTTGCCGCGGATCGGCAGCAGGGCCTGGAAGTCCGAGCTCCGGGCGAGCTTGGCGGTGCCGAGGGCGCTGTCGCCCTCCACGATGAACAGCTCGCTCCGGTCGACGTCGTCGCTGCGGCAGTCCGCGAGCTTGGCCGGCAGGGCCGAGGTCTCCAGCGCGTTCTTGCGGCGCGAGATCTCCTTCTGCTTGCGCGCGGACATCCGCGCCCGCATCTCGGCGACCACCTTGTCCAGCAGCAGAGACGCCTGCGTGCGGTTGTCGCGCTTGGTGGACGTGAGCTGTGCGGTCAGCTCGGTCTCCACGACCTTGGCCACGATGCCTCGCACCGGACCGGTGCCCAGCACCTCCTTGGTCTGGCCCTCGAACTGCGGCTCGGCCAGACGAACGGTCAGGACCGCGGTCAGGCCGGCCATGATGTCGTCCTTCTCGACCCGGTCGGCGGCGTCCCTGTTGGAGACCTTCAGCCGACGGGCGTTGGTCTCGATCTGCTTGCGGATCGTCTTGACCAGGGCCTGCTCGAACCCGGCGAGGTGTGTTCCGCCCTTTGGCGTGGCGATGATGTTGACGTAGCTGCGAACCTCGGCCTCGTAGCCGGTGCCCCAGCGCAGGGCAACGTCGACCTCGCAGGTGCGCTCGACCGCCTGGGAAGTGAGGTGGCCACGGTCGTCCAGCATGGGGACGGTCTCGGTGAACGTGCCCGAGCCGGTCAGCCGCCAGGTGTCCGTGAGCCGGGCGTCCGGCGCAAGGAAGTTCGCGAAGTCGACGGTCCCACCGTGGTGGATGAAGCTCTCCTCGTACGGTCCCTCCTCGCCGGGCGTGCCCGGCATCCGTCGCTCGTCGCGCACGGTGATCCGCAGGCCGGGGACCAGGAACGTCGTCTGGCGCACCCGCGAGACGAGCTCGTCGTAGGAGAACGCGGCGCTGGCCGGGAAGATCTGGCGGTCGGCCCAGTACCGCACGCGGGTCCCGTTGCGGCCCCGCGGCACCTTTCCGACGACCGCAAGCTCGGACGCCTCGACGAACGGCGCGAAGGGCGCCTCAGGGCTGGGCTCGGCGCCGTCGCTGAACGTGCCCGGCTCGCCCCGGTGGAACGTCATGCGGTACGTGCGCCCACCGCGGTCCACCTCGACGTCCAGGCGCGCCGAGAGTGCGTTCACCACGCTCGCGCCGACGCCGTGCAGGCCGCCGGTCGCCGTGTAGGAGCCGCCGCCGAACTTGCCACCGGCGTGCAGCTTGGTCAGGACCACCTCGACGCCGGTCAGACCGGTCTTCGGCTCGATGTCCACCGGGATGCCGCGCCCGTTGTCCCGCACCTCGACCGAGGAGTCGGCTCGGAGCACGACGTCGATCTGGTCGCAGTGACCACCGAGGGCCTCGTCGACGGAGTTGTCGATGATCTCCCACATGCAGTGCATGAGCCCGCGCGAGTCGGTGGTGCCGACGTACATGCCGGGTCGCTTGCGCACCGCCTCGAGGCCCTCCAGGACCGAGAGGTGGCGGGCGGTGTAGCTGGACTCCGACAACGTGCTCGTCACCCCCCGAGCCTAAGCGGTGGGCCCGGCCACACCCGTCAGGCGTGCCGGGCACTGCAAGGGCTGGGCGCTACGCGGTCAGCGAACCCGGGACTTCCGATGCAGCCGCCGCCGCCCGCGGGTGGTTACATGGAGGCGTGACCACGACGACACCCACCCCGCTGACCGCCGCAGACCGCTGCGACCGCTGCGGCGCGCAGGCGTACGTCCGTGTGGTGCTTTCCCGCGGTGAGCTGCTGTTCTGTGCTCACCACGCACGCCGCCACGCGTCGGCCTACTCCGACGTCGCTCTGCACGTCCAGGACGAGACCAAGCGGTTGCACGAGGAGCAAGCGCACTGCTGAACTGACCGCTGAACTGACACCGTCGAGGGTCCGGCCGGGTGAATTCTGGCCGGACCCTTGCATGTCCGGCGCGGTGTCGCCGCCGAAGGGAGTGACCGGGTGGACCTCGTCGTCCTCGGTGTCGGCCTTGCCGTTCTCGTCGGGCTGGTGGGCATCGTCCTCCCGGTGCTGCCGGGCTCGCTGATCATCGCTGCGGCTGTCGGCGCCTGGGCCCTCGACTCCGGGGGCGGCGCCTGGGCGGTGTTCGCTGCCGTGGCCCTCCTGCTCGCCGTCGGATGGGCCGGCAGCTACGTCGTCCCCGGTCGGCGGATCGCGACCTCCGGTGTCCCGCGATCGACGCTCGTCGTCGCGGGTCTTGCCGGGCTGGTCGGGTTCTTCGTCGTTCCGGTCATCGGCCTCTTCGTGTTCTTCCCGGCCGGGCTCTACGCGATGGAGTACCGGCGCCTGCACGACAAGACCGCCGCATGGGCCTCGGCATGGCTGGCCATCCGGGCCACGGCACTGGGGATGCTGATCGAGCTGACCATGGCGCTGCTGGCGACCGCGACGTGGCTGGTCGCGGTGCTCGCCGGCGTCGGGGCCTGACGCCGCCGTCGCCGACGCCCTCAGTCGAGGTAGTCCCGCAGCACCTGTGAGCGGCTCGGGTGGCGCAGCTTGGACATCGTCTTGGACTCGATCTGCCGGATCCGCTCGCGGGTCACCCCGTAGACCTTGCCGATCTCGTCAAGGGTCTTCGGCTGGCCGTCGGTCAGACCGAACCGCATCGACACCACGCCGGCCTCGCGCTCGGAGAGCGTGTCCAGCACCTGGTGCAGCTGCTCCTGCAGGAGCGTGAAGCTCACCGCGTCAGCCGGCACGACCGCCTCGGAGTCCTCGATCAGGTCCCCGAACTCGCTGTCGCCGTCCTCGCCCAGCGGGGTGTGCAGCGAGATGGGCTCCCGCCCGTACTTCTGGACCTCGACCACCTTCTCGGGGGTCATGTCGAGCTCCTTGGCGAGCTCCTCCGGGGTCGGCTCGCGACCCAGGTCCTGCAGCATCTGCCGCTGCACCCGCGCCAGCTTGTTGATCACCTCGACCATGTGCACCGGGATGCGGATGGTGCGGGCCTGGTCGGCCATCGCGCGGGTGATCGCCTGACGGATCCACCATGTCGCGTACGTCGAGAACTTGTAGCCCTTGGTGTAGTCGAACTTCTCGACCGCGCGGATCAGACCGAGGTTGCCCTCCTGGATCAGGTCGAGGAAGAGCATGCCGCGGCCGGTGTACCGCTTGGCGAGCGAGACGACCAGACGCAGGTTCGCCTCGAGCAGGTGGTTCTTGGCCCGGCGGCCGTCGGAGGCGATCCACTCCAGCTCACGCCGCAGCTTGGGCTCGAGCTTGCCGGACGAGGCCATCTTCTCCTCGGAGAACAGCCCAGCCTCGATCCGCTTGGCCAGCTCGACCTCTTGTTCGGCGTTGAGCAGCGCCACCTTGCCGATCTGCTTTAGGTAGTCCTTGACCGGGTCGGCGGTCGCGCCCGCGGTGACGACCTGCTGGGCAGGGGCGTCGTCGTCGTCGGCGTCGGAGTACGTGAAGCCGGTGTCCTCGGCCTCCTCCTCGACGGGGGCGACGACCTCGGCCTCGGCGTCCTCCTCCGGGGCCTCGACGACCTCCGCCACGACGCCCCCGGTCGAGTCCTCCTCGACGACAACGTCGTCGACGACGATGTCGACGACCTCCACCTCCTTGAGCTCCTCCGGCTTGACGTCCTCCGGCTCGACGTCGTCCGCCTCGTCCTCGTCGTCGATCACGGCGGTCGGGGTGGCCGCGGCCTTCGCCGCCTTGGCCTCCTTTGCCGACTTCCTGGCGCTGGGCTGCTTCGCCTTGGTGCCGGTCGTCGTGGTGCTCAGGGATGCCTCCGCCTGCTCGGGCACCGGGCCATCGGCCGGTGCATCGGTGACCGGCACGTCGCCGGCGTCCTGCGATGCCTTCTTGGTCCGCGAACGGGTCCCCCGGCCGCCGGACCCGTTCGCCGCGGGCTCGGCTGCCACCTGCTCGGTCGTCGCAACGGATCGCCGGGCAGCCGCCGCAGCGATCCGGAGCGGTGTGTCGCTCGACGCGTCCACCGTCCCGTCGGCGTGCCCCGGCTGCACCACGGCCTCGGGGGCCGGGTGCTGGATCTCGCGCGGGGATGCAGGGCGTGAAGAGTGGGATGACACGAGGAACCTTTCGGCAGCGCCAGGCTCGGGGAGAAGGTCCGTGGGTTGGGCCATCATTGTAACGTCCAGAGGTTCCCGTTCGCCCGTACGGACGTCCTGCGGGACGACCAATCCGGCGCCTGCACGGCCTTCGGCGGGGCTGTGCGCCTCGCTCAGGTCGGCGCGGGCTTGACCGCGAGGACGGGGCACGGGGCGTCGAGCAGGATCCGCTGGGCGTTCGACCCGAGCAGGAGCTTGCCGACCGGGCTGCGGCGCCGCAGCCCGATCACGATCAGCACGGCCTCTTCGCTGCTCGCCGCACCGATGATGTCCTCGGCCACGTCATTACCGCGGCTGGTCAGACGGACGTCGTAGCGCAGGCCCGTCCCGTCCAGCCGCCGGCGCACCTCGTCGCCCTCGGCCTGGAGCTCGGCCGCCTCCGTGCCCAGGCGATGGCCCCGCTCGCTCAGGATCACCACCAGCCGCAGCCCGCGTGCTCGCGCCTCCGAGACGGCCACGTCCAGGGCGCCATCGCCCTCGGGGGTGGACACATAACCGACGACCACGCTCATTGCGCCTCCTGACCACGATGACGCACCCGATCACTCGACGGTACCCGAAACCACACCCCCCGGGTGGACCAGGGCGATCTGCCTCAGGCCGATGCCGCCCGCACCCAGCCCGGAGGCATCCCGGTACGCAACGCATCATCCATCAGCACGGCCAGCCGGTGTCCCGGTTCGGCGGTCAGCGCCCGGTCGACCAGCACGCCGGCACGTGCTCCGTCGCCCTCCCACCAGGCCAGCACGGCGAGCATGGTCAGGGCGGTGGCGTGACCGTCACGGCCGGCGTGCGCCACCAGGTGCTCGAGCACCGTGCGCGCCGCGGCCGTCCGCCTCCGGTCGGGTCGCGTGCCGTGCACGGGGTCGATGATCGCCCGCAGCGCGGCGCCGACGTCGGCAGTGGCGTCTCCGGCGACGACCCGGTCGGCCACCCGGTCGGCGTCCGGCACGAAGGTGAGCAGGACGGCGTCCCGAACCAGGACGTCCTCCAGGCCCGCCAGCAGCCGGCCGACCACCGCCGGCCCCGACGGCTGCCAACCGCACGAACCGAAGCTCGCAAGCAGCGACCCGAAGCTCGCAGGCAGCGACCCGCGACCCTGCTCCTCGTGCTCCTCGTGCTCCTCGTGCTCCTCGTGCTCCTCGTGCTCCTCGTGCTCCTCGTGCTCCTCATGCTCCTCGTGCTCCTCCCCCGGACGGGCCGGTTCCTGCTCGCCGTCGAGGTCCCCGACGTCCTGGCCGCCGCCGAGGCCGGCCTGGGCCTGGCCGAACGCCTCCCGCCAGTTCGCGAGCCCCGCACGGCGCCATCGGTGCAGGTCGGCGGTACCGACCGCGGCCAGCCCTCGGGCCCGCCATCGTGACTGCGCCCGTCGCGCCGACTTCCGGGCAGCAGGGCTGGTGGACGGAAGCCGGACGAGGTCGTCCCGCGACCCGGCGACCTGGAGGCCCTCCAGGACCATCTGAGCCCCGATCCTGGTGCTCTGCAGATCCGTGAGCGGCCGCCCACCGGCCGGGCAGCACGCACGGTCGGTGCACCCCAACGCGTAGTACCCGTGCGGTCCGACCACCCAGGGGTCGAGCGCACCGAGTGCCTGATCCGCGGCGTCCTGCAGGTGGTCGAGCGCCACCAGCCCCGCCGCGCGCCGGCGCGGATCGGCCGCCCCGTCGCCCTGCAGGTCGGCGTCGGTGTAGAGCACGACGACGACACGCCGCGCGCCGTCGGCCACGAGGTGGCCGACCAGCGCCCGAGCCAGCTGCGGCCCCGCTCGGCGGTCGGCGAGATCGGCGAGATCCACCCTCGCAACGAGACCGATCCGGGACCTGGCCGCCCGCACGCTCAGCACCACGGCGCTGTTCGAAGGGTGGAAGCCCAGCTGGAATGGCACGAGGGCAAGCAGCTCGCGCGGCTCGCGGGTACGGATCGTCGTCGGCATGCCGATGATCGGACCCGATCCCGGTCACCTCGGCCAGATGACCCCTGGCAGCCTGTGGATTTCACCCGTATGGCGATACCCCGTTGCCTCATGTCAAGATGCCCGCGTAGCTTGATTCGTTGCTTCATCTGATTTTGCCCTGATGGTGGGTTGGGTCCGGGGTGCTTTCTTGGCCAGGGTCAAGGTGAGCAGCTGGTCGGTCAGGGCCTGGATCTCGCGTTGGGCGGCGGCGGGGTTGA
>Ga0209746_1000602_pt1 | contig 18251 bp, 18 predicted proteins | sample BarGraNGADG00211_3_FD_184496 | JGI IMG/M metagenome (GOLD analysis project Ga0209746, IMG submission 184496) | Arctic peat soil microbial communities from Barrow, Alaska - Barrow Graham LP Ref core NGADG0011-211 (SPAdes) (version 2) | ecosystem: Environmental > Terrestrial > Soil > Wetlands >... | reverse complement strand
GATCCGGCCAGGAGACGTGTGAAACGGCTGGCGGGAAGTTCGCTCTACACGTGCGAGGTGGGGCGGGCCTGGGTCGGAGTAGACGCGGAGGTTTGAAACGCGACAGGCGCGGGAGCAAGTTTGGCTGCCTGTTCCACGGAATCCGGTTGATGGTCCGGAGCCGCTGCGCCGGGAGCAGGCGCAGGCAGCGCTTTCAGGATGTTCAGATTGCCCTTCCCGGCCTGGGCCTGAACCAATATCGCGTTCAAGTCGTCACCGGTGATGGAGAGCAATTCGCGACGCAGGGCGTCCGGCGAAACAATGTGTTGGCCCAGCAGGGCTGCCTCCCAGCCGGAGGGCAGGTCGGCGCACAGTACCAACTGGTCGCCGGGATTCAGGTTGAGTTGTGCTAAATAGATTGGGGTAGCTTGGCCGATGCCAAGACCACGCCCAGAAATTTGTGCGTCGTGGACCTGGCGCGTCTCCTTCCCCGTCAGGTGAAAAACATGCGTCGGCCCGCACTGGGCAAATACAAATTGCGAACCGCGCAACACACCCAGGATCAACCGGCCGATGATGTACTGCCCCTTGCCGGTAGTGCGCAGGTTGCGTTCCACCAGCGACAGGTTGAGGGTCTGAGCAACGGTGCGGATGGCGGAAGTCAACGAACCGGCGGTCTGGTAAAACCGCTGGGCCATCTGAGTGGCAGTCTGGTTATACTCGCTGTAGGAAAGGGGGTCGTTCCCTGAAAAGGTCAGGTAGATAACCAGGCGGTCATCCTCGCGGCCGCGGGCAGTGCGCCGGGGCGGCACCATTGCCAGCAACCCGGGCAGTTGCGGCCACTCCTGGCCTTTGATACGATAAATCGGGAGCAGGTTGAGATCGAACGCGGCAGACACACCCACATTATACTGGTAAAATCTCCGTATGGAATTTACCCTTCACCGCAGTTTCACAGACCTTGAACCACTGGCATCTGAATGGAACGCACTTCTGGACGAAAGCGTCACCCATGTGCCCTTCCTGCGTCACGAATACCTGCGAACCTGGTGGGAAACGCGCGGCGGGGGCGAGTGGCCGGACTCAGAATTGGCAGTCGTCGTCGCCCATCAGGATGGGCGGCTGGCCGGAGTGGCCCCGCTCTTTGCTGCCAAAAATCGAGAGGGTGACCCGGCGCTCCTGCTGCTCGGCAGTATCGAAATCTCGGATTACCTTGACCTGATCGTCCGCCCGACCGATTTGTCCGCTTTCATTTCTGGTTTGCTGGATTTTCTCGGTCATTCCGGACCCGCCGGGCTGAGCGTGCCTGTCCCGGAAGCGGAGCCGAAACCATGGCAGATCCTCGACTGGCAGAACATCCCCGAAGCCTCGACCACGCTCCCGGTCCTGAAAGCCGAAGTCGAAAAGCGCGGTTGGACCTTCGTCCAGGAGCAGACCTACCACACCCCGTCCATCCCGCTGACGGGTGACTTCGAGACCTATCTGTCCGGCATTGATAAAAAACAGCGCCACGAGATCCGCCGCAAAATGCGCCGCGTCGAAGAGAGCGCCAGCGATGTGCGCTGGTATAGTGTGTCAGATGGCGCAACTCTCGATGCCGAAGTGGATGCCTTCCTGGTAATGATGGCGGATGAACCGGAGAAGGCGAAATTCCTGACCGAGGCGATGCGCCGGCAGATGCAGCTCGCGTGCCGCGCCGCTTTCGAGAATGGCTGGCTGCAACTGGCCTTCCTCGAAGTTGACGGGCAGAAAGCCGCCGGCTACCTCAATTTCGATTACTTGAATCGCATCTGGGTCTACAACTCCGGTATAGACCGGCGCTTCCTGGAACTGTCCCCTGGCTGGGTGCTGCTGGGGCATCTCCTGCAATGGGCCAACGAGAATAAGCGCGCCGAGTTCGATTTCATGCGCGGCGACGAGGAATACAAGTACCGTTTCGGTGCAGTGGATAATTTTGTGGTGCGAGCGAAAGTGACCCGCTAAAACCATGCAACCTGAATTAATCCTGGATGCACGCGCCGACCTCGGCGAAGGTCCTGCCTGGGACGCTTCCCGCGGCCTGCTTTACTGGGTGGACATCCACACCGGGCGCCTGCATACATTTGACCCGAGTGAGGAGATCGACCGCTGGGTCCATGTGGGGGAAAGCCTGGGTTGTTTGGCCCCGCGGCCGGTCTCCCTGCAGACCCCGGGCATAAGCCTGGTCATTGCCTTGAACAGGGGTTTTATGACCTTCAACCTGCCGTCCGAGCGGATGGTCTTCCTCGCCAATCCCGAGCCGCACCTGACTCGCAACCGTTTCAACGATGGCAAATGCGACCCGGCCGGGCGCTTCCTGGCCGGGACAATGGACGACGCAGAAAAAGAAGCCAGCGGCTCGCTATATTCCTATTCTCCCGACGGCACGCTGAAAACCCTGCTGACCGGCGTCCGCATCTCCAACGGCCTGACCTGGAGTCCTGACTACCAGACTTTCTATTATATTGACACACCCACGTGCCTGGTAACCGCCTTCGACTATGATCTGGGGACCGGCAATATCGCCAACCCGCGCCCAGTAGTCAACGTCCCGCCCAAATTGGGCTGGCCGGATGGAATGACCTCCGACGCCGAAGGGATGTTATGGGTGGCGATGTGGGGCGGGGCAAAACTCACCAGGTGGAATCCGGCCACGGGTCAACTGCTGGAAGCGATCCCCGTCCCAGCGATGAATGTCACTTCCTGTGTCTTCGGTGGGCCGGACCTGACCGATCTCTACATTACCTCGGCGCGCAAAAGGATGAGCGCGGAACAACTGGCAAAGTATCCTCTCTCCGGCGGGCTGTTCCGCATCCGGACGAAAATGCGCGGCATGCCGACGTTTGAATTTGGGGCGTAAACGACCCCGCCGCGCTGACCGGACTCCTGCGCTATGCCCTTTCGGATGTATCCCGACAGGGCAAAGCGACGGGCGCCGAATCCTACCGCATCGTGAGGGAGAATGTCAATTTGGAAAAATAGCGGGGGTGATTATCGAGGCGCTGAACTGGGTACGGAAATAAAGCCGTTCCGCCAGATCTGGCGGAACGGTTGATTTGAAGATATATTTCAAGAAAACTGCTCTCTTATTGACCACCCAACGCGGCCTTGAACTCGTTGACATCCATACCCGATAGCTTCTGAAAGCCGAAATTCATATCGAACTTGACCGGTTTTTCCTTGTCGGGCAGTTTTACCATTAATGCATTCCCCTTCAACTTGACGTCAGTCAAAGGAATGCTGTAGTTCTCCTTGTCAATTGGCTTGTTGAACCGATTGAGCCGGACGATGATCAGACGCTTATTAGTAACCCCTGCATAATAGTACTTTAATGCAAAAGTAAACCAGCTGGAGACCAGGATCGTGGCCCAGAAAGGCCCGGTTTGGAAGTAACCCACCGAACGAAGTTCTTCACCTGATTCCAGTTTCGAGGCGAGTACCTCACGTGCATGTTCCGCAAGTTTTGCCATAATAAAATCTCCTTTGGTTGAAACGGTTTGGATGATAACAATATACATCAATTCGGACTGTAACACAAGCGATTCTGATGGGGATGGTTGTGGCCCGCAACTTTCTCCGCTCCCTCTGATTGCCTGGTTGCATCCCCCTTCCCGACGTGTTAGAATAACGTTACGTAGCGGAGTTCCATATGAATGACATAGTTGAAGTGGTCATTGACAGCGTGCGCGTCAGCCTGATGTCCCCACAGCGGGTGGTGGTACTGCGCCAGACGGACGTGGAACGTTACCTGCCCATCTGGGTCGGGCCTTACGAGGCCGAGTCCATCACGGTTGCGTTGCAGGAAGTGGAGATCAGCCGCCCGCTGACCCATGACCTGCTCAAAAATCTCTTTACTCTCTTTAATGGCAAAATTTTACGCGTCGAGATCGTTGCCCTGAAAGAGGATATCTTTTACGGCAACATTGTTGCCGAAACAGACGGAAAGATCATTAACATCGACTCGCGTCCGTCGGATGCCATCGCCCTGGCAGTGCGCGCTCACGTCCCGGTCCTGGTCAGCCAGGCAGTGATGGATGAAGCGGGCATTGTCCCCGAAAGAAATATACAGGAAGAAACCCCTTCCGAACCGGTCGAGAAACCGGCTCCGGGTACGAAAGCCGAACCGGAGGACGAAAAACGCCTGGATGTTTTCGAAGACTTCCTGAAGAAACTCGGTACCGATAAAGGCGACGAAGAGAAACCAAAATCATAGTGCGGACACTCCCCTTTGGGGGTAAACTCCGGTCCGCCCCTACCGGAATAATCAATGACCGAATTGCATCCTCCCGAAGAGCCTGCCCTGAACTCCATCGAAGGGAGCTCCCTTCCATCCGCCCCGGTCATCCCCCACAACCGCGAAGCCGAAGAAGCCGTTGTGGGGGCCGTGCTCATTAACCCCGAAGCCTACTACGACCTGGCCCAGTTCCTCCAGGCGGACGATTTCTATATTGTCCGTCACCGCTGGATCTGGGAGGCTTTCACCCGTCTCCACGAAAAACGCATCCCGCTGGATTTCCTGACCGTCACCGAAGAACTGGGGAGTGCCGGTCAACTAGCCGAGATTGGCGGCCCGGCATATCTGACCGCGCTCCTCAACCAAGTACCGACCTCATTGCACGCCGAGGCCTACGGACGGATGGTCGAGGCGGATGCTATCCGCCGCCGCATGTTGACCGCTGCCAACCAGATCGCCACCCTGGCCTACAACGAGCGGGAGTCGGTCGAGAACATCATCGAGGAGTCGGAGAAGTCCATCTTTAACGTCAGCGAGCGGCGGCTGCGTCACGACGTGCAGCCCATCCGCCAGGTGATGAGTGAAGTCTACGACCGAATAGGCGAACTCGCCAAGCGTCCCGAGGACATCTTCGGTGTCCCGACCGGCTTCATTGATCTCGACCGCAAACTGATGGGCTTGCAGCCTTCTGATTTGCTCATCATTGCTGGTCGCCCGGGTCAGGGCAAATCCGGCTTCCTGCTTTCGGTGGCAAAGAACGCCGCCCTGCTGCACAAGAAGCACGTCGCCATCTTCTCGCTGGAGATGTCGAATGAGCAAGTTGCCCAGCGCCTGATTACCCAAATGACTGAAATCGACACCCAACACTTGCGTACGGGTAAATTGGCTGAGGATGAGTGGCCAAAATTTACCCATGCAATCGAGGTTCTTTCTGACATGCACATCTACCTGGACGATACCCCTGCCATTACCCCGCTGGCTTTGCGCACCAAATGCCGCCGCCTGCACATGGAATTCGGCCTCGACCTGATCATCCTCGACTACATCCAGTTGATGAGCGGCGACACGCGCACCGAGAACCGCGTTCAGGAAGTCTCGTACATCACGCGCAGCCTGAAGGTGCTGGCACGCGAACTGAACGTCCCGGTGCTGGCCGCCGCGCAGTTAAGCCGCGCCGTCGAGCAGCGCACTGATAAGCGCCCGGTGCTCTCCGACTTAAGGGAATCGGGCTCCATCGAGCAGGATGCCGATATCGTCATGTTCATCTACCGCAAAGACCAGTACGAGAAGGATACGATCGATAAAAATAAGGCCGAGATCATTATAGCCAAACACCGCAACGGACCCACTGGCTCGATCGAACTGGTCTTCCTGGACCACCTGGCCAAGTTCGTGGACGGGGCGACTCCCTTAGATTTGTCCCAGTTGTAGGGGCGAGTGGCATCCGCCAATGCGGGCAAAATGAGAAAATTCACTGGCTTTACAGACTCCGAAACCTTCACCCAAATCCCCGACTCGTTCTTCCGCCAACTGCTGACCGGGTTCACCGAAGCGGACGAGTTGAAGGTCACGCTCTACGCCCTGTGGCGCTTTGAGCACATGGAGAGCCGCGTCCGCTTTTTACGGGAACAGGATTTCGTCGAGATTGTCCCGAACCCCGGTCTGGCCCTGGAAAAAGCCGTACAGCGCGGCAGCCTGTTGCAGGCATCGCCACGAGGAACCAGTCGAGGGGGCCAAAAGAATGCGGCGACGCTCTACTTCCTGAATTCCCCGCGCGGACGGGCTGCTGCCGAAGTGTTTGCCAAAGGCCAACGGGATGTACCCGAAGTGGCTGTGCAGTCCAATCCGCCATCCGAACGTCCGAACATTTTCAAACTCTACGAAGAAAACATCGGCCCACTGACTCCGCTGCTCGCCGACACCCTGAAAGACGCCGAGCAGACCTACCCACCGGAATGGGTAGCGGAGGCGCTGGAGATTGCCGTCAAGAGTAACAAGCGCAACTGGAAATACATTGAAGCGATTTTACGTCGCTGGAAGGAAGAAGGACATGCCAAAGAGCAAGATAGACGCGACGCTAAAGAACCTCGCGGGCGCGACGTCGCGCGCAAAGTCGAAGACTTCCTCAAACGCTAGTTTCCCGGCTCCTGCCTTGGGCGACCCAAACTGCCCACAATGCCACGGACTGGGTTACCTGCGTCGCGATGCCGAACCCGGTTCCCCAGACTTCGGCAGGCTGGATATCTGCGTCTGCCGCCAGTCGCAGGTGGCACAGACGGTGCGTGAGCGCCTGTTTTCGCTCAGCCACCTGGATGAACTCCAGGGCTTGACCTTTGAAAGTTTCAACACGCGCGGCCGCAAGGGCGTGGGGGAATTGCAGGCCAATTCACTCGAATGGGCGTTCAACCGCGCCAGGCAGTACGCCGGTTCGCTGAACGGCTGGCTGCTCCTGCAGGGTGGATTCGGCTGCGGCAAGACTCATCTGGCGGCGGCCATCGCCAACTTCGTCGTCGGCATGGGCGTGCCCACACTCTTCCTGACCGTCCCAGACCTGCTCGACACCCTGCGCTTCTCCTACGACAGTGAAGAAACCACCTTCGAACAGCGCTTCGATGAGATCCGCAACGCCCCGCTGCTGGTGCTGGACGACTTCGGCACGCAGAATGCCACTGCTTGGGCGCAGGAAAAACTGTTCCAGATTGTAAACTATCGCTACATCAACAAACTGCCGCTGGTGGTGACGACCAACCTCGACCTGGATGAGATCGAGGCGCGCATCCGTTCCCGTCTCGCGGACCCGGAATTAGTCAGCGCGGTACGCATCGTCGCCCCCGATTATCGCCGTCCCACCGACGATAAAGGCCACCCTGAACTCTCCTCGCTCGACCTGCACGCCAGCCGAACCTTCGCCAGTTTCGACGATCGGCGCGAAGAAGGCCTCGCCCCGGACGAAGTTCGCTCATTGGAAAAGGCCGTCAAAGCCGCCACCACTTTCGTCGCCAAACCGCGCGGTTGGCTGGTACTGACCGGTCCGTATGGCTGCGGCAAGACCCATCTGGCGGCCGCCATCGCCAACACTCTAGCCGACAAGGGTAACCCGCCCCTGTTTATCATGGTCCCCGACCTGCTCGACCATCTGCGGGCCACCTTCAGCCCGTCGAGCAATGTCTCGTACGACCACCGCTTTGACGAAATCCGCACCGCGCCGTTGTTGGTTCTGGACGACCTAGGCGCGCAGTCCACGTCGCCCTGGGCGAAAGAAAAACTGCACCAACTTTTCAACTACCGCTACAATGCCGAACTGCCGACCGTGCTCACCGTGGCAGTGGATATGCTCGAATCAATTGATGAGCGCCTGCGTGTCCGTTTGCTGGATGAGCGTATTTGCACGATTTGCGCGATCACCGCCCCGGCGTTTCATGGGGGAAAAGCCAGAAAGGCAAAGCGATAACTTTTTAGGGCGGACGACTCCCCTTCGGGGACGATGTGTCCGCCCTAAATTTATTACCGACCGGCAGATGGATGTAAGAACGGGGTATAATTGGATATATATCATCATAATTACAATCTATTAAAGGCGTCTCATGCTTCCATCCTATATCCTTTCCCTCCGTGAGGGACTTGAAGCTGCGTTAATCATCGGCATTGTCTTGGGCGCGCTGCGCCAGATGCACCGCCGGGATCTGAACTCCGCCATCTGGGCCGGAGCGGGCAGCGCTGCCTTGCTCAGTCTGCTCACCGCCATTTTGCTCACGCGTCTCGGCCTGGAATTGAAGGACCCGGCGGAAGCCATCTTTGAAGGCATTACCATGCTGCTGGCAGCCGGGATACTGACATGGATGATCTTCTGGATGAATCAGCGGGCAAGCAACATGAAAGCCGAACTCGAATCCGGCGTCCAGCGCGCCTCGCAGACCGGGAAATGGTCGCTGTTTGGACTGGCCTTTATCGCCGTTTTGCGCGAGGGTGTGGAACTGGCCCTATTCCTGACGGCCGCGACATTTACCTCGAGCGCGCACCAGACGATCCTGGGTGCATTGCTCGGGCTCGGTACAGCCATTCTGCTCGGCTGGTCGTTTTTTGCGACTACCGTCCGGCTCGATCTGCGGCGCTTCTTCCAGGTGACGGGTTTCCTGCTGCTCTTATTTGCCGCGGGGCTGGTGGCGCGCGGTGTAGGTGAACTGGTCCTGGTGGGCTGGATTCCCGCCCTCATCGAGCACGTCTGGGACCTGGGAGGCGTGGTCAGCGCGGAGTCTGTGCTCGGGCAGACGCTGGGAGCATTGTTCGGGTACTCTGCCAGCCCTTCGCTGATGCAGGTGCTGGCCTACGCGGTATACTTCGGGGCAGTGTTGCTCGGATTACGGGCAGCGGGGCGCAGGCGACATCCCGAACCCGTTGCATCGTCCCCGCCGAAGGTCCCCTAAGGGGGCACAGGGGGGAGGGCGCGCATAAGAAGCGGTGCAAATAATGATTGACCAAAACGGATAGGTTCCTGATGAACTTGTCCGTTTTTTACTGCTTCTTGCATAAATCCCTGAACCTGCCATTGTTGAAGTGCTCATATTTCATGGGATTGTGGTTCAGTTTTTTTCGCAGTACCCTGTAGTACTGTTGCATTCAACAGAAATCACCCCTATAATAAACAAAATTCATTTCCGCTGGAAGGTTTCCCATGACGATGATACCCAATCCTTTGCTTAAAAAACTTGGCCTGGCAGATAATGACCGCGTGGCCATCATCCACACCGACGATATCGGCATGTGCCAGGCCAGCGTGGAGGCTTTTGCAGACCTGAATGAGGTTGGCATTATTTCATCCGGCGCGGTGATGGTCCCCTGTCCGTGGTTCCTGCACGCCGCCGATTACGCCCGCCAGCATGCCAAGGTCGATCTCGGTGTCCATCTCACCCTGACCAGCGAATGGAAAACCTACCGCTGGGGGCCTGTCTCCACGCGCGATCCCGCCTCCGGTATGGTGGATGAAGATGGATACTTCCATCATCTGTCCGAGCCGGCTCAGGAACATGGCGACCCGACAGCCGTCGAGTTGGAACTCACCGCCCAGGTGGAGCGGGCACTCAAAGCCGGGGTCGTCCCCACCCATGTTGATACGCACATGGGCTCCGTGGCGCACCCAAAATTCATGGGTATTTATGTCCGGCTTGCCATGAAGTTCCACCTGCCGCCCATGATCTTCCGCCTGGACGAGGCGGGCTGGCGCGCCGCCGGCCTGCAGGCTGAATTTGCCAAAATGGCTGCCGCCCTGATCCAGCAGCTCGAAGGGTCCGGCCTGCCGCTGTTGGACGTGCTCGGCGGGATGCACTTGGACACCGACGAGAACCGTCTGGAACGCACCATGCAGGCTTTCTCAGACCTCCAGCCCGGCATTACCCATTTCATCATCCACCCTTCCAAGGATACGCCTGAACTGCGCGCCATCACACCCGACTGGCGCTGCCGTGCCGCCGATTACCAGAATTTCATGAACGAAAAACTTCGCCAGCACATCCAGAAGATTGGTGTGCATATTATTGGCTATCGGGCTTTGAAAGAACTCATGCCAGTTGCATAATCTGAAACCTTTGAAAAGGAGAAGCCATGCCTGAAACTGCTCCACGCGCAATCAAGCTCTCGTTCGGTTACAAGGTGACCTGGGGAATTGCCGCTCTGGGTACCAGCCTCATCTCGGGCGTTTTTGGCGCCCTGCTGCCCATCTTTTACCAGGATTACCTGGGGCTCAGCGCCCGTTGGATCGCCATTGCTTCGGCCATCTACGCGGTTTGGAACGCCCTGAACGATCCCATCTTTGGCTATATCTCGGACAACACCCGCTCCAAACACGGCCGCCGCATCCCATACATGCGCTACACCGCCCCGTTTCTCGCGGCGACATTCATCCTGGTCTGGCTGGCGCCACAACACGCTGGCGATTTCACCCTGTTCATGTGGATGCTGATCAGCATGGTGCTGTATGATGGCTGCTACACCATGATCGGGCTGGTGTATTCCGCCCTGCTGCCGGAGGTGACCGAATCGGACACCGAGCGAAACCACCTGCAAATTTCATCCTCGCTGTTTGGCCTGCTGGGCACGCTGCTGGGCTTTATCATCCCGGACCTGTTCCGCCCAAAGGCTGGTGCAGTGCCATCTTTCTTCCCGTTGCAGATTGCCATGGTGGTGGTCGGCGTGGCCGGCATGGTATTGATCATTGCCACCACCTTCAAGGTCAAGGAACGCCTTGAGTTCACCCAGGTGGATAAGCCCCTCAAACTCAAAGACCAGATCAAATTTACCTTCACAAGCAAGAGCTTCCTCATACTGGTTTCCCAGAATTTCATGTCCATCCTGGTTTCCTCGCTGGTGACCGGGTCGGTATTCTACCTGGCAGATTACGTGCTCAAAATGAACACGATCGTCTTGCTGGCTTTCATCTTCATTCCACTGATTGGCGGTGTGCCAATTACCAACATCATCCGCAAAAAGATGGGCTTGGTGCAGGCTCAGCAACTGCTGCTGGTGATTGCCGGTGTGGGCCTGATTGCAATCATCTTCGTGCCCACTGCACTCATCCCACTCTGCCTGGTGCTGGTCGGTTTCGGGCTTTCCGGTCCGCAGACCCTGACGAACATCCTGTTCGCCGAAGTGGCAGATGAGGACGAGTTGCGCTCCGGTGTGCGCCGTGAGGGGGCATTCTTCGGCATCAATGCCCTGATCACCAAACCTGCCCAGTCGCTGGCGATTGCGATCCCACCCTTCATTCTGGAAGCTGCTCATTTTGTCACCCGTGAAGCCAACAACAATGTGGCTTTCCTCGACCAGCCCGCCAGCGCAATATTCGGTATCAAGGTTTTCATCGGTCTAATCCCCGGTATCGCCATGCTGCTCGGTGCTCTGATCCTGTTCTGGTTTCCGCTTCGGGGCGCTCGGCTGGAAAAAATGCAGCACGATTTGCTCGAACTGCATGCCCGCAAAAAAGCCGACTACGATAAACAGAAGGCCTAATCCTCCGGGCAGGTTTCGTGAAGCAAAAGTAAAAGCGCCTCCGCGTTGAACGCGGAGGCGCTTTTTTGTCTTTTCCACATAACGTGCCGGGTTAACTTACTTTTGCCCGCTTGTTCGGAAGCGGGATAATCACCAGCGCACTCGCCAGGAAACAAAGCGCCGCCAGGCTGAACAGGAGCAAATAACCAGACGAACTGGAGCCAAGGGCTTTATTGATCGGGTCAATCAACACCCCGCCCAATAAGCGCGCCACACCGGACCCGATACAGGTGGCGATATTGGCGATGCCCAGGTAACGGGCGGCTTCCTCGCGTGGCACAATATCGGTGGCCAGTGCCCAAGAGGCCGAAAGGAACGAACCAACGCCCATCCCGACGATGCCGCCCGCCACGATGATGAGCGTTCGGTCACGCACGAACAGCAGGGCTAACGCGCCCACAAACGCCACCAGCCCGGCAATCAACATGACCGGCTTGCGCCCGAACTTATCCGAGAGCCAGCCTGCCGTCAGGGCCAGGATAATGAGCGCCCCGCCTAGGATTATTTTCAGCGTCCCGTAGAAACTCTGCGCCTCGCCCTGGGTCATTTTGATGACATCCACCAGATAGTTTATCAGGAACGAGTTGATGGCGATGAACGCGCCCCAGAACAGGATGCGATTGGCGAACCACCAGCCGAAGACGGGCCGTTCACGGAAGTTGACGTAGAACGCGCCTTTGAGCGCCTCGCCCACCGTCTTCCCCGCCACGGTTCCGGATCCTTCGACAGGCTCAGGGCTTCTCCCAGAAACCGCATCCGGTTTCTCGCGGGCCCACAGCCCCGTGAACAGGATAAAGACGAAGAACAATATTGCCGGTACGGCCGCGGCCACAAAGACGACGTTGCTGCCCCACCGGGCGATGCCCTTATCTCCTAAAATCATCCCTGCCACCGCGCCGCCCACAACCAGGGCGAGGATGTCCATCACAGCCTTCAGGCTGGAAGCCGTCCCACGTTGGGACTCAGGCACCAGGTCCGGGATAAGCGCCTGCCAGGGGCCTTGCAGGATGTTCGACGAAAACTGGATGAAGATCACGCCCAACAGCAGCACCCACAGGGTCGGAGCAGCCGCCAGCAGGAACAGGGAGGCGGCGATCAGCAACGCCCCGCCGATGATGAACGGCAGGCGGCGGCCAAGTTTTGTCTTGGCCCGGTCAGAGAACACGCCGATAATGGGCTGGACGACCATCGCCACCAACAGGCCGAGGAAGCCCAGAAAACCGAGGGCGGTGTTGGGTAGGTTTGGGGCCAGTTCACGAACCTTGTAGGTCATCAGCGGCGGGTCCTGAATGTTGGACGAGAAGGTTAGCGCAAAACCGAGCAGGCTGATGACGAGCATACGCAGGAACGATATCTTTTTCATAGGTACTCCTTTTGTGTCATTGCGGAGGGCTGGAAACTCTTTCCAGCCTGACACTTGCACCACACTGCGTTCGGTGCAGTGCAGGTGAGCAATCTCCACCTTTGCGAGGGGATTGCTTCGCCCCTTAGGGGCTCGCAATGGGACTATAAATATTGAGGACGGATAGACTTCACAACTTCCAAAGATTTCAGCGCTTCGTCCACTTTTAATTCAAACACCAGTGGACCGGTAAAGTTTGCCGCGGCCAGCCGGTCGAGGAAGCGACCGAGGTCGAGGTCTCCGGTTCCGAGCGGCTTGTGGTCTTCGCCGTAACCGCGCAAACCCTGCGGCATTTTCTTGCAGTCATGCAAATGGACCTCCGCCAGGCGTGGCAGAAGTTTTTCCACCACCTCGAAGAAATCAAACCAGCCGGGGAAGCCGGCCAGCACGTGCCACGTGTCGAGGCAGAGGGACAGGTCGAACTCCTCGGCCAGTTCGAGGGTCAGGTCGAGGGGAAACTCGATGGTCTCGATAGCCAGCCGGCGGCTGGGGAGACCGGTCTCGGCGAGGATGGCCCGGATGCTCTCGCGCGCCCCGTTTTGGAACTGACGCAGGATCAGGGTCCGGGCAAGCTCCGAGATTTTCATGTTGTAGAACTCCGCCGCCAGCGCGCCGGTGGCGTGCAGCACGCAGACTTCCGGCTGGATGGGAACTGTCGCCTTGATCGTTTGCACTACTGCCTCCACCGAGCCTTTGCGCACCGGCGTCAGCGGTGTGGACGGTTCCACCGACCACAATGGCAGGTGGAGGGTATACGAGAGGCCATCCGATTTAAGGGCAGCCAGCCTCTCGACCGATTCGTGGCTGTAGACGTTCGGCAGGAACATCCCCAGGTCACCGCCCAGTTCGATCGGGTTGAAGCCTGTGTTTGCCAGCCCTTTTGCCAGCCCGGCATGGTCGAAACTCATGATACTCGCCATGATCTGCTCAGCAGGCACACCTTGCGGGACAAGGGCTTCCAGTTGCATTGCCATGATGCCAAAGCGCATAATGTTCTCCTTTATCGGTATCATTGTACAAAATCCGGAGGGTTTTAGCAACAAAAAACCGCTCCGATTTTCCCGGAGCGGTTGAGGTCATTTCCATCATCTGCTTTCATGCGTCCAGATGATAGGTGTGATATGGGTTCTCGCACGGGTTGCCCCAGGCGATGTGCATTTCGCGCGCCGTCAGGTCTATCACCATGGCATTGACCGTCTTCTCGCGATCGAGCGGGTTGCTGGCGTCAATCGAGTGGTTGCAAATGGAGTTCGAGAAGTTGACGTGGTCGCGCTGGATGGTCTGTAACGTCTTGATCGTGTGCTGTTCCTCACGTTTGATCAGCCTCAGGGCACGGTGATAGCGTACGCGCGAGGCCACCAGGTCTTCAGGTTCTCGTTCCACCTGCTGCATGTTTTCCGAAAGATAATGGTTGGTGTGAACGATATAACCGTCATCTCCGTAGAGAATGCCAAAACGCCGCGCTGAGACCTCCACCGAATAAAGCTCGCCACTCTCGTGGACCAGCAGATGGTTGTACCCGGCCGCGCGTTGCGCCGAAAGCATATGACGAATCGCCTCATCCGGCGTTTTCGAAGCCAGTACGGCGCGCGAAACCACAGTGCGCGGCGTGCCGATGCGCGAGTCGTTCGGATAAACAGAATCGCACATCTGGGCAATGCCGTAAGCATTGAAACCGATATTGGGCAGCAGCCCGCCGTAGGTCATCGCCAGGAATGGTGGGCCATTCTTTGGTTTGGCAAGAATGATGAAAACATCATCCTCGTCCTCTGGAAGCCAGTCCTCGTTGTGCGCCAGCAGTACATGTCCATCGGCAGTATGCTCGTCATTGACCGCCATGCTGGTACAGCGCGTCAGGTGCAGGGCATCCATTGTCACCGCTTCCATGGCATTGATAACCACCAGGTCCTCAAAGCCGACATCTGCTCCCTCGGCGATGCCCATCAACTCGTCCACATACTGCGGATAGCGCTCCTGAGCAAACGGCAAGTACTTGCGGGCCTGGATCTGCGCACCTGCCCAAGTCAACTCCAACTGCTGGTAGGCATCCGCCACCAGGTTACGCCCGTTCTCGACGCCATGCTGAACCTGTTTTTTACAGGCTTCGCCGATTTGACGGCCCATCTCACGGTGAGTTCCGGAGACACGTACCAGCGGGGGCGGATTCGGGTGTAAAGGGGGCTTGATTTCAGGGGCCATAAATATACTCTCTTTCTGCCTAACAGAGGGGCATCAGGAATTATATCATTCCCACCTGGGAAACAAAAACCGCCCCGGAACCCCGGGGCGGAGTGCGGACCTTTTGACTGTTGCCCAAAAGCCCGGAACGTTACGATCCTTTTTTGGCGCGCGGCTTGCGCTGCGGAGCAGCCGGATCAGTCGCAGGGGACTCGGGTTCGGGCGCGACCGGAGCGGCAGGTGCGACCGGGGCAAGCGACGCAGATTCAACTGCCGCGGGTGCGACGACCGACTGCGTCCCGAAGCGGGTCATGAGGACCGCACCCAGTCCTGCCAGACCCAGCAGGAATGGCACCAACCATCCGACACAGTTCAGCACCGGGATGCCAGTCAACGCTTTTGCCACAAGAGTCAGGGTAAAGACACCCAGACTTGCCGAGAATGCCGGATGCCAGTTTTGATGAATGGCTGCGGTAAAGCGCTGCCCGATTTCATAACCAATGGCGATCCAACCGAAGACACCTGCCACGAACAGGGCAACCACGACGGCGGCCGCTACCGGAATAAGAATGAGCGTGACGGTCAACAGGAGAAGGGTGATTGGGGCCACAATAACGGTCAGCAGGCCGAGGCCGCCCGCCGTCAGCGACTGCGCCATAACAGCATGGGCTACGCGGTCTGCATGGGGGGCCAGGAAGAGCATCACCAGCATGGCAAGTACAGCCAGAGCCAGCGCCTGTCCGAAAGCGTTAAACAGCGGTCCAAACGGGTCAAAATTGATATGGACGCTCGGCACCGCCGGCGTGGCCGGGGTGATGGGGATAATGGTGACAGGATTATTGCCGTTGTTGCCATTGCCGACCCAGGAGGTGGCTGTGTTGGTAATCTGCCCATCTATCTGTGCGCCTTCGGCACGCTCAAGCGAAGCGCCGACGGTGGTAAGGTTACCATGGAGGTGTGCAGAAGTTCCAATGGTTACCGAACCACCGGCGATAAGCACATCGCCACTTACTTCACCATTTACCACCAATGTGCTGCCAAACAGGACAACATTGCCGTTCACTGTCCCACCCTCTTCAAGCGTGGCTGTACCGCCGAAGACCAGCAGGTCGCCAGTCAGGGTCTCGCCGTTTTTCAGGGTGTAGGACTGGCCAAAAATCACCTGACCATCAAAAGAAGTGCCCCTGGCAGCTGCCGACTGCATCGGCACAAAAGCCAGTATTGCCAGCAGAACGAGAGAAGCAATTTTTACAGTTATTTTCATAGTTACGCTCCTTGCGGATATTTAGTAAATTTCATCAACGAGACGACCCATACCAAACTCCATCCGCCAGCGGCAAACAGGATTACCGCCCAGATATAAGCGGGAACGAAGCCCGGAACAACTTTAAACAAAACCATCCCGGCCCGGAAGATCGCCTGGAGAGAAACCCAGAATGAGACCATCGAGGAAATCCAGGACGCCAGCAAGTTGACTGGCGACTGGATCAGGTCTTTGAGCACCGGCCAGGAGACACAACCAAATAAACCAAGCACGCTTAATGTCAGGACGACAAAGCCCCAGAAATTTCTCCGCCGCAAAGCCTGTTTCCTGTCTGCCAGCCGGACCTGGAACCGGTCGGCAAAACCCGCCCCGGGCGCGGCCACCCTGACCGACTTCAATGCCAGGTTCACCTCCGCCAATGCGGCGCAGGAGGAGCACGTCCGCAGATGGGTGTTCAGCTGACGTTTCTGATCAGTGGTAAGAGGCTGGTTGTCCAGGAGCCAGTCTTCAAAAGGCCGGTGATCCATAGGGCTTCCTTTCTGTGCGCACATGCGTCGGTTTTTCTTCCCACAGGTCTGCCAGTGCCCGCCGTGCCCGGTGCAACCGGCTTTTTACTGCCGGGACAGTCAGTTTGAGGGTCTGGGCGATTTCCACTTCCGAACAATCCTGCCAGTAGCGCAGGATGACAGCGGCACGGTCGGTCGGGTCGAGAGACTGCAGACAGTTGTGCAGGCGTTCGCGTTCCTGTCGTTTGGCGGTCTCCGATTCCGGGTCCGGGGCGGAGCGGTCGGGGATGTCGGTCTGCCCTTCCTCATCCTCGTCAATCGAGACCGAGTTAAATCGCTTCCGGCGAAGTTTGTCAATGCAGTGGTGGGCGGCAATGGAGAGCAGCCAGGTGGCAAAGGAACGTTGGCGGTCGTAGCGGGCGAGGTTCTGGTACACCTTGAGGAAGGTCTCCTGGGCCGCATCTTCAGCGGCCTCCGGCTCACCGAGCATCCGGTAGCAAAGGTTATAGACCGGTTTCTGGTAAGTTTCGACCAAATTCGTAAAAGCTTCGTCATCGCCCTGTTGGGCCTGGATGATCCAGGTCGTTTCGTCAGTCACTGTTGGTCCTCGTTGGTCGTTCTGAAAAGATATACGCAGGCTTCCGCTTGGAGTTGCTTATTATCCAAAACCCCCGCGCAGACGCGGCGGCAGTTGGGCCGCGATGGCAGACATCACGGTTTGCGCGGCGGCCCGGTATTTTTCGTCCGGGCTGAGGCCGCGCGGAACATGGAGCGTGTATGCCGCTCCGAAGCGCAGACAGAATTCCCCAGCCTCTTCAAACACCCCCACCGGCAAGACGGGGAAGCCCTGTTCTGCCAGCAGCAGGACAAACCGTCCTGCCCCGGATGCAGGCCGGTTGAGCACGCCGCCGGGCTGGTCACTACCCTCCGGGGACAGGCCAAGGATGGCCTGCGGATGTTCTCTCGCGAAAGATAGAAATTCCCGCACTGACTTTGCCCGCGCTTCTACATCCTTCGGGCGCGGCGGCATGGGCGGCGTGGTGGTGAAGCCATAGATTTTCGCCAACCGCCCCAACAGCCAGCGCGACCCGGCCTTGCCCAGCGGAGCATACCACTTACCGGGGTAAGTCAACTCGCCGGTCATCACGAAGTGGAGTTCCACTGGCAGGGTCGCCGCCAGCGCCAGCGCCATCCACCAGGCATCGAAGCCGGGGCGGTAATAGTGGTTGAAGGTGATGAGACAAGGGCCAGATTGAGGAATGTTCGCCTCGCTGTACACGCGCAATGGCGGATCTAGTCGTTCGATGCATAATCGCCCATCGCGGCGGAAGGAACGATGACCGCCGAATAAAACATTGGCGACCAGACCGGGAATTAAGCGGTTAGGATAGGAATAATCAGGGAACATGATAAAAATGGGTTGGAAGAAGTATTAGCTTTGCAGGTCAACCATGAAATGAGACCTACCCAGGCAGGATTATAAAACAAAAAGCCTCCCGGGGTTTGAGAAAATCCGGGAGACTCTTTTCATCGCAGGACTGTAGGGGCGCAGCAACGCTGGTACCCCTACCAACACTGAACAACTCCTGCGGCGATGGTCGGGACGGGGACAGGCGTGGCCGTGTACGT
>Ga0209746_1000599_pt1 | contig 18278 bp, 15 predicted proteins | sample BarGraNGADG00211_3_FD_184496 | JGI IMG/M metagenome (GOLD analysis project Ga0209746, IMG submission 184496) | Arctic peat soil microbial communities from Barrow, Alaska - Barrow Graham LP Ref core NGADG0011-211 (SPAdes) (version 2) | ecosystem: Environmental > Terrestrial > Soil > Wetlands >... | reverse complement strand
GCCCCGGCGCCGACCCAGGCACCCGCCGCCCCAGCGCCCACTCAGGCGCCTGCCGCGGCCCCTGCGCCCACCAGCGCCCCAGGCGCCACGCAGGCACAGGCCCCCACCGCCGGCCCGGCAGTCGTCAGCAAGGGCGTCGCCAAGAACAATTTTGAGGCAATGTACGAGGAGGCCGCCGCGCCCTTCAAGGGCAAGGACATTACCCTGCGCTTACCCGTCGGCGGCGAGGGTTTCTGGATCTTGTGGGATAAGAAGATCTCCCCGCGCTTCACCGAGCTGACCGGCATCAAGACGCAGTTCGAATCGGCCAACTACGAGCAAGTCTACGAGAAGACCTTCCTGGACCTCGGCGCCAAGAGCGGCACCTATGATTTGTTCGACGTGAACTTCACCTGGTTCGGGCAGTTCATGGCCACTAACGGCCTCGCGCCCCTGGAACCGTACCTGACCAATCCCAAGATGCCCAAGGTCGACACCTCGGGCTACATCCCCGCCCTGTTGGACACCTACGGCATGTGGGAAGGCAAGCTCTATGGCCTGCCCTTGATTGCCGATGCGATGATCTTCCCTTACAATAAGGCGCACTTCAAGGACGCCGGACTCGACCCCGAAGCGCCGCCCAAGACCTGGGACGAAGTCTACAAGTTCGGCAAGCAACTCACCAAGGCCGATCGCTACGGCTTTGCCCTCATGGGCGGCCGCCAGATCCAGGCGATGTGCAGCTACGCGGCCATCTTCTTTGGCCTGGCCCACAAGAGTTTCTACAACGACGATGGCACTTCCGCCTTCGCCAGCCCCGAGGGTCAGCAGGCGATGGATATCTTCGCCGTGCAACTGCCCGAGGTTGCGCCCGGCGCCGCCACCACCTGGGACATCAGCCAGGCCTCCGAGGCCGTGGCCCAGGGGCAGTGCTCGATGGAGATCCAGTGGCCCGGCATCCTGCAGAGCCTGGTCGATCCGGCCGCGAAAGTGGCCGGCCAGATAGGTTATGCAGCGCCTCCCGGCGGCACCGCCCTGGGCGGCCACGGCGTCGGCGTCTCGAACTATTCCAAGAACAAGGACGCGGCCTACCTGTTGGCCGCCTACACCACCGCGCCGGAGATTCAGAAGGAATTCGCCGGGCAGGGCTACGCCATCTCCTGGAAATCGCTCTTCAGCGATCCTGACGTGCAGAAGGTGAACCCCTACGTCAAGCCCTTCGGCGATGCCCTCGCAGCCGGCATCGGCTGGCCCAAGACGGAGGAGACTCCGCAGGTCTTCGACATCATGGTCAAGTACATCAGCTCGGCTGTCACCAAAGAAATGAAGACCAAGGACGCCCTCGACGCCATGAACAAAGAGATCAACGCTTTGCGCAAGGAGAAGGGCTTCATCAAGTAAATCTCGCGTGCGGCACAGTGCGTGCGCTCACAGCGCCGGTGCGCTGCGAGCCGTGCACCCTTTGGACTTCGCCGGCCGGGGACGTCCCCGGCCGGCGAAGGACAGCTTCGACGGGACGGGTGCAACACCTATGGATTCAGAAATCACCCAGGCGATCGTGAAGAATGGACCGGCCAGGCGAAGGGGATTCCTCGCCTGGCTCCGGAGCATCCCCTTGCCGATCCTGCTGATCGTGCCGACTTTCCTCGTTGTGTTCGGCCTGCTGGTTTACCCCATGCTATTTGGCGCGGTGCTCGGCTTTTCCAACCGGGTTTTCGTCGGCACAGACAAGTTCCGCTGGATCGGCTTCGCCAATTACGTCAAACTGCTCAGCCCCGGCAGTGATTTTCTGACTGCCGCCGGTGTCACCCTGCGCTTCGCCGTGGTCGACGTTGTCTCAGAGTTCGCCATCGGGCTCGGTCTGGCCTTGCTGCTCAATCGGGACTTCTTCGCACGCAACGTCTTTCGCGTTCTTATCCTGATTCCCATGATGGTGCCCCCGTTGGCCGCCGGCCTTATGTGGCGCTTTATGTACGACCAGAGCCAGGGCATCTTCTCCTATTTCATCCGCGTCCTGGGCGGCACCCCGCCCATCTTTTTGGGCAATGTCAAAATCGCCCTTTACGCCCTGGTCGCCACCGAAGTGTGGCGTTCCAGTCCCTTCATGGTGCTCGTACTCCTGGCTGCCCTGCAGGCGGTGCCCAAAGAGCTGCAAGAGGCGGCCCAGGTCGACGGCGCTGACGGCTTCCTCAATTTCTGGTACATCACCTTGCCTTTCATCAGCCCGGTTATCGCGGTCGCGCTCCTGTTCCGCACCGTCGACGCCCTGCGCACCTTCGACCTCGTCTATCTGATGACCGGCGGAGGTCCCGGCAGCGCCACGGAGGTCGTCAGCATGTACATCTACCGCTGGGGCTTCCGCAACTTCCGGCTGGGCTTCACTTCGGCCTCGTCGATGATCCTGCTGATCGCGACCCTGATCATCTGCGCGGTCTATTTGCGCATGCTCGTCCGCCGCCAGGCCTACGTGCAAGGAGATTGATATGCCCAAACGCCTACGCCAGTCACGCGCCATGCGCACCGCCGGCCTCGTCCTGCTCTTTGCCCTGGTCGCCGTCATCTGGGTGTTTTATCTTTTCCCGATGTACTGGCTGGTCACTGCTTCCTTGAAGAGCCGCCCCGATCTTTTTTCCATGCCTCCAAAGTGGTTCTTCTCGCCGACCCTGCAGTATTACTTGAACAGCTTCCAGAACGAGGAGTTCACGCGGGCGGTGCGCAATAGCCTGTTCATCACCGCCATCACCGTCATCTGCTCACTCTCACTCGGCTCGCTGGCCGCCTACGCTTTCGCCCGCTTCAAGTTCCGGGCTGCGACCGGACTCGGCTTCTCCCTGATCATCGCCCGCATGGTCCCGCCCATCGTGTTCGTGGTCCCGCTCTTCCTGATGCTCGACCGCCTCCACCTGCGCAACACCTACGGGGGCCTGGTCCTCGTCTTCACGGCCTTCAACCTGCCCTTCTCGGTCTGGATGCTGCGCAGCTTCTTCGAAGACGTGCCGATCGAACTGGAAGAGGCCGCCTGGATCGACGGGGCCTCCCGTCTCGGCGCTTTTCTGAGAATTATCGTGCCCCTGACCGCGCCCGGCATGGCCGCCAGCGCCGTCTTCGCCGCGCTGCTCGCCTGGAACGAGTTCATGTTCGCGCTGTTGATGGGCGGTCCGAACACCACCACCCTGCCGGTCTACCTGTCCGGCTTCATGGGCGAGCACGGCGTGGACTGGGGCGGCATCATGGCCACTGCCACAATCACCGTCTTGCCACCGGTCATCTTTGCCATGCTCGTCCAGCGCAATCTGATCAAGGGCCTCACCCTCGGCGCAGTCAAGGGCTAGCCTCCATGAGTTCACGTGACCTGGTCCGCCAGTTATTGGACCCTGCGGGGGATCCCGAACGCGTGGGCAGCTACGAACACTTCTGGGCCGAGACGCCCGAGATCTGGCTCGCACAAGGCTATCCCGCCCTGCCACCCGAGTCAGACGCTGCTCCGCCCGAAGAAGCCTATGTGAAGGTGCCACACGTCTTCCCCAGCCAGTTGGGCCAGGGCAGCGTGGCGAAGCCGGTCAGTCCCTACCACGTCTTCGACTACGATATGCACGCCTGCGGTGGCGGCTTCGATACCGAGCCTTTGCGCGCGCATGAGGAAATCCTGGAGGAGAGCGCCGAGTGGATCGTCAAGCGCAACGGCGCCGGTGCGACCTTCAAGTACTGGAAACACAAGTCGGGTACGCCCGAGCACCTCGACTTTCGCATGACCGGCCGCGACGTCTGGGAGCGCGACTACCGTCCACACCTCTTGCAGCTTGACCGGGAACGTCTGCGCGGCGGCGCGATCAAGGGCAGCACCTTGAGCGAGGACCGCGCCGAGCGTGCCTACGCCATGGCTCGCGGCAAGTGGATCATCTATGGCCACCTGTTCATCTGGGAGATCCTGCGCTGGAGCCTGGGCGACGTCTGCATGTACGAAAGCCTGCTCCTCGACCCGGCCTGGATCCTGGACTTCAACGCCGTCTACACGAGCTTCTTCAAGCTCCATTTCACGGCCCTCATTGAAGAGCTTGGCCGGCCGGATTGCATCTGGCTCTACGAAGATCTCGGCTATAAGAATGGCCTCTTCGCCTCGCCCAGGCTGTTGCGCAAACTCATCCTGCCATACTACGCCGAACTGGTCGACTTTTTCCACGCCCAGGGCTTGCCCGTGCTCCTGCACTCCTGTGGCAACATCACCGATGCCCTGCCCCTGATCGTCGACGCCGGCTTCGACGCACTGCAGCCGATGGAACGCAAGGCCGGCTGCGATCCGTTCAAATTCGCCGAAGCCTACCGCGACCGCCTGGCTTTCATCGGTGGACTCGACGTGCGTATTCTCGAGAGCAACAACCGGGCCACCATCCGCCAGGGCGTGAGCGAACTGGTCGACGGGATGAAAGCGCGCGGCGCGCGCTACTTCTTCGCCAGCGACCACTCCATCACTCCGCTGGTCAGCTACGACAGCTACCGCTACGCGCTTGACGTGTATCGCGAGCACATGCGCTACTGACGCATCATCATTTGAGAGAGGATCGCATGTCAGACCAAACCGCCGCCGGCCAGGCAGCTCCGGCCGCCGCCCCCAGCGATGTCACCATTAGCCCCGACGAGCGCCGGGTGCTGCAGGATCTGGCCACGCGTGTGGCCGAGATCGCCGCCCGCCCGATCGAGCAGGCAAAACGCGAGCTCTGGTACCAACACAACGCCCTCCAGCCCACCCGCCCGCTCATCTTCTGCGACCCCGAGAACGGCTGGAACGAAATCATTACGCCCGATCAGTTGCTGTGCCAAACTGGACTCGCACGTGATTGGGAAATGCGCTTGCGCAAGGAGATTTACTGGGGAACCCAGATGAACGACGACCGTGTCGTCCAACCCTTCTTCGATGTCGCCCACGTTTACACTGAGAGCGACTGGGGCATGCACGAAACGAAAATCGGCGGCGACGCCGGCGGCTCCTACGTCTGGGAATCGCCGTTGCGCAGCTACGACGACCTTCCCCGGCTGCGCTTCCCCCAGATCACCGTCGACTGGCCAGCCACCGAGCGTATGCTTGCGTCGGCGAATGAAACCTTGGGCGATCGGCTGACCGTGCGCCTCAAGACCGCCTGGTTCTGGACCGTCGGCATGACCTGGACGCTCATCAACCTGCGCGGCCTGCAGCAGATGATGCTCGACATGCTCTACAACCCGGACCAGCTGCACCGTATCATGGCCTTCCTGCGCGACGGGCACATGGCCCGCTTGGACACCCTGGAGCGCAACGGGCTGCTCAGCCTCAATAATGACGGCACCTATGTCGGCTCGGGTGGTTTCGGCTGGTCACACGAGCTGCCGGCGCCTGGTTTCGACGACCGCGTGCGCACGCGCGACCTCTGGGGCTTTGCCGAGAGCCAGGAAACGGTCGGCGTCTCGCCGCAGATGTTCGGCGAATTCATCTTCCCTTACCAGTTGCCCCTCATGGATCGTTTTGGCCTGGTCTGCTACGGCTGCTGCGAGCCGGTTGACAAGCGCTGGTACCTGCTTGAGAAGATCCCCCGCCTGCGCCGGGTCTCCATCTCGCCCTGGAGCAACGTTGCGGTGATGGCCGAGCGCCTGGGACCGCGCTTCATCTTCTCGCGCAAACCCCGCCCCGCCGACCTGGCCATGCCCACATTCGATGAAGACTGGGTCCGCCGCGACCTGCGCGATACCGTACGTGTCACCCGTCAGCACCATTGCCGGGTTGAGCTTATCATGAAGGACAACCACACGATCGGGCGCGACCCGAGCCGCGTTCTCCGCTGGGTCCAGATCGCGCGCGAGGAGGCCGGCGCCGCCTGATCCTGGCCGGCTCCCTGTGCCGGCCACTCCGCGTGATGCGGCGCACGAGTGGCCTGCAGCAAGAAATCTGGTTTCTCCTTTTTCAGGCCAACACATCCTCGCCGGTGGCGCTGATGAGGGTGCCGACGTCCTCGCCGTGGCAGATCCGCCACATGGCGTCCGGCAGATCGAAGTTGAAGACGTGGAGGGGCAGGTTGTGATCGCGCGCCAGGAGGACGGCGCTCTGGTCCATGACCTTCAGGTGCTGACGCACCACCGTGTCATAGCCCATGCGCATATACCGCCGGGCATTCGCATCCCGGTTGGGGTCGGCAGTGTAAATGCCGTCTGTGCCCGACTTGGCGGCGAGCAAAGCCTGGGCACGCGTTTCGATCGCGCGCTGCACTGCCGGGTAGTCGGTGGTCATATACGGCTGGCCCGTGCCGGCCGCGAAGATGACAATGTAGCCCTTTTCCATGTGGTGAAGCGCGCGCAGCCGGATGAAGGGCTCGGCCACGGTGTTGATGGGAATGGCGGTCATCACCCGCACCTCGGCGTTGCCGCGGCTGGTCAACACGCCGCGCAACATCAGGCTGTTGATGACGGTCGCCATCATGCCGATGTTGTCCGCTTCGGCATGCTCGATGCCCCATTGCGTTCCCAGATTGCCCCGGAAGATGTTGCCACCACCGATCACGATGCCGATCTCGATCCCCGCGCTATGCAGCTTGAGCACTTCGTCGGCGATGAAGTTCAGCGCTGCGGGATCGAAGCCGAAATCGTGAGCTCCCGCCACCGCGGCCCCGCTCAGCTTGAGAAGTATGCGTTTGTAGCGCATTGCCTGGATCCTTTCTGTGGGTTTCAGAGACGGGTCTGATGGCCGGCTGCGCTTCCCTAAGCCTGTCTCTCCTCCGGAGGCTGGTGGGCCCGGAAGCTGCGGTAGAGCAACAGGTCGTAGACGATCTTAAGGGTCCCTGAGACGATAAAGGGCAGACCAATCAGGGCCGGGTTGGCCAGCAGCAGGCCGCTAAGGACGGGCGACAGTGATGCACCGGTCGTGCGGGCGATGCCCGTCACACCCGAAGCGGCCGAGCGCTCGTCGGGGCTGACCACCGCCATAGTATACGACTGCCGGGTCGGAACGTCCATTTGCGAGATACTGAAGCGCAAGAATAGAACGGCAATGGCCAACGGCAGGTTGGGCATCAGCGGCACCAGGATGAGCAGAAGGTTGGAGGGGATGTGGGTGATGACCATGGTGTTGATCAGGCCGATTCGGGCGGCCACCAGGGCCGCGCTCAGCGCCGACAGGCCGGCCAGGATATTGGCGCCGAAAAAGATCGCGCCCAGCAGGGCGGGCTCGACGCCAAAGCGGACGTGGAACCAGTAGGCGACGATACTCTGGATCACGAAGCCGCCGGCAAAGGCATCCAGCGCAAACAGTGAGGAGAGCCGGAGAACTACCGGCCCGGAGCGCGGCAGACCTAACCGGCGGAAGAGACCAGGTCTGTCGGAGAGAGCGGGTCGCTCGACGCCGCGCGCGCGCCGCTCCACTTCGGCGGCCGGAGTCAGGCGGGTGAACAGGAAACCGAGCAAGAGCCCGATAGCCGCGTAGCCAATGACAATCACGCGGTAGCTGAGCAGCGGCGTTGTGCCCGCCGCCTGGAGCGCCTGGGCCAGCGCGCCGGCGCAAAGTGCACCCAGGGCGGTAGCGAACGAGCCAACCAGGTTGTACCAGGCGAATACCGTCGTACGCTGCCGGGCCGGAACGGCTTGCGAAAGGGCCGCCTGCTCGATGGAGAGGAACGGGCCAACCTCGTTGCCGCTCGGACTGATTACGCCGATTGTGGCGGCCACAAGCAACAGGTAAAAGTTGCGGGTGACGGCGAACAACACCCCGGCGAACAACATCAGCCCGGCGCCGGCGATGAGCATGCGCCGCCGGCCAACGCGATCGGCGGAGGTGGTGATCCACAAAGAGACAAGCGTGTCGCCCACCAGGGTCAACGACAGCAAGAGGCCGATTTGCTTTTCGTTCAGGCCGGCCTGGGACAGGTACAGCACCAGGATGACCGACAGAAAGCCGTAGGCGAAGAGGCGGGCAATACGTGTGCTGAACAGCAGGCGGCCATCGGGGGTGAGAAGACGGAGAGCCTCGAGTTCCGACATGTTTGAGGCCACTGGCAAGCCTTTCAAGGGACCGAGCAATCGGCCGCGGCAGGCGACGCCGGGCGCGCCGACACGGCGGACGAGGACAGCAGGTTACAGCCTGATCTTCGTCCGCCACCAAAGATCCGGGCGGGGAAAAGTCACGGCGCCGCGACGGCGGCCCGGCAGTAGGCGTAGAGCGCGTCGTAGACGATCCACTCGGCCGCGTTGACGGCGTGGTCGTCGGGCAAGCCCAGGCGGGCGAAGCCGTCGGCGATGGCCTTGAGGCCCGGGCCTTCCGGCTGGTGATAGAGACTGTTATCAGTATCGGCGCCGTTAACGATCCGGCCGAGCAGCGCCAGGGCCGGATCCTTCAGCAGGTCGTAGCGCTTGAGGATGGCCTCGAAGGAGCATTCTTGGCCGTGATGGCCCAACTCGACGTCTTTGACATCGAATGGGACCGCGCCGATGCGCTTGGCCTCAGCGACAACCTGTTCACGGGGGACAAAGTAGAATTCTGCGTCCGGGTCAACGAATTTCTTGATCAACCAGGGACAGGCCACCCGGTCGACCTTCACATGCTCGCGCGTGATCCACTTCATGCGAACCTCCTGGCTACTTTAACCGGCCGTGCGCAGCGCATTGAGCGCGACGGATAGACTGGCGAGATCACCGACGCTCTCGCCAAGGCCGGCCGGCACCACCTGGCAGACAGAGAGGGCCAGCGGCAGGGCTTCTTCCTGCAGGACACGCAATGTCACGGGCTCGAGCAGTGAGCGCTGGCGGCTCCAGATGCTGCCGATCACGATCCGCTGCGGGTTGAGGATGTCAACCAGGAGCGCCAGCCCCTGGCCAAGGCGCCGGGCGACGACGTCGAAAACCTCCAGCGCGACGGGATCATCGGCCTGGGCCGCCAGCCCGACCTTCTCAGCGGTGACGGCGGGCAGATCCGCCAGGGTCGGGCAATAGAGCGTGACCTCATGCCTGCGCAAGCTTTCCTCCGCCCGGCTGCGCGCCAGGTTAGCGATGCCGCTACCGCTGCAGAAACCTTCGAAAGAGCCCGCCTTGCCGTAGCCGAGCGGGCCATCCGGCGCCAAGCGCAGGTGGCCGACTTCGCCTGCCAGTTCGTTGGTGCCCGAGTACAGCCGGCCATCCAGAATCAGGCCTGCGCCCATGCCCGTGCCGAAGGTCAGAAAGATCATGTTCCGGCAGCCGCGCCCGGCGCCCCACTGCCACTCTGCCAGCGCACAGGCATTGGCATCATTCTGCAGGGCCACCGGCACGCCGAAGCGCGCAGCCAGCGGCGTCACGACGTCGATGCGGTCCCAGCCGGGCAGGTTGGCCGGAGAGAGGACCAGCCCGGCACGGCTGTCCAGCGGGCCGCCGCAACTGATGCCGATCCAGGCCAGGGCCGCTACCCTGGGGCCGCCTTCTGCCGGCGCCGGAACGCCACTGGCCGGGCGAAACGGGACGCCGCCGGCGGACTGAGGCGCGCCCTCGCCGGCCGGGATGCCATGCTCGTGAAGCAGCCAGGCCAATTCCTGCTCGAAACGGGCGAGCGCCGCCGGCGGGGTCGGCGGGGTCGGAAAGCGGCGCTTGCCCAGCACACGCACCCCGTCTTCATCAACCGCTCCCAGGCAGACGGCACACTTGGTGCCGCCGATATCTATCCCGGCCAGGATGGTCATGGGTTAAACAACCTCACTCAGCAGACGCTGACCAGCGCTTCGGCTTGCTGGCCCAGGCGGCGGCCGGCGATGGTCAAATCGACGGCGACGCGGGCGCGGCGCACGCGCAGGCCAGGCGTCGGGACGACCATGAGGGACAGGTTGCCGAAATGGAGGGTCGCGTAATCCTGCAGCGTGCCGGCGATGGGCACCGGCTCCAGCAGGGAGAAGCGGTCCTGGCGCATGTTATAGTCGTTGTAGATCGGGCGGGCCTGCCAGTGCGCCTCGACGCCGGCGAACAGGTCCTGCTTGGCCTCGGGCACCCAGATGCGGCTGCCGGCCGCCGCGGCATGTGCCAGCCCCTGGCCCTGGTCGCGGTGGTGGTGCGTCATCAGCACATCGGTCACGCGCTCGACGCCGATCTCGGCCAGGTGCTCCAGCACATCTCCCGTGCCGAAGTCCACCAGCACGGCATCCCGACCACTACGTATTGTGTAAATGTTACAGGTATCGCAAAAACGGTAAAGGTTAGCGCTGATTCGATCCATTCTGCGTCTCCCATCAAGCATAACGGCCATAGGTGCTGGCGACTTCGATCAGTTTGTAGATGTTCTCATCCGGCGTGTCGCGCCCGCACTGGTCACCCGTCGAGAGGATAAAGCCGCCGCCTGCGCCCGCGGCATCGATCGCCTCACGGGCGGCGCGCTCGACGTCGGCGGGCGTGCCTATCAGCATGACCTGGGCGGTATGTAAGTTGCCCATCAGCGCGATGCGGCCGCCGAAGGCTCGTTTGACCTCCGCCAGGTCGCAATCGCCCATCGGCGCGACCTCGAGGGGATTGATGCAGTTTAGGTCCGTCTCCTCGGCGCACCACTGCACCAGCTTGCGCTCCTTGCCGCACGAATGCAGCATCGTCGGCACCCTGGCCTCTTTCGCCATGTGGGTCAGCTTCTGGATTGTGGGCAGCGAAAGCTCGCGCGCGATGGCCGGCGACTGCAAGGTGATCGTCCCCGAGCCGCCCAGCAGGACGAAATCGGAGCGCTCGTCCAGGATCATCTCCATCTTGCTCCAGCCCGTAATCGGCCAGCGGCGGCAACGCAGCTTCACAAATATGCCTGGGAAGGCCCCCGATTGCCCCCAGCCGTTCCACCGTCAGCACATTAGCGGGTCTTCCCGGCAAGGCTATCACCTCCAGACGGGATCCGAGTCAGGCCAATTTCGCCCGATACTCGGCCCACATATCTCGCACGAGAGCGTAGTCCTCCTCTTCCAGCGACTCCCCGGTCGAGTCGATGTGGCTGGCATAGTAGAGCGAAGGCACGCCCAACTCGGGCTGCAGGCTGGTGTAGGCGCGCCAATCCGCCTTATCGCGGATCGGCCAGTTATCGGTGTCGATCAGGGCATCCGGACAGGTGATGGAAGCGATGGCCGCGCGCAGGGTCATGGCCCGGCTGACGTCCTTGCCCACATTGATGTCGTTCAGGCGGATCATATCCAGCACGCCGGACTCGATCTCATACAGGAACCGTCGCGGCCGGCAGCGGAAACGGTAAGTCTTGGCCTGCCACACGGAGCTGGCGACTTCCAGTGAGAAGACGATCTCGCTCGGAGTCTCTTCTCGTCGCCAGCGACCAACACTGATCGTATCGTCGCGATCGTGTAATGGGTGAATGCTGGACAGGACAAACAGGTCGGCCATTCTGGAACCGGTGGCGTCATCCAGATAGACAGAGGGCCTGTCTGCCGCGAACGTCAAACTGTAGGTCTCCGCCCTGACGGACAGACGACCCACTTCCTCCTCCACTTGCATGCTTTGCGCCTGCTCCTACGATGTTCAAGGCTGGCAGCCATGGGCCAGTCCCGCGCCGGCACGCCGCAGGCGCAAGTCGAACTGGCGCAACATAGCTGCCGAGTATACAGCCCCTTGTCGGGTAAGTAAAGCAGCCGCACACCGGTCGGTCAATGCGGGCTCGGCTTGCTTCTCGCTTAGCGTTCGTCGCCCGGACAAGCCGATGAGGTCGTGGAAGGTATGCCCAGCGATGGCGAGGACGGGCTGCCCATCGTCCCTGGCATCGTAGAGACCATTCAGGAGATGTATGCCGGTCGGACACGTCCAACGTCCGGCTTCTCCGCTGGTCATCCGTCAGCAGACGGGCCAGCAAGGTCGCGTCGTCGTGACTGAGGATCAGCATGGCGTCGCCTGCCACCGGGCCGCTAAAGATCTGGTGCACGGTGGCAATGTCGCCGCTGATGATCGTCTTTAGCGCGTCGCCGAGCTCGGCGATCTGATAGATGGCAACGTGGGGTTGGTCAAGGAGCACCCGATGGCCGGTCAGCTCGGAAAATGAAGATGCGGCACGCGAGAACCCGATGTTGATCACCTCGGTCAAAGCATCGCTCTGTTCCGGGCTAAGCATCGTGTCCCTCCAGCACCGGCGCGCATTGATCACTTGCTCGACTGAACGGGTGGCTGCCACGAGCACTTCTTACAAGAGCGGGCTGGGGCCGGCAGCCTGCTGGCGCAGCGTGCACACTCGCTCTCAACCGCGTGGGAAATCGTTAGGTGCTCGTCGCACTCGGCGAACTAGTCGTCGAGAAATTGAGCCAGCGCTCCAGGGCAGCCACCCGGGCCACGTCATCGCCGCGCGTCGTCAGCACGATGACAGGGATAGTGCAGTACTTGGCATAGTTACGGAGAAACTTGAGAACTTCCAGTTAGCTATCGGTCCATATTCTCCGTGTCGCGTGCGCGCGATGTGTAAATCGCGGCCCCCCCCCCGGGGGTCAATCTGCGTCGACTGCCGAATTGGGCACGTTCTCCCACATTTTGGCACGCGTGCCCAGGGCCCGCCGGAACTCGCGATACAGCTGGGCATGGTCCACCTCTACGCCGGGCAGCGTACGTTCCACGGCCTCATCCAGGGCCGCGCGCAACTGTGGCGACAGGTGATCTACGATCTCGACGAGCTTGATCCTTGCCATGCTTGCTTCTCCTCTTACTCAAGGCCCCTTTGTTTAGAGCGCGGCCCGATACAGGGCCATGAGATCCTCAACCGTCGGACGGCGTGGGTTGACCACCTGGGCGCTGCCCGTCTGGGCGACGTCCGCGGCCATCTGCTCGATGAAGCTCTCGTCAACCCCCAGGGCGCCGAGCGCATCCGGCAGTCCAGCCTTAGCCGCCAGCCGGCGCACGGCGTTGGGCGCGTCCGCCGCGCCCAGCACGTCATCGCCCGCACGGAGCGCGGCCGCCACCAGGGCCAATGCGTGCTCAGCAGCCGGTAGATTATAGGTCATGACGTGCGGGAGCAGGATCGCCGTTGATAGGCCAACCGGCGTGTCGTGACACGCGGCCAATGCCTGCGCCATGGCCTGCGCCAGGCCGATCCGGGCAGATGAGAGCGCCAGGCCGGCCAGGGTGCTCGCGTAAAGCAGATCAGCGCGGGGCCCGAGGGCGGGCGATGCGAGGGCAGCCCCCAGGTTGGCAGCGATCAGGCGTAGAGCCTGTAACGCGAGCCCATCGCTGAACGGCGAGGCAAAGACTGAGGTCAGGCTCTCGACGGCGTGGGCCAGGGCGCCCATGGCGGTGCCGGCCAGCACATCCTTGGGCAATGTAAGGGCCAGGCCCGGATCCAGCAGCGCGAAGTCGGGCGCGAGCAACTGGCTGCCGACGAGCACTTTCTTGCGCTGCGCCCGGTCTGTTATCAGCATGAAGTTGGTGACTTCGCTGCCCGAGCCGACGGTGGTGGGTATGGCCACTAGGGGCGGAAGAGCCTCGCCGATCTTGCCGACGCCGATATAAGCGCTCAACTCGCCGGGGTTACTCGCCAGCACCCCGGCTCCCTTGGCGACGTCGATGACGCTACCCCCGCCCACGGCGACGATGCCCGTGCAACCGCGCGCCCGGTAGAGCGCGGCGGCCCGCTGAACGGTCTCGATGGCCGGATTACGTTCTACCGCGTCAAACACAACGCCGTTCACGTTGGCTGCCGACAGGGCGTTTAAGACGTGACCGGTGATGCCCGCCCGCAGCACGCCCGCATCGGTCACCACCAGGGCCCGGGCGATGCCCAGTTTCTGGACGATCTCGCCGGCCTTGCCGACGGCCCCCGGGCCAAAGAAGATGTGCGTGGCAGCCTGAAAAGAGGATAGCTGAACCTCAGATCCTGCGTTGTCGAGTTCGGATTGACCGTCGCGAGACATGAAACTCCTTCGGTTGAGTCATGCGCACCGGGCGCGTTCGCTTTGAGTTAAGTCGTCGGCTCCAGCCAGAGCGTGGCCCGGGCGGCCTGCTCGACCGCCCGCCGCTCGCAGAGCAGCGGATGGTAAGCGCCCGTGAACCAAGCGTCCACCTGGTCAGCGTAATGCGGGCTGGCCGGATTGCCTGACTGGCCGGGGGCCAGCAGGCCCAGCGAGTTGTTCAGATCGCCCAGGTCGGCGATGAAGCGGAATGGCGGGCCGACGACGTGCGGGCTGTTCAGATCGTGGTCACTGGAGCCGCTGGCCCAGATCGTGCTGCCGTCGCCGCCGATGGGGTAAGGTCCCCGGTTGAAGAAGCCGCCCAGGGCCCCATCCCGCCCCAGCGTGTGCCCGAACGTTAGCTTGTGAAGGCGGCCCCACGTCCAATCCTCGCGTCGCGAGCCCAACGCGCCCTGCAGGTACTTCAATGCCTGGCGCAGCGCGGCACGCATAGCTGCGTCCCGGCCGGCCGCGCCGTCGAACCACGGCGCGGCCGGCCGGGCCAGGATGCCTTGCACCCATTCGAAAGCCCGCTCGCCGTACAGGCTTGCCTCCGCCAGCACGGGCGTCGGTCCCTTGCCCATATAGCGCACGGTCAGGTCGCCAAGCTTGGGCGAGAGCATGGTGGTGAGCATGCGGCGCATGAAGACCTCATAAATGGCCGCGGCCTGGCTGTCCGGCGCCAGGCGGCCATCCCAGGCACGCATCAGCGCGATGGCCGCGGCCAGGTCCGAGTCCTCGCCGTCAGCCTCGGCCGCCCCGCCGGGCGCGAGATCCGCCAGGCAGCGGGCAACGAAGCGCGCCGAAGTCGAAACCTGGTCAAACTGCATATGCTGCACATAGGCGACGTCGATCTTCTGCTCGAGGCGCGCCCGCAGAAGCTCAGTGATGCGCTCCGCCCGATCGCCCTGGCAGTATTCCCGGCCCAGAAAATAGGGATAGCCTTCCTGCGCGACACGGTTGTTCGCGGTGACAATGTAACCATGCGGCGGGTTATAGAGGTGGGGCAGCTCATCGTAGGGGATGTAGCCGGTCCATTCGTACTCGCCCGTCCAGCCGGGCGCCGGCACCTGGCCATCCCCCCGGGCCCGGATCGGTATCTTGCCCGCGTTGGTGTAGCCGATGTTGCCTTCCACGTCTGCATAGACCACGTTTTGCACAGGCGCCGTCCAGAAGCGGAAAGCTTCACGCAGTTCGAGACAGTTACGCGCGCAGTTGATTGCCCGCAGCCCCTCGATGATGCTGTCCGGTTCCAACGACGTCCAGCGCAACGCCAACGGCTGCTCGGCGCCGAGCTCACCGGCTGCCAGGCTGTTGATTATCGGCCCGTGACCAGTGACCACAACCTCCTCCACAACAGATGGTCCCCCCTTGACCCGGATCTCTTCGTGGAAGACTTGCGCATCCAACCACCCGCCGCGGAACTCGTACTGCACGCGCCCGTTGCCGGTGCGCCGCAGGTGCTCGATGAAAAGATCTTCTACGTCCGAGAAGCCGTTGGTGAAGCCCCAGGCGACGTAGCTGTTGTGACCAGCGATCACCCCCGGCAAGCCGGGGAAGGTCACGCCGGCAATGTTGCACGTGCCATCGCTGAGGTGATTCTCGTACCAGATGGCGGGCGCGCTGAGCAGAAGATGCATGTCATTCGCCAGCAAGGGTTTGCCGCTGACGGTGTGGGAGCCGGCGATCACCCAGTTGTTGCTGCCCAGGCCGGCGCTGGCCGGTGGGCCGGCGAAAGGGCGGGCAGCCTCAGCGCTGTCAAGGGCGGCGTCGCGGTCGACTCTTCTCCCTCCGCCGTTCGGCAGGATCAGGGGCCAGCGATCGAGATACGGCACCTCCAATTGGGCGGCCAGGTCCTTGCCGAGGCGGGCAATCAATTGCGCGCGCAGAATTTAGGTCTCCCAGTTGACCGAGAGGCTCCACGACATCATCTTGATCCAGGAAAGCGTGTCGGCCACCATCCAGGGCTCGGGCTGGTAGCGCAGCAGGGCGCACTCCACCGGTAATGGACCCTGCGCGATATACGCGCTCACCCCGGCGGCGTAGGCTTCCAGTTCGTCGCGCGTGCCTGCGCTGATCAATGCCACGTCCTGTTCGGCCGCGCGGCGCATGCCGATCGTGCGCATCCAACGGTCCACGGGCAGCGCGACTGCCCCCAGCACCTCCGCCAGCCGCCCGCTGACCAGGCGGCGGTTGAAGTCCATCTGCCACAGCCGGTCCTGGGCATGCACGAAGCCTTGCGCAAACATCAGATCGTGGTTGTTGGTTGCGTAGATGTGGGGCACTCCCCAACTATCGCGTATGATCTCGACGGGCGCCTGAAGCCCTGCGAGCGACAGGCGCCCTGCCTGCCGCGGCAGGCGGCGCCGGCTGAGGAGGCCCAGGCCGGCGCCCATCAGCGGAGCCAGGGTGCGGGAAAGTGCAGACAAAGCAGGCATCTTGGTATCTCCTTGGCCCAGCAATGCGAAACAAGTCGGGAAGAGTGCGGACCCGAACACGCACAGAGCAGTATACGCAGGGGTGGGCGGTCCGACAGCAAGACATCTTCCAGGAATTGCGCGAAAGGGAAGCGGGCTGTCTTCTAGCGTGCCGCCCATTGTGCTAGAATGCGCAGCTAAAGACAAGACCAGTCACAACGAAAGGACGATCGATGCCAGCCAGACACTTGCCGAAGCTGATCGCTCCCTCGACCCGGGCCTTCTTTCAGGAAGCGCGGCGAGTTCCGAACTTTCCGCTCGTCGAAAGGCTGCACGGCTACGTCTACGGTCGCTGGCCCTACCTCTACATAGGGATCGGCACGGGTGAGCACTCGCTGGCGCGGATAATCGCGCCGCTGGCCCGCCTGCTCGGTCCCCTGTTCTCGCAGCGACGCGGCGAGGCCGGGGAACCGATCCATTTCGCCGACACCTATCACGGCAAGGTCGTGACCCTCGAAGCAGCCACCCAACTGGTGACGGTTGACCGTGAAGTGACGTTGCCCAACCTGGAACAGATCATCCCCTACCACCTGGCGCGCGATCTGATCCTGAAGAATCCCGATCACATCATCGCCCTGCAATGCCCGTGCCGTTCCAACCGGGCCAGGCCGTGCCTGCCACTGGATGTGTGCTTGATAGTAGGCGAGCCTTTCGCCGCCTTCGTCTGGGAGCACCATCCGGACAAGGCGCGCTGGATCAGCCAGGATGAGGCGGTGGAGATCCTGCGGGCCGAGCACGAACGCGGCCACGTGAGCCACGCCTTCTTCAAGGAGGCGATGCTCGATCGCTTCTATGCGATCTGCAACTGCTGCTCTTGCTGCTGCGGCGCCATGCAGGCCCAGCGCAACGGCACGCCGATGTTGACTGCGTCGGGTTACGTCAGCCAGGTGGATGCCGGGCTCTGCGGCGGCTGCGGGACCTGCCAGAAGCATTGCCAGTTCGAGGCCATCTCCCTGGTCGATGGCAAGAGTTACGTGGATGAAGCCCGGTGCATGGGCTGCGGCGTGTGTGTGACGCACTGCCCGCATAAGGCGCTTTCGCTGAGGCGGGAGGCCGCCAAGGGCGAGCCGCTGGAGATCCGCGTGCTACTGGACCAGGCAGGGAAGGGACTATGAAAGCATTTGTAACCGGTGCAAGCGGCTTTATCGGCAACCGGGTCGCGCGCAAGCTGATCAAGCGGGGCTACGACACATGGCTGCTCGCGCGCTCGCCCGAGAAGCTGGCGAATCTGGTCGCGCTGGGCGCGCACGTGGCACCCGGCGACATCAACGACGTTAACTCGATGCGCGAGGCCATGCGCGGCAGCGACGTGGTTTTCCACATCGCCGGCTGGTACAAGATCGGGACGCTCGAGCCGGGGCAGGGCTGGCACACCAATGTCGACGGCACCGCCCACGTCCTCGCGCTGGCCCACGAGCTGGGCGTGCGGCGCATCGTCTATACGAGCACGGTCGCAGTCTTCGGCGACACGCACGGCCGGTTGGTTGACGAACACTATCACAACCCCGGCGGCGAGTTCCCAACGGAATATGACCGCACCAAATGGATCGCGCATTATAAGGTCGCGCTGCCGCTGATCGAGCGGGGCGCGCCGATCATCATCGTCATGCCGGGCGGCGTCTTCGGACCGGGCGACAACAGCCTCGTCGGGGACTCGCTGCGCCTCTTCTACCGAGGGCTACTGCCCATCCTGCCCGGGCCGGATACACAGTGGACTTATGCGTACGTGGACGACGTCGCCGAAGGCCACATCCTGGCGGCCGAGCGGGGGCGCCCGGGCGAGTGCTACATCCTGGCCGGCCCGGCGCTGTCGCTGGGCGAGATCGCCGATCTGTGGGCGCAGGGTTCCGGCAGACCGGCGCCGCGCCTGCGCATCCCCGCGCGCTTCCTGCGCCCCAGCGCGCCCCTGATGGATGCCATCGGCTCGCTGATCCCACTGCCG
>Ga0209746_1000594_pt1 | contig 18400 bp, 16 predicted proteins | sample BarGraNGADG00211_3_FD_184496 | JGI IMG/M metagenome (GOLD analysis project Ga0209746, IMG submission 184496) | Arctic peat soil microbial communities from Barrow, Alaska - Barrow Graham LP Ref core NGADG0011-211 (SPAdes) (version 2) | ecosystem: Environmental > Terrestrial > Soil > Wetlands >... | reverse complement strand
ATGGGTTTTTTCAAAAGAATTTAGAACAATTACTTTGCAAGGGATATTTTTCCATTGAGATAAACAAATAGGTTAAAACAGAAAGGTTGTGATGCAGCTGTATTTGTGAGTGCCCGTTTAATATCACCAGCTTTGTGGTGTTTAAAACGATCCTTTGTTAGCTGAAATATTACAGGTGTTATGAAATTATGTTGAGCATCTTCACCTGTAAGCAAGTGTTTATAATAATTACCATCTCTGGTAATACCGTAATTCACTATGCCTTTTAAATCCAGAAATGCAGCCATGTGCCTATAAACCTTCTTTTGCCAGGTATTTCCAATCTGATATATTTCTGCATCATTGTTCATTAGACTATTATATCATTCCTTCAGGCACCCTCACCTTCCCACTAAGCAAATCACTCATTAAGCCGGCTTTTAATGCGTGAAGTTTAGCGACAATTATTTTTTTAGATAAAATTTCCTTTTCGCTTTCATCTAGTACTTCTGAAATTTTTAATTGTTCAACAATACTCTTAGGATAAGCAATTTTCATATCCTTTTGCATAGTTATTCCAATATAATCCCGTGTTGATTGCTTTGCAAAGTTTGAAAGCGATGACTGAAATGCGTCTCCCTTCATATAAAAGGAAAGATATTTATACGAGAGTCGTTTTTCGTTTATTACTCTATAGTAAGTAACTTGTGGCGTAAGCATTAATTCATTAACGGAAGTTGGTACTATTGCAACAAAACCAAGACTAGCCTTATGGCTTAGCAAAATATCATTTGACTTTGCAAACCCTATTCTAAGGGACTTATATTGTGATGTCGTGATTTTTTTACAACCCTTAAAATCAATTATTCCACTTGAAATATCTGTCGCCATAATAAATGGAACTCCTTCTTCAACAAAATCTGAAGCTTTAGGATGTTTTTCACCATGATTCCCGTCTTGGATATCATCGATTATTTTTTCTTTAGTCATTACCCCGACAGTTTTCACCTCCCATTCCTCAGGCACCTCAATCCCATTCTTAACCACGAACTTATGAGTGGCTTTGCTGCGGATATTACCTCTCTCATCTATTCCCAGGGTAAGCAAATCCTGCATTAGTCCAGTTTTGATGCGATTGTATTTTGCTATTAGAGCTTCGGTGTGGTAAATAGCTTCATCAGCTGATCTAATGATTTTGGATATGCGGGCTTGTTCATATTTTTCCTCTGGAATTATAAATTCTAGATCATCGACTATTTGCTTATTGATATGTGGTTGGGCACTTCCAGTATTAAAACTTAGAATACTATTTCTATTCAATTGCAACAAATATAGAAGATACAGGGAATCATGGTTTTCTGAGGGGAAAATACCAGTTATAGATTGATTGCCTGATGTTTCAATCTCAAGCAAGGCTGTCATTCCTGTTGTTGCCCCGGTTAATGCAATAACAACCGTTCCAATAGGCATTAATTTAGCGGAACTGTTCTTTAAAGCTTTCTCACTAATATAAGTTGTAGGAATTCGTATAAAATTATTTCGACTTAACTCACCTGAATTAATCCAAGGTATTACGCCATTCTCCCAGTATTCCTTAATACTTGTATTAGGGGTTCCACCTGATGTGGTAAAAGCAAAATCCTTTATTTTTTTTCTTACCCAATTCCTCATCATTATGAATAATTCAAATCAGTTAAAAATATATTTAGTTTAGCGAGACTCATTTGCCTTTGGTATTCTAATGTTGTAGAAGACACAGCGTACTTGTCCCATAATTTTTCTAATCCAGCAATAAGTGCATGTTTTTCAGAATTCAAATATTTTAATAATTCCTGCTTTACTAGGTTGTTATGCTTTTGAAGTATTAATGTTCTACATTCTGAAGGTTTAATTTGTCCACCTACATCTTTTAACCATTGGACGAAATGCTTCAGCTTGAATTCCAATATCTTAATATCAGCTTGGAGGTTTTTAATCCTTTTGTTATACACTGATTTTTCTTTTTTGTCTTCGGGAATTGATTTGGTCAGGAGTTCAGTCAATTCTTGTTTTGCTTTTTCCAAGGCATCAGTGTAGTCTTTTTTATATTCATGGTTTCCATAACGTTTCAGATCAATCTTAAAATCCAACTCCTTTTCTGCATTTTTCTTATCCCTGCGAAGAGCTTTCAAATCATTTTCCAATTCAGTTATTTTCTTCAATTGTTCCTGCAGTATCTTAAGTTCCTCTCCAGCATTATCCCTGTTCTTCAATTCTGTAATCTGTGCTTTCAAATAATCCTTAATGGTCTTGGTAGTACGATTTTCATCACTATTGTTCTCTTCTTCATCTCCCTCATCCTCGTCATCCTGCTCAAATTCAATACTATCAATCAATTCCTGTAATTCAGAATCTTTTTCGCTTATTTTACTTTCATACTTCAGAATGCTATCCTGTTCCTTTTGGAAATAGGTTTCTATAAAGTATTCATCTGGGATCAGGGAGGGACTCCATCCTATTGAACTTATAGTTTTCAAATCATACTTTATGTTGGTCCACCAGTTCACAAATACTCCAGCAACCTGGAACTCATCGAGTGTTTTGAATGATGCCAAACTTGCTTTAAAAGATTGTAGTAAGTGATCTCTAACAGAAGAAATTTTTAGTCCGCTGACAGTATAATCCAGCATACTTTTTACAGCTTCATTGCCATCGATAATACCTTCTTCCATATCAGACAGTTGGCTTGGAGAAAGTTTCGCAAAGTCATCCTTTCCAGTGGTCCACCATTTGTCGAGTTTTTCCTGTATGTCTGAGAAGGTCTTGAGAATTTCAGGATGGTTTTCTACACTAGTTTTAATCAGTGACTTTTCATTTATATCTTTATTATAACTTCTGTAAACTCCATCGCCTTCAAAAATTGAATCGGCAGCGAAACTGAATTTATCAAACTGCGCCTTTTGATTCTCAATTTCTGTTTGTGGGATACCTCCCAAAAGATGAGCTTTAACATCTTCTGGTTCAGGGTCAGGTGTGTTATCAACGTATCTTCTTATGTTCAGGTTGTAGTCGTGAGTTTTTGCAATCTCATCTTTATCAATAAGCCGGGAATACTTCAGTATTTCCATTTTTTGAGTAAAGACGAAATTTATCTTCTCAATATCTTCCGGGCGGAGGAAATTCTGCACCTTCCCCTCACCATATTCTGCATCGGCATTAATGAAAAATATTTTATCTTTTAAAGTATCGGGTTTGTTTTTATTCACAACTATTACACATGCTGGAATACCTGTCCCATAGAACAATGCAGGTGGCAGACTGATAATAGCTTCAATAATGTTGGCATCAACCATTCCTTGTCTGATCAGTTTTTCTGTACCGCCTCGAAACAGAACACCATGTGGCATAATTGTAGCCATGCGTCCAGTAGATTGAAGACTTGCTATCATATGCTGAACAAACATAAGATCCGCTTTCTTTCCAGTTTCCGGTGCAAAGCCAAATTGGAAACGAGTCGGCATCTGCATAGTAGTCCTTGAATAGTTTTGAGAGAAAGGAGGATTGGCAATCACAATGTCGAACTTTTTCCAGGTACCACCATCAAGTATTTTGGGATTCTCAATTGTGTCCCCATTTTCTATCTGTGCATCTGGCACATTATGCAGGATCATATTCATTTTACAAATTGCCCAGGTAGTACCATTGTCTTCCTGTCCATAGACTTGTATGTCTTTGGGATTACCCCCATGCTCCTCAACATATTGAATAGACTGAATTAACATACCCCCTGAACCTACGGTGGGGTCATATACCTCCATTCCCTGCTCTGGTTTAAGGAGAGTAACGAGCAATCTTACGACCTGGTTAGGAGTATAGAATTCTCCTCCTTTCTTTCCGGCGCTATCGGCAAAATATTTAATAAGGTATTCATACGCCGCACCTAACAGGTCGGGAAACTCAAAGTTGTCATTGATGAGGACTGGAAACTTGTTAAAGTGGTTAATGAGATCTATAAACCGCTGGTCAGGGATCTTATTCTGTCCAACTTTTTTATTGAAGTTGATGTTATCTTTCAGTACACCTTCAAGGATATCATTTTCCAGTTCTATTGCTTCAATAGCCTTGTTCAGCATTGCTCCTACATCGTGCTTCATTACCCGAATGGAAGGCTGAAGATTGTTATGTTCATCGTGCCAATCCTCATTCCATCTTGCACGCTGAGGAATGAAAAATGTTTCACCATAAGAAGTTTTATCTTCGAGAATTATCTTTAATTGTTCAGCAGAAAGATGTGAGTAACTTTTTCGGATTTTTGCTCTTTTCAAATCGAATTCATCACTCAACCTTTTGATGAAAAGCATTCCGAATATAAATTCCTTGAACTCAGACGCATCGACTTTACCACGCAGAATATCGCATCCTTTTAATAGAAATGATTCGAGTTGAGAGAGTGTTATTTTTGATTGTTTCATAGATTGCAGAAGAAATTTTAAGCACTCTAATTTCGTTATAAAACTGAACAAAAAACATAAAATTTGATTTTTTGGTGAGGATTAATTATCGCTTTGACTATTCTTTGAAACAAAAGATCCCGCAGATCATTGATCCTGAGCCAAACATAAAAGAATTTGAGGGAGAAGATGGAATAAGAAAAACCTCCCAAGAAGGGGCATTAACTTAAAGGTTTCGATTAAAATATCGCTCATTCTTATATCCCTTTTACAATCAGCACCATCTGAAATAATATTGTTTTTCCTATCTTGCATCATCGCTGCATTGATTTTTTATGTGCTCCCTGTTCAGGAATAAATACAGGATCGAATCGACCCGATACCGGGGATATGATTATTCATCGCCCGGGAAATATTTTATTACGATATGCACAAAAAACAAAATCCGCTATTTCGGGAAAATCGAAAACCGGAAAATGATTTTATCGGAATTGGGGATAATTGCCGAAAAATTCTGGCGCGAAATCCCAGGGCATTTCCCGAATATTAAATTGGATGAATTTATAATTATGCCTGATCATATCCACGGAATCTTAATTATAAATGGGGATTATTTCGTACAGGCGCCCAAATTGGGCGCCTCAAATCCACCCGTACAGGCGCCCAAATTGGGCGCCTCTATCGAAAATATCGAATCACGAAATCCATTCTGGAAATCAAATTCGATCGGATCGATTATTAATCAATTTAAACGGATCTGCACGATTACCATCAAAACCCGGGGATTCGATTTTGCGTGGCAACCCAGATATTACGATCATATTATCCGCACCAGAATCGAATTATACCGCATCAGGAAATATATCCGGGAAAATCCAGAAAAATTTATCCGCAATTCACATAAAATCTAAAATTCCGGGTTGTTAATTATATCAGGAGAGCGATAATAACTTTTTTTCGAAACAAACACTATTCTCAACACCAATATATTGTCCGTAATTTGGGATTGGCTGATATCCATTTTTCTTGTACAGTCCGATGGCTTCAGGCTGCTTTTTGCCGGTTTCCAGGATACATTTCGTATAAGATAATTCTGCTGCCCATTGTTCAAGTTCAGCCAGTACCGATGCGGCAATCCCCTTTCTCCTGTGATCAGACAAAACAAACATCCTCTTGATTTCCATCCTATCTGCTGAATACTTCTTTATCGCTCCACAACCTGACGGTTTACCGTCATCATAAGCCAGTACCACATGTTGGATTTTGTCAAGACTATTGAACTGTGAATAAAAAACGTGGTCTTTACCATCCCTGATCGCAAGCTCAGCATCAAGTTGTTTTACCAGATCTCTGAAATCAGGACGAGTCAGGTAAAAGCAAAAGGCGAAAGGCAGATCAAGACAAAAGACAAAAGTCACAAGATAAAAGTGAAGTAAAGTCCAAAGTCCGTAAAGTCAAAAGTAAAAAGGAGTATATTAATTTATTGAACTGTTATTACGATTTTGCCACGCGTATGGCCTTCTTCAAAGTATTGAAGAGCTTTGGCAGTATCGGCAAGCGGAAAACGCTTATCTATAATTGACTTAATCTTGCCTGACTTAAGAAGCTCTGCAAGGAATAGAAGATCCTTCTGGTTTATGCTGGCTACCATGGTTCCAATATTCTTAACTCCGGTCTTTGATTTGAACATGAGTTGGAAGATCCGGGAAATAGAACCTCCAACCAGGACGTAAACTCCGTCAGGGTTTAATATTCGCTTATAGTCTGAAATCGAACGGTGAGCTGCAGTATCAAGAATCAGGTCATATTTCTGATTATTCCTGGTGACATCTTCCTGAGTGTAATCAACTACATTGTCAGCACCCAATGATCTCACAAGATCCATTTTAGCTGTACTGCAAACGCCGGTTACTTCAGCTCCGAATGATCTGGCAATCTGTACTGCAAAAGTGCCTACACCTCCGGAGGCTCCGTTGATCAAAACCTTCTGTTTAGCCTGGATCTTCCCTTTATCGCGGAGACCCTGCAAAGCCGTGAGGGCAGCCATGGGGACAGCTGCTGCCTCATCAAAAGTCAGATTGTCCGGTTTCAGTATAAACCTGTTTTCATCGACACATACATACTCGGCAAACCCTCCGTAGCTTCCTTCTCCGAAAACATCATCGCCAGGCTTAAACTGAGTCACATTGCGGCCGACCGCTTCGACCTTACCGGCTACGTCAGCTCCAAGTATCCGGTGTTTTGGCTTAAAAAGCCCGCCAACCATGACCCTTATGAAAAACGGGTCAGCTCTCAGGTGACGCCAGTCGTATGAATTTACAGATGCAGCATGAACTTTTATCAATATTTGATTGTCCCCGGGAACAGGCTTTTCCACCTCTGTAAGGTGCAGATTGGACGGGGAACCGTAACTGGTGTACAAGATTGCTTTCATATTATTTGGATTGCGTTTTTAAATAGGACTAACTGCTTGATAGCAGAAAGCAAGATAAAAGATAAAAGTCACAAGACAAAAGTAAAAAGGCAAAAGTAAAAAGGCAAAAGTGGTACATGGTACAGGATGCAAGGTACAAGGGAAAGAAGGGTCCTGCAGGTCTTGCACGACTATAGGATTGCACGATTACATGACCTATTTTAACCCACCCATGTCACTCCGTGATAAACTCAGTGCAGCGCCGTCGGCAAGCCTTTGGCGGCCGATGGTAACTCCGTGGTAAAAAAAAATAAAATACAATCAGTAAATTTTATATTACCGAACCAATTTTGTTCTTTATCTCTTTGGGAACAGCATTTTTATTTACCATCACCGATATTGTCTTCAGCAGGAAGAATTCTTTGGACATATATAAATACCCGCCGCAATTTTTTTCATCGCTTGAATTCTTAACAATATAGAATCTCTCTCCCTTGGCGTTCTCAGCAATGCCAATAATATGCATGTTATGGACATCTTTCGTAGTATAATTATCAAAAGCTGTTTGTCTCATTTGCTGAGTAATGGTTTTAATACTGTCATTCAACACAGCAAAACCGTCATTATAACCTTCGTAAATATCGCCATCCCAGCCTACAGAATAATTGTGCAACAAAGCATAATCCACCGTATTGATAAAATCATTGACCGGAAGGTTCAGGTAGTAGTTATTATTCCAGTTTGATTCAATCTCCAGAATAAACTTTGAATAAAAAGGATGATGGCTGTAAGATGTAATTTCCACATAATCATCCGGGTTAATGCCGATCATCTCACTGGCAAATGACTTTGGAGTATACTGTTTTTTATTATAGGTAAAAGTATCAGGAGCCTTTCCCATGGTACCGGATAAAATCTCTTCAATATCTTTTCTGTAGCCATCAGCCGTCATATTGCCGTGTCGTGATTTCACATAATACTGAACCTTTTCTAGAATTGCGCTATTCATTTCAGCATGATCGTGCCTGGATGCGGAATCTTTCTTCCCCGAATAGATTGATTCAGGAATAGCTCCGAATTCCTTATAAGCTTTCAAAACACTGAATGTCAAATCGCCTTCTGAGAAGCCGAGCTTGCCATTCATCCTTATATATTTCTCAGCTTTGTCGATATATGTCGGGGTAACATAAAACATCGGCGAAAGTACAACAGGAGCTTTCCCAAGCCTTATGGCTTCTGTTTCGATAAATGATGTTGTTGCATAACTCCAGCAGGTTCCTGTCACTTGTTGATCTTTAATAGGTGTGCTTTTTATTAAGCTGACGATTTTATATCCCTCAATTACGGGGTTTAAATTAGTTTTAAGAGTAAAGACATAATTGGTACGGCTTAATCTCAGGGGCATATTACCGCCCCATATTCCATTAATAACTGAATCACCAGGCATGACCAGGCCTTTGAATACAGGAAAATCTGATAAATAGGCGAACAGGCTATCCTTAACAGACATTACTTTATCAATCGGAATATCCTTTAATGCCTGATCAGGACTATCAAGGGTCCCCCTGATATTTTCACCTTTTACTTCGAACCTCAATAAAACGCGCAATGAAAATTCACTGGTGGTGATCCTTCCCATCCAGGAACCCTGTAAACGCTGCAGATTATTGTCCTGACAATATATTACAGAGGGTAGAAGGAAGAAAAAAGACAAAACAAGTATTTTCAGCTTCATGATTTAATGGTTTTTAGTGTTATCAATATCCCATTTTTAAACTGAGACGAACGGCTTAATGAGACGATTATGTCCCGATGGCCTGGCTTTTACTGTCGCTCTCAACTTCTACCTTGCGGCCGAGCTTCTTGACATTCTTCCCTTTATTAAACTTATAGGAATAACTGAACTGTATATAAGTCGAAGCATTAAATCCTATTATATTCCGCGAATTAAAGTAAGGTGTTGAGGTTTCGGTCCTGTTCAATCTTACTTCAGTTGATAAAGGCAGAAACCAGAAGACTCCCAGGCTGTGATCCTTCAGCTGCTTCTGCACGCCGAGTCCATAGAAAGGTATGCTGTATGTCTTGCTCTGCGAATTCATATTCACTCCATTATAGCTCAGGAAAACATATGCCGTCGCAGTCTTCTTCTTGTCAAGCTGAGCAAAGGCATAGCTGGTAATGGCGTACGAAAAATAATTAACCGCAGGAATATTGAACGATGGCGCGATATATTCATTATAATGCCCCTTATAAATGCGTGCATTGATATTTATATACCAGAGCATGGCATTCACTCCCCCACCCGACTCATAACCGCTGAGCAGATTAAAAGGCTTGGTGAGAGTTGTCAATGCGTTAGTTTCCGGTGAAATAATTACTGAGTACCGGCTCCCTATCTTATTAGTAAAGTACTCCTGGTAGACATATGGTGAAAAATAGTTGCTGCCAAAGTTCCAGGTATATGTAAGCTGCAGACGATCGCGGTAATCGGGCTTCAGATCCGGATTCCCCTGGGTAATATTATAAGTCTGTCCGACCTTATAGTATGGATCCATGTCGTAGATTCCAGGCCTGTTGATTCGCCGGTTATAAGTGAATTTCAGGTTATGCGACGCCGAAAACTTGTATTGAAGATTGACAGACGGTAAAAAACAGGAGTATCTCGGCCGGGTAACCGAATCGGCATTTATATGGCTGTTTTCGACCCTCAGCATAGCCTGCATTCCAAGTTTTTTCATGTTATATGTAACTCCGCCATAAACCGAATTACGAAACTCCCCGTATTCAAACAGACTTGTTGAAGGCAGGTTATCGATAATAAAATCATAGTCCATCTTCTGGTAATACAGCTGATACCCTGCCTCAATTTTTGCCTCCATCCCAAGCGGATGAACATAATTAAATTTTGCAGAGAAATAATCGCGGTTATTCAGGTCATCTTCCAGCCGGCTATAGGTGCTGAGTGCTGAACCGCCTCCATACGGATATGTTGTGTTGGTAAAATCATTCCCTGAATTCGACTTAAATATATAATAACTGGCCTCAGCCGTAAACTCCTGAACCGGCTTTTTAAATGTCTTCTGGTAAAACAGCGAGAACGTGGCCTCATTACTTTTCAGGTCATTATTTGTCAGCGATGAAATAGTATTCAGCGGAACAGTGTTCTTGTAAAGGAATGTTTCGCTTAACAGATCGATATTCTGACCTATAGGCTTATAGCTGGCGTTGAAGCTCAGGTTGTTCTTGTCGTTCATGTAATAATCGAATCCGCCGTTCAGGGATGACTGAGTAACGTTTATCCTGCCTTTCCCCGACAGATTTGTCGTTGAGTCGATCGCAGTAAATGTGTTTACATTGGTTGAAGTGATATCAAGCTTCTGTAATACATAGAAACCTGTTACATAAAAAGTTATCTTGCCCATCGCATAATCGAGACTGCCGGTTGCCTGAGTAGTGGGCTTATGAAAGGGCTTGACACTAAGGCTGGCATTGCCGTTCATACCATACCTCGCTTCTTTCTTCAGGATTATATTTATAACCCCGTCGATATTACCTTCATACTTACCGGAAGGGTTGGTTATAACTTCGATGCTCTGTATATCTGAGGGAAGAAGCTTGGCCAGGAACTCCTTATCTCGCTGCCTTCCGTCGACCTGGATAATAAAATTGCTGCTGCCGTTAAGTGTAACGTTATTCTGAAAATCGACATTGACCTGCGGTATCTTCTTAAGAATATCATACCCGTTAGTTGAGCTTTTGGCTATTACCGAAGGAATGGCATACACAGTGCGATCGACCATCTCCGTTCCCTTCAGGCGCTCACCCACCACCGTCACTTCATTCAGGCTGGCAGTGATTTCGGTTAAGAAAATAGTATCGACAGCTATTTCGCCGGATGCTGAAGTCACAGTAACTCTTTTGCCGTTGGGCCTGAAACCCAGGAAATTTACCCTGATAAAATAATCACCCGGCTTCACTTTATCGAAAAAGTAAACGCCGTCAGTCAATGTTATGACTCCCGTATTCATTGTTGAATCAGGAAGCTGGGCCAGTCCGACAGACGCAAACGGTACCGGCGATTTATCTTTTTCGAGGCATACTTTTCCCCTGATGCTCTGGGCCTGGGCAGTAAAGGAGGTTAAGAGCAGTAACCAGAATATATATTTTCTCATTTTATCTGTTCATCAATTTACTGTAATGCAATAACTTTCGATGTGCTGTTGATATCCATTGGTATCTGCATGCTGAAGCCTGGTCCGCTAACTCCCAGGTTTCCGGCAATATGTGTTTTTGCCTTAACTTCAATGATCAGACCGGTGCGGATATCGATCGTCATGTTTGATTTACTCAATCCTTTTAAATCGTCATAGGTTATTTTGGCACCACCTTGTTCCATCGGCACTGCATTCGCCGGGGCCTTGATATCTGATGCTGCAGTTATATTTGCAGCATTGCCATTTACTCCGTCAAGATGATAGTTTGTTGCTATATCGAGGTCCATGCCGCCTGAATGTGATGTCTCAGTTACATCCCAGCTATCACCTGTTGAAACCTGCTTCCCGGGTAAATAACGGGTGAACATTTCAACCATGGTTTTTAATGAATTGTCGCTGATCATGCTTATTATTTGCGATTTTACAGCAGAAGCCGTTGGGCCGGTAAGAGCTATGGAACTGGTATCCTTCATAATCAGATCGGACAACATTTTCGAATTCACAATTTCAAGCACTTTGCCTGTAAAATCTATTTTAACGTATAGGGCATTCTTGCTTAACCGGTTCATAATGCACGACATTACATCAGCCGTTTCTGTCGACTTGATATTACCTTCGCTGACGGAACTCATATTGACCGTTTTTCCCATTGAATTTGTATTGGATATCAGGGTATCAAGATGTACTTCAGCAACCATAAAATCGGCAGTGGCATCAATCATTTTTATAGAAACAGAATTATCGGTTTTCGATTCTATTGTTTGCTGATTCCCGTTTACAGTCTGAATAATTGTCTGTTCAGAAGCCGAACTGAGCCGGTAAACCTTATTTTTCTCGAGGTTCATCTTAAGGCTGACACTGTTTTGCGCCATGATCGAAACAGAGAACATTATTGCTACACACGAAAACAAAATCTTTTTCATCTGGTTAGTTTTATAATTTTTTAAATCGAACAAAGATAAATCCGGGATAGAGTTTTATAAAATATTTATCGGTGAATGGTTGAATTTAATGGGTGAATGGCAGATTTGAGTGCGAGAAATGTAAAAAGTACTTCGCGCTTGGTTTGCAAGCGCCCGCCCCGTCAATCACATCGCACAATAGACTGACAAAGCCCCGGCTTGCCGGGAAAACTCCGTGCAAATTCCGTGTACCTCCCCGGTAAAAAAATTATTTACCGGAATACCTTGCTCTTCCGGCCTCCAGGCTTTCGTCAAAAATATCCTCCAGCTTTTTATTTACCCCACGGAGACCGGCAACTACCTTTTCGGACCAGTCGAGATATTTTCTGATGCGCCATAATGACCAGCTAACCGGAGGATTAACAGTTATATCACGTACATTCATGATCTTGTCGGCAATCTTTAGTTTTTTTGCCTTAACCGATAATGATGATGCATGCTCGACCTGCATTTGCTTTCTCTTTTTCTTACCAAGACTCTTATCGTCCGTAACTTCAAGCGTCACCGAGAGAACCTCCTCGCCAAATAATTCCCGGATATGGTCAATCAGTTCTTTCTTTTGCTGTTTGGTCTCTACGGTATCCTCAATTACGTCGTGAAGTATTGCCGCGGAGAGCAGCACCTGGTCCTTCTCTCCTGCTTCATTTGCCAGGAGGTTCGCTACCTGGATCGGATGATTTATATAAGGAGATTTATCTTTCCCCTTGCGAAACTGAGTCTTGTGTCTTACGGCTGCAAATTCCAGCGCCTTTAAAATCAATGATACGCTATCCATAATGCCTAAAAAGGATATGTTCCGGCAGTTGTTCCCGCGATAAATGCATTAAGAGCCTGGCGGTCGAATGCAGAACCATCACTTCGGTTAAAAATAGCACAACCAAGGTTTCCGGTAAATCCATTGTCCCAGTAAAAAGGAACCAGTCCGTAATTTTTAGCTTGCTGAGAGACATATTGAAAATAATAAGCACGCGAAGCAAGATGATTCTCGAGGGTGGTTCCTGTCAGGGCTGACCGGCGCGTTGCTCCAAATTCACCCAGAATAACCGGATAACCTTTGTCGACAAAATTAGTTTTCATTTTCTGAAACTGCGTTCGCACCCAATCTTCCTGCCCCCAATTCGATACCCCATACTTGACGTAACCTGCTCCCCAGAAATTTTTCACCGTTGCCCACGATGCATCTGCCTCCAGTCCGCAAAAATCCCACGGGTCGTAATAATGAACTTCAACCATCAGCCGGTTCTTGATAGTATCATTTGATACTATCAGGTGAGCGACAGCAAGGTCTATGTTTGTGTTGAAGGCCTGAATGATAAGGTTGCGGTAAGAATTCTTCCCTCCCGTGGAGCGTACGGCATCTACAAAAGTCTGATTGAAAGACATCTGCACAATAAAATTTTCTTCAACAGGAGTAGCGCTGCCGCTATTTACCTCATTGGTGCCTGCAAAAAGCAAATGCTCGTCATAATCGCGGAAGTTGACTGCTATCTGCTGCCATAGAGCTTTTTGCTTTGCATTAACCGTAAACTGTTTGTCATAGGTCGGATTATTCTCCAGCCACCCGCCGTCCCAGTGGATGTTTAGGATTACGTACATATCGTTGCTGTAGCAATAGTCCACAACTTCCTTTACGCGTGCAAGCCACGATGCGCTTAATTTGCATGTGCCGGCATCTTCAATGTAACTATTCCAGCCGCAGGGTATACGTATTGCATTAATTCCGGCAGCTTTAACTGAATCGATAAATCTCTGTGTCGTCAGAGGATTTCCCCAGGCTGTTTCACCTCCTGTGGATTCGAGTGAATTTCCCAGGTTCCATCCTGCAAACATTTTTGCTGCAAGCACTTTAGCGTTGCTTCCCATTCCTGAAGCATCAGGTGCTATCCGGCTGCTGTAATCGGGGTAAAGTTCTTTTTGCCCTTCCTGCACAACGGTGATATTCACAGTTTCCTTTGCATCCATCACGAACGTCAGTTTAGCCGTGCGCTCATTTTTCGTTGAATTTGAAGCAGACGTCACAGTCACCTGAATATAGGCATGATTAGAACTTTTAACTGAAACTGTGCACCAGGTCTGATCAGAAGTAACCACCCATTTGCTTCCGTTCATTGTCACATCTATGGTGGAATTCCCGCCGTCAGCAGTAACCTTCAGTGACTCCGGGCTCACTGTTATGAGTGGATCCGGTGCATTATCCTTTTTCGAGCATGATGTAAAAAACCCAATGAAAATGACCCCGAGAATTAAGAAGATTCGTCTCATTTAACTCTGTTTATAATATTATACCAGCCCTGGTGCTAAAACGTCTCTGTAAAGGTAAAAAAATAACCTTTCCTCAAGCCCGGGATAAATGGATAAGTACAACATACCTGCACCTTCCTTTATTCACATGTACTCAGCACATTATTCTCTCCCTCTCTTTCCGCCAGTTGGCGCAGAGGGTGGGAAAAAAGGGGGTGAGTACATGTTGCTAAAGGCTTAGAGGGTTATCAAACAGAAAATCATTATATGGATACCTTTTAATATGGATTTTCTTTACTTCTTCATAAAGTAACTGCTTCAGCTCCTCAATATTCTCCTTCGTTTTAGCCGAAATAAAGACCACGGGATGGTTAGTGTTATTAGCCATCCATGTCTTCCTGAGATCATCAAGGGAAATGTTTTCTTTTATTGCAGGGGTAAGGTCGAATTCATCCTTTACCACGTATGAGAATGAATCAATCTTGTTGAATACCATGATTGCAGGCTTATCAGCTGAACCGAGACTGCGAAGAGTCTCATCCACAACAGTTATCTGTTCCTCGAAGCCGGGGTGGGAAATATCAACCACGTGAACAAGCAGGTCGGATTCCCTCACCTCATCAAGGGTCGATTTGAATGACTCGATCAGGTCGGTAGGCAGTTTCCTTATAAACCCTACTGTGTCTGAAAGAAGAAAAGGAAGGTTGCCAATTACGACTTTCCTCACAGTAGTATCAAGCGTTGCAAAAAGTTTGTTCTCTGCAAAAACATCTGATTTGCTCAGCAGGTTCATCAGGGTTGATTTTCCGACATTTGTATAACCAACGAGCGCCACTCTTACCATTTTCCCCCTGTTTTGGCGCTGGGTAGCCATCTGCATGTCAATCTTCTTGAGCTGGGTTTTAAGAAGCGAGATCCTGTCCCTGATTATCCTCCTGTCGGTTTCAATCTCGGTTTCACCCGGGCCCCTGAGTCCAATACCTCCTCTCTGTCTTTCAAGATGCGTCCACATGCCTGTTAGCCGGGGAAGAAGATACTGATACTGGGCCAGTTCAACCTGCGTTCTGGCATGTGCAGTGTGTGCCCGGCTGGCGAAAATGTCAAGTATCAGGTTTGTCCTGTCGAGGATGCGGCATCCCAAAGCTTCTTCGATATTTCTCATCTGTGCAGGAGATAGCTCGTCGTCAAATATTGCGATATCGATTTTATTTTCTGAAACAAAATGCGCTATCTCTTCAATTTTCCCAGAACCGACAAATGTCCTGGAATTTGGGATATCGAGCTTCTGGACAAATCTTTTTACTGGCACAGCACCAGCTGTTTCGGTCAGGAAAGAGAGTTCATCGAGATACTCCTCCGTTTCTCTTTCATCCTGGTCCGGATAATTAATTGCTATCAGAATTGCCTTTTCGACAGGCTTATCAGTTTCAATCATCGGTTAAAAAAATTATGCCGCAAAAATACTTGTTTTGCGGCACATTATAATTATAAGTGTGAATGTAAGACTAATTAATAAGCCTCCTGTTGGTCTGAATTGATCCGCGTATTACGTTTTTAAGTGACTCGGAGCAGCGGATCACCATATCGATGTCGGAGGGGAAAGGAATAATCTGAGTTTTGGTCTTTTCAAGCTGTGTCTCACTGAGAGCGCCCAAGTCGCCAACTGCCCGGGCCGAAACATTCTGGAAAGTTGACTGTGCTCCGATCGGATCTTTCTTAAGGAGCTTGTTGGGATTCATCTGGATCGTTTCAATATCGCCGGTTATCTGGCATGTCTTGGTTTGCAAAGTGGAAATAAGAGCGCACTGAAGAGTTTTGTACTTTTTCAGCTTAATATCATTACCAAGTGAATCCCTCATTACATTACCTTTCTTGTCGACCTGGTAAGTAAAGCCGTCTTCAACATCCTTTTTGGCAACCTGATCTTCATTTGAAGTCTGATCGGGGCTGACGGCAATATCTCTGACATTTACATTAATGACATAATCGTACTGAGTATTGCTGTCGAGGTTGGTGGTATGATATTCAACCCAGTCACTGTTCAGAGCCTGAAAGTTTAAATTGATAAGATCGGCTTCAAAATCCTGAGGGAATTTTATCATTGTTGAATTCTGCAATGACACAAATACCCTGCTCATGCCCTGATATCTTGCTTCCTCGATCTTATTATCAATTCCTTCATAATCTCCGACATAGTCCTTTGCCCTGATGTATTCGGCATAAGCCTGCCTGTATGAATCCTTCAGATTGTTCTTCATCAGTTCGTTGCCATGAGCATAATAATAGTCAGCCGATTTGCGTTTTGCCTCAACCATTTCCGACATATAGTCGACATACGGAAAATCCACTGACCTTGTTCCGATGTTCAGGGGCATAACTGTTCTTACCATACTTTGTCTGTCGCTCATTCTCTTATATATCTGGTAGATCTCATCCCAGTTCTGAGGTCTGCCTTCTACCTTAAGAAATTTTATCCTTTCATTATCCTGTCCATTAACTATATTGAATGAACGCTCCAGTGTGGCTGCCTGCTTGCTGTCTCCGGAATCTTTACGCAATTGCTTCACAGCAGTTGCTATTGCAGCATCATAGTTGCCCTTTTCGAGCTGCTTCTTGGAGGAAGCGCAACCTGAGAGGATCACCGTTATTGTGAAAATAAGAAGTAGATTTCTTTTCATATTGCGATTTTTACCATTGTTAAAGATAAGAAAAAGATTTATTGCGAGTTTGCCATTACTAATCCTTCGTCTTTATTAATATTTCAGAAGAAATTAAAATTAAGAGGTATCAGGTACCTGAACCTTACCGGTAGTCCCCTCTGAAGCCCTGGTGACCATTTGGGTGATTCTGAGATAACCTTTACAGCTTCATCATCAAGCAAGGGATTTACACTTTTTATAATATTTACATTACTAATGGATCCGTCTTTTTCAACAACGAACGAAATTACTACTGTACCCTTTATTTTTTTTGTAACCGCTTCCGGGGGATAATTTGTTCTTTTAATTACCCATTCCCTGAATTTATCGAGCCCTCCTCCCCTGAATGTTGGCAGAACCTCAACAAGGAAGAAGGCATCGCCGTCGCCGGATCCAACATCACCGGAAAGAATCTCACTGCCATAACCGCTATTTTTCACTTCTGTCTGGTTATCACTGGGATTTGCAAGAATTTCATCTGTCGAGACAAAAGATTTATCAGGCGGGACGACTGAATCAACTACGACAGGTGGCATATATCTGACAATTTCCTGAATACTTTTTGACTGGGGAGGAGGAGGAGTTGGAGGAATATAAAGCTGCTCATCGGGTGGCCTGAGGTTTTCCATTGTAACCAGGACATACCTGCTTCCTCCTGAAATAATATGTTCTGAAGAAGAATTTAATATAAATGGCAGAATCACAGCAGCAGAGCCTATAACGGAAGCAATGATGATTCCTCCGATCAAAACGGCATTATACTTTTTTCTAAGTTGATATGCCCCATAATCCTTGTTCCGCGAAGCAAACAGCAGGTCATCAAAATCGGGCACGTTGTTTCTATTTGTTTCCATTTGCTTCATTAATTCCTGTTCTGCCGTTTTTCCTTGCTGATATTTGTGTTTATTCAATAATGATGCCATTTATATGCCGGGCAAAATTACAAAATAGCCTCAAACTGTCAAAACAAAGGGAATTCTAAAAGGCTGAAGTTTTAATATTTTCGTTTTTTTAACTATTTTTACCATCCTGATTAAGGGGGTTTAGCTCAGTTGGCTAGAGCGTGTGACTGGCAGTCACAAGGTCGGGAGTTCGATTCTCCCAATCTCCACTATATGATCATAAAACCGAGGTTGCCATATTTCAGATCTGCTTGGTTTGTGGATTTCATTAATCCGTCGGGATGAAAATGATTTAAATGCACACACAAATCCAGACAATCCATATTTTTGTTTTTCTGATTTAGTCACAGGTATGAAGTGACAGGTATGGGACCAGTCTCTAAAACAATAATTATTCAATATTTAATCCAACAACAGCATCCTTAAGCCCTGGTGACGATAGTTTGACAGTTACTTGTCCCGGTTTATCGGTTGCCTGGAGATAAACAAGAAGTTTGCCATGATAAGCATGCTGCTTATTGTCTTTATAATCCTCTGTATTTGAGGGGTTTGAGTCTTCC
>Ga0209746_1000593_pt1 | contig 18428 bp, 16 predicted proteins | sample BarGraNGADG00211_3_FD_184496 | JGI IMG/M metagenome (GOLD analysis project Ga0209746, IMG submission 184496) | Arctic peat soil microbial communities from Barrow, Alaska - Barrow Graham LP Ref core NGADG0011-211 (SPAdes) (version 2) | ecosystem: Environmental > Terrestrial > Soil > Wetlands >... | reverse complement strand
GATCCCGGTACGCTCGCCCAAGGTCTTGATGACATGCGCGCCGTCCTCGGACGCGCCGGTCCGCTGACCCGCCGCGAGCTCGCGAAAAGGCTCGTCGCGAAGGGCCTCACGATCGATGCGGGCGGCCAGGCCCCGATCCACCTGATCGCCTACGCGGCCCTCCAGGGCCTGCTGTGCCTCGGGCCGGAATGCGACGGCGAGCCAACTTACGTGCTGGTGGACCGTTGGATCGGAAAGGGAAGCGGCGGGAAGCCTTCACCGGACCTCACCGCGCTTGTCGGGCGCTACCTGCGTGGATACGGGCCCGCTGATGCCGCAGATTTCGCCGCATGGGCGGGAGTGACCGTCGCCGATGCGAGGAGCGCGTTCGGTCTGGCACGGGGGACAGACCGTGCCGGTAGTACTGGTGGACGGCCTGGCGGCAGGCGTATGGCGCTACCAACGCAGGGGCAGACGCCTCGCGATAGAGGTGCGTCCGTTCGGACGGTTCAGCGGCAGGGTCGCCGACCTGGTCTCGGACGAGGCGGACGACGTCGGGCGTTTCTTCGGAACGGGCGTCTCCTTGACCGTGAGCGTTGCCGGTCGATCCCCGCGGTCTTAATCTGTTTTTAATCTTTTAATATCATCATCAGGGTATCGGAACGTTCGCCGGCCGGGAGCCGGCGAGGCACGGGAGGCGGGAGGACATGCGCATACTTGTCGTCGAGGACGAGCCCAAGATAGCGCGCTTCATAAAGAAAGGCCTGACCGAGGAAGGATACGCCGTCGACGTCGCCAGGGACGGTGAGGAGGCGCTCGCGTTTGCCAGGGCGGCCCCGTACGATCTCATAGTGCTCGACCTCATGCTCCCGAAGATCGACGGGATCACCGTCTGCCGCAAGTTGCGCAAAGACGACATCGAGGTGTCGCTACTCATCCTGACCGCCAAGGATTCGATCGAGGACAGGGTGTTAGGCCTCGACGCGGGCGCCGACGACTACCTCGTGAAGCCGTTCGCGTTCGCCGAGTTGCTGGCGCGGATCCGAGCCCTGCTGCGTCGCCCCCAGGCGATGAGCTCGAATGTCCTCCAGGTCGGGGATCTGGTACTCGACGTTCAGAAACACAGGGTCGAGCGGGGCGGGGTGCAGGTCGAGCTCACTTCGAGGGAACTCTCGCTCCTGGAGTACATGATGCGAAACCCGTGCCAGGTCCTGACCAGGACACAGATCATGGAGCACGTCTGGAACTACGATTTCTACGCGGGCTCTAACGTCGTCGATGTCTACATACGGTACCTCAGGAAGAAGATAGACGAAGGACACGACGATAAGCTGATCAAGACGATGAGTGGAGTCGGGTACTCGATATGCGAAGGCTCCTGAGCTTCTTCAGCCGCACGCGCGTAAGGCTCACGCTCTGGTACGTGTTCCTGCTCGCCGGAGTCCTGATAGTGTTCAGCGGCGCCCTGTACGTGAGCCTCAGGAGCAGCCTCATGAGCGACCTCGACTCCGACCTCAAGGAGACGAGCGGTCAACTGGTCACTTCCATCGTCTTCAACAGCGGCCCGCTGGGGCTGAATGCCGCGCCGCTGGGAGATCTGATGGACCAGCTCGCGTCCCAGGGCTTCGCAGTACGGCTGTTCAACGACCAGGGGGCCATGCTCGAGGCGTTCGGTCCTTACAAGGAAGTCTTCGCCCACCGGGCCGTCTTCACGAACGAGTTCACAACGAACGATATCGGGGGGACTCGCTGGCGCGTCTACTCGACCGAGATGGCCGGCTCGACCGCGGGCTCCCGCCTGATACTCCAGGTGGCCGAACCTCTCAACAGGGTGGAATCGACTCTCTCCAGGCTTCTGGTGATCGAGATACTCTCGATCCCCGTCGTGCTGCTGGTCGCCATCGCGCTCGGCATGTTCATGTCCGGCAGGGCACTGAGACCGGTGGAACGCATCGCAGACCTCGCGGCCAGCACGAGCGCCATGGACCTCAGCAGGCGGCTCGACCTGGACCTGCCGGATGACGAGATAGGTCGCCTCGCAAAAACGTTCGACGACATGCTCGGGAGGCTCGATGAAGCTTTCACGCGACAGAGAAGGTTCGTGTCGGAGGCCGCGCACGAGTTGAGGACCCCGTTGACCATCATCAAGGGGACCACCGACGTAACCCTGTCGCGTCCGCGGACCTCGGGAGAGTACCGCGAGGCGCTCGAAGAATTGCGGGGCGAGATAGATCACCTGGTCGGGCTTGACGAGGACCTGCTGCTGCTGGCAAGGTCCGATTCGGATGCGGCGGCGCTCGACATGCAGGACCTGGACCTCGACGAGGTGGCGCGCAAAGCCGTCGACCTGATCGCGCCGCTCGCGAGGCAGAACGGCATGACCGTCGAGTTCAGATCACCCGGCCCGGTGCCGTTTCATGGAGACCCAAAGAAGCTCACGCGTATCTTCCTGAACGGGCTCGACAACGCGGTCAAGTATTCACCAGCGGGAAGCACCGTCCATTTTTCCGTTACAGGCGATGATCACGGCATCGTCGCGGAGATCCGGGACGCCGGCCCCGGGATGACCGACGACGAGGTCGCCCAGATATTCGACCGCTTTCACCGCTCCGACGAGGCCCGTCAGAAAAACCCATCGGGCAGCGGTCTTGGACTCCCGATCGCCAGGTGGCTCGCCGTGGCGCATGGAGGGGAGATAGTGGTCGAGAGCCAGCCCGGAGCCGGAACCACCTTCAGGCTCCTGCTCCCGCCGCCCGTTGAGTCTGGCGAACATTAAAAGACTCTAATCCTCTTATCATCGGGATTTAACCTGCGGGGTCTATATTCGTATTCGAAGGCACCGGAAGTGCCAGTGAGTCAGGCCCCCAAGGAGTTCCCGCTCCTTTTGCAGATGAGCGGGGAGCCAGGATTCGACTCCTCGCTCATCTTCTGCCCTGTGAAGCTCAGGAGTGGCAAGCGATTGCCACTCCTGCTTCTTTTTGCACTGATCGACCGCCCGTCGACACCCAACCACTCACCTGTGCAATAATTGCCGTGTTCCCGGATATCCTCCCGGCTAGACAGCAGGTTGACCGCGGTCAAAGGGGGCGAGATGGAGAGCTGTGAACAGTGTGGTGCACCGATGCCGGTAGAAGCCTCGTTCTGCGAATCGTGCGGCCACGTGGCTGGCTTTGCCGGCTTCGGCCCGTCCCAGGGGCCGAAACAGCCGGTTCATCTGGAGCCCGATCCGGCCTGGCAGGAACCTCCGGATCAGGGCTTACCCGTTGATCCGGCAGCACCCCCGGCCGACACCCCGTACCAGGCCCCCGGAGACGCTTTCGCACAGGCCCCCATCGCCGGTCCGGACATCTATCGTGCGCCGGGCGAGGCGTTCCCTCAACCCCCGGCCGCGCACCAACAGCACCTGGGGCAGTTGTGGTCGCCTTACGCCTACCCCTCCCCGGAAACGCTTGTCACGGCTCGAACCGCGGCTCGCGACCGCCTGCGTAGAACGGTAATCAGCTACTCCTCCGCGATCGGAGCCGCCGGCCTGCTGATAGTGATATCCACGTTCCTGGCGTGGATCAGCTTCTTCAACTTCTTCAGCGTGAGCGGCTGGTCCACCATGGTCCATCCTCTCGGCGCAAACACGAGCAACTTCCTCTTCGTCAGCGAGGAGGGGGTCCTGTTCTTCACAGGGTTCTGGTCGCTGCTCCTGGGCTCGGCCGTGATCGGCGGAGCGGTGATGCTCTACTTGAGTAAGGATGTAGGCGCGAAGATCTCGTTGGCCGCCGGGGCGCTGGGGGGCGTGCTGATGCTCACCAATATCATCACTCTGGCCACAAATGGCGGAAAGGCCGGGATCGGTGTATGGCTCTTCGACTTCCTGGGGTTGGCTACAGTGATACTCTCCGAGACTGCCATCAGGAAGATCCGGTGGTGACCACAGCGCCTGGAGGCAGCCGCGCGTCCTTAGCCAGCCCCGGTTCTCGTTAACGAGGAGGGCGAGATGGACGCTCGCGTCCTTATATGCGGCCAGATGCGGCCGAGGCTAGCGAAATGGGCGATACCGTGCCTCACGGTCGCGCCCTGCAACTGCCTGCTCATCCAGTACGCCGACGACCTGGTGCTGGTCGATACCGGCCTGGGCACACTGGACATAGAGGATCCGAGGCGCCTGGGGCACTCGAACGTCGTCCTCAACGCCCGGGCGAAGCCGGAGGATGCCGCTCTCATGCAGATCAAGGCGCTAGGGTTCGGGCGGGATGACGTCACGCACATCATCTGCACCCACCTCGACCGTGATCACGCTGGAGGGCTCCCCGATTTCCCGGGTGCGACCGTGCACGTCCATAAGGCCGAGCGAGACGCGGCGGTCGACCCTCCGAGCGGAAGGGAGCGCGAGAGGTACAGGAGATGCCACTTCGCGCACGGACCCGACTGGGCGACGTATGACGAGGTCTCGCCGGACCCATGGTTCGGGCTCGATTGCATCCGCCCCCTTCGCGGGCTTCCTCCCTCGATCGCGCTGGTGCCGCTGTTCGGGCATACGCGCGGGCAGTGCGGGGTGGCGGTACAGACGACCGACGAAGGCTGGGTGTTTCACTGCGGCGACGCGTTCTACGTGCCCGGCGAGATGGACCGGGACGAGCCCGAACCCCGCGGCATCCGCTGGTTCCGACGGGTCGCACACCTGGACTACGCGCGGGCGATGCGACAGCTCGAGCGCCTGGCGGGGTTCCGTGAAGAGCACGCCGGCGAAGTCAGGATGCTCTGCTCCCACGACCGGTCGGTGACCGAGGGCCAGATATCTGGAACCCGCTGACAGGGGAGGAGTCGCAATGGTCAATCCGATGAGGCTCCACGCTCGCGCGCGACGTTCGAACATCGCCCTGGTCGCGGGCGCGCTGCTTTTTGTGGCGGTGCTCGCGGCGTCGTGTTCCGGAAGCGGCGGGAAAAAGCCGGCCGGTGTCGAGCCAGACTTCGCGAGCACCAGCATGACGATCCCTCCCGAGTACCAGGAACTCTACAACGCGTACGACGCGGGATTGAACAAGCTCGACTCGTACCTGTCGGGTCAGTTGCAGGGCAGGAACCACCCGGTCACGTTCGCGGCGGAACTGCTGGCTGCAAACGGCAACAGGGGGGCCGAGCTTCTGGAGCCTGGCGAGTTCGCGGGCGCGATCAAGTACCTGAACCGACTGGACGAACTGGGTGTCGGGGGCGTGACTGTCGCCATCGGCTATCCCCTCTTCACCCCATCGTTCCCGCGCTACCAGGAGTACGTCTCTTTCTACAGGCGCATCGCCGGCGAGGTCCGGAAGAGGGGGATGAAACTGGACGTGGAAGCGTTAGTGCTGTTCGCTAACACACCGTTCTCGCCCATAAAGTGGGATTTCACGGGGCTCACCCTGGAACGGTACAAGGCCGAAGCGCTCCAGATGGACCAGGCGATAATCAAGGAAGTAGCTCCCGACTACCTCGATATCGGCGCCGAACCCGACACCGCTGCCAGGCTCCTGGGAATGCCCGAGCTTGGGACCCCGACCGTCTTCGCGGATTACGCGCGGTACATCTCGTCGGGGCTGGTCAAGGGTTCCACGCTGGTCGGCGCGGGAGGCTCGACCTGGGGGCCTTTGACGTTCGACCAGGAGCTGGTGGGCATTCCCTCCATCGACTTCATCGCCATTCACATCTACCCGTTGAGCGCCGAGTTCATCACCAACGCCCTCCAGGCAGCCGACCTCGCCAGGGCTCACGGCAAGCGAGTCATCCTGGACGAGGCCTGGCTATACAAATCGGCGCCGGGTGACAGCACTTCTGACATCGCCGGTAACACGACCGTCTTCGGGCGAGACGTATTTTCTTTCTGGGCGCCGCTGGACCGGGAGTTCCTGAAATCGATGGCCGAGCTCGCTAATCTCAAACAGGTCGACTATGTCTCGGCTTTCTGGGCCAACTACTTCTTCTCTTACATCCTCTACGATGACCGGACGAAGGACCTGCCCTACCGCGCGCTGATAGAGGTCGCTAACAGGGCCGCGGCCATGAACATCGACGCGGGCGTGTTCAGCCCGACGGGGGAGTACTACCGCGATTTGATCCACGAAAACATACAATAGGCCCGGCTCGCGGAGGCCCGCGACCACTGGCCTGGACCCGACTGCAATAGAAGGTTATTCTCTGCGCGTCGAATCGAAAGGGTGGGACGGCGCCTGGCGCGATCGCGGCAGAAAGGGCTGACATGAAGTTTCGGAAGTTCGGAAAGCTCGACTGGGATGTCTCGGCGCTCGGGTTCGGGTGCATGCGCCTTCCCACCGCCGACGGCAGCATGATGAGCGCCGACGTGAACGAAGAAGAAGCGATCGGCATGATCCGCTTCGCGATCGATAGTGGGGTCAACTACGTAGACTCCGCATACCCTTACCACCTGGGCAGGAGCGAGGTCGTGCTGGGAAAGGCGCTCAAGGGCGGATACAGGGACAGGGTCAAGCTCGCAACGAAGTCACCCGTGTGGGCGCTCAAGAAAGCCGGCGATTTCGATACTTACCTTAACGAGCAACTGGAGAGGCTCGGCGAGGAGCACATCGACTTCTACCTGTTCCACGGCCTGGGCTCCAGGAGGTGGAAGGCGATGCTCGACCTCGACGTTGTATCGGAAGCCGAGGCCGCGGTGAGTGACGGAAGGATCGGGCACATCGGTTTCTCCTTTCACGACGACGTCGAGGCCTTCAAGGAGATAGTCGACTGGTACGGTGGCTGTACCGTTTGCCTCATCCAGCACAACTACATGGACATCGAGAACCAGGCCGGGACCGAAGGCCTGAGGTACGCGGCCGCCAGGGGACTCGCCGTCGCGGTCATGGAGCCGCTGCTAGGCGGCAACCTCGCCAGGCCGCCGCGCAAGGTCCGCGAGCCGTTCGACGAGTTCGAGCAGAGCCGCACTCCCGCGGACTGGGCGCTGCAGTGGCTGTGGGACCAGCCCGAGGTATCGGTGGTGCTCAGTGGCATGAACAGCATGCGGCAGGTCGAAGAGAACCTGCGCTCGGCCGATGCGTCGGCGGTCGGCTCATTGGGCGCACGGGAGCTCGAGCTGTTCGACCGGGTGCGTGAGAGGTACAAGAGCAGGGCGGTCATCCAGTGCACCAGCTGCGGCTACTGCCTGCCGTGCCCCAACGAGGTGGACATACCGGGGATGCTCGAGCTCTACAACGAGGGAGTCACCTACGACGACTGGGCCGCCCCGCGCTTCAAGTACATGAGGATGATGGGTGAAGGCAAGCGGGCCGAAGCATGCGAGCAGTGCGGCGACTGCGTTGAGAAGTGCCCGCAGGAGATATCCATCAGCGAGTGGATGACGAAGATACACGAGATGCTGGGGCAGGGCGGGTAGCCGCCTCTCCACCCGTAGAGGAACCGGTGAGGACGGCGATATCGCGGAGTAACACCTCGAAGCGGATCGGGAGGGCGCGCGCGTGTCGATATACCGGCAGGAGATAGAACAGCTCATCGACGGTCTGGGCAACTGGTTCGCCGACGAGCGGACGATGGAACAGGGGCGGATGACTGGCCACCTCTACCCTTACGAAATGCTGTTCTCCCCCATCGAGGCGGGCCCGCTCAAGCTGAAGAACCGTATAGTGATGGGCCCCATGGGCAACGTCAACATGGCTGAGGAGACCGGCAGACCCGGAGCGAAGATGATCGAGTACCTGGTCGAGAGGGCCAGGGGCGGAACGGGGCTCATCTGCACCGGCCTCATCCCGGTCGACGTCTCGACCGACCCCTCCATACAGGACTCGGACGACCTGGGCTCGCTTCCCCGCATCGACCGTCACCGCACCAACCAGTCGGCCTGGAGGGACCTGGCCGACGGGTGCCACGCGCACGGTTCGGCGATATTCATACAGCTCACCCCGGGCCTGGGCAGGGTCGGAAACCCGGAATGCGTCGTGAAGAAGCACAGGCTTCCGGTGTCGGCGTCGTGGAACCCGAGCTTCTGGATGCCGGTCGTCCGGTGCCGCCCGCTTCTCGACTTCGAATGCCGGCGGCTGATAAAGAACGCCGGCCAGGCCGCCGCGGACGCCAAGGTGGTGGGAATGGACGGGGTGTACCTCCACGGCCACGAAGGTTACCTCCTCGACCAGTTGACCAGCCCGGCCTTCAACCGCAGAAGGCACGGGAGGTACGCCGACTGGCAGGCCTTCGGCCTCGAACTTGTGCGCGAGCTCAGGCGCAGGTGCGGAGAGCGCTATCCGATCATGTATCGCATCGACCTGACCCTGGCCCTGCGCGAGACCTACAGGGACCGGATGGACACGGAGTGGACGCTCAGAAAGTACCGGAACGGCCGCACGGTGGAGATGACGCTCGAGTACATGGAGAACCTGGTGAAGGCCGGCGTCGACCTCTTCGACGTGGACCTCGGCTGCTACGACAACTGGTGGCTGCCCCACCATCCGTACCCGATGCCGCCGGGGGTCTACCTTCGTGCATCGCGGATAGCCAGGGAGTATTTCGAGGAGCGCGGGGTCACATCGAACCTGGGCAAGGCGGTGCCGGTGGTGGCGGTCGGCAAGCTCGGCTTCCCCGACCTCGCGGAAAGAGCGCTGCGGGACGGCATGTGCGACATGGTGATGCTCGCCCGGCCCCTGCTCGCCGACCCGTTCTGGCCGCGGAAGGCTTACGCAGGCAGGGTGAGCGAGATAATCCCGTGCATAGGCGACCAGGAGGGCTGCCTGAACCAGATCGTCAAGGGCGGGCACTTACAGTGCGCAGTCAACCCTCGCACCGCCTTCGAGGACGTGCTCGGCGACATTCGTCCGGCCGCCGCACCAAAGCATGTTGCGGTGGTGGGAGCCGGCCCGGCGGGCGTCTACTGCGCCTGCCACGCGGCCGAGCGGGGCCACCGTGTCACCCTCTTCGAACAGGGCGGACGCGCAGGCGGAAAGCTGATCCCGGGCAGCGTGCCGAGGATGAAGTTCGAGGTGGCGAACTTCGTCGAATACCTGAACGACCGGGTTTTGAGGTGCGTCGGGGAGTTCGCGCTTGAAGCGCTCTTCGGCACCGAAGCGACCCTCGAGGTGCTCGAGAACGGAGGATTCGACGCCATCGTGTTCTGTACGGGAACGGCGCCGGCGTCGCCACCCGTCGAAGGCGTTGACCTGCCCCACGTGGTATCAGCGGTGGACCTGTTGAACGACCCGGCCCTCGCCGACGGCGCCCGGGCCGTCGTCGTAGTCGGCGGTGGGGACGTCGGCTGCGAGGTGGCGAGCATGCTCTCAGTCGAGAAAGGCAAGCGGGACGTGACGGTCCTCGAGATGCTGCCGCACTTCATGAGGGACTCGTGTCCAGCCAACCGGGGGTTCCTCATCCACCATCTCGAGCTTGCCGGCGTCAAGCTGATGAACTGCTCGCGGCTCAACAGGGTGACCGTGGAGGGCGTGGAAGTCGTGCGCAACGTCTCGCGCACCGTCCCCGACCCGTACAACACGTGGGTCCCGCTGGTGCCCGAGAGCGTTGAGATCCCGTTCCCGTTCGCCGAGAGGATCGGGACCGACGAGAAGCTCATCACCCTGAAGGCCGACCTGGTCGTCCTGTCGACCGGCTCAAGGCCGGACGACGGGCTCTACTACGAATGCCTGCGACGGAGGACGGCCCCGGAGGTGCACAACATCGGCGACTCAATGAGCCCGGGCATGGTGCTGCAGGCGACCAGGGCGGGTTTTGCGCTGGGCACCTCGCTGTAGTGATCGCGTCGAGTATCGTCGCTCGAGTCAGGGCGGCCAGCCCGCGGGTTTGACAGCCCGGTAGAGCGATACGCTGCCAAGCGGGGTGAGCACCCTCCCGGTCTCGGCGACATCCGTGAGGCCCGCGTCCTTCATATAGTCGGGAAGCATCCCCTGCAAGCTGTCCCTGGTGGTCTCGAAGCCGTCCAGCAACTGGACGACCCCGAACGCCATGCGGAAGAACGAGTTGGGGGGCTTGCCCCAGTCGGCGACGTGCAGCTCTCCCCCCGGCCTCAGGACCCGGCAGACCTCTCTCAGCGTCCTGCGCTTGTCCTCGCGGTCCAGGTGGTGGAAGAAAAAACTCGAGAGCACCCTGTCGAACGAATCGTCCTCGAATGGGATCTCGTATGAGAGGGCGTGCACGAACGACAGTTCGGCGCCCGCCTCACCCACCTTGTCCCTGGCGATATCGAGGATCTGGTCGCTGCCGTCAAGCCCGGTCACCTCGGCTCCCGGGCAGGCTCCCTTGACGAGGATGGTCAGGGTGGCCGTTCCGCAGCCCAGGTCCAGGACGCGATCGCCGGGAGAAACTCCCGCCTGCCGCACCAACTCATCCTTGAACCGCGCCTCCCTGCAGGTCCACCGCACGACAGGGTCATACACCGACGTCAGCCACGCGTAGCGCAGCGCGTGGCTGTAATGCCCTCCGCTCTCCTGGTCCATCGGACCCCCTTCCCTGGTGCTTCCCCGTGCTCAGCCGAGCTCGTAGAGGTCCGGCCTCCTGTCGTCGAGCACCTTCATCCTGTCCCTCACCCGCAGAGCCATGTCCGTGTCGATCGTGGCCGTCAGCAGCATCTCCCCCGTTTCGCCGCCCTCAATAACGGTGCCGCCCCACGGGTCGATGATGACCGAATCTCCGCAGTAAGTCGCCACGCCGTCGGGCCCGAAGTCCTCGGAGCCCACCTGGTTGGCCCCGACAACGAACATCTGGTTCTCGATGGCCCGGGCGCGCACGAGGACCTTCCAGTGATGCAGCCTCGGGTGCGGAAAAGCCATCGGCGACAGCGTCACCACGGCCCCTTTCAACGCGTACGTCCTGAACAGTTCGGGAAAACGTATGTCGTAGCACACGGTCAGCGCGGTCGGCCCCCACGGGGCGTCCACCAGGCAGAGCGAATCGCCGGCCTTCTCGTGCGATTCCTCGTGGATCATGCTGAAGAGGTGCGCCTTGCCGTATTCGCCGGCCACCCTGCCGTCGGGATCGAACAGGCGGTGCGTATTTGATAAGGAGCCGTCGCGGTTGAGCGAGAGCATCGAGCCGCTTACCCATATGCCGTGCTCCAGGGCCAGCGCGGCGATGTCCTCGCTCACCTTCTCGTGCTCGGCCGCAATCCTCCTGTTCGCGTCCCAGTCAAACCCGGTGGTCCACATCTCCGGGAAGCAGACCAGGTCGCTACCCCTCCTGGCCGCCTCGGCCACCAGGGCGCGGCCCTTCTCCAGGTTGCTCGCGTGGTCGGCCCGCGCGACTTCGACCTGGGCTACCGTCACCGTCAGCGTCGTCGACATCTGACCCCCCATCGTCTGTCACATCCAGGGCCATTCTATGCCCCGCGCCCGGGAACGAGGAAGCCTCCGCCGGCGCGGGCGCCCCCGCTCCAGCCGCGTGCCCGGTCCGCGTCGTGTTAGGATTTCCGCGCGGAGATGTGCGGATGCGGCTGAGCGAAGCGCGCGACCTGGAGGGTTTTTCGATGGGATATTCCGGCGCGATACTTGCTGACCTGCTGTTCGACGGCCGCGAGGTAAGCTCCGGCGAGGTTCGGATAGACGTCGAGTCGGGCGTCATCGCAGACGTCAAACCGGGCTTGGGCGGGTCGAAGGCTTACGACACTGTCGTCGACGCGAGGGGCTCGCTCGTAGCGCCCGGACTCATAAACACGCATACCCACACCGCTCGAGGCGGGATGTTCAACCCCAACGAGACCATCTCGGTCGACAGCATCGCACGCAACTTCAGGGACATGCTCCGGGCCGGGGTCACCGCGCTGGGAGAGATGGGGAACGCCCCGGGCCTCGTCTGTTCTCTCCGGCGCCTCTTCGGCAAGAGCCCGCTCTGCGGTCCCGATATCTTCGGGTGCGGGCCCCTGATAACGGCGCCGGGAGGGTACCCGCTCGACTGGATGCCGAAGGCCGTCGCGATGCTCGGCGTCGCCATTCCCTGCACCAGCGCTGAAGACGGGCGGCGGGCGGTCCGCTCCGTGGTCGCCTCGGGCATGGACGGCGTCAAGCTGTCGATAATGCACCGCAGTTACGCCGAGAAGCCGATCCCGGCCATTGGAGAGGAAGCGGCCCGCGCGGTCGTCGATGAGGCGCACCGCCACGGCAGGAAGGTCTTCTGCCACGCCCATTGGCCGGAAGACTACGACCTCGCGCTGAGAGCAGGGGTCGACGTCCTCATGCACTCCTGCTTCGAGCCGCTCGAGCAACAGATGGTCGAGCGCATCGTGGCATCCGGCGTCTATTACTGCCCCACTCTGTCCGTCTTCGACAACGCGCTCCGGGGGCTGGAGGAACACTGGGACGCCGACCCGCGCTACCTGGCGCTGGTCTCCCGCAGGGTGGCCGGCGACTGGACATCATTCCGAGAGGAATACGAGTCGTCCGGAGAGGTCGTTCCCTCGGGCATCGCGGGAGGGCTGCCCAAGGCGCGGGGCCGCGAGGCGCTGGCCAGCGCGCGCTCGAACTTCAAGCTGCTTAACGAAGCCGGCGTGCCGGTGGTGTTCGGGACAGACGCCTCCTACGGGTTCTGCCTGCTGGGGAGGCCGGTGGACGAGCTGGCCGCGATGCAGTCGGCAGGGATGTCTCCCGTCGGATGCCTGCGGTCGGCGACCTCCACCGCGGCCGAGATGCTGGGCTTCGAGTGCCGGGTAGTGATCCGCCCCGGGGCTCGGGCGGACCTGGTCTTCCTCGACCCGGCTGCGCTCGAGGATGTCGCGCGCGCAGAGGATGTGCGGGCGGTCGTCAGGGCGGGGCACCTCCTGGAGGATTCGCCCTTCCTGTCGGCCTGGCAGGCGGGCCGGACCGCGGTGGCCGTGGGCGCCGGCGTGGGAAGGACCCTGGCCGGCGCTGTGTCGCGCAGGCCCTGAGCAGCCACGACAACCGGCATCTGTGGATTACGCCAGCTTTTCCCGGCAGTACTCGCCTATCCTGGCGATCGCCTCCGCGCTCTCCGGCACTCGGGTGGAGAAGAACTGCCACACATGCCACATACCTTCCCAGACCTCAAGGTCCACCGGCACCCCGTCCCTCTCGGCCCTGTCGGCAAGTCGCCGTGCGTCGTCGAGCAATATCTCATAGGAGCCGACCTGTATGAGCATCGGCGGCAGTCCCGTCAGCTCGGCGTGGATGGGGGAAGCGAGCGGCGCCCGGGGGTCATGGCTCCCGGCGTACATCCCGGCCCAGACCCTGAGGCCGTTCACGTCGAGCATCGGGTCCCGGCGCGCATTACTGCTCGCGCTTCCGCCGACAACCTGCAGGTCGGTCCATGGCGACAGCAACACGGCCGCCGCCGGCAGAGGCTCGCCGGAATCTCGCAGGCTGACGAGCGCCGCGACGGTCAGCCCGCCGCCAGCCGAGTCGCCCGCGATGACTATGTTCTCCGGGCTGTAGCCGGTACACAGAAGCCACCTGTAAGCCGCCGCCGCGTCTTCTACGGCGCCCGGGAACTCACACTCGGGAGCAAGCCGGTAGTCGATGATCAGGGCACGGCAACCGGCGGCCTCGGCGATCTGCTCGACCATCTTGCGGTGGCTCTTGATAGAGCCGATGACGTAACCCCCGCCGTGCAGGTACAGGATGACCCCGTCATCGGCGGCCGATCGCGGGACTACCCAGGACGCTGGAACGGTGCAATCCACCGCGTTTTCAAGGTCGCAGGACTCTCCCCCGCTGGCAATCCTGGGAGCCACTTCCGAGATCATGAACCTCTGGTACCCGACCGGCGAGAAGCTCGGGACCAGCGCGGTGTTGATCCGAACCAGCGCGCGGGTCAGGCGGGCTTGGATACTGGGCATTTGATCATCCCTCCCTGGCGGCAGCAACGAGACGCGCCACTATTCTAATAAACATGCGCGGGTTGCGTGAGGTGCCGGAAGAGGTTAGTTTTTCGCCATGGACCTAGTGGCGGGAGTTGACATAGGCGGGACCGAGTGCACTGTGTGTCTCGGCCGCGTCGACGGGGCCGGGGTAGGGCTGGTCGAGGAGCGGCGTTTCGCGACGCCGGGCTCGTCCGCGGAGGCGATCGACGGGCTCTGCGACGCCCTGGAGTCACTTGCGAAAAAGGCACCGGCCTCCCGGGTGAGCGCCATCGGGATATGCTGCGGCGGGCCGCTAGACACCACGAGCGGGACCGTCCTCTCCCAGCCCAACCTCCCGGGGTGGGACCGCATCGACGTGGTGACTCCGTTCCGGGAGCTCTTCGGTGTCCCGGTCGCCCTTCAGAACGATGCAAACGCGTGCGCGCTGGCCGAGTGGCGCTGGGGGGCAGGGCGCGGCCTTCGCAACCTGATCTTCCTGACGTTCGGGACCGGGATGGGGGCGGGACTCATCCTGGAAGGCAGGCTCTACACGGGGGCGAACGGCATGGCGGGCGAGGTAGGGCACGTCCGGCTGGCCGACGGCGGCCCGGCAGGGTACGGCAAGAAAGGCTCGTTAGAGGGTTTCTGCAGCGGCGGAGGCATCGCACGCCTCGCGCGGGCGCTGGCCGAGGAGCGGCTGAAGACGGGGCCGGGCCCGCTGTACAGTCCGGCACGGGATGACCTGCCCGGCGTCACAGCCGAGAAGGTCGCCGAGGCGGCGGTCCGCGGCGACCCGCTCGCCCGTGAAGTGTTTGAGACGGCGGCGTTCTACCTGGGTCGGGGGCTTGCCATGCTGGTTGATGTGCTCAACCCGGAGCGCATCATAGTCGGCGGTATATACGCCAGGCGGTGCTCCATCCTCGAACCGTTGACGCTCAAGGCACTCGAAGAAGAAGCCCTTGGCCGTTCCCTCGAGGTCTGCAAGGTCGTACCGGCCGGGCTGGGCGGGAAGGTGGGCACTTTCGCGAGCCTCGCGGTCGCCTTGAACGTGATGGACGCTGAGCCTGAATAGAGATTCTTTATAACCACGGATCGCGTGATTCTTCTGCTCAAGCACCATGATTTAGCGCCTGAGAAATGACATGATAGGGCGGGGTGATTAGATGCCAAAGGAAAACAAGGTATTGCGTGTTGGGGACAGGGCGCCCGATTTTTCGCTGCCCGACGCCAGGACGGGAGAAATGGTCAGCCTCGGCGACCTGCTGGGGCTACCCCTGATGATCATATTCGGCCGCGGGACGTGGTGACCTCACTGCCGCGCGTATATGGGTCATATACGAGACATCTACGATGAGTTCGAGAAGCGGGATGCCCGGGTCGCGGTCATCATGGCCGAGAGCCTGCCGCGGATGAAGGAGTTCCTGGAGCACCACGAGTATCCGTTCCCCCTGCTGTCCGATGTCAGGCGCGTTGCGGTAAAGCAGTACGGGGTCTACGTGCGGGTCAACTTCGAATCGGTCAATATCTCCAGGCCCTCTGAGTTCGTCCTCGACGGGGACGGAACCGTAAAGTACATCTACATCGGCAGGATACAGACCGACTTTGCAGAGGACGAAGAGGTACTGGCTGTCCTGGACAGCCTCAAGGGTTAAGAGCTCACCTCCGATTCATCACAATGAAAGGGCCCTTGTTTGCGCGCGGGGGCAGCCGTGTGTAAAATGAAACCGTTCGGCAACTGAGCCGGTAAAGAGCCAAAGCCTGCCGCTCAACCAGATGTCGACCGGTCATACGCAGATCCGGTCATCCGAAGACGAGGTAGACGGACCCCGGTTGTTTCGAGATCTCTGAGAGTGGTCCTGATGAGCGATAAACTACTCACCGTCAATGAAGTCGCAAGCATGTTGCGCATTTCCAACATGACGGTATACAGGCTGGTCAAGCACGAGGAGATATCGGCGATCAGGGTCGGCAAGAACTACCGGATAAGAGAGAGCGAAGTCGACAGGTATCTCAGCAGTGGATCCACCCTGGTGTCAAGCCCGACCTTCTCGCCGCCCCGCGCAAGGTAACACGATCGGTCTCTCTCACCCCCGAGCCGCCAGTCTCCCATAAACCCATTCTCGACCGCCGTCCGATGTTGCCGGAGTTCCTCGTATGAATGTATTAACATCGGCGACGAACGTGTGGCATCAGGGGGATACCGGCCGGGTAACTGCGACCGAAGGGAGATGCTCGATGAGGCTCGTTGCGAGGTCGATGGCGTTCGCACTCCTGCTCTCGCTCTGCGCCCTGCTGTTTTTCGGTGGGGCCGCCCGGGCGGACGACTGGAAACAGGTGAACCTCCCTGGGTTCGGCAATCCGGGTATCGCAGGCTGCGGCGACATGATCCAGTACAAGTCCAGCCTGTACTGCATCGCCGGAGGCGACAGCAACACGGGGAGTTTCCTGTGGCGGTACGACGGTTCGGGCCCGGGTGGTTGGTCAAACGTGACACCTGCAGGGGCAAGAGGCCTGGGGTCCCTGGTGGCGGACGGCGATTGCATGTACGCCTTCAACTACGAGATGGGTGTGGGCCCTTACGTCCTCCGTTACGATGGTTCCGGATGGACGAGGATCGAGTCGCCGGGATTCATCCCCAGCATGCTTACCTTCTTCAAGGGCACCCTGTACCTCGGTACCGGCAACGAGGTCATGGGGCCTTCGCAGGTCTGGCGTTACGACGGCGGGAACAAGTGGACGCGCGTTAACACCGACGGCTTCGGGGACCCGCGTAACGAGGACGTCTATGCAATGGCGCAGTATGGTGACTCGCTTTACGCCGGCACGCTGAACGCCGCCACGGGAGCCGAAGTATGGAAGTACGACGGGAGGGCCTGGACGCAGGTCAACGAGGATGGCTTCGGCGAGGCCGCGAACGAAGAAGTCATGTCGTTCGTCGTCTATAACGGCTGTCTTTACGCCGGCTCCGGGAACAGTGACACCGGTGGAAAGGTCATGCGGTACGACGGCGGGACCGGTTGGACCCAGGTCAACGAGGACGGGTTCGGCGCTTCATGGACTATTTCCTGTTTTGCGCAGTTCAACGGCAACCTGTTCGTCGGCACGTCGGGGAACTGCGAGGTCTGGAAGTACGACTGCGCCGGCTGGACGCAGGTCAACGAGGATGGCTTCGGAGATCACCTGAACCTGGGCGTCGATACCATGTGCATCTACAACGACAGGATCTTCGCGGGCACGTACAACATAGGTGACATCGATACCAGCACCGGCGCGGGTTGCCAGGTCTGGGAGATGGCTGACGAGACGGTCCCGACCTCCCGCAACTTGGGAACGGGTTCGATAGGAGACTCCCGCCCGGCCACGACGTGGTACCTGGCGGAGGGCAGCACCGGCGGCGGCATGGAGACCTGGATACTCGTCCAGAACCCCAACAACCGGCCGGCCGACATCCACCTCACCTACATGACCTCCAACGGCTCCAAGGCGGGACCATCGACCCGCATCGGCCCGAACTCGCGAGCCACGTTCGACGTTGCTAGGGACGTCCCTGACAACTGGGGTGTCTCGACCGTCGTGTAGTCCGACATGCCGGTCGTCGCCGAGAGGTCCATGTACGGAGCCGGAAGGGCATGGGGCACGGACTCGGTGGGGGCATCCGAGCTTTCCAGGACCTGGTATCTCGCCGAAGGTTCTACCGGTGGTGGCTTCGAGACATGGGTCGAGGTGCAGAACCCCGGCGACGAACCCACCAGCGTTCGCCTAACGTATCTGACCGAAAACGGGTCGGTCGCCGGCCCGGTCGCGACTCTAAAGCCGATGTCTCGCGCGACTTTCGAAGTATCGAGCACGGTGCCTAACGACTGGGAGGTGTCGACCGTGGTCTCCGCGGAGAAGCCCGTGGTCGCGGAGCGCGCGGTCTACTGGAACCGCAAGAAAGGGGCGACGGAATCGATCGGGGTCACAAAGCCCGCAAAGAAGTGGTACCTGGCCGAAGGCTCGACCGGGGGCGATTTCGAGACCTGGGTGCTGGTCGAGAACCCCGGCGCCGAGCCGGCCTCCGTCGACCTGACCTACATGACCGGGACCGGGCAGAAGCCGGGGCCCCACCTGCAGTTGGCGCCGATGAGCAGGCGAACGGTGAAGGTCTCGGAGATGGTTCCTGGAGACTGGAGCGTCTCCACCGTGGTCTCCTCTGATAAACCCGTGGTGGCGGAGCGCGCCGTCTACTGGGGCCACGGTATCGAGGGCACGGACTCCATCGGCACTCAAGCGCCATCGACTACCTGGTACCTGGCGGAAGGTTCCACCGGCCGCTCCTTCGAGACGTGGGTCCTGGTGCAGAACCCTGGTGACTCCCCTGTCAACATCGAGATGACGTTCATGACCCGCGGCGGGCCCATCTATGGCCCGACCGATACCCTGCCTGCCCACAGCCGCAAGTCATACAACGCGGCGCTTTGGTGCCAGGCGAACCAGCAGGTAGCGACATGGGTCAGGTCATCGGGGGGATCGGTCGTGGTGGAGCGGTCCGTGTACGGAGACCCGCTGTAGGTCGCGACTGGCCCTTGTCTTCTTTCTGGTACCCGGCGAGAAGCCGCTCCTCGTCCTCTTTCTTCGGGAACGCGAAGAACACCATGGTCGCGCCCAGCAGGACAGTGATGATGCCCGC
>Ga0209746_1000591_pt1 | contig 18473 bp, 16 predicted proteins | sample BarGraNGADG00211_3_FD_184496 | JGI IMG/M metagenome (GOLD analysis project Ga0209746, IMG submission 184496) | Arctic peat soil microbial communities from Barrow, Alaska - Barrow Graham LP Ref core NGADG0011-211 (SPAdes) (version 2) | ecosystem: Environmental > Terrestrial > Soil > Wetlands >... | reverse complement strand
GACGAGGCGATCGATCTCTTCTGGCAGCGAGTAGAGGTAGAAGCTGGCGCGGCTCGTCGCCGCGACCCCGAGCTTGTGCATCAGCGGCTGGTTGCAGTGATGGCCCGCACGTACGCAAACACCCTCGGCGTCGAGGATCTGGGCGACGTCGTGTGGATGAATCCCCTCCAGGTTGAAGGAGACGATTCCCGAGCGGCGCTCGAGCGGGGGGCCGTAGAGCGTCAAGCCGGGCAGCTCGCTCAGCCGCTCCAGCGCGTAGGCCGTGAGCTCGTGCTCGTGCGCGGCGATCGCGTCCAGGCCGAGGCTTTCCAGGTAGTCGATCGCCGCGCCGAGTGCTACCGCCTCGGCGACCGGAGGTGTTCCAGCCTCGAACTTGTGCGGTAGCTCGGCCCAGGTCGTCTTCTCGACCGAGACGCGCCGGATCATGCCCCCGCCGGTCAGGAACGGGCTCATTCTCTCCAGCAGGTCGGCGCGCCCGTAGAGCACACCGACGCCGCTAGGACCGCACATCTTGTGGCCCGAGAAGGCGAGAAAGTCGCAGTCCAGCGCCTGCACGTCGACCTTGCGATGGGGGGCCGCCTGCGCCGCGTCGATTACGGCGATCGCTCCCTGCTGGTGCGCGAAGGCGATCAGCTTCTCGACCTGAACGATCGTCCCGAGCGAGTTCGAGACGGCCGTGATGGCAACGATCTTCAGCCGGCCGCCGCCGGCCAGCCGCTCCAGCTCGCCCAACTCCAGCTCGCCCTCGCCGGTCACCGGAACGACCCTGAACTCCGCGCCGGTACGGCGGGCCACCTGCTGCCAGGGCACGAAGTTGGAGTGATGCTCGAGCTCGCTAGCCAGCACGATGTCGCCCGGGCCGAGATTGTCGAGGCCCCAGGCGTAGGCCACCAGGTTGAGGCCCTCGGTCGTGTTGCCCGTGAAGACGACCTCGCGCGGCGAGCGGGCGTTGATGAACTCGCGCGTCTTCTCGCGCGCTTGCTCGTAGGCCGCGTTGGCGCGTTCGGCCAGCGCGTAGACGCCGCGACCGACGTTGCCGTAGGAATGCTCGTAGAAGTCTTCCAGCGCCGCGATCACCTGCCGCGGCTTGTGCGCGCTTACGGCCGAATCGAGAAAGGCGAGCGGCTTGCCCTCCTCCAGCTGCTCGAAGATCGGGAAGTCGGCGCGGACACGCCGCGCGTCCAGCTTGACGTTTTGCTTTACGGCCACAGATCTATCGTACCGAGCCGGTAATTACCCGCCGCCTTGCCTGGGTCAAGCCTAGAGCCCATTTCGGTAGGGATGTGCGTCCGAGGGGGCCTATCGAAATGGGCTCTTAGTTCGCGATCGTTATTCGGTGGCCGTCCGCCTCCAGGGCACACAGGGCCCGCTCCAGATCCCACTCGCAAATGAGGAGGTAATCGGTGTCGAAGGTGGAGAGTGAGAAGAGGGCGATGTTCGCCCGCGCCAAAGCCCCTGTCAGCGCCGCGAGAATCCCGACCAGAGAGAGCGCGAGCGGGCCCGCGACCCGAAGAATGCGCCAGCCCGGCTCGCTCCTGACCGACTCCGGCACCGCGCCGGCCGTCGAGACGATCGACAGCTCGTCGGGGGTTCGGATCAAGGCCAGCAGTTCTCCTCGCGCCCAGTCGGGAAAGGGCTCGCCGGGCGAAAGCCGGCTCACGGCGTAGCCGCCGGCGAGCAGTTGGAGATCGAGACCGGTCACCACGGACCAAGTAGAAAGGGCGTCCAGGCCGGTGCTACCGCGTCGTGAACGCCCTTTTCACCTTCGAGCTTAGGCGGCTGCGGGATTTTGTTCAACCGATCCTCAGTGCTCGAGCAGGCGGATGGTGATCTTGTCGCCCGGAGCGGCGCCGAACATGTTCGCCGCGTCGCCGCCCGAAATGGCGACCGCGAGGTTCTGGAACGAGTCCTCGTAGAGCATGATGTCGCCGCGCCTGGCGTCGGAGAAGGTACGCGCCGTAATCGCGTAATAGCGCTCGCCGCCGTGCTCGAGCTCGATCTTCGTCCCCACCGAGAGGCCCAGAGCCTCGAGATGCTCGTTACGGAGATTGAGCTGCATGTTGCCGAAGCGATCGGTGTCGACAACGGCTGCCTTGATCTGGCCATGGCGTGCCTTCGGCTTCGGGATGTCGAGCCGCACTAGATCGGCCAATTCGAGGCTCGGACCCAGCTCCTCGATGGGGACGCCGAGCGCCAGATGGGCCGCCGCCGGAGAGAAGACGTCGCGGCCGTGGAAGGTCGGCGATACGTCCTTCATCGCATAGGCGGGATTGACGAGTTGATGTGCTCGCTCGATGCCGCCCATGCGCTCGGCCGCGGGCAGCAGGAGCCCGTTGTCAGGACCTACGTAGAGGCGCCCGCTCTTGTCCTCGACTGCGATCACTCGGCGATCGGTGCCGACCCCCGGATCGACGACCGCGAGATGTACTCCCGGTGGCATGTAGGGAATCGTGTCGGCGAGCGTCAGCGCTCCTTGCAGGACGCGCCGAGGTTCTATCCCGTGCGTTATGTCGATGATCTCGGCGTCGGGGGCGATGCTCTTTATGACGCCGTGACACGTACCGACGAAGTCGTCCTGAAGGCCGAAATCGGTAAGGAAGGTGATGAAGCGAAAGCGCATGGTCTGCTCCATTGTCTCATCAGCTCAAACAAGCGCGTCGGTCACCGCGAAGACGAGAAACACGATCGCGATGACGCCGTTGACTGTGAAGAAAGCCGCGTTCAGCCTGTGCAGATCGCTCGGCGAGACGATCAGGTGCTCGTAAAGGAGCAGCGCCGCGACCGCGGCGACGCCTATTCCCCAAAAAATCCCCGCCTCGCCTACGACGCCGGCGACGGCAAGCGCCGCGACGGTGACGAAATGGAGAGCGCGAGCAGCCCGGAAAGTTGCGGACAGGCCGAAACGCACGGCAAGGGAGTGGAGTCCCTGCTCGCGATCGACCCGGAGGTCGAAGAGCCCGTAGAGGAGGTCGAAGCCCGCGACCCAGCAAGCGACTCCAATCCAAAGCGCGAACGGCGCCGAGGTGAGCGGCTTGCCGACCGCCAGCCAGGCGGCGAGCGGCGCCAGCCCGATTGTCGCTCCCAGCCAGAAGTGACAGAGCCAGGTCGCCCGCTTCAGATACGGATAGATGACAAAGGCCGCCACCGGTATCGGCCACAGATAGCGAACCACAGGCGCCAGCCGAAGAGTGGCCAGCACCAGCAGCGCAAGCGCCGCGAGGCAGAAGGCCGCCACCTGCCACAGCTCGAGGCGCCCGCTCGGAAGCTCGCGCCCGGCCGTACGCGGGTTTCGCGCATCGATCTCACGATCGACCACGCGATTGATCCCCATGGCCAGCGAGCGGGCACCAACCATCGCCAGCGTGATCCAGAGCAGCTCCTCCCAGCCGGGAAACGCCTCCGCCGAGCGATATGCGAGCAACGCCCCGACATAGGCGAAAGGCAGCGCAAAGAGCGTGTGCTCCAGCTTGACGAGCGCCACCAGGCGCCAGACGATCGACCTTTTCGGGCGAGCCCCGGCTTCCGTCATGCGCCGGTTGTTACCTTCGCCGACGAGTCGTTCGGCCCACCTCGACTCGCCCGGCATTCGTCGAGATCGTGCAGGAGGCCGTTGATCCACCAGGCCAGATCGTGCTCGTGAACCCACGCGCGGATGTCCTCGATCCAGCGCCTCCGAATGTCCGCTCTCATCGTCAGCGCCTCGTAGATCGCATCTGCCTGAGCGCGGATGTCGAAGGGATCGATCGCCAGCGAGAAGGGCCCGAGCTCCTCGTGCGCTCCGGTGTTCTCCGAAAGAATCAGAACGCCGTCGCGCTCGTTCGCCAGCGGAGCCTCCTTGGCGACGAGGTTGAGCCCGTCGTAGATGGCATTCACGAACAAGACGTCGTACTGCTTGTAAGCGGCGATCGACTGGTGAAGGTCGTCCGCGATCTGCAGATCGATTGCAGTCCAGCCCGGCTGCTGGAAGCGCTCGTTGACCCGCAGCGCCTCGCGCTGAATCGCCTCGAGGTAGTTCTCGTACTCGGGGATGTTCAGGCGCGAGGGGTCGAGACAGGAGAGCATCGAGACGCGCCCGCGCAGCTCGGGATGCTGCTCGAGAAAGAGCTCGAAGGCGCGGAAGCCGCGCACGATGTTCTTGGAAGGATCGGTTCGATCGACTCGCACGACCAGGAACTCGGGCCTCGTCTCGACGATGCGGCGCTCGTGCTCCTGAACCCTCGGATCTTCGACCAGCGCCGCCAGCTCGTCCGGGTCGATCGAGATGCCCCGAGCGCTCAAACAGGTTCTACTGCCGGCGTGGGAGACGGCCGTCTCGCCCGAGATGCGCTTGGCGCCCGCAACCGACTGCGCCGACTGGATGAAGTTGCTGCGCCAGCGGGCGGTGTGGAACCCGACCACATCGTTCGCCAGCAGCCCGTCGTGGATGGCTACGGTGATTTCCTCGGGAAGGGCGCGCCAGCAGTGGAGCTGCGGCCACGGGATGTGCACGAACTGGAGCAACGCGGCTTCAGGGGCCCGTGTCCGCACCAGCCGCGGCGCCAGGTAGAGGTGGTAGTCGTTGAAGAAGACGATCGCCTCGGGCCGTCGCGACAGCTCCTCGAGTGCGGCCTCGGCAAAGGCCTCGTTGATCGGCGCGTATCCATCCCGCCAGGCCTTGATCAACCCGCTTCGCTTGCTGTCGGGCTCACGAATCAGCTCCCAGAGACAGTGCTGCGTGAACCAGAGCGTCGGATTGGCGACGACGTTGTAGTACTTGTCGTATGCCGAGGGCTCGTGTGCCAGCAGGCGAAGCCGGTAGTCGGCGCCGTTCTCGAGCCGCTCTTCGACCGACTGCCCGTTGCTCTCCTCGGCGATCTCGCGATCGACATCGCTCATCGCGCTGGCAATCCAGGTCACGTCGTGATGCATGGCCAGACTGCCGAGCGCCGTTACGAGACCGCCACCTCCGCGTTTAGCCTCGCGAACCTGCTCAGGTCCGCGCTGGTAGGTGACCGGACCCCGGTTCGAGACGATGATGATCTCTCGCCGCTTGCCCACGCAGGTAGAAGCCTACTAGCTCGGCTTTCGCGCCTCGTCGGGCGGCGTGTCAGAGCCTAATCCGTTAGAGATGTGCGACCGATGCGCAGACCTAGTGGAATAGGCTCTCAGACGTTGGCGATCAGCTCGGCCGCGGCGCCGCTCGTATCGTGACCGAGCAGGTGGTTGAAGAGCACCAGCCAGTCGCGCAGAAGTCGCGGCGTGAGGAATTTTCGTCGCACGTCTTCCTTCCCGAGCAGCGCCCGGCGGCGGGCCTGCTCGGGATCGCGCAGAGCTTCCAAACAAGCCTCCGCGCACTCCTCCGGCGACGACACGAGGCGGCCCGTCTCTCCGTCGCGAATCTGGGTCACGATGCCACCGACCCGCCCGGCGACCGTCGGGCGCCCCTTCCACAGCGCCTCGGAGACCGTCAGCCCGAAGCCCTCTCGAATCGATTTCTGAATCACGACGGAGGAGTGGACCTGGAAGGCGTTCACCTCTACCGAACCGACGTTGTTCAGATTGGAGAGGATGTAGATGTCGGGATCGCCGTCCGCGTATGCCACGGTTCTGTTGTAGTAATCCCAGCCCTCGGGATCATCATGCGCAATCGAGCCGACGAGCGCCAACTGGACCTCAGGGAACTTCCGCTTGACCAGCCGGTAGCTGTCGATCACGCCGAGCGGATCCTTCCAGGGATCGAAGCGGGAGACCTGCGTCAGGAGCGGGCGCTCGACATCGATCCCAAACTGGTCGAGAATGTAGGCGGCATCCTCTCGCGACAGAGCCATGTTCTTCGGCGCCAGCGGATCGATCGCGGGCGGCCAGATGAACGCGGGCGGTAGACCGGGCCGCGCGGGGATGTACTGCCGAAGATGAAAGATCATCGCGTCGTAGTGCGAGATCTGCGGCGCCAGGAAGTCGATCACATCGGGGTTCGGATCCGAGAGATCGATGTGGCAGCGCCAGATCCATTTCGCCTTTGAGGACGAGAAGTGCTCGATCACGCCCACCGGCTGCGGGTCGTGGATGATGATCACGTCGTAATCCGCGTCGTCGAGCTGCGCCGCGTTCAGCTGGTTGTAGCGGCCGAAGATCTCCTTGTCTTCTTGCGTAAGGCTGCGCCGATCGCCCTGTAGCGCGTTGTGGACGGCCTTCGTGACGTTGAAGAACTCATCCTGGCCGTGGATGATTCGCCACTCCACTTCGAGCCCGGCGTCGCGCATGAGCGGAATAAGGGTGTACTGAATCTCCGCGACGCCTCCGCCGAAGGCCGTCGCCGACAGGTGCAGCACCCGCAGGCCTTTGATCGGCTCGACGAGGTGCTTGATCTCCTCCATCAAGCCCCGCGAGACGATCGAGGCGTAGTCGGCCAGCGACTTGTGCCCCGTGTTCACCAGCTGCAACATCGTCCCCGAGCGGGCGCTACGGGATCTCCGTCGTTCGCCTGGGCGGACTTCCTTTAGGAGTCGAGTCGTTTTACGAATCGAAGCCGTGATCCGCCGCCCATCTTCTCGCTGATCTCGAGGTCGTCGACGATCGCTCGAATGATCGCTATCCCGAGCCCTCCCTCGCCGAAGTCGATCTCTTCGAGGCCGCTCGGCGGCACGAAACCCCGCCCCTGGTCGCAGACCTCGACGATCAAACAGTCGGGTTGGAGCTCGTAGAGAATCTCAACTGTCCCTTCGTCGGAGCTGTAGGCGTGCCGAACCGAGTTCGAGCAAGCCTCGGTCAGTGCCAGCTTGAGGTCGGCGAGAGTCTCCTCCGGAAGCTCGCGTACGCGCGCCAGCGCCGTCAGAGCCAGGCGTCCGAGCGTGATGTACTCGGCCTTCGCCGGAATCGTTAGGTTGATGACTGCGCTTTCCGAGCTCATCGCAAACTCCGTGCCGCTATTCGACTCCGACGAATCTAGCCTCAGGATACGACAACCGCGGGGAGTGTATTCCCTACCGCCCGCCAATCATGCACGCGAGCGCCGCGGCCGGCCTCGAGAAGCGAGCTCTCTTCTTATCCGACACGTCGTTTTCACGTGGAAACGACGGCCTCAAGCATCTTCCTCACTCTTCACCAGGGGCAACGAGAGCGTGAAGCGCGTCGATCCCGGTTTCGACTCCAGTGTCACATCGCCGTTCATCCGCTTCGCCCATTCGCGAGCTATCGCCAAACCCAAGCCGCTACCCGAGGACTTTTCTCCGTCCAGACGGAAGAAGCGCTCGAACACGCGCTCCTGCTGGTCGGTCGGAATTCCCTGGCCACCGTCCTCGACTATCAGAAGGCCGCTACAGCCCTCCTCGATCACGCCGATCGAGATCGAAACGCCGCCAGAGGTGTGAACGAGCGCGTTCTCGAGCAGTATCCGGCCGATCTGGAGCGTTCGCTGCTCATCGGCCTCAACGATCTGCTCGTTCTCGTTGGAGATCGAAAGCGTGAGCGGGTGCTCGGAGAGCTCCGCGGCGGCGGCGAACTCCCTTTTCAGCGACTCGGCCAGAACCCGCAAGGCGAGCGGCTCGAGAATCAGATCGAACCTGTCGGCATCGAGGCGCGAAAGGTCGAGCAGCGCCGTTGCCAACTTCTCGAGACGCTCCACCTGACGGCGCATCGTCTCCAAGAACTCTTGCCTGTTCGCCTCATCCATCTCCTCTTCGCTCAGGAGCTCCAGAGAGCCCGAAAGGGCGAAGATCGGCGTTCTCAGCTCGTGCGAGGCGTTCGCTATGAACTTACGACGCGCCTCGTCCAGCTGCGCTAGCCGCTGGCGCATTCGCTCGAAGCTACGCGCCAGCTGCCCGACCTCGTCGTCGCCTTCGGCCTCGATCGGCTGCTCCAGCGAGCCCGCGGCGATCCGGTCGGCGCCGCGCTCGAGGCGGTGGATACGCGAGGTGAGCCGGCGAGCGCCTAACGCGCCGATTATGAGCGCGATCAACAGAGAGGGGATCGCCGCGATCAGTAGCTGCCTGCGCACGGTCGCCACACTCTGTTTCGCGTCGCGGAGCGAGCCCGAGAGGAGCACCAGATAAGGCGATCCGGTGATCGGCACCGCCACCTCGGCGAGATCGACGCCGCCTCGACGTACGGTCCCGCGTGCTACTCGCCCGTTCTTGGCGGCTGTGAGGGCAACCGGGTCGGTCACGATCGCGCCCGAGTTGGCAAGTCGCGAGTCGGCGTACACCAACAGGTTTAGTGGCGACCAAAGAGTCTGAAATACGATTATCCGCGTGTTGAGCGCCGAGGCGCTGTTCTCGACCCGGGTCTGGAAAGAGAACCTGTCGTCGCTGGTGACGCCCACGGCGATTCCGTCAGCCGCGCGCTGCAGCTCGTCCAACCGGTTCGAGACGAGCTGGCTATCTAGCGTAGGGACGACGACCAGATAGCTCGTCGCAAGCGCGACGAGAACGAGCACGACCAGTGCCGTAATCAGCTGACCGCTGACGCTCCTCAGCGTTTTCATGGTTCGCGTAGGCGGTAGCCGACTCCACGAACGGTAAGAATCAGCTCGGGCTTGCTCGGATCACGCTCGAGCTTCTCGCGCAGGTGACGCACGTGAACGTCCACCGTCCTAGGATCGCGATACTGCGAGCTGCCCCAGATCTTCTCGAGCAGATCTGACCTGGAGAAGACGCGACCCGGTTGTTCGGCGAGGATGCGCACCAGCTCGAACTCCACGTAGGTGAGCTCCGGGATCTGGCCGTTCACTTCGACGCGGCGCCGGGCTCGGTCGACGCGGAGTGGGCCGACTTCGATTGCCTCGCCGGCGCTCGCCGGCGGCGCCAGGGAAGCTCGCCTGAGCAAGGCGCGCACCCGGCTGCGAAACTCGCGGATCGAGAAGGGCTTGGTGATGTAATCGTCGGCCCCGATCTCGAGACCGATTACCTTGTCGATCTCCTCGTCGCGAGCGGTCAGCATGATGATCGGTACCGCGCTGCGCGCGCGCAAGCGACGGCAAACCTCCAACCCGTCCAGTTTCGGCAACGCGAGGTCAAGAACTACGAGATCGATCGTCTCTTCGTCGAAGCGACGTAGAGCGGCTTCCCCGTCCCGCGCTTCGACGACCCGATAACCGTCTTTTTGCAGCGGAAAAGAAAGTAGTTTCTGAACCGCGTCCTCGTCATCGACGAGAAGGATCGTGGGAGAGTCCTGCATACCTAGTCCCAGCCTGATGCCTACTATAACCACACGGTGAGAGTCCCAACGCGGCCCAGATCTCAGCCGGCGAGACCGCGACCCGGTTCGCTCGAGCGGCCGCTCAACGCGCGGATCTATCGCGGCGCTTGGGTTGTCGTGGTGATCCCTCTCTTGATCGTCGCCTTCTCCGTCGCCAGGCAGCAAACGCTTGCAGTTCCGGCCACGCTGTCTTCTACCTTCGACCGCGACGCGGTCGTTGCGACGATGAACGGTGATCTCGCCCGGCTGTATCCCAAGCGCAGTCCCGACGCGGCGAGCAGCGGAAACCTTCGCAGCTGGATCGAGGGCCAGTTCACGGCGCTCGGACTCAAGCCGGCGGTCGACGAATTCGGTGCTCGTGTTCCCGGCTTCGGCAAAGTCAACCTGAGTAATGTCAGCGCGACAGTGCGCGGCCGTTCGGCTACGGAGATCGTCATTCTGGCCCACCGCGACAACAGCGGCCTGGGGCCAGGGGCCAACGACAACGCCTCCGGCACGGCCGCAATGCTCGAACTCGCGCGTCCGTATCAGAACCGGCCCATATACGTCTCTCCGCCCGAGCCGGCACACACCCTCGTCTTTCTGTCCACCGACGGCGGAGCCTTCGGCGCGATCGGGGCTGCGCGTTTCGCTCAACGTCACAGCATCGAGCACCGCATCGCCGCGGTGATCGTTCTCGACTCGATTGCCGGAAGCGGAAAGCCACGCGTGCTGTTCAACGGCGACACGACCAGTTTGCCCTCCCCCGTCCTGGTCGCGACCGCTAACCAAATCCTCGGCGAGCAGTCCGGCGCCGTCATCACGCACACAAGCCCCGCTCATCAGCTACTCGACCTGGCCTTTCCATTCAGCCTCTACGAGCAAGCACCGTTTGTCGCGCGCGGAATCCCGGCTGTGACGCTCACCACCGCCGGCGACAGGTACCCCAACCCGCTCACCGACACGCCCCGAAACATCTCGAAAGCGCACCTGACTCAGATTGGGCGCGCCGGTGAGCAACTACTCTCCGCACTCGATCAAGGCGCCCCGGAGCCGCCGGCCGGCAGCGCCTCGTACATCTACCTGGGCGGGCGTTTTGTCCATGGCTGGGCGATTCAGCTCCTGCTCTTCGCCGCCCTCGTTCCCGCCTTGGTGACCGTCGTCGATCTTTTCGCGCGCTGCCGTCGTCGCCAGATCGCGTTACGGCCGGCATTGCGCAGCCTCGCCCGCCGGCTCGGCTTCTGGTTCTCTCTCCTGGTGCTCTTCTGGCTCTTCGCTCTGGTCGGGCTCTGGCCCGGGGGCGCAGCGCGGCCGCTGTCGCCCGATAGCGTCGCCGTCACCTCTCTGCCGCTGGCGGCGCTCGTCGGCTTCGCCTTTCTCACCTTCGGCGCCTGGTTGATTTCCCGCGATCGCCTACTGCCGCGCAAGGAGGTGAGCCCGGAGCAGGAGTTGGCCGGCTACGCCTCCGTGCTGCTGGCGGTCGCAGGCGTCTCACTGGTCGTGGCTTGGTTTAACACCTACGCCCTTCTCTTTCTACTGCCGCCACTTCACGCCTGGATCTGGATGCCCCAAGTGCGCAGATCGAGGCCCTGGTCTTCCCTGGCGCTGCTCGCCGCCGGCCTTCTCGGGCCCCTTCTCATCTTTTGGGAGCTGGCAGCGCGCCTACACCTCGGCCTGGGCGTGTTTTGGTACATGGCGACGCTTGCGGCGGTCGGCTTTCTCAGGCTTCCATTCCTGATCGTCGCGACTGCGCTCGCCGCCGCCGGCGCGCAACTCGCGGCGCTCAGCGTCGGCCGTTACGCGCCCTACCCGGCTCCCAGCGAGCGCCCAGGGGAGATACTTCCGCGCCGAGTAGCTCGACGCGCGGCGCTGCTTTCGCAACACTGGAGCGAAGCTCGAGCCGCCCACCAGCCGACCCGTAGCGACTGATCTCGTCAGGGGCTCGTCGTCGGCGTGGAAGTGGTCGTTACCGGCGGCGAGATTGTTGTCGTGGGTGGTGGCGGCGCAGCCGTCGTCGTAGGCGGTGGCGTAGTCGTCCTCGTGGTTACCTTGTGCGACGTTGTCGCTCTCGTGGTCGCTCTCGTGGTCGCAGTCGTTGTCGTGGTCGCAGTCGTTGTCGTCCCCGTCGAGCCCACGTAGCCATAGCTCCCCCTTGACCAGGTAACGAATCTGGCCGCTGTCTGGGGAGCGGCGAAATCGAGAACAGGCATTCTCCACATCGCCGGTGACATGAAGTCGTGCCAGATCGAAGCCGGAATGTTGCCTCCTGCGATCGCGACTCCGTGTACGTACACGGGGCGCTCTGCGTCCGGATAACCGACCCAGACGGCTGTTGCGAGTTGGGGTGTGTAACCACAGAGCCAGCCGTCGTCGTGATTTTCGGTCGTTCCCGTCTTGGCCGCCGCGATACGGCCGAAATAGGCGCCGACGGCTGTCCCACTGAGCATGTTCTGCTCGAGGATCTTCGTTACCTCGTAGGCGACCCAGTCGGGAATCACACGCTGGCGCTTTGGCTTGCCCCAACCGACGCTCTTGTCCACTGAGCCGTCGGAGAGAACGACCTTTGTTATCGCCAAAGGCTCGGAGCGGATGCCACCGGCAGCCAGTGTCGCATAGGCGTTGGCCATCTCGAGCGGCGATACGGCTGCACTCCCGAGCGCCATCGCGGGGACAACATCGCGAGCGGGCAAGCGAATGTCGCCCAGTTTGTAGGCCATGTCCGCGACGTTCTGGACACCGGCGTCGAGGATGAGCTGCGCGAAGACCGTGTTGTCCGACTGCAGCGTGGCGCTCGCCACCGAGATCGAGCCGGAGTAGGTGTTGCTGTAGGTGTGAACGCTCCAAGGCGGGCTGTTCGGATCGGGCTGGTAGGTGAACGGTGCCGAGGTGTAATAGGTCGTATAGGGGTTCATGCCCTGCTCGATCGCCGAGGCGAGAACGAACATCTTGAAAGTCGATCCGGGCTGGCGCCGGGCCTGAGAGGCAAGGTTGAACTGGTTGTTGCGCTTACCCGGGATGACGCCGGTCATCGCCTTGATAGCGCCCGTTCGCGGATCGATGGAGATGATGGCCGAGGCGGGGTCGGAGCTGTAGTAGAGGTTGTCGCGGATCGCCTTCCCGGCCAGCCGCTGCATGCGCGGGTCGATCGTGGTGTAGACCTTCAGGCCTCCGGATTGCATGGTCTCGGGGCCGTACTGCTTGACCAGTTGCTCGGTGACGTAGTCAAAGAAGTACGGCTCTTTGATGTCCTTGTAGATACTCCCCCGCTTGAGGCGGATCGGCGTGGCGACGGCCTGCTTGTACTGCATGCGACTGATGTCGTTGTTGTCGAGCATCGCCTTCAGCACTTCGTTTCGGCGCGTCAGCGCGGCCGGCCTGTTGTAGAAGGGGTCGTAGCTGCTCGGCGCCTGGGGCAGGCCTGCGAGAAGCGCGGCTTGCACCAGGGTCAGCCGGCTCGCGTGCTTGGAGAAGTACGTCTCGGCCGCCGCCTCGACGCCGTTGGCGTTCGCGCCGTAGAAGACCTGGTTCATATAGGCCGTCAGGATGTCCCGCTTTGACCAGGCGTTGTCGAGCTTGCGCGCCAGGCAGACCTCTTTCAACTTACGACCAACGGTGCGCTCCTTGTTTGAGATATAGAGGGCGCGAGCCAGTTGCTGGGTGATCGTCGATGCACCTTGAACCGCCTTGCGGGCGCGGAGGTCGGCGATGGCGGCGCGGGCGATCCCGACGTAATCGACACCACCGTGCTCGTAGAAGCGCCTGTCCTCGATCGCCACGACGGCCTTCGGCATCCAGGGTGAGATCTCGTTCCATTTCACGACCTGGCGGTTCTGTGCAGTCGGAATCGAGCCGAGAAGTGACCCGTCGGCGGCGTAGACGAAGGAGTTCTCACCCATTGCCACCGGACTCAGGGACGAGAGGCTGCAGTTGGTGAAGACGATGCCGCCGCCGGTAACGCCGCCGATACCCAGCAGTAGCACCACGCCGACGAAAACGCCGAGGATCATCTTCTTCGTGTGGCGGCGGCGTGCCAGCCGGGCGCGATGGCGACGCTGACGACGGCGCATGTCGGCGTACTCGTCACTGCTGCGCGCACGACGCGCCGGGCTTGTCCGGCTATTTCGCGAAGGCGGGCTCACGCGAACGCACCATCGCTACGTAGCCGTGCATGCACGCGCAGTCTCAGCTCTTTCTCGAGCGCATCCGCAGACGCGGCGTCGGTAGCGATCGCTCGGATGCAGATCGTCGCTTTATCGGCCAACTCGCTCACGTAGATCTCGAGCCCCTCCTCGTCTGCAAGCGTCTCCTTCAAACCGGCTACGACCTTCTCTAGCTCGAGCTCGATCGGAACCTGCACACAGACCTCGGCAAGCGTTTCATGCCCTCGGATCGAAGAGTTCTTAATGGTATCGGAGGCTAGCTTCTCGTTGGGGACCACAAGGCGCGAGCCGTCGCTCAAACGAATGAAGGTGTAGTTGAGAGTAATCTCCTCGACCACCCCGCGCTCGCCGGAAGTCTCGATCACATCGCCGATTCGAAGCGGCTGCGTGGTGGCGATCATCAGCCCGGCGATCACGTTGGCGATCGTCGTCCGCGCCGCGAAGCCAAAGACGATGCCCACGATCGCCGATGAAGCGAGAATTCCACCCGCGACCGCTCTCACCTGGGGAATGACGAGCAGTGCCGAGAGCAAGCCGACGAACACGATGCCCGCGCGCACGCTGCGCCTGAGGATTCGGTAGCGGGTGATCGCGCCCGGATCAAGCTTTCTCCGCGCAAGTGAGCGATCGACTACCTCCGAGAGGACAAAGGTGAGCACGATGACGGCGCCGAGAACGGCCAGGCGGTACCAATCCCAATCAGGCATAGCTCCCTATTCAACGAAGGCGGGCGACTTCCTCAACGCTTATGCGAGTTGCCCCGATAGCCCGAAACCGAGCGGCGCCGATATCATCGCGGCGAAGTGCAAACGCTTTGTGCAGCTAGTCGTCGGCTCGTGCACGCGGGACTTCTGCGCCGAGGCTCGCTGCTTGCGCTTCCGTTCGTTCTCGTCTTACCCTTCGTCCTGAGCGCCTGCGGCGAGAAGTCGGAGCCGACCGGCGCGAGCGTTCGCCTTTACCCGCTGTCGGTTCACGATGCAGACGGCCGCCTCGTTACGGTGAAGGCCAAGCCCAGTTCGATCGCGGTCGCCGGAGGTTCGTCCATCGAGCTCGCCTCGGCGCTGCGGCTCCCGGCGACTCGAGTCGGAACGGGAAGCGGCGACCTGGACCTCGGCCTGATCGGCCAGATCAAGCCTCAACTCATCTTTGTCGGTTCGGGAGTTACCAAGATCGCCGTCGGGCGGGCGCGGGCTCTCGGTATCGCCGTTTACGTCGTGCCCGATCAAACACTCGGCGGCATCGAACAGGCGTTGTCCGACGCCAGTCTGCTCACGGGCATGCCGCTACGCGGGCGAACCGAGCGAAAGCGCGTAGCGGAGGAGCGCCAGGCGGTGCGAACCGCGCTCGCCGCCGTGAAGCCGGTGCGCGTCTTCATCGATCTCGGCCATTTCACCACCGCCTCGGACAACACCTTCATCGGCAACCTCATCGGCGAGGCGGGTGGAATCGACGTCGCCGGACCAGACGCACAGGAGGGGCCTTTCCCGCTCAAGCGCTTGCGCCGAATCCGGCCGGAGGTGCTCGTGATCGGCACCGATTCGCGCCTGACTCTCGCCAAACTGCGGCGCGACCCCTCGACGCGTTGGCTGCCGGCCGTTCAGAGCGGTCGCCTCGTTCGCGTGAACATTCAACTGCTCCAGCCCGGGCCCGCGGCCGTGAACGGTCTACGCGAGCTTGCCGCCGCCCTACATCCCGATGCGTTTAGCTGACCTCGACTGCGTCACCGTCGATGCCTACGGGACGCTCGTCGCCCTGGAGGATCCCGCGCCGGCGCTCGAGAGCGGGCTTCGACGGCACGGAGCCACACCCTCTCGAGACGAGATAGCTGCCGCTCTCAAGGTGGAGATGGAGTACTACCGCGAGCGCACGCTCGAGGGGCGTGACGAAGATTCGCTGGCGCGACTCCGCCGAGAATGTTGCGCCGTGTTCCTCGCCTCGCTCGAGGTCGATCTCGAGCCCGAGGAGTTCCTGCCCGATTTCGTTGCCTCGCTTCACTTCCGCGCCGAGCCCGGCGCAATCGAGGCGATGCGCCTACTGCGGAGTCGAGGTCTGGCGCTGGCCGTCGTCTCGAACTGGGACTGCTCGCTGGAGCAGCGCCTCAAGGAGACTGGCCTGCTCGGGTTTTTCGACTGTATCGTCAGCTCGGCTCTGGCCGGTGTGGCGAAGCCCGATCCGCGAATCTTCCGTTACGCACTGAAACAGCTCTCGGCCGCGCCGACGCGATCGCTTCACATCGGAGACTCCGACGACGACCAAACGGGAGCGACATCCGCGGGAATGGGCTTTGCCTGGGCGCCACTCGAGACGGCCGTGAAAGAACTATCCGCATGAGCGAACGACCCGACAGGGCTCGCCTTGTTGCCTGGGCGCTCCTTGCGATCCCGCTGATCGTTCTCGGCTTTGTCAGCTACGCCACGTCGAGCCCCACGAGCTCTTCCAAAGAGGCCCTCTTCAAATGGTCGTTCGCCGCCAACGGCGTCTTGTTCTACGGCATCTGGGTCGCCATCTCGCTCGCCATCTCGCACAGGCGCCCGGAGCTTCGCGCCTTCCGCCGGCCGCGGATCGGGTGGGGCGAGGTAGCCGGACTCGGGTTGCTCGCAATCGCGGGGACATTCGCGGCGAGCGTACTCGTGAACAGTCTCGGTGGCCACCCGGCGCGTGAGCAGGGGCTCCTGAGCGGGCACTGGCAATCCGGAAAGCTCGCTCCCTTCATCGCCAGCGTGCTCGTTCTCACCGTGCTCGCTCCCTTCGGCGAGGAGCTGTTCGTTCGCGGCCTCGGCTTCAGTCTTTTTTCGCCCTTTGGCCGAGCAGCAGCCGTGGCCGTCCCGGCGCTCGCCTGGGCGCTCATGCACGGTCTCCCGGCTGCGATCTTCCCGCTTTTCGTCTTCGGGATCGGGCTCGGCTACTTGCGCGACCGCTCCGACAGCATCATCCCGGGGATGATCATTCACGGCCTCTACAACGGCCTCGCGGTGGCGCTCGCCTACGCAGTCTGACCTCCAGTCCGCGCGCGACCGCCAGTGCGCCGACTATTCTGCGCTCGCATGCCTTCCCCCGTTCCCTTTCTGGCCGTCTTATTCGTTGCCGGTGTTGCTGCCATAGCTCCGGCTCCGGTCACAGCCGCCGGCGCCGTGGCTAGCGCCGGAGACACGCTCTCGCTCTTACGACCGGGTGTGACGGCCTTCGGAGCAACGGGCACGATCGGCGGAACGCTGGCTCCTGCGAGAGCAGGCGTAAGCGTCGATCTGGTTAGCGCCGGCGCCGTGGTTGCACAGGCGCAGACGGCGGCGAGCGGCGGCTTTAGCTTCAATCTCCGCCTCGTCAGCCCCGGGCCTTACCTGGCGCGCTCGGGCTCGGTGGTATCCGCTTCCGTCGGTGCCCGGATACGACCGATCCTCACCGCCTCGCTACAAGGTGATCGAGTGGTCGGCCAGCCTCTCCGGCTCCGCGCCCGCCTTCTACCCGCGACGGCGGGCAAGCTGCGCCTGATCGTCGCTCGCGGCCACCATCGCGCGCTGAGCCGCTTCGTGAAGGCCGGTAAGCCCTTCACGTTCGCTCTCGCGAGAGCAGCGAGACACACGGCCTGGGTCGAGGTCGAGCCGAATGTCGGCTACACGCAGATCGCTCGCAAGTTCCGCCTGGGCATAACGGCGCCGTCGCTTCGCGTCGGTTCTCACGGCCGTGCCGTTCGCCTACTCGAAAACGAGCTGATTGCTCATCACTTCGCGCTGCTGCACGCCGACTCGTTTTTCGGCGCCGACACGCTCGAGGCCGTCTACGCGCTTCAAAAGTTTGCCGGGCTGTCGCGCAGCGGCCGGATGAGCGACGCCGCCTGGCTCGCGCTCGGTCGCTCCACTCCGCCCCGACCGCGCCTGCACGGAAGCTATATCGAGGTCGACAATACCAAGCAGGTTCTCTACGTCGTGCGCGACAATAAGGTGACGCTGATCGTGCCCGTCTCGACGGGAGCCACGGGGAACACTCCGCTCGGAGTCTTCCACGTCTACGGCAAGGTCCCGGGCGGGGCGGTCATGTACTACTCGAATTACTTCATCGGCGGGTTCGCGATTCACGGTTACGTCGACGTGCCGCCGTACCCGGCTTCGCATGGTTGCGTGCGAGTGCCGATGTGGATCGCCACTCATCTCTACCGCTTGATTACGCTCGGCATGCGCGTCTACATTCACTACTAACCCGCGAAAAGTCGGCCGGCTCTACTCGCCTGCTCCTCGTGAGCGCGGCGAGCTGGTTTGAGTTCGTGGCGGCGTCCGTAGCGAATGAACCGGGGGACGGCGTTTTCTGGGCCGAGCCCGCCATGTCGGTCGCGACGGCCAGGCACTTCTCGGCTCGGCTCGCGGCTGTACCTGCCCGCTTGGCGCGGATATCGGGCCGTGCATGGGCTACGATCTGCGCCCGATGAACGCGCGAGGTGACGATCCGGTTTTGCTGGCGCTGCGAGAGGAGATCGCGGCTGCCGATCGCGATCTGCTCGCCGCCTTTACTCGCCGTCTTCAGGTCGCGGCGAAGATCCGAGCCCATAAGGCCGACCGCGGCTACGAGTTCATCGATCCGGAGCGAGAGCGGAAACTGCTCGAAGAGTGGCGGCGAGCGAACAACGGAGCCGTCTCCGACGAGACACTGCTCGAGTTGTTCGAGTCGGTGCTTGGTCTGAGCAAGCGCGAGGCCGGGCGCTAAGAGAGAGTCTCGTCTTCGCCTTCGTCGTCCTCCTCGTTCTCGAGAGCGAACTCCTCGGGCGAGACGGTCTCGAGGAACTGCTTGAACTGGGCGACCATCTCCTCCTCGCTCACTTCCTCGCCCTCGAACTCGACGGCCGACTCTTCCATCACTTCGTCGGCGACGAAGATCGGGGCGTCGAGCCGGATGGCGATCGCGATAGCGTCGGAGGGGCGCGAGTCGATCTCGATCTCGTCTCCGTTTTGGCGCACCGTGATCGAGGCGTAGAAGGTGCTGTCTTTGAGGTCGGTCACGGCGATCGAGACCACCTCGCCGCCCAGCCGCTGGACGATGTCGGCAACCAGGTCGTGAGTCATCGGCCGCGGAACGGGGGCCTCCTGCATCTTCATCAAGATCGCCGCCGCCTCCGGATGACCGATCCAGATGGGGAGGAACTTGTTCCCGTCGACCATCTTCAGCAGGACG
>Ga0209746_1000588_pt1 | contig 18550 bp, 17 predicted proteins | sample BarGraNGADG00211_3_FD_184496 | JGI IMG/M metagenome (GOLD analysis project Ga0209746, IMG submission 184496) | Arctic peat soil microbial communities from Barrow, Alaska - Barrow Graham LP Ref core NGADG0011-211 (SPAdes) (version 2) | ecosystem: Environmental > Terrestrial > Soil > Wetlands >... | reverse complement strand
CCCGCCACATCCCGACCCCAGCGGCTTTGACCCGTCGGGCCAACGTCAATCCCTCCCCGACGCGGCCGCTGCGCTCGAACATGAGCCGGGAAGAGTACTGCGCGGCGGTGTTGCAGGCCAAGGAACACATCGCGGCGGGCGATATCTTCCAGGTGGTGTTGTCCCAACGCTTCTCGCGCCAGACCTCCGCCGCCCCGTTCGCGATCTACCGGGCTCTGCGCCGCTTGAACCCGTCGCCGTATATGTTCTTCTTTGACTTCGCCGGCCTCGCCGGCGCTCCGTCCGCCTACCTGATCGGCGCCTCGCCGGAGTTGCATGTTCGCCTGCAGCCGACCGCTGCCGGGTCCCGGCAGGCGATCATCCGGCCAATCGCCGGCACCCGTGTGCGCGGCGTCGACGCCGCGGCGGATGCCGCCCTGGAGCAGGAGCTCCTGGCAGACCCCAAAGAGCGCGCCGAGCATGTGATGCTGGTGGACCTCGCGCGCAACGACCTGGGACGCGTCTGCGAGTACGGCACAATACACGTGCCGGAACTCATGGGGGTCGAGCGCTATTCGCACGTCATGCACATCGCCTCGCAGGTCGAAGGCACGTTGCGGCCGGAACAGGACGCCTTTGACCTCATGCGAGCGACCTTCCCTGCCGGTACTGTCAGTGGCGCCCCCAAGATCCGGGCCATGCAGATCATTCGCGACCTCGAGCCCGGGCCGCGCGGCCCTTATGCTGGCGCCGTCGGCTACTTCTCTTACGATGGTTCTCTCGATACTTGTATCACCATCCGGACGCTCGTCATGCGCGGCGACACAGTTTCCGTGCAGGCTGGCGCCGGCATCGTCGCCGACTCGGACCCCGAGCGCGAATACCAGGAGACCGTGAACAAGGCGCAGGCTTTGGCAACGGCAGTGCAGCGGGCGGAGGAGCAATCATGATCGCCGTGATCGACAACTACGATTCCTTTACTTACAACCTCGTTCAGTACCTGGGCGAGTTGGGCGCCGATCTACAGGTCTTTCGCAATGACACCGTCTCGGTGGATGAGCTGGAGGCGTTGAATCCCAGCCATATCGTAGTCTCGCCGGGACCGGGCACCCCAGCGGAGGCCGGCATCTCTAACGCGCTCATCCGGCGCTTGGGCCTGCGCAAGCCGATCCTGGGCGTCTGCCTCGGCCACCAGTGTATCGTCGAGGCGTTAGGTGGGCGTGTGGTACGGGCCCCGCGCCTGATGCACGGCAAGACCTCCGCCATCTACCACTACAGCGCCGGCCTCTTCCAGGGCATTCCCAGCCACTTCGAGGCGGCCCGCTACCACTCGCTCATCGTCGAAGAACCCCTGCCGCCTGAGCTCGAGGTCACCGCCTTCACCCGGGAAGGTGAGGTGATGGCGCTGCGCCATCGTTGCTATCCGATCTACGGGGTGCAGTTCCACCCCGAATCTGTGCTGACGGAGCACGGCAAACGCATCCTGCGTAATTTCCTGCAGATGAAGGAGCTAAAGCCATGTTGAAGCCATATCTCGCCAGCTTGACCGAAGGGCGTAGCTTGACTGCCGCGGAAGCCGAAGCGGCCATGGGGATCATCATGAGCGGGGAGGCGACCCCGGCGCAGATAGGGGGATACCTGATGGCCCTGCGCATCAAGGGTGAAACGGTGGAGGAGATCACCGGCAGCGCGCGAGCCATGCGTGCGCAGGCTTACCCGGTACGGGTACCGCCAAATGGTCATCCGTTGCTCGACACGGCGGGCACGGGTGGCGATGGGGCTCATACGTTCAATATCTCGACCGCGGCCGCTTTCGTCATTGCAGGCGCCGGGCGTCAGGTGGCAAAGCACGGCAACCGCGCCGCATCCTCGCAGTGTGGCAGCGCTGACGTCCTGGCCGCGCTCGGGGTCAGCTTGGACCTGACGCCGGAGCAGGTGTCGGCCTGCATCCAACAGGTGGGGATCGGTTTCTTGTTTGCGCCGAAGTTCCACCCCTCCATGAAGCATGCCGCGGGCCCGCGCCGTGAGCTGGGCCAGCGTACGATCTTTAACCTGCTCGGGCCCATGACCAACACGGCCTCCGTCGGCCACCAGTTGATCGGCGTCTACGATGCCGCGCTGACCCGGCCCCTGGCCGAGGTGTTGGGCGAACTTGGCGGCCAGGCAGCGTTCGTCGTTCACGGCCACGGCGGCCTGGATGAACTGACCACGGACGGACCGAACACAGTCAGCTACCTGAAGGACGGGCGCGTTTCCACGTTCATCTTCCACGCAGGTGATCTGGGCTTGCGCCCGGCCGCGCACGCCGATCTGCACGGCGGCGAACCGGCCGAGAACGGCCGTATGCTGCGCGCGATCCTGAGCGGCGAGGACCTGACCCCCCGCCGCGACGTGGTGCTGCTTAACGCGGCGGCGGCCCTGGCCCTGGAAGACGCGGACTTCGGCCGGGGCCTGCGGGAGGCCCGGCAGTCGTTGGATAGCGGCGCGGCCCTGGGCAAACTCGATGCCCTGATCTCGCTCAGTCAGAGGCTGGCGGCCCAGGCCGCGCCGGTCCTGCAATGACCATTCTGGACGAGATCGTCGCGCACAAGCGCGAAGAAGTGGCTGCTCGCCAGCAGGCCGTACCGCTGCCGGCCGTGCGGGCCCGCGCCGAACAGGCGCTTCCCCCGCTTGATTTCGTGGCTGCCTTGTGCGGCACGCGACCCCGCCCGGCGCTGATCGCGGAAGTCAAGCGCGCCTCGCCCTCGCGCGGTCTGCTCGCGCCTGATTTCGACCCGCTGCGTCTGGCCCGCATCTACGCCGAGAACGGGGCCGCGGCGATCAGCGTGTTGACCGACGAGCGCTACTTCGGCGGTTCTTTGGATCACTTGAGCCAGATCGCCGGCTGCCGCCAACGCCTGCCCCTGCTGCGTAAGGACTTCATTGGCGATCCATACCAGGTCTACGAAGCACGCGCCGCGGGAGCTGACGCCCTGCTGTTGATCGCGGCGCTCTTGCCCGCGCGGCAACTGTGCAGTCTCCAATCGCTGACCGAGGAATTGGGGATGGCCACGCTGGTCGAAGTCCACAACGGGGCCGAGCTCGAAAGCGCGCTCCACTGCCGGGCCCGGCTGATCGGCCTCAATAACCGCGACCTGGGCGACTTCTCGGTCGATCTGGGAACCGCGCTGCGCCTCCGTCCACACATCCCCGCCGGCGTCTGCGTCGTCGCCGAGAGCGGTATCCACCTACCTGCGGATGTTGCCAGGCTGGCTGAGGCCGGAGTAGATGCCATCCTGGTTGGCGAGGCGTTGGTGACCGCGCCGGATGTGGCAGCCGCCGTGCGCAGCCTGGCCGGACTGGGTGCGGAACCATGAAGGAGCACACTCGGGTTAAAATCTGCGGCCTGACAACCCTGGACGATGCGCTGGCAGCCGTAGGCGTCGGGGCGGACATGTTGGGCTTCAATTTCTACCGACCCAGCCCGCGCTACCTGGCGCCTGCCGAATGCGCGCGCATCCTGGGAGCATTGCGTAACCGGGGCGCAGGGGTGGAGACAGTAGGCGTGTTCGTGAATGCCTCTCTGTCAGAGATTCGGGCGATCCTGGACGACTGCGGCCTGGACCTGGCTCAACTTCACGGCGACGAGCCAGTCGAGCTGCTGACGGGCCTGGGCGACCGGGCGTTCAAGGCCATCCGGCCGCGCTCCTTGGAAGCGGCCCGCGAGAGCCTGGCGTACTACGGCTGTGACCGTCGCCCGCGCGCACCCGCCCTGCTGCTGGACGTGGCGCGCCCGGGCCAGTACGGCGGCACTGGCCAGGCCGCCGATTGGCGCCTGGCCGCCAGCCTGGCCAAGGACTATCCCATTTTGTTGGCCGGCGGACTGCAGGCGCAGAACGTCGGCGCCGCCGTTGCCCAGGTCCATCCCTGGGGCGTGGACGTGGCCTCCGGCGTGGAATCTCAGCCGGGCAGAAAGGATCATGCAAAGATGGCCGAGTTTGTCGCCTCCATCCGTGGAGCTGCCGTCCGTCGAGAAGAGGCTGGCTTGTGAGCAATCCTGGACCCACCGTTCACAATCTCAGATCCAAGTTTGGCCCTTACGGCGGCCAGTTCGTCCCTGATACCCTGATGCCGGCCCTGGCGGAGCTCGAGGCCGCGTACTTGAGCGCACGCGCCGATGCCGGCTTTGGCAGGGAGTTGGACGACTTGTTGCGCAACTATGTCGGTCGCCCGACGCCCCTGACCCACGCCCGCCGCTTGACCGCCCATCTCGGCGGCGCCCAGGTGTACCTCAAACGGGAAGACCTGGCCCACACCGGCGCGCACAAGATCAACAATGCGCTCGGCCAGGCTCTGCTGGCGCGTTTCATGGGCAAACCGCGCGTGGTGGCCGAGACCGGGGCCGGGCAGCATGGCGTAGCGACGGCGGCCGCCGCGGCCCTGCTGGGACTTGACTGCGTGATCTACATGGGTACGGTCGATATGGTCCGCCAGCAACCCAACGTGCTGCGCATGCGGTTGTTGGGGGCCGAAGTCAGGCCGGTAGACAGCGGCAGTTGCACGCTGAAGGACGCGATCAACGAGGCCATCCGCGATTGGGTGACCAATGTGGGTCAAACTCACTATCTGCTGGGTTCGGCCCTTGGCCCGCACCCCTACCCGTCGATGGTCCGGGATTTCCAGGCTGTGATCGGGCAGGAAGCACGCGCGCAGATCCTCGCTCAAGCTGGCCGGCTGCCGGACGCCTGCATTGCCTGCGTCGGCGGCGGCTCCAACGCCATCGGCCTGTTCGATGCTTTCCGAGATGACCCAGGCGTGCGCCTGATCGGCGTCGAGGCGGGCGGCCAGGGAATCGCGTCCGGGCGGCACGCGGCCCGCTTTGCCGACCCGGCGACCGGCCGGCCGGGAGTGCTCCACGGAACTTACACCTATGTGCTGCAGGACGAGGACGGGCAGATCGCCGAGACGCATTCTGTCTCGGCCGGGCTGGATTACGCCGCCGTCGGGCCGGAACACGCTTACCTGCGCGACCAGGGGCGGGCGCAGTACACGTGGGCGGGCGACGAGGCGGCGCTGGCGGCCTTCCAGTTGCTGGCGCGTCTTGAGGGCATCTTGCCCGCGCTGGAATCCGCCCACGCGCTGGCCGAAGTCATCCGCTGGGCGCCCTCGCTGCCGCACGAGCAGATAATCCTGGTCAACCTGTCCGGTCGCGGAGACAAGGACCTGGAAACGGTGATGCACGCGCTGCAGGAGGTGGAGGGATGAGCGTGGCGATTGAGAGGCAGGGGAGCGGGGCAGGCAGCGGCCGGTTCCTATCGGGCGTGGAGCGCATCGCCGGGGCGTTTGCCGCGGCGCGGCGTGAGAGGCGGGCCGCGCTGATGCCTTATTACACACTGGGTTACCCCGATCTGGAGACCTCCGCAGCGGTCGTCCGCGCCATTGCCGATGCCGGCGCGGACTTGATCGAGCTGGGCGTACCCTTTTCGGATCCCCTCGCAGACGGCCGGACCATTCAACGCTCCACCCAGGTCGCGCTCCGCCAGGGCATGACCGTGCGGCGCTGCATTGAGGGCGTGGCCGGTCTGCGTCGAGACGGCGTCCGCCAGCCGTTGTTGCTGATGGGCTACATCAATCCTATCCTGGCCTATGGCCCGTCTCGCTTCGTGGCCGATGGCGTCGCGGCCGGGGTGGATGGCTTGATCGTGCCGGATCTGCCGCCTGAGGAGGCGGGCGAGCTGGAGACAGCTTGCCGCGCGCTGGGTTGCGCGCTGGTCTATCTGTTGGCGCCCACCGCCAGCGCCGAACGCATCCGCGAGGTGGCTGGTCGCACGACCGGCTTCCTCTACCTGGTATCTTTGACCGGGGTTACCGGCGCACGCGCGAGCCTGCCCGAGAATGTTGAGAACTTCGTCGCTCGGGCGCGCTCCGCAACCGCCGTACCGCTGGCGGTCGGGTTCGGCATCTCGACCCCCGAGCAGGCGGCGCAGGTGGGCCGCGTCGCCGACGGCGTGATCGTCGGCTCGAAGCTGATCGACGTGGTCGAGCGCGCCATTGCAGCGCCGGGCGCCATTCCTGGGCAGGAAACCCTGCCCGCCGCGGCGGCCGGAGCTTTTGTCGGCGCCCTACGCGACGCGCTGGAAATTGACCGTATCGACCATTCTCCCACATAATTGGTCCGGGATTGGCATCCGGCGACCCGGGTTCTCCGCAGAGGCCCGGTCGTCGATTGAGGTGTGAGCATGCGACAGTTGATTGTGCGCCGGTCCGGGCCGCTGCGCGGCACAGTGAGCGTACCGGGAGATAAGTCGATCAGCCACCGGGCGTTGTTGCTCAGCGCGCTGGCCGAGGGTGATACCGCCGTATCAGGCTGGTTGGCGGCCGAGGACTGCCAGGCCACGCTGCGCTGCATCCGGGCGTTGGGGGCAGAAGTGGAGCAACCGGGCGCCACCGATCTGCTGGTGCACGGCGTGGGCCTGCGTGGGCTGTGCGAGCCGGCCGACGTGTTGAACTGCGGCGGATCAGGCACCACCATGCGCCTGCTGGCGGGGATACTGGCCGGCCAGCCATTTCTGAGCGTCCTCACAGGCACGGCGGCCTTGCGCCGCCGCCCCATGGCTCGTGTTGCCTAACCGTTGCGTCAGATGGGGGCGAAGGTCCTGGGGCGACAGGGAGGCAGGCTGCCGCCATTGGCAGTGCAGGGCGGCGCGCTGCATGGCTTCGAATACAGCCTGCCCGTCGCCAGCGCCCAGGTCAAATCGGCCCTGCTGCTCGCCGGCCTTTTTGCGGAGGGCGAGACGACCATTCATGAACCGGGTCCGGCGCGCGATCATACCGAGCGCATGTTGCGCTTGTTCGGGCTTGACGTGCGGGTCGACGGGGCGACGATCTGCCTGGTGGGCGGCCAAAGCCTGCGCACGCCGCGCGGCGGGCGGGCGCTCGGGCAGATTACAGTGCCTGCGGATTACTCGTCGGCGGCTTTCCCGCTGATCGCGGCCACCCTCGTGCCCGGCTCAAAAGTGCAGGTGTCCGGCGTGTGTGTCAACCCCACGCGCACCGGTCTGAGCGACTTGCTGGCCGGCATGGGCGCGTGTCTAACCACCCTCTCACGCGCGGATCGGCCTGCCGCTGACGACGGCGCCGGCGAGCCGGTGGCCGATTTGCTGGCGCAGGCCTGCGCGCTGACGGCGACCACGGTATGGGGTTACCTGGTAGTGCGGGCGATCGATGAGTTTCCCATTTTCACCGTCGCCGCGACCCAGGCGCTGGGCACGACCACGGTGCGCGATGCGACCGAGTTGCGGGTGAAGGAGACGGACCGCATCGGCGCCGTGGCCCAGGAATTGGCCAAAATGGGCGCGCGCATCGACGAGCAGCCCGACGGTATGTTGATCCACGGGCCGGCCCGCTTGCATGGCGCGGTCGTCGATTGCCATCACGACCACCGCCTGGCGATGGCACTGGCAGTGGCCGGTCTCGTGGCGGACGGCGATACGGTGGTGCAGGACGCCGGCTTCATCGACGACTCCTTTCCGGGCTTCGTGGAAACGATGCAGGCGCTGGGGGCGGATATCACGTGGGCGTGATACCCGGACGCCCTGAACTGTTTTTCCCCCGTATCGACGGCTCCACGCGCCTGGTTGGGGTCATGGGCTGGCCGGTCTCGCACAGCCGCAGCCCGGCCATGCACAATGCCGCCTTTGCCGCACTCGGCCTTAACTATGTCTACGTGCCCCTGCCCGTGCCGCCATCCGAGGTGGCGACGTCCGTGCGCGCGTTGCGCGGCCTTGGGTTTGCCGGTGTGAACGTCACGGTGCCGCATAAAGCGGCGGTATTGCCGCTGCTCGACGTGCTGACTCCCATCGCAGCCGCGATTGCCTCGGTCAATACGATCGTCGTGCGGGCCGATGGTACGCTCTTGGGCGATAGCACGGACGGGGCCGGCTTCCTGGAGGATCTGCGGGCGCACGGCTGCGAGCCGGCGGGGCGCAGCATCTTGCTCCTCGGAGCCGGCGGCGCAGCCAAAGCCGTAGCCTATGCGCTGGCCGGGTGTGGGGCCACGCTGGCGGTAGCAAACCGGACCCGGGAGCGCGCTGACGAACTGTGCCGCCTGGTCCTGGCGGCGCTGCCGTCTGCGCGCATCACGGCGCACCCGTTCCCGGACGGCCTGGCGCGGCTGGCATAGCGCGCCGACCTGGTTGTCAATGCTACAAGCCTCGGCCTGCATGTCGACCGCGATCCCTTGCCCTGGGACCCCGCCGTCTCTTTCCGGCCGGGCCAAATCGTCTACGATCTGGTCTATTCCCCGGGGACGGGCGGCAAGGCGAGCCTGCCGACACCATTTCTGCGGCTGGCCGGCGAGGCCGGCGCCCAGGCCATCGACGGTCTGGGCATGCTGGTGTACCAGGGAGCGAGAGCTTTCGAGTTGTGGACCGGGCAACAGGCGCCGGTAGAAGTGATGCGCGCTGCGGTTGGAAGGAACTGATATGTCGCTATTACGCTTTCTCACCGCCGGCGAGAGCCACGGGCCGAAACTGACTGCCCTGCTAGAGGGCATGATCGCCGGAGTGCTCGTGACGGCCGAGACGATCGATCGGGAACTGGCGCGCCGCCAGCAGTCTTACGGCTCCGGCGGGCTGATGCGTATCGAGCACGACCACGTCCGCATCACCGCCGGCGTGCTGGCCGGCAAGACAACCGGCGCGCCGGTGGCGTTGGAGATCGATAACCAGGACTACAGGGCCTGGGCGGAAAAGGATATCCCGCCCATGACCGTGCCGCGGCCCGGCCATGCCGACCTGACCGGCGCGATCAAGTACGGATACCGTGACCTTCGTCCGGCCCTGGAACGCGCCAGCGCCCGGGAAACCGCGGCCCGTGTCGCCGTCGGAGCCATCTGCAAGGCCTACCTGGCCGAGTTCGGCATCACGATCGGGGGGTATGTGACCTCGATCGGCGAGGTGGAGTGCGTTCTGCCCGATCACCTGCCCTACCCCGAGCGTTTTGCCCTGGCCGAGACTAACGATGTGCGCTGCCCCGACGCGGCGGCCGCCGAGGCGATGCACAGGTTGATCTGGGATATCATGCAGGCGCGGGACACCATCGGCGGAGTGTTCGAAGTCGTCGCCCTTGGTCTGCCGCCAGGTCTGGGCAGTCACGTGCACTTCGACCGGCGGTTGAGCGGGCGGTTGCTGGGCGCGCTGGGTTCCATCCAGGCAATCAAGGGCGCAGAGATCGGGCCGGCCTTCGCCAACACGCGCTTGCCGGGCACGCGTGTGCACGACGAGATCCTGCAAGAGGACCGGGCTTTACGGCGGGCCAGCAACCGGGCGGGGGGACTGGAGGGGGGCATGACGACTGGCGAGCCGCTGGTCTTGAGAGCGGCGATGAAGCCCATCAGCACCACGCTGACCCCACTCGCCTCCGTCGATCTTGCCAGCGGGCAGCCCGCCCCGACGCGCTACGAGCGTTCTGATTTCTGCGCAGTGCCGCGCGCGGTCGTGGTCGGCGAGGCGATGGTGGCCTGGGTGCTGGCCGGCGAACTGATCCGCAAGCTGGGCGGAGATTCGCTGGCCGAACAACTGCCGCGTTTTGCCGGGTTGCCGGGCGAGCGTGTCGACGATCTGCCGATGGATAACACCGAGTGGCGCTTCGGCTATGAGGAGTGAACGAGGGATGGATGCTTGAGAGAAATATCGTCCTGACCGGCTTTATGGGCTCGGGGAAAACTAGCGTTGGGCGCGAGGTCGCGCGACGCCTGGGCCGCAGTTTCGTGGACCTGGACGATCTCATCGAGCAGCAGGCCGGGAAGCCGGTGACGGAGATCTTTGCGCGGGACGGTGAGGAAGTATTCCGAGCCCTGGAGGCAGAGGCTTGCCGCAAGGTCAGCGCGCCGGCCGGGCTGGTGGTCGCGACCGGCGGTGGCGCCGTTCTGAGCGCCGCCAACCGTGAAGCGCTGGCTGCAGGAGGCACGCTTATTTGCCTGGAAGCCGAGCCTGAGATCCTCCTGGCCCGGCTGGCGGGCGCAGACGACCGGCCGCTGCTGCGCGCGCCGGATCGCCTGGCAAGAATGCGCGCCTTGCTGGGAGAGCGAGAAGTGGCCTACTCCGCCGTACCAAGGCACCTGGACACCGGCCGCCTTTCGGTGGCCGCAGCCGCGGAGAGGGTGATGGGTTTGGCGACGGATCTGCCGGAGGGAGGGCATCGACTGGTGGTGAAGGCGGGGGACGATGCCCGCTCCTCCTACGACATTCTGATCGCCGATAACCTTCTCCCCCAGGCGGGAACCCGCCTGCTCGCCGCCGGCCTAGCGCCCGGACGCTGTGCCGTCGTGACGAATCCCACGGTCGCCAAGCATCACCTGGCCGGGCTGTGCGCAGCGCTGGCGGAGGCCGGCTTTGAGACCGTCGTCTGCGAGGCGCCGGATGGCGAAGCGTACAAGACGCTCGAGACCGCAGCTGGCCTGTACGAACGGTTGGCTGACGCACGCTTGAGCCGGGATGAAGGGGTGATCGCCCTGGGGGGCGGGGTCATCGGAGACATGGCCGGTTTTATCGCCGCCACATGGTTGCGCGGTGTGCCGTTCGTGCAGGTTCCGACCAGTCTGTTGGCGATGGTCGACGCCAGCGTGGGCGGCAAAGTCGCTGTGGACCTGCCGCAGGGTAAGAACCTGGTTGGAGCCTTCAAGCAGCCCGCGTTGGTGCTGATGGACCCGGCCGTCCTCGGGACGCTGCCGGGTGGCGAGTTTCGCTCGGGGCTGGCGGAAGTCCTCAAGACCGCCATCATCGGCGACCCGGCGCTGTTTGAGGCGCTGGCCGGGCCGGGTCCTGGCTTCTTGACAGCCATGATCGCCGATACCGTGCGCGTGAAGGCAACTATTGTCGAACGCGACCCCTACGAGGCCGGCGACCGTGCCTGGCTGAACCTGGGGCACACGTTCGGCCATGCCCTCGAACTGGTCTCGGGCTATACCCTGCGCCACGGCGAGGGCGTCGCCCTGGGCCTGGTGGCTGCGGCGGAGCTCAGCGCGGACCTGGGCCTTTGTGACCCGGCTTTGGCGGTTCGCATCCGGGCAGCAGTGCAGCGTCTCGGGCTGCCTGTCGTGCGCGAGTTCGATTCCACGGCGGTGATGCAGGCGATGGGCACCGACAAGAAGCGGCGCGGGCGCGCCCTGCGTTTCGTGCTGCCGTTGCGTATCGGCGAGGTGTCGTTGGTTGAGGATGTGCCGGCAGATAAGGTGGCACGCGCGCTCGCGAGCATACGCTCGACAGTATAAGAGGGTTGGCACACGATGAATATCCTTGTCCTGCATGGGCCAAACATGAACATGCTCGGTAGACGTGAGCCCGGAATCTATGGCACGCTGACTTTGGAAGAGATCAACCGCCAGTTGGAGGCCAGCGCGCAGCAGCAGGGACTCGTCCTGCGCATCCTGCAGTCTAACTACGAGGGCGCGTTGATCGATGCCATTCAGCAGGCCGGCGGTTGGGCCGATGCGCTCCTGATCAATGCCGCCGGGCTGACGCACTATTCATACTCCTTGCGCGACGCCATCGCCGGCGCCGGCATCCCGGCGGTAGAAGTCCACATGAGCAACATTTATGCGCGAGAAGCCTTTCGCCACACGTCCGTGATCGCGCCCGTCTGCCGCGGTCAGATCAGTGGCTTCGGCGCACAGAGCTATCTGCTTGGACTGGCTGCCCTCGCCGGTCAGAAGACGACTACGTGACCCGGGTCGGCGCGACAGGGCCAGGCCAACGCGCTCTCGCTCGATTTGACAACTGACGGTATCGGGTTATAATGCCGCACATTCTTTTCAGAGAGATTTGCGCCGTTATGATGCTAAGGTCACCTAAGTTCCCTAAGTGCAAGAAGCCTTCCCTCGGCAGGGACGGCTGTTTGTGCCTGGGGTAACGGCAATACCCGCCAAGCACAGCGCCCTGCCAGGACAAGGTCCCGGTGGGGCGTTTCTTTTTTCGGTCTAGAGAACAGGTCATGAAAGATGATGCATAGCCAACTGGCCATTGCACCTCGCGCTAAGAAGCAGAGCACCAACCTGCCGGACTGGAGGTCCGGATAGGCGGCTCGCGCGCACCCCTCATCGGTCAACGCAAGCCCCCATCCGCCAGTCTGGCGGGTGGGGGCTTTGTATTTTATCTCACTTAGAAAGGAAACTTGCACCATGTCTTACCAAACTGTCTGTCCGGAATGTGAAGGCGATCTGACCCTGGATGATCCGATGGTCGGGGAGATCCTGCCCTGCGCCTTCTGTGGCGTCGATCTGGAGGTTACTTCGCTGGACCCGCTCCAGCTGGAGATGGCGCCCGAGGTGGAGGAGGATTGGGGAGAATGACAGCCATTCGTGTTGCAGTGATCCTATCGCGTATCCGCGTGGAGGAGAAGCTGCTGCTCTCAGCGCTCGAAGCTGCCGGGGCGGTTGTCCAGCTTTTGGACGATGGCGAGCTGGTCTTCCCGTTGGGCGATGGACGTCCCTGCCTGGAGGCGGACGTGGTGCTCGAACGCTCGCTGAGCGCTGCGCGTGGTCTGTACGCTCTGCGCCTCCTGGAACTGGCCGGCATCCCTACCGTCAATCGCTATGCCACGGCTGCGACCTGCGCCGACAAGCTGTTGACCACTGCCGCCCTCACCGAAGCCGGCGTTCCCCAGCCCCGGGCCCGCATCGCCTTCACGGCGGAGACGGCGCTGAACGCGATCGAGGAACTAGGTTATCCCGTAGTGCTCAAGCCGGTGGTCGGCTCCTGGGGCCGCCTGCTGGCGCGCATCAACGACCGGGACGCGGCTGAGGCCGTTCTGGAGCATAAAGAAACGCTGGGCTCCTACCAACACAGCATCTTCTATATCCAGGAGTACGTGGCCAAGCCCGGCCGTGACATCCGCGCGTTTGTCATTGGCGAGGAGACCGTGGGCGCGATCTATCGCCAATCGCCGCATTGGATCACGAACACCGCCCGCGGCGGCACCGCCAGCCGGTGCGAAGTGACCCCCGAAATCCATGCTCTCTGCCAGCGGGCGGCGCAGGCCGTCGGTGGCGGTGTTCTGGCGCTGGACCTGATGGAGGACCCTGACCGGGGCCTGCTGGTCAATGAGGTCAACCACACGATGGAGTTTCGGAACAGTATTGCGCCCACTGGTGTCGACATCCCGGCCAGGGTGGTCCAGTACGTGCTGCGCCAGGCACGCGTGGGTGTCGCGTCCCAGGCCGTTCTGGAGCCGGCCCTATGACGACTCGTGCGCGCGTCTCGATCGTCGGCGGCTCGGGTTATACGGGCGGCGAATTGCTTCGTCTGCTATTGGGGCATCCGGAAGTCGAGATTGCCCAGGTCACTTCGGAATCGCAGGCAGGCAACTACGTACACAGCTTGCATCCCAACTTGCGTCCTGTCGCCGGTCGTCCGCAGCCGCTGCGCTTCACGACCTCTGCTGCACTGGCGCCGTGTGATGTCCTGTTCCTAGCCCTGCCGCACGGTCAGGCCCAGGGCCGGATCGAGGAGTTCGCGGCGTTGGCTGAACGGATCGTGGATCTTTCGGCCGACTTTCGCCTGCGCGATGGCCAGGTCTACCAGCAGTATTATGGCGAACCTCACAAAGCGCCCGATTGGCTCGGGCGCTTTGTTTATGGTCTGCCCGAGCTGAACCGCGAGTGCATCCGCGGGGCGCGCTACGTGAGTGGCGTCGGCTGCAACGCCACGGCTTCAATCCTGGCCCTGCTGCCGCTGAGCCGGTCGGGGCTGCTCCTGCCGGAACGACCCCTGGTAGTCGATCTGAAGGCCGGATCCTCCGAGAGCGGCGCCTCTCCCAGCGCGGCTTCGCATCACCCGGAACGCAGCGGAGCGGTGCGCTCGTTTGCTCCAACCGGGCACCGGCACGAGGCCGAGGTGGCGCAGGCCCTGGGGCGTCCGGACGTTTACCTGTCGGTCACCTCCATCGAATTGGTGCGGGGAGTGCTGGCTACCGCCCATGCGTGGGTAGAACCGGGCGTTGGCGACAAGGAGTTGTGGCGCGCTTACCGGAGCGCCTATGGCGCCGAGCCCTTCGTGCGTATCGTGCACGAGCGTGGCGGCATCTACCGGCATCCAGAGCCGAAACTGCTGGCAGGCACGAACCTGGCGGACGTGGGCTGGGACGTGGACACGCGCACCGGCCGCCTGGTCGCCCTGTCGGCCATCGACAACCTTGGCAAAGGCGCGGCGGGCAGCGCCGTGCAATGCCTCAATCTCATGCTGGGTTGGGACGAAAGCGCGGGCCTGCAGTTCATGGGCCTGCATCCTGTTTAGGCGAGCATTCTGGCCAGCCATGCTGGGCGTACATTGTCGAGCGAGGAGCAATCATGAATCCGATCATCGTGAAAGTAGGTGGGGCGGCAGGCGTCGATAGCGCCGCGGTCTGCGCAGACGTAGCCGCGCTCACTGCGCGTGGGCTGCCGGTCATCCTGGTGCACGGGACGTCGGCGGCAGCCGACGCCCTGGCTACGCGCGCGGGCGTGCCGGTGCGCCACCTGGTTTCGCCATCGGGCCACGTCAGCCGTTACACCGACCCGGTCATGCTGGAGCTGTACGTCGCCGCCGCGGCGGGCCAGGTGAATAAAACGCTGGTCGCCATGCTGCAAAGGCTGGGCTGCAATGCCCTCGGTCTCTCGGGCGTGGACGGGCGCCTGCTGCAGGCGCGGCGCAAGAACGCCCTGCGCGTGGTCGAAAACGGCCGCCAGCGCGTGGTGCGCGATGACTACAGCGGGCAACTTGAGATAGCCAACGGCGGTCTGTTGCGCCTGCTGTTGGATGCCGGTTACACGCCTGTTGTTGCGCCCTTGGCGCTGGGCAGCGAAGGGGAGCCGCTGAACGTGGACGGCGACCGGGTAGCGGCTTTGCTGGCGCGGACGGTGGGCGCGCAGATGCTGCTGATCCTCAGCAATACGGTCGGGTTGCTGGCGAATTTCCCGGACGAAAGCACCATTATGCGCCGTGTCCCGTATGAAAGGCTGGCCGCGGCCGAAGACGTGGCGCAGGGGCGCATGAAGAAAAAGGTGTTGGCCGCGCGCGAGGCGCTCGAAGGCGGCGTCCCGTCGGTCATCTTTGCCGACTCGCGCCGGGCTCACCCAGTCGAGTCCGGGCTGAGTGGTGAGGGAACAGTGTTCGAGAACGCTCGCAGCGCCACGGCCGGCCCGTTCGCGCTCCCGGTTTCCTGGCCTCTCCCTCGTCTCCATGGCGCAGACGGGGGTGGCGAGTGATGGATCAGCAGAGCATAATCGAGCTGGAGGCAAGGTATACGTCCGGTGTATACCCCAAGCGCCCCCTGGCCATCGTGCGCGGGCAGGGCGCACGGGTGTGGGACGCGGACGGGAACGAGTACATCGATTGTGTTGGCGGTCAGGGAGCGGCTAACCTGGGGCACGCGCATCCGGCCATCGTCTCGGCGGTTGCCGAGCAAGCCGCCCGGCTCATCTCCTGTCCAGAGATCTTCTATAACGACCGGCGCGCGCAACTGCTCGCCGCGCTCGCCGGGGTGGCGCCGGCCGGGCTCACGCGCATCTTTCTCTGCAACTCGGGCACCGAGGCAGTCGAGGCGGCGCTCAAGCTCGCGCGGGCGAGCACCGGGCGCAGCGGGATCGTCGCCGCCATGCGCGGTTTTCACGGGCGCACGATGGGCGCGCTCTCGGCCACCTGGAACCGGGAGTATCGCCAGCCTTTCGAGCCACTGGTGCCCGGTTTTGCCCACGTGCCCTTTAACGACCTGGCGGCTCTCGAACGCGCGCTGTCCGATAACACCGCGGCGGTCCTGCTCGAAGCGGTGCAGGGAGAGGGCGGGGTCCATCTCGGCGAGCCGGCCTTCTTGCGTGGCGCACAGGAACTGTGCCGGGAGCGAGGCGCGCTGCTCATCATCGACGAAGTGCAGACTGGCTATGGGCGCACCGGTTGCTTCTTCGCCTCCCAGCATTATGGCATCGAGCCGGATCTGATGGCCGTCGCGAAGTCAATGGCCGGCGGACTGCCGATGGGCGCCTGCCTGATTGGCCCGCGTGTTGCGCCTCCGCCCGCGCACAGCCACGGCAGCACCTTCGGCGGCAACCCGCTGGCCTGCGCGGCTGCGCTGGCGACGCTACAGGTGATGGCCGGCGAAGACCTGCCGGGCCGGGCCGCGCGGCTTGGCGCCCGCTTGCTTGAGCGCTTGCAGGCGCTGCGCTCGCCGCTGATCCGGGAAGTGCGCGGCCTGGGTCTGCTGGTCGGAATTGAACTCAAAACCAAGGTGACGCCGATCTTGCAGGGGTTACAGTCCCGCGGGGTCCTAGCCTTGCCCGCCGGAGCGACGGTGCTCCGTCTGCTGCCGCCCCTGGTCATCGAGGAGGAAGACCTGGAGCGGGTAGTGGGCGCGATAGCGCAAACCTTGGAGGTGCGCCGTGTCGCTTGAACAGTACGCGATCATTGATTCCACGTTGCGAGAGGGCGAGCAGTTCATCAATGCCAACTTCACGCACGAGCAGAAGGTCGAGATTGCCCGGGCCTTGGATGAATTCGGCGTCGAATGCCTCGAGCTTACTTCACCGCTGGCCTCTCCCGGCAGCGCAGAAGATGCCCGCACCATCGCACGCCTCGGCTTGAAGGCGAAGGTCCTTACGCATATTCGCTGTCAGAAGGAAGACGCGCGCGTGGCTCTCGACACCGGTGTGGCCGGCCTCGACGTCGTCATCGGTACCTCCTCGGCCCTGCGCCGTTTCAGCCACAGCAAGAGCATCGAGGAGATCATCGATCTGGCCGCCGATGTGTTGACCTGGATAAGATCTCAGGCGCCGGATATCGTGCTGCGTTTCAGCACGGAGGACTCCTTCCGCAGCGAGGAGGCCGATCTGTTCCGTGTCTACCTGGCGGTCGATCGCCTGGGCGTGGTGAATCGCCTGGGCATCGCCGACACGGTCGGCATCGCTTCGCCCGGACAGGTGGCGCGCATCGTCGGCACCCTGCGCCGCATGACCAAGGCGGATATTGAGTTCCACGGTCACAATGACTCCGGCTGCGCAGTCGCCAACGCTTTCGCCGCCATCGAAGGCGGCGCGACCCACATCGATACTACGGTTCTCGGCATCGGCGAGCGCAACGGGATTGCTTCGCTGGGCGCCTTCATCGCCCGCATGTACACCTGGGATCGTGACCTGGTACGCGATAAGTACCATCTGGACGGCCTGCGCGGGTTGGAGCTCCTGATAGCCGAGCTCGTCGGCGTCGATATCCCGTTCAATAACTGCATTACCGGCTACTGCGCGTTTACTCACAAGGCTGGCATCCATGCCAAGGCAATCCTCAACGCCCCGGAAACCTATGAGGCGCTCGATCCTCACGATTTCGGCGTGACCCGCTACGTCTCGATCGCCCATCGTCTGACCGGCTGGAATGCCGTCAAGGGCCGCGCTGATCAACTGGGCGTGGCTCTGAGCACCGAACAGATCAAAGCCCTTACGTTGCACATCAAGGCCCTGGCCGACGAAAAGCGCCTGACCATGGATGACGTGGATGATCTGCTCCGGCTCTGGGCGAACGGCCATCACGATGCGGCGACGGATTCGGCGCTCAGCCTGGCCGAAGAAACGCCCGCAGATGCCCAGTGATGGAGGGTTAGATGGCATATACCTTCGCCGAAAAAGCCCTGGCGCGGGCCGCGGGCCTGCCGTCGGCGGTGGCCGGGCAGATCGTCGACGCCCGGCCGGATGTAGTGCTGAGCCACGATAATACGGCTGCCATCGCCCGCATCTTTCATGACCTGGGAGCCGGCCGCGTGCAGCACCCGGAGCGGCTGGCGATCACTCTCGATCATGCGGTGCCGGCGCCAACCACGCAACACGCGGCCAACCATGCCGAGGTGCGCAGGTTTGTGGCCGAGCAAGGCATCCCTCACTTCTTTGAAGCGGGACGGGGCATCTGCCACCAGGTGATCAGCGAAGAGGCGCTGGTCTGGCCCGGCCAGCTTATTCTCGGCGCCGACAGTCATACCACCCACTTCGGTTGGCTGGGCGCCTTCGGGGCGGGGGTGGGCCGCAGCGAGATTGCCGCGCTCTGGGCCACGGGCGAGCTATGGCTGCGCGTGCCTGAAACGATCCTCGTCCACCTGGCGGGCCGCCTGCCGCCATGGGTCAGCGCCAAGGATCTGAGCCTGTGGGTACTGCGCCGGCTGGGTCCTGAGGCTGGCATCTATTGCGCCGTGGAGTTCGCCGGTCCCGGCATTGCCTGCCTGAGCCTCGAAAGCCGGATGGTACTGCCCAACATGATGGCCGAGGCCGGCGTCAAGAACGCCTATGTGCCGCCGGACAGCGCCGTGTACGCCTGGCTGGCCGGCCGGGTGGCGGCGCGCACTGGGCAGCCGGAAGGCGAATGCCTGGACCGTATCGCGGCGGGTGCGCTGTTCCCCGATGCGGATGCTATCTACCTGGCTCGTCAAACCGTCGAGATGGGGGAGCTTCAACCGTTTGTGGCCGCCCCGCACCGCCCAGACAACGTCGTGCCGGTCTCCGCGCTGGCCGGCATCCACGTGGACCAGGCCTTTCTCGGCACCTGTACTAACGCGCGCCTGGAGGACCTGAAGATCGCGGCCT
>Ga0209746_1000587_pt1 | contig 18551 bp, 11 predicted proteins | sample BarGraNGADG00211_3_FD_184496 | JGI IMG/M metagenome (GOLD analysis project Ga0209746, IMG submission 184496) | Arctic peat soil microbial communities from Barrow, Alaska - Barrow Graham LP Ref core NGADG0011-211 (SPAdes) (version 2) | ecosystem: Environmental > Terrestrial > Soil > Wetlands >... | reverse complement strand
GAGCCACGGCCTGAAGTCGGGGTGGGCGATGGCGATCAGCTCCATCGCCCTCTCGCGGATGTTCTTGCCGTGGAGGTAGGCGATGCCGTTCTCTGTCACCACGTAGTGGATGTCGCCGCGGGTCATGGTCACGCCGGTGCCCTCCGCCAGGAAGGGCACGATCCTGGAGGTGCGGCCGTCGGCCGACGTCGACGGTAGGACGAGGATGGTCTTTCCGTGCGGCGACAGTACGGCGCCGCGCATGAAGTCAGCCTGCCCGCCGATGCCGCTGTAGAAGACGTGACCGATCGACTCGGCGGTCTCCTGGCCGGTCAGGTCGACCGCCAGCGCCCCGTTTATCGCCACCATGTTGTCGTTTCGCGCGATGATGAGCGGGTTGTTCGTGTAGTCGATGGGCCTGAACTCGATGCTCGGGTTGTCGCTTATGTAGTCGTAGGTCGCAGCGGTGCCCATGCAGAACGTGGCGACTGTCTTTCCCCGGTCGAGCGTCTTGCGGGTGTTGTCGATGACGCCCTTGCGCATCAGGTCGGCGACGCCGTCGGTGAGCAGCTCGGTGTGGACACCGAGGTGCTGTTTCTCCGAGAGGTTGGCCAGTATGGCGTTGGGGATGCTTCCGTAGCCCACCTGGATGGTGTCCCCGTCCTCCACTATCCGCGCCACGTACTTGCCGATGCTGTCCGACAGCTCGTCGGGCACCTTCGTACCGTACTCGAGGAGAGGCTCGTCGTGTGCGACGAGGTACTGCACGTCGTCGACTTTGATGAACGTATCCCCGTGCACCCGCGGCATCCTCGGATTGACCTGGCATATCACCCTCGAGGCCGACTCGACTGCGGCCCTGGTGATGTCGACGCTGACACCGAGGCTCATGTAGCCGTTGGCGTCCGGCGGCGAGACCTGTACCAGCGCCACGTCGATCGGGATGAACCTGCGGCGGAACAGGTCGGGGACCTGCGAGAGGAAGATGGGGGTGTAGTCGGCGAGGCCCGCGTTGACGGCTTCCCTGGTGCTGTCCCCGACGAAAAAGGAGTTGTGCCTGAAGTTGCGCAGGAACCTGCTCTCCGCGTACGGGGCCACTCCCAGCGTCCACACCTGGAGGACCTCGGCGTCGAAGAACGCCTTCGGCTTGGCCTCGACGTATTCGGCCAGCGCGCTCATCAGGTGCTGCGGCTCGCCGCACCCCGTCCCGACGAACAGCCGGTCGCCCCTGTGGATGCAGTCGAACACCTCCGACTCCTCGACGAACTTGCCTGGGTATCGCTTCTTCATCGTATCGAGGTCGACGCTTTCGCACTCCATCTTCTCACCACCTCGCAATAAGCCTTTGGACCCTACCAGTATCCTTCAGCAAGCGATCGACGGACAACGCAGAGGGGGCTCAAACCACCTTTGCATTTGTTAGTATATTGCCTGTTCCCTGGTAACAGGAGTAGAAGTGGAGATCGATGTTGCCCGACCCGCGCCCCGGCCCGTGGAAGCGGGACCGCAGGTGTCCCGGTTCGCGATAGGGCTCGCCTGCGCCGGCGCGTTGCTGCTAGTAGCGGGTTTCATCTTTATGGCGGTGGCTTACGCTGGGCGCGAGACGGGCAACATGGTGATGGCCCCGGTCGGGGCGGGCGTGCTCATACTCGGCGCGTGCCTCGGGGTCGCGGGATTGATAACGGTGGCGGTGTCGTACTCGGAGGTCCATCGAGCGCGGCACGAAGAGTTCCTTGGGCGCGAATACGCTGCGAGGCACCATGGGCAGGCGGCGCCAGCCATCGCGGCGGCAGGGCCGGAGCCTCTGCCCGAGCCGAAGACCCGCCTCGGGGTGGTGCCGTTCGCCGCGAAGAACAAGGGCGCGACGGTGCGCGAGTTCCGTGCTGGAGGGGATGTCTGGGAGATCGCGGAGAGGTGGGCCCTGCAGTCCGGCTTCGCGCTCGCGGCCCAGGACGCCGATTCGCGGACCTACCGCAAGGGCGACAACCCGGTGTTCGTTCCCACCTTCGTAAGGATCGCCTGGCGGGGCCCGGACTACCTGCTGGAGGCATGGCTGGAGCCGACTCCCGTGAACAGGTTCGTGAGCCTGGGCATGATACCGCCCGCGCTGGGCCTCGATTCGGGGGGCGTGATGGCCTCCGTACCGCGATACATGGGGCGTAGGGAGGTCAACGACCTCCTTGCTGCCCTCGGGGTCGCGACCATCGACTGATCATGCGACGGGCAGGGGCCGCCTGCCGCGCGTCGAACCCTGGAGGTGGCCGGGGAGGTCCCGCGCCATCCGGACGTCAGCCTCGATCTACAGGAGGTTTCCTCTCGTGGCACCAGGCGATGAAGGCTTGAAGAAACCGACGGTCATGCCCCAGCCCGGCGGGCCTCTGCTTTACGACAACCCGCTTCACCCCGACAGCGGCGTGATATCGGACCCCGATGGCGAGCGGATAAGATGTGGCCGGAAGGCGGCGCTGTGCCGGTGCGGCGGCTCTCTCGAGAAGCCTTTCTGCGACGGTACGCACGCCAAGATCGGCTTCAGCGACGCCAACAAGGCCGACAGGAGCAGAGACAGGCGGCGCAGCTACGATGGCAAGAGGATAACGATCCACGACAACCGCTGCGCCTGTTCACACGCCAAGCACTGCGTGCAAGAGCTGCCGCGTGTCTTCCGTACGGGTGAGAAGCCATGGATAGACCCGGACGCCGCAGAGCCGGAGGAGATCATCAGGGTCATCGAGAAGTGTCCGTCCGGCGCCCTGAGCTACTCGATCGACGGCGTCGAACACCGGGACCTGGACCGCGAGCCGGGTATCACGGTCTCGAGGCACGGCCCCTACTGCCTGGTGGGCGGCATCGAGGTGCGCTGCGAAGAGCCGCGCCCCGACCGGGTCTCGACTGAGCACGCCACGCTCTGCAGGTGCGGAGCGTCGGCGAACATGCCTTTCTGCGACGGGAGCCACGAAGGGGTGGACTTCGAGGACTGACGCGGCCTACAGAGGTGTGTATCCCACGACGTCGTGGCCGCCGGTCAACGCCCCGTTGTAGTCGAAATACATGGGGCGCTCCACTATCACCGGCCGGCTGGAGGTCACCCGCGCCGACACGTCCCTGCCCGGCCCCACGTCGCCGTTGACGCTGATGGTGAGCCGCGCGTCCGCCGGCACCTTCCACTGTTTCGTGAGCGGGGGGCCGTCACCGGCGAAGTAGGTAACCTCGAGCGCCGCTTCCTCCGAGGACGGGTTCTGCACGCACAGCCACTCCTCGAAGCCCTTCCGCGTACAGCCCTCGGCGAACAGCCAATCGGTGGCAGGCTTGCCCGCCCCCAGTACGTCGTGCCCGCCGTCCCAGGACCCGTGGTAGAGGAAGTAAACCGGCCGCTCGGCGATGAAGCCGCCCTCGGAGGTGAGCTCGACCGACACGTCTTTGTTCGCGCCCACTTCGGAGTTTACCGAGACGGTCCGTCTCTGCAGCGGCTGGACCGTGTACGACCTGGTGAGGGGCGCTCCCTGCCCGGGGCCGAGCCGGTAAGTGGCCTTCACGTCGATGGGGTCCGTGCCCGGGTTCTGCAGGCACAGCCACTCTTCGAACCCGCTCCTGGTGGTGCCTTCGGCGAAGTACCACGCCACGGCAGGCGAGTCCGCCCCCACCACGCAGTGCCCTCCCGTCCAGCCGGGGCCCGCGCCCGGGACCGACGCGGCAGCCCGCCCGCCGGATGACCGGCCGGCGCCGGCGGCCGACGAGGGATGGTAGTCAAAGTACATCGGGCGCTCCGCCACCACTTCCCTGTCCGATTCCAGGAACAGCGACGCGTCTTTCTCCAGTCCGACCTGGTCCGCCGTCTTGAACGTCGCGCGCGAGCCCGCGGGCACCTGCCCCCGCACCACCACCTCGCCCTGGCCGGCCACCATGTAGTGGAACGTGAGGTTCGCGGCCGAGGTCCCGGGGTCGAGCACCGTGACGTACTCGTCGAAACCGGTGCGGGTGGTGCCTTCGGCGAAGTACCAGGTCCTGGACGGGAAGGTGGCGCCCATGACGTCGTGCCCGCCGGTGACCGTGCCTCTGTAATCGAAGTAGATGGGCCTCTCCACGGTGATCCTCGCCCCGTTGGTGCACTCTACCCTTGCCGAGAAATCGTGCGCAGGGTCGTCGCCCGTTCCGAGCCTGTCGTTGACCGACACCGTCGAGCGCGAGCCCGCGGCGACCGCGAGGTCCTGGCGGTCGGCCGTGCCGTCGCCCTTCATGTACGTGATGGTGACGTCCGCGCTCGCCCGGCCCGGGTTCTGGATGCACAGGTACGGGTAGAAGCCTGGGCGACAGGTGCCCTCGGCGAAGTAGAACACGGAGGCTCCGACGTCGAGGGAGGCCGCCAGTCGCGCCGTGGCGTGGTCCGGGTTCTCGACCACCACGTCCCAGGCTCCGGGGGCGGCACCGTCCAGGTCGACGTCGCATTCGGCGTGCCGCGGGTCGCCCACGCGCACGCCGGTCGCGTCGAGCACCGGTCGTCCTCCGCGCTCGAGCCTCACCCGCGCTCCGCTCTTGAGCCCGGTCCCGCCCAGCTCGATGTGCGCCGAGCGGTTGTTCTGGCACTCCCCCGGATAGACCGAGGCCAGGGTGACGGCCCGCGCGGTGTGAACGCTTATCCGGCCGGGATCCATCGTCACGTGGAAGCCCGCGGCTTTCATCACCGCAGCCGAGCTCGACAGCATCTGGTGGAGGGCGTTGTAGGGATACCCGTAACACGGCGTCCCGTCGAAGTACAGGTTGTCCACCCCGGGGTTCTCCGCGTTCGCGTTGTCGGGGTCGTGGCGCGCGTAGCCGCTGACCGGGAGAAGGACGTGCTTGCTGGCGTAGTAGTCGAGGGCTATCGGGTCCGTCGAAGCCATCAGTTTCGCTGTCTGGACGGCTTCTTCGTACGTCGAGCCGGGCCCTGAATAGAGGTCGGGGTTGGACCACACAGCGTCGGAGATGTTCAGGCAGGGGAAGCGCCCGTAAGCCATCACCCGCCCAAGGCCGCCGTGCATGATGATGTCGTCGTGGTACTCGTTCCACTCCTTGCCGGTGAGGGCGGTCGACCACAGCCCCATGTAGAGCTTCGTGGCATCGGTGACCCCGGCGTACACGTGCGACTTCAGCACCGGGACGTTTATCAGCTTGAGCCGCGCGTTGTCGTACGCCTTCCCATCCCAGACCCCTCGCTTGATACTGACTCGCGTGCCGTACCTGGTGGTGAACTTCGGGTAGCTGATGGAGTGGGCGGCATCCTTCACGTATCCGTCACGCTCGTCGCCCCTTTCGAACTCCTTCACGACATCCTTGCGCACTCCGGTCCAGTCGACCACGGACGCGCGGTGCGCGCCGGCATGCATGTCCGCGACGTCGGCGAACGACTGCCTGCGGTCGACAGCGTTGTTCTTTGACGCGCTGTTCAGGAAAGCGGGCGGCACCTGCCGGTTCTCCGCTATCACGACCTCGCCGGTGAACCCGTCCGGGTGGTTGACTATCGCGTCCACGAGTCCCTTTATCACGTCGGTGTTCGTCATCCCGCGCTGGTCGAAGCACGCGTTGACCTTGATGATCACCACGTCGTCAGAGGCCACCATGCCGTCCGGTCCGCAGTCGGGGCGCTGCCGGGCAGAGCGGTAGAACCTGGTCCCCGCGGATGCCATCATCCCTATGAGCGCCTGCACGCCCTGCGAGGCCTTGTCCTGCGTCAGTCCCTGGACGGCGAAGACCTCCGAGCGGTCCGTCGCGTCGCTGTTCACGGGCCGCAGGGTGAGTGCCGAAGCGGCGGCCGCCATGAGGTCGTGGTCCCGTGGGCTCGGGCCGCGCTGCGCGCCCACCGGGATGGCGTAGGCGACTACACAGGTCGCCACTACGGCCCCCAGCGCCAGCACCGCAAGCCGCCGTGGCCGGCCTCGCTCGAGCAGCAGGGAGACGCGCACGCCGCCAGCCGGGAGGCGGAGCGAGAACGGTACGGCGACTCCCGCGAGGAGCCAACTGCACTGGGCGGCGGCGAACCGCTGGCATGGGTAGGCCAGCCGCCAGGGCCTGCGGCCGCTCCTGAGCAGAAGCCACAACAGGCACAGCATGCTGAAGAAGAGGCCACCGCCCGCGAACGCCGTCATGGCGCGGAATCCCAGCCTGTCTATGCGGCGGGCCATCCGACCCACGGGTCTCTGGTGCTCCGATCTCGTGCAATGATCCATGTCTGTCACTATCATACCAATCAGGCGGGCCCGCAGTCCTCTGTCCGCCGGTTCTCACGAGGAGGTCGATGATGGATACGGTGAACTCGCCCGGCTGCACGTGCGGCGGTGAGGGGTGGCCGAGCGCCGACGCGCGTGAGCAGGCCATGCTCATGCTCTCAGCCGCCGCGTTCGTCATCGCCGGGGGACGCGCGGTCCTTATAAAGGGGCCGAGGTGGTTCGCGGTCTGGATGGCGGGGCTGCTGGCCTGGGCCACCGTGCCCAAATACTTCATATGCACCCGCTGCGAGAACTACGGCAAGTCGTGCGATTTCTTCTACGGGGGCAGGTATGCCGCGCTCCTTTTCAAGAAGCAGGACCGCCCCTTCAACGCCTCTGGCTACATCGCGGAAGGAGCGTCGCTCTCCTTGTTCCAGTTCATGCCGCTTGTCGCGGCCCGGCGGGACCGGTTGGCCCTCGCGGCGTACCTCCTGTCGGCCGCCGTCTTCCAGGCGCTGCTGGTGAGGTTCTGTTGCATCGACTGCGTGCGCTACTCGACCGACGCCTGGAAAGAAGCGTACTGCCCGACCTGGAAGATGGTGGAGCGGCTGGGCCTGGCGGAGCCGGTCAGCCCATCCGCCTGATGACCTCGAGAGCCTTGTTGTAGCAGAAGAGCCGGTGCTCGGGTATCGGCACCCATCCCCTGCCGTCCGAGTTGAACGCCAGCAGCAGGTCCCTGAGCACCGACTCCCTGTCCCTCTCCCCCAGGGCGCCCTTGCCCGCGGTGAAGGCACGGTAGGCCTCGAGCGCCGTGCGGTTGAGAACCTGGTTGTCGGGGTCATCGGTCCACAGCTTGAAGTCCTTCTCGGTGCTCCATGAACCCGACTTGAGATAGACCTCCTGCCGCTCGCCCCGGTCGTCCGCGATGTAGTCTGACGGCAGCCTGTAGTTGATGGCCGGGTTCTTCCTGGCGTGCTCCAGAAAAGCCCTGAACCTGTCGACCGGGATGCGTACAACGACGACGGCGCCTGCTTCGAGATCAGCCTCCGCGATTACGACCTCGAGCGCGACTGACGCTCACCCTGTGCGTTATTTGACCGTGAAGGTGTAGGAGTTGGAGGTCCCTCCACGCGTGGTCACCGTTATAGTGGTCTTGCCCTTCGAGAGAATCGGCACCTTGGCCTTCACCTTGACATCCGTCCATGAGGTCGATGAGGTGTAGGCAAGCTTTGTGCCGAACTTGACGCTCGAGGTGCTCTTGGAGGAGCCGAAGCCCGTTCCCCCTATCGTTATGTAGGCCCCAACCTTGCCAGAGGTGGGGGATATCGCCTTTATGTGCGGTTTCACCTTGAACGTCTTGGTATTAGAGGTACCGTCAGCGGTAGTCACCTTTACGTCCCTGGTCCAGTAGCAGCCCGAGGGTACCTTCACCTTTATCTGGGTGGATGTCCAGGAGGTGTATGAGGTGGCCTTCTTGGTCCCGAAGGAGACGTAGGAGGTTCCTCTCGTGGAGCCGAAGTTGCTCCAGTTCACGGTGATGGTATCGCCGCAGCAGCCGGAGTTCGGGCTGATGGAGGAGATAGCGGGCTTTGGGTTGATGTTGAAAGTCCTCGGCTCCGAGGTCCCGCTGGACACCGAATCGAAGACCGTGACATCGGCCGTTCCCACGTCCTCCACATCAGATGCCAAGACCTGGGCGGTCAACTGCTTGTCGGAGACGTAAGTCGTATCGCGGTCCGCGCCGTTCCACCTGACAACCGAAGTCGCGGTGAAGTTGGCTCCATCGACGGTCAGCGTGAAGTCCCCCATCCCCACACCCCTGCTCGCGGGGGAAAGGGCGTCGAGGAACGGGACCGTGAGGGCCGCGTAAGCGTCGATGAGCCCGTAACCGAACGAGTCATCCCTGCCTACCGTGCCGAGGTCATGCGCGGTCCTCTGAAGTTGGTCCCTGACTTTGTCCGGGTCTGAGATGCCCGTCTTCGAGATGAAGAGCGCCGCCGTCGCGGCCACGTGTGGGCACGCCATGGACGTCCCCATCCAGCCGTGGAGGGCAAAGCCGCTGGAAGGGCTGCCCTCCGTCACGTACGTCTGCTGGATGACCCCGTTGAACTCGCTCGAGGTGGTATCGCCCCCGGGGGCAACCACGTCCTGCTGGGCCCCGTAGTTCGAGTAGTAGGCCAGGTTCTTGTTGCGGTCGGTCGCTCCGACAGCGATGCAATATTCGTCGTAAGCCGCCGGGTACTGTATCGTCGACGACGAGTCGTTGCCCGAAGACGCGCATATTGTGACGCCGTGCTCGTAAGCGTACTTGCAGGCGTCCCTCTTGGTGGTCGAGTCCAAGCCGCCCCCACTGTAGTTGATGACCTTCGCCCCGTTGTCGGCCGCCCAAGTGAACGCGTCGGCCATCATGGCGTGCGTACCGGCCCCGGGTCCCAGGCACCTTACCGGCATCACCGAGCATCCGTGCGCAACACCCGCGCAGCCGATGCCGTTATTGGTGGTCTGTGCGATTGTGCCGGTGACGTGGGTCCCGTGGCCGTCGACATCATTCGGGTGCCCGTCACCGTCGGCAGAGTCGTGAGGCAGGACGAAGTTCGTACCCGCGAGGTCCGGGGCCTGCGCGTAGCTCCCGTAATTCTCGTAGGCGACACCGGTGTCCACTACCGCCACCACCACGCTCGGGTCACCCTGCTCGAGGTCCCAGGCGTGCTGGGCATCGATGCCACCCATCGTGTAGTCTTGCATGTTCCACTGGTTGGTGAACTGGGGGTCGTTCGGTGTCATCGATACGTGGTCTATGTAGTTCGGCTCCGCGTACTCGACAGACGGATCAGCCGCGAACCTCGCGACTGTATCGGGCACCGAGGCGCCCGCCGGCAGCTTCACGACCTGGAAACCGAGGTCGGCGTTCTCGTGCACGACCGCCAGCGCGTCGGAACTCAACAGCCTGGCCTTGGCGGCCACCGAAAACGCGTCCTTGAACTTGACGATGACCTCACCCTGGACGTAGTCTCCGGACGGCTTGGCGCCGGAGGCCGCTGCGCCCCCGGTCATCACTATCACGGATGCCGCCATCAGGATGGCCACCAGGGCCGCCGCCGGGATAATACCTCTGTGTCGCATTGCTTCCCCTTGAAGCCGGACGGACAGGACTATCCGCCGAGCCGCCGTTGCGGTACCGGCCTGTCCAATAGTTCAACGGATGACTGCCCGCGTGAGTCTCGGTGCCCATCAACCATCGCGCAGTTCCCTTTCGAGGACGTCGAAGAACTCCCTGTGAGCACGGCGTTCCAGCCAGGGCTCGTGACCGCACTCCTCGAGAAGGATGAACCTGAGATCCTTCAGCACCGGCGACAGGGGCTTGATCACACCCGCGGCGGGGTGCGGGTCATAATCACCGTGTATGGCGACCACCGGGCACCGTATCTTTCCCGCGAGCTCGAGGAGCCCGCCGCTGCTTCTGAGCCCGGCGGCGTCCCCCCATACTCGCTCGTACACGTCATACCTGTAATCGGTCACTTCGTCTTTATACGAAAGCAGGTCGAGCGAGTCGGCCCTGCGGATGTAGGTCCCGAGCTCCGCGAAGACCCTGTCCTTGTCGGGAACGCACGGATCGCCGAGCGCGCGCAGGAGTCCCGACACCTCCTCCGTCTCCTCGGCCGTGAGCCGGCCCGCCCTTGTCCGGAACACGTCGGCCGCGTAGCTGTCCGCGAACACGGCGCTGCTCACCATGATCAGCCTGTCCACCATGGAAGGGTTCCTCGCGGTGAAGATGAAAGCGAGCATCGCGCCCCACGAGTGACCGACGAGCCTCACGGGAAGGTCGGCCTCGGCCAGGAGCGCGTCCTTCAACGCCTGTAACTGCTCTTCGAGACCCGGTTCGGTCTGAAGGGGCTCCAGCACGCCGTGCGTGCGCGCAAGCCGCCTGGCCACCGGGGCCATCTCACCCGGCGTCCCGGGACCCCCGTGCAACACGACCACGCTATAAGGTCTTTCCCCATACTTACGCAGGCTCTCCATGCTCGGTCCATGATAACCGACCGGGCCGGCGCTTTTTTCCCATGTCGCTGCGATGCGGGGGACCGTACACCACGCTCTACCGAGGCAGGCTTTCCGCGACCGCCGTAGAACATGGGACATGCGTAACGGCGGTGGGGGTGAAACTGGCCATGGGAATACGGGCGAAGGCCTCATCATTTATCAGGAGCCATCCGGTTGGGCTCTCCCTGGCGGCTGTCTTTGCCCTCTACCTCCTGATCCGGCTCGTGAACATTAAAGCCGTCCCCATCTACATCGACGAAGCGATATACCTCAAGTGGGCCAGGGACGCTCAGCAGGGCCACCTGTGGGCATCCCTGCTGTGGGACGGCAAACCACCTCTGCACGCGTGGCTCATGGTGCCGTTCCTGGAGGTCTTCAAGGACCCGCTGGTCGCGGGCCGCGCTACGTCCCTCTTCTTCGGCGGGCTGACCACGGCAGGCATGTTCCTGGTCGGCAAGGAGCTGAGGGACTGGAAGCTCGGAGCGCTTGCGGCGGCGCTCTACGTCGTCTGCCCGTTCACGTTCTGGTACGACAGGCTCGCCATCGCCGAGAGCGTGCTCCTCACCTTCTTCGTGTTCGCGATCTACTTCGCGGTCAAGGCCGCCCGGTCGGTGAAACCCTTCTACCTGGTTGGCGCGGGACTCGCCGCCGGCCTCGCGCTGCTGACCAAGGGGACCGCGTTGCTCATCTTTCCGATCGTATTCTTCGCGTATTTCATCAGGGGTCCCCGGGAAAGAGCGCTGGAGGGCAGAAGGCCGCTACTGGTCTGGACCGCCTCGGTCACCATGTCTCTGCTGCTGGGATTCGGCATGCTCAACCTGCTCCGCCTGTCTCCGATGTACGCTTTCAGGAGCCATTTCGTCGAGACCCGGACCAAGGGCGTCTTCGCGGCCCTGACCACGCCGCCGGGTCAGTTCCTCAGGTTCGACCTCTCGATACTGGGTTCTTTTATCAAGTTCCTGACCCCCGCCCTGCTGTTCATCGCGTTACTGGGTCTCGCCCTCGGCCTGGCCAGGAAGTGGCGGCCGGCCCGCTTCCTCCTGGCCTGGCTGTTGGTCGGCTCCACGATAATATCGCTGGTCGGGAAGTTCGCCTGGTCGCGTTTCTACCTGGTCCTCGTGCCCCCGTTGCTTTTCACATCGGCGTATCTCATATACGAGGCTGCGGCTTTCGTTGCCCGGACCTGGAGCCTGAGAACGGCACACCGCGCATATCGAGTCGCGCCTGCCGCCGCGATCGCGCTCTGCCTGCTGCTGGTCGTAACGGCGCTTCCCGTTGCCGGCGAGCTGCACGGCATGGTAGACGCGAGGCAGGGTGACCCGGCCTTCATCTCGGGCCGGACGGCGGGGATAGGTATGCCGCAGGCCATCGCTTTCCTCGACCGCGCGAGCCACCGCGGCGCGATAAACGTCGTCGTGAACGACTATTTCATCCAGCTCGCTATCAAGTTGTACGTGCCCGGAGACCACTCGCTGAATGTCATCACGCTGACGCAGGAATACAGGAAAGGTTATACGGGGCTGCTCGAGGCGACCGCGGACAAGGCGGCCCACCAGAGGCCCACCTACCTGGTCCTGGACGGCACCGGCCCCGCGCCTCCCGCGTCCTGGCCGGTGAGGGTCCTCGAGAAGTTCGAAGAGGGCGGCAGACGCAGGACCCACCTGTTCGTCCTGCGGGTTTCCGGCGACTCCTGGCCCGCTCCCGTCCCGACGGGGAACTCCATCTAGGCGCCCGTTGTCAGGCCGGTCTTAGGCTTCCCCGGCGACGCCGCGTGCATGGCTCCGACGACTGCGGCACCCGCCGTTAACCGCTATAATCGTCTTCGGCACCTCGACCGCGGAGGACTTATGAAAAACGAACCCCTGTCGATAAAAGGGGCCCGCCCGGCGCGGGTCCGGACGCTAACGGCGGCGGCGCTGCTCGCCGCATTGGCGTGCGCGGCGCTGCTCGTGCCGGCCCGGGCCGCCCTGGCGCAGGACGGACTCGAGCGACCCGTGAAGTGGTCGTTCGACGCCCACTCCAGCTTCTACCAGGCCGGCATCACCGCTTCGGACATCAACGGCGACGGCAAAAAAGAGCTGCTGGTCGGCAACCTCAACGGGAGGCTCTACTGCTTCTCCCCCGGGGGGCGCTCCATGTGGAGCCGCGACCTCGGAGCGGCCATCCAGGGCGCGCCCGCGTGCAGCGACGTGGACGGTGACGGCAAAGAGGAGGTGTGGGTCGGGGACATGGACGGCGTCGTGTGGGGGCTCGACTGCTACGGCCGGACGCTTTCGCGATGGGACTGGCCCAAGCACACGCCCGGCGTGGGCGGGATCAAGGGGGTCTTCTCCTCACCAGCCGTGGGCGACATCGACGGCGACGGCCGGCCCGAGATAGTCGTGGGCACCTACGGGCAGCACGTTTACGCGTGGAGGTACACGGGCGAACTGCTGCCCGGCTGGCCGTTTAACAACGAGGACACCATCTGGTCGTCCCCCGCGCTCGCAGACATCGACTGGGACGGCGTCAAGGAGGTCGTGATCGGGGCGGACTCGACGGGAGGGGTCAACTTCCCGTATCCGCCGGGCGGGCTGCTCTACGCGCTCGACGGCGACGCGACCATACTGCGAGGCTTCCCGAAGGTCACACCCGAGGTCACGTGGTCTTCGCCCGCGGTGGCCGACCTGGATGGCGACGGGCGCTACGAGATCGTCGTCGGCACCGGCCACTACTACACCTCGCTGGGCCGGCTGACGGGGGAAGGGCACAGGGTCTACGCGTACAACAGCGACGGGACCGCCCTCAAGGGTTGGCCCGTGAACACCGCCGGCTGCGTCTTCTCCTCCCCCGCCGTCGGCGACATCGACGGCGACGGGGCCAGGGAGATAGTGGTCGGCACCAACGCCGTGGGCGGCAACGGCGCCGAGCACGTGACCGCCTTCGAGCGGGACGGCAAGGTCGTCTTCGACGTCGGCGGCCTGGGCGGGCCGACGATGGGCTCGCCCGCGCTTGGCGACATCAGCGGTGACGGCGTCGCCGACGTGATACTCGGGTCGGGGCAGCAGATGCTCGCCTGGGACCATTCCGGCGGCGTGTTGTGGAAGCAGGACATGGGCAACTTCCTGGTGGGAGACCCCGCGGTCGGCGATCTCGACGGCGACGGGCGGGTGGAGGTGGCGGTGGTCACCGGCGACGCGCCGGGCGGCCGCTTCAAAGGGGGCAGGCTCTACGTGTTCGACTGCGGGCCGAAACAGTCGCTGGCGCGCGGGGCCGACCCCGGGCTCTTCCCATGGCCGATGTTCCGCAGGACGCCCGACCATCGCGCGACGTTCCTCACCGTGAAGGAGCCTCCACCGCCCGGGCCGACCGCCCCATCGAAGAAGTGGTACCTCGCCGAGTGGTCGACGGGCGTTGGGATGGAGACCTGGGTGCTGGTCCAGAACCCCAACAGCATCAGGGCACACGTGCGCCTGACCTACGTCACGCCCCACGGCGCGTACCAGGGGCCCGAGCTCGCCATGCCGCCCGGCTCGCGCACCACCGTCAACGTCGCCGACACCATCCCCGCGACCTGGGAGGTGTCGACGATCATCTCGAGCGACAGGGACGTCGTTGTCGAGCGCGCGATGTACGGCAACAACCGCACCTGGGCCCACGACTCAGTGGGTGTGACGGCGCCGAGCAGGACCTGGTACCTCGCGGAGGGCTCGACGGGCCCCGGGATGGAGACATGGATCCTGGTGCTGAACCCCGGGACGTCCTCGACCAGGGTGCGGCTGACCTACATGACGCCGTCAGGGCCGAGGCAGTCGGCGCCGGTCTCGATACCCGCGCGTTCCAGGCGGACTTTCAACGCGGCCGAGGTGGTGCCGGACAAATGGGAGGTCTCGACGCAGGTATCCAGCGACAAGCCCGTGGTGGCGGAGCGGGCCGTTTACGGCAACCGGCGCTCGTGGGCCACCGGGTCCATCGGCATCAGCGTGCCTTCCACGGCCTGGTACCTGGCGGAGGGTTCGACCGGGCCGGGCATGGAGACCTGGATACTGGTGCAGAACCCCACCTATCCCGAGGCGCACGTCGAGCTCACATACATGACCCCCGGCGGGCCGGTCGCGGGGCCGCGCGCGACCATACCCTCGAGCTCGCGAAAGACCTTCTTCGCGGCCGACACCGTCAACGGGGTCTGGGGCGTCTCGACCGTCGTCAGATGCGACAAGCCGGTGGTCGTCGAGCGAGCGATGTACGGCGGCGACCGCACATGGGCCCACGACTCGATCGGCGTCTCGGTGCCCGGGAAGGACTGGTACCTCGCCGAGGGCTCCACCGGGCCCGGCATGGAGACCTGGGTGCTGGTCGAAAACCACAACCGGGGCGCGGCGGGCGTGAAGCTCACCTACATGACGCCGCGGGGGGCCGTCGCGGGGCCGGCGGTGAGCGTCCCCGGGATGTCGCGCGCTACCTTCTTCGCCGGTGACACCCTGGACGGGGTCTGGAGCGTCTCGACCAGGGTCACCGCCGACAGGCCGGTGGTCGTCGAGCGGGCCATGTACGGCAACGGCCGCACCTGGGCGACCGACTCCATAGGGTTCGCCCCTTGAGGTCCAAAGGCGCCGATATTGCCGGAGCGGAGCCCTCCGCCTGGAGCTCGCGGGACGGGCGCAAGCGCCACTCGCTGCTCGATACCGGCCGCGGCTCGACGTGGTGGGCGCCGGGGGCGATCGGGTGGTGGGTCGGCCTGCTGTTCGCCGTCGGGGCGAGCTGCTTTGCCCTCGGGTCGGCCCCCGGCTATCTGCAGGCGGTCGGCAACAGCGCCGACTCGCTGACGTTCTTCGTCGGGTCCATCTTCTTCACCAGCGCCTCCTACCTCCAGTACCTGGAGGCCGTCAACGCCCGCCATCTTCCGGCCGGCGAGGGGGTCCTGGAGAGATTCCGGGTTCTCGGCTACGAGCCCGGGAACGCCGGCTGGTGGGCGGCTTCCGTGCAGCTCCTGGGCACCATCTTCTTCAACATCAGCACCTTCGACGCGATGCGCGCCAGCCTGTCCGCGCCCCAGGTCGACAAGCTGGTATGGAGGCCGGACGCGTACGGATCGATCTGCTTCCTGGTGGCCAGTACGTTCGCCTGGATAGAGCTGGGGCGGCCCGTCTGGCGGGCGCGACACCTGTCGTGGTGGATCGTGGCGATAAACATGCTGGGGTCGATAGCGTTCGGCGTCTCGGCCGTCGCGGCGTTCGTCGTGCCGACCAGCGGCGAGCCTTTGAACATCATGCTCGTGAACCTGGGGACGTTCGTCGGCGCTGTCTGCTTTTTCGCCGGAGCGGTGATGCTACTGCCCGAGAGGACGCTCGAGGGGTCCTGACCGTTTGCTACTTCGCGGTCAGCCGCGCCGGCCGCGGGACACGCGGACGCTTTCCGTGCTAATTTAGACAGCAGCAGGTCCGTCCTTTTGTTTACCGGCACGATTGGGGGCGACATGAGCGAGCAATACATCCTCGTGAACGACGTGGGCACAACGGGAACCAGGGCGGTGATCTACGACCGCGACGCCAACGTCGTCTCGGAGGTATACACGGAGCTCGAGCAGATATTCCCGAAGCCCGGCTGGTGCGAGCAGGACCCCGTCGACATGTACCGAAAGTGCGTCGAGGTCACCAACGAAGCCCTCGCTAAGGCGAAGTTGGGGCCCGCGGATATCGCGGCGATAGGGATAGCGACCCAGCGCGCCACCAGCATGCTCTGGGACAGGAAGACCGGTGAGCCCGTCTACAACGCCATCACCTGGCAGGACACGCGGATGTCCGACGAGTGCGAGAAGATAAACCGCAGCCCGCTTTTCAGGTTGCTGCACGTGATCGGCGGGGCCTACCAGAGGATCGCACCGCTCAGCAAAGGGCTCAAGAGGAACTCTGTTGGCAAGATGCTGATAACCGTCGCCCACTTCACCATGACTCCGGGCATGTCGCCGGCCCACGCCAGGTGGGTGCTGGACAACGTCGACGGGGCGGCCGCGAAGGCGAAGGCGGGCGACCTCATGCTGGGGACCGTAGACACCTGGCTGGTCTGGAACTACACCAGGGGCAAGGTCCACGCCACCGACTTCTCGAACGTGAGCGCCACCGGCATGTTCGACCCGTTCGGCATGAAGTGGAGCACCCAGTTGCTCAAGCCGTTCGGGCTTCCGGGCGACCTCGTCATGCCCGAGGTAAGGGAGACCAACGGCGACTACGGCACGACCGACGTCTACGGCGCGCCAATTCCGATAAGGTGCCTGGTGGCCGACCAGCAGGCCGCGCTGTTCGGGGAGGCGTGCTTCGAGACCGGCAGCGTCAAGTGCACCAACGGCACCGGGACCTTCGTCGACATGAACACCGGCGACGAGCCGATGGCATCCATCAACAGGCTGACCCCCCTCATCGCATGGCACATGGACGGAAACACCACCTACATGATGGAAGGCATCATCTCGAGCGCGGGCTCCTCGGTGCAATTCCTGCGGGACAACCTGCACTTCATCGAGAAGGCCTCGGAATCCGAGGAGATGGCCTTCAGCGCCGGGGATTCCGGCGGCGTCTACTTGGTGCCCGCTTTCACCGGCCTCACCGCACCCTACTGGGACCCGTACGCGCGCGGCACCGTCATTGGGCTCACCCGCGCGACTACAAGGGAGCAGATCGTCATGGCGACGCTCGAGTCCATCGCCTACCAGTGCAAGGACGTCGTGCAGGCCATGGAGAAGGACACGGGCATCGAGGTCAAGGGCCTCAAGGCCGACGGCGGGGCGTCCGGCAACGATTTCCTCCTGCAGTTCCTCGCCGATATCCTGGGCACCGAGGTGGAGCGCCCGGAGATGCTGGAGGCCACGGCGCTCGGCGCGTGCTACTTCGCGGGGATCGCGGCGGGCATCTGGAAGTACCCCGACGACATACTGCGCATCCACCGCGTGCAGAGGGAGTTCAAGCCGGCGATGTCCCGTGAGGCCGTCGACACCCTCTATGCCGGCTGGAAGAAGGCGGTGGGCCGGGCCCAGCGCTGGGCGTGATCGGCTGGGGCTTTCACGAAAAAATGGGTCTCGAGAGGGGAGTGGCTATGGTGACGCTCGAGTTCGACAAAGAGTGCAACAGGCAACTGGACCGGGTGATAGAGTCCAGGCGCTCGGTGAGGTCTTTCACGGATGACGTCCCGCCGAGAGAGCTCATCGAGCAGGTGCTCCAGGCAGGGTTGCTGGCGCCGTACGCCTCGGCCGCGATCGGTTCAGAAGAGCTGTTCAGGCGCTTCATCGTCATCGAGAAGGGCAGCGACGCGATGGCCGCGGCGGCCGACACGATCAGGCGAAACATAAAGGGTGCGTGGGAAATAATCGGCAAGCAGGCCGCGGGCGGGGGCGTTGTCCCTCCGTTCGCCAAGCGCCTCAAGGCGATAGCCGACGGGGCGCCTATCGGCTTCGAGGACGTGCCGTACTACATAGTCGTGGCCGAGCTGAAGGGCGTCCCGCCCGTCGAGCAGCGCTCGCTCGCCCACGTGTTGGAGAACATGTGGCTCAAGGCAACGGCCCTGGGACTCGGCTTCCGCCTCATCTCGGCGACCACCCAGCAGGAGGGCGACCCTGAGTTCTGCGCGCTCCTGGGCATCCCCCCGGGTAAGTTCGGGCTTGACGGCTGCTGCATCGGCTACCCGACCGAGGTGCCGCCGCCCACGAAACGACCGGCCCTCGAAGAGGTCACCGCCTGGCTCTCCTGAGCCGTCGGGGGCCATCTGACGTGTTGAGACCGGCGCCGCGCGGGCCGGCGTCTGACCCCCGCGTCAGCGGAGCAGCTCCACCACCGCCAGGTAGACCGCCAGCACTATCACCGCGATTATCACCGCCAGCCCGGAGATGTTGGGCAGGGCGACCAGGACGATCAGCGCGATGACGAAGCCCGCTCCCCTGAGCCACCACGCGTACCTGTCCACGAAGGTGGCGACCGGGCCTTTGCCCTTGACGCCTTCGCGCCTCTCGCGCCGGTCCTTGAAAACCCCCGTGACGTTCCCGCGGGTCCAGACCGCCCACTTGTAGGGCCCCGCGACGGCGGCGCCCACGGCAACCACTATGCCCAGGGCGAGGAAGCCACGGAGGGCCTGCACCAGGCCGCTCAACACCGTGCTCCACACGACATTGGCGGCGGCCAGGAACTCCTGCTTCTTTATCTGGCCGAGCAACTGGTTGTGGGCGACCCGGAGCACGATGAGGGTTATCAGCATGGCGATGCCTAGCCCTATGCCCGCTCCCATCAACGCCCTGCGCCGGTCCGGCGCGATGAGCACGGCCACCACGAAGAATATGAAGGCCAGCAGCGGGAAAACCCACGATAACGTGTTAAGCAGGTTCACGTA
>Ga0209746_1000584_pt1 | contig 18581 bp, 15 predicted proteins | sample BarGraNGADG00211_3_FD_184496 | JGI IMG/M metagenome (GOLD analysis project Ga0209746, IMG submission 184496) | Arctic peat soil microbial communities from Barrow, Alaska - Barrow Graham LP Ref core NGADG0011-211 (SPAdes) (version 2) | ecosystem: Environmental > Terrestrial > Soil > Wetlands >... | reverse complement strand
GGCTGCGGCAGCCGGACGCGCCGCGCGCGGAGCCGCCGGTGCGCCACCTTCGCCGCCCGCCGGACTGCCAAGAAATTGAACGGTCTCGGCAACAACACCTAGCTTGCTCTTTTTCTGGCCGGTCTGCTTGTCGTCCCATTGATCCAAGCGGAGACGGCCTTCAATCAAAATCGGACGGCCTTTGCGCATATACTGCCCGACGTTTTCCGCCGTGCGGCCAAAAACATCCACGTCCACAAAGGTCACTTCTTCCTTCTTCTCGCCGGCTTCATTGGTCCAGAAATGGTTGACCGCGAGGCCGATCTTGGCAATGGCCGTTCCTTTGGGCGTGTAGCGCAATTCAGGATCGCGCGTCAGGTTGCCCACCAAGATGACTTTGTTGAAGCTGGCCATAAAATTCCTTTGAACTTATTTCGCGGGTTTCGGTTCCGGCGCGAGCGTGAACAGCACGCGGAACACTTCTTCGTTAAGCGCGAATTTTTTCTGCAGCTGTGCGATCATGGCCGGCGCAGCGGTGAAAATGACATTGGCGTAGAAGCCGGAGTTGAACTTCTTGTCCGCGATGCGGGCAAAAGCTTTCTTTTCCATTTTCTGCACCGTCTCAACCGTGGCGCCAGCGGCGGAGATTTCCGAGGAAATCTTGTCGAGCGCGTCTTTCACGCCTTCTTCACGCCCGGCCAGATTCAGAATAAACAGACCTTCGTATCGTTTCATTTTTCTTCGTTCGTGGGGCTGATTGCCCCGTTAAATTGACTCATTGCCTTCTGCAAACCCGCGTTCAACCAGCAATCAACCTGGCCAACCGCCCGGGCCAAAACTTTTTCCAGCAACCCGTTCTCGTCAGCATCAAACTTGCCGAGAACATAATTGACAATTTCCCGCGCGCCGTCTTTGCGGCCAATCCCGATCCGCAACCGCGCAAACCCGCGCGAACCCAGATGCTGCGCCACGGAATCCAGTCCGTGATGTCCGCCGCTGCCACCGCCGCCCGGTCGCAACCGGATTTCGCCCAACGGCAAATCCGCATCGTCCACCACCACCAAAAAATCCGGCAACGGCACCTGATAAAATTTCACCAGCGCCCCGACCGCTTCGCCGCTCAAGTTCATGAACGTCTGCGGCTCGCACAGCAAAACTCGTTTGCCACCGCTTTCGCCGCGGGCAATCCGGGCATTGAACTTTCGTTCGTTGCTCCAATTTGCCCGCCACTGTTCCGCCAGTTTTTCGACGAGCAAAAACCCGGCGTTGTGCCGCGTCTTCGCGTATTCCGCGCCGGGATTGCCCAACCCCACGATGAGGTGCAAAGTCTCCATGCGCAAACGCGTCGGCTTTCGCCGCAAAAATTACTTCTTCTTCTCCGCCTTGGCTTCGGGCTTGACCTCGGCTTTTTTGTCGCCAGCGGCGGCGGCTTTCGCATCGCCCTTGGCTGGAGCCGCGCCTTTGGCCGGAGCCGCGCCGTCTTCGTCTTTCTTTTCCTTGGTCATTTCCACGTCGCCCGCAGCCGGAGCCGCAGCGTCGGCCACAACGGCAACCTCCTCGGTGCGCGGCGCGGCCACGGAGACGACGGCGATGTGCTTGTCGCCCAAAATTTCCACGCCGGCCGGCGGAACGATTTCGCCGATGTGGATCGCTTTGTTGATTTCCAACGCCGTCACGTCAATGGTGATCTGATCCGGCAAATCTTTCGGCAGGCAACGCACCTTGAGCTTGAAGAGGACGTGTTCCAAAACGCCGCCGGCGTTCTTGACGCCAGCCGCTTCACCGGTCGTTTCGACGGGAACCTGGACGATGACTTTTTCGTTTTCGGCGACTTCGTGAAAATCAACGTGCAGCACCTTGCTGTCGAGCGGGTGATGCTGGACTTCCTGCACGAGCGCGAGGCGCTTGGAGCGGGGGTCGTTTTCGACGGTCAAATCCACCAGCAGATTTTCGGAAGCCGAGTGGTTCAGGAGGTCGGCAATTTCCTTGGAGTTGACCTCAAGGTTCTGCGGCTGGGCGAGGCGGCCATAAATGGTCGCGGGCACGCGGCCGGCCGCACGGAGTTTTTTTACTTCACCACGCCGCACTTGTGAGCGTTGAAAGGCTTTTAATGGAACTGATTTCATTTTTTCTTAAATTATTTTTTTGGCGGCGCTCAACTGGTGCGTCCGCCCTTAAATTCAAAGAGCGAGTTCACCGACGAATTACTGTGAATCCGCTTGATGGCTTCGCCCAAAAGCCCCGCCACCGACAGCGTGGTTATCTTCAAACCGTCAATCGCAGGGCGTTGGACTGTATCAGTCGTAATCAATTCGTCAATCACGGAATTGCGCAATCTTTGGATGCCGGTGTCGTTCAAAATCGCGTGCGAAACACAGGCCAGAATCTGCCTGGCGCCTTTGGTTTTCAAGACCGCCGCCGCCGAGGTCAGCGTGCCCGCCGTCTCGGTCAGGTCGTCCACGAGCAAAACATTTTTCCCCTCGATCTCACCGATGACCGCCATGCTTTCCACTTCCGTCGCGCTCTTGCGGCGTTTGGCGACAATCGCCAGTTCTGTCTCCAGCGTCTGCGAATAGGCGTGCGCCATTTTGATGCCGCCCGCGTCCGGGCTGACCACCACGAGGTTCGTCAGATTTTTTTTCTTCAGATAATCATACATCACCGGCGCGGCGTAGAGATGATCCACCGGGATGTCAAAAAATCCCTGGATCTGCTGCGCGTGCAAATCCATCGCGAGAATGCGGTTCACGCCGGACGCCACCAGCAGGTTCGCCACGAGCTTTGCCGTGATCGGAACGCGCGGCTGATCTTTGCGGTCCTGGCGCGCGTAACCGTAAAACGGCAGCACCGCCGTGATGCGCATCGCGCTCGCCCGACGCAATGCATCAATGATGATGAACAACTCCATCAGATTGTGGTTCGTCGGTGGCGAGGTCGGCTGGATGATGAAAATATCTTCGCCGCGCACATTCTCCTCGATCTTCACAAACGTCTCGCCGTCCGGGAACGGCGTGATGGTAATCTGGCCGAGTTCGATGCCAATGTATTTGCCGATGGCGCGGGCCAGAGGCTCATTGGCAGTTCCGCTAAAAACTTTCACAGGTAAAAATAATTGCTGAAATGATTTCTGGTTAAAAAAGGAAAATCTGCCGCAGTCCGGCGGACGAATTGTGACCGAATCGTAACAGCCGACCTGCCCCGCGCAAGTGGAAATTTATCTGGCCAGCAAAGTGGATTTCCCACCATTAAAAAATCGTCGGCGCTAAAAACAAAACGGGCGTCCGACTTTTGATCGGACGCCCGGTGTGATTATATTTTGCGTCAGGCCAGCAGCGGATTTTCGGATTCCTCCGCCTCGGCGTTTTCTTCCGGCTCGGGTTCATCCGGCACTTTCACCAGCGGTTTGAGCGTGACTTTGCGATAACGATCAAAGCCCGTGCCCGCCGGAATGATGTGGCCCATGATGACGTTTTCCTTGAAGCCGCGCAGACTGTCAATCTTGGAACGCGTCGCGGCCTCGGTGAGGACGCGGGTCGTGTCTTGGAACGACGCCGCGCTCAAGAAGCTGTCGGTTTCCAGCGAAGCCTTGGTGATGCCGAGCAACACCGGCGAGGCTTCGGCGGGCTTGCCGCCCTTCTTCTCGACTGCCTCGTTTTCAGCCTCGAACTCCAGCTTGTCAACCTGTTCGCCCCAGAGGAACTGGGTGTCGCCGGCTTCGGTGACGCGAATCTTGCGGAGCATCTGGCGCACAATGATCTCGATGTGCTTGTCGTTGATCGTCACACCTTGGAGACGATAAACTTCCTGCACTTCGTTGACCAAGTGTTCCTGCAATTCCTGCGGTCCGCAGACGTCGAGAATTTCGTGCGGGTCCATCGGGCCTTCGGTGAACTGCTGGCCTTTCTTGACCAAGTCGCCCTTGAAGACGATGACGTGTTTGCCGATCGGAATGAGGTGTTCCACTTCCAAGCCGGTTTGCACGTCCTTGATGAGCACGCAGCGTTTGCCGCGAACGCTTGGTCCGAAGTCAACGATGCCGTCAATCTTGGAGATTTCCGACGCGTCTTTCGGACGGCGCGCTTCAAACAATTCCGCCACCCGCGGCAGACCGCCGGTGATGTCGCGGGTCTTGGCCTGTTTACGCGGCGTCTTGGCGATGAGCGTGCCGGGAACAATCTTGTCGCCTTCGTTCACGACGATGTGGGCGCCGGAAGGAATCGGATAGTTCGCCACGACTTCACCCTTGCCGTCGCTCATGATGATCTGCGGATGCAAATCTTCCTTGTGGTCAATGATGACCATGGATTCTTCGCCGGTGGCTTCGTCCATTTCCCGTTTCATCGTCACCCCTTCGATGATGTCATGGAATTTAACTTTGCCGGCCTTCTCGGAAAGAATCGGCACATTGTGCGGATCCCATTGGACGAACGTGTCGCCCTTCTTGACCTTCGCGCCGTCTTTCGCGGAAATGACTGCGCCGATGACAATGGTATGGCTTTCCAATTCGTGACCATCTTCATTGAGAATCGAGATGGAACCGTTCTTGTTCAGAACAATGTTGTTGCCGTCCTCGAGTTTGACCGAGCGCAATTCGTTGTAACGAATGAGACCGTCGTGCTTGGCCTTGATCTGCGGCTGCTTGAACACGCCCGCCGCCACACCGCCGGTGTGGAACGTGCGCATCGTGAGCTGCGTGCCAGGTTCGCCGATGGACTGCGCGGCGATGATGCCGACCGCTTCGCCGAGTTTTACCAGCGAGCCGGTCGCCAGGTTGCGGCCGTAGCAGTGCATGCAAATGCCGTGCTTGCTTTCGCAGGTCAGCACCGAGCGGATGCGGACACGGTCAACGCCCGCAGTGTCAATCGTCTTGGCCTTGATCTCGTCAATTTCTTCATTGGCGTGAATCAAGAATTCCTTCGGGCTGGTCGGGTTCACGATGTCGTCGCAAGCGAAGCGACCCACCAAACGGTCGGCCAGCTTGACCACTTCGTCTTCGCCTTCGAACACGGCGGAAACCCAGATGCCGTTGGTTGTGCCGCAATCCTGTTCCTGGATGATGACATCCTGCGACACGTCCACGAGCTTGCGCGTCATGTAACCGGAGTCGGCGGTCTTGAGCGCGGTGTCGGCCAGACCTTTGCGCGCACCGTGGGTGGAAATAAAGTATTCCAACACGGACAGACCTTCGCGGAAGTTCGCCAAAATCGGCTTCTCGATGATTTCGCCGCTTGGCTTGGCCATGAGGCCGCGCAAACCGGCAAGCTGACGCACCTGCTGCTTGTTGCCGCGCGCGCCGGAATCCACCATCAAGTAAACTGGATTGTATTCCTTCTTGCCTTGGTTCTGTTCGAGGGTCTTGAACATCACGCTGGAAATCTGGTCGGTGCAATGCGTCCAGACGTCAACGATCTTGTTGTAGCGTTCGCCGGACGTGATGACGCCCTTGCGGTATTGCTTCTCAACTTCCTTGATCTGCTTGTGCGCGTTCTCAATCTGCTCGTCGCGTTCCTTCGGAACGATCATATCGTCAATACCGATGGACACGCCGGACTTCGTCGCTTCGCGGAAGCCGATTTCTTTCAGCTTGTCGAGCATCACGACCGTCTTTTCGTGACCGGCAAACTTGTAGCATTTCCAGATCAAATCACCGAGGTCGGATTTCTTGACCGGCTTGTTGTGGAAACCGAGTTCATTCGGCCAGATTTCGCTGAACAACACGCGGCCCACCGTCGTTTCAATGACCTTCTTGTCGGCGTTGCCAAAAGCGGTTTTCTTGCCGAAATCAGGATTCGCCAGGCGGATGTGATCGTGCGTTTTCACGCCGTCATCGCTGTAGGCAAAAATGACTTCTTCCTTCGAGCCGAACAACGGCAGTTCGCGCGAGTCCGCCGGCGCCGCCTTGCGCGGTTCGGCGGTGACGTAATAACAACCAAGCGTGATGTCCTGCGTCGGCGTGATGATTGGTTTGCCGGATGACGGACTGAAAATGTTGTTCGTGGCCATCATCAATAAACGACATTCCAACTGCGCCTCGACTGACAGCGGAACGTGAACGGCCATTTGATCGCCGTCGAAGTCCGCGTTGTAGGCGGTGCAAACCAGCGGATGAATGCGAATGGCTTCGCCTTCAATCAGCATCGGCTCGAACGCCTGAACGGACAAACGGTGCAACGTCGGCGCGCGGTTGAGCAGCACCGGATGGCCCTTTGTAACCTCTTCGAGAACGTCCCACACTTCTTTCGTCTGGCGCTCGATCATTTTCTTCGCGCTGCGAACGGTGTGAACGTAGCCGAGTTCTTTCAAACGGCGGATGATGAACGGCTCGAACAAAACGAGCGCCATCTTCTTCGGCAGACCGCACTGGTTCAACTTCAGTTCCGGTCCGATCACGATGACCGAGCGGCCTGAATAATCCACGCGCTTGCCGAGCAAGTTCTGACGGAAACGTCCGCCCTTGCCCTTGAGCATATCGCTCAAAGATTTCAACGAGCGGTTGCCCGCGCCGGTGACCGGACGACCGTGACGGCCGTTGTCGAACAACGCGTCCACGGCTTCCTGCAACATGCGCTTCTCGTTGCGGATGATGACTTCCGGCGTCTTGAGCTGGAGCAACGTCTTGAGACGGTTGTTCCGGTTGATGACGCGGCGGTAAAGATCGTTCAAATCGGACGTCGCAAAACGTCCGCCTTCGAGCGGAACCAGCGGACGCAAATCCGGCGGAATCACCGGCAGCACCGTGAGAATCATCCATTCCGGACGGCTCTTGGACGAATGCAAACCTTGCAGCAGCTTGATGCGCTTGCCGAGTTTCTTGCGGATCTGTTTGCTCTTGGTCTCGGTCATCGCCACGGCCAGTTCTTCGGCCTGCTTGACGAGATCCACGCGCGTCATGGCTTCGCGCACGGCTTCCGCGCCCATCTTGGCGACGAACGCCTCGGCACCGTAAGTTTCGCGCGCTTCGCGGCATTCATTTTCCGTGAGCAATTGATGCTGCTTGAGCGGCGTGCTGCCCGGATCAATCACGAGGTAATCCTCGTAATAAATCACTCGTTCCAAATGGCGCGCCGTCATGTCCAGCGCCAGGCCGATGCGCGACGGCATGCACTTGAAGAACCAGATGTGGCACGTCGGCACGGCGAGTTCGATGTGGCCCATGCGTTAGCGGCGGACGCGCGAGAGCGTCACCTCGACGCCGCAACGATCACAAACAATGCCGCGATGCTTGATGCGTTTATACTTGCCGCAGGAACATTCCCAGTCCTTGACCGGACCGAAAATGCGTTCGCAGAAAAGGCCGCCCTTTTCCGGCTTGAACGTGCGGTAATTGATGGTTTCAGGATTCTTGACTTCACCCTTGCTCCATGAGCGGATTGCCTCCGGCGAGGCGAGGGTGATGCCGACATAATCAACCTGATTAACCTTGTCCAAGCCCAGGATTTCACGGGCGTTTTCTTTGGAGCTAGTCATACGATTTTATTTCAGCAAATTTCAGTTTCAGGATTCCGTCGTCGCGAGCGCGGCAACGGCGTTGGCAGAGGCATTGTCGCCCGTGTGTTCAAGCGGATTTGAATAACCGACTTTGACATCAAGCCCGAGCGACTGCATTTCCTTGACGAGCACGTTGAACGATTCCGGAATGCCCGCTTCCAGCGCGTTGTCGCCCTTGACGATGGCTTCGTAAATCCGCGTGCGACCTTGCACGTCGTCGGACTTGACCGTGAGCAACTCTTGCAGCGTGTAAGCCGCGCCGTAGGCTTCCATCGCCCACACTTCCATTTCGCCGAAACGCTGGCCGCCGTATTGCGCCTTGCCGCCCAACGGTTGCTTGGTGACGAGCGAATATGGACCAACGGCACGCGCGTGAATCTTGTCCGCAACCAAATGGCCGAGCTTCATCATGTAAATGTAGCCGACGACAATTTCCTGGTCGAACTGCTCGCCGGTGCGCCAGTCATAAAGATGCGTCTTGGCGTGTTCGGGCAGACCGGCCTGTTTCAAATAGCCGCGAATATCCTTTTCCTTCATGCCGTCGAATACCGGCGTCGCGAACTTCAAGCCGAGCAACTTCGCCGCCCAGCCCAAGTGCGTTTCGAGAACCTGGCCGACGTTCATGCGGCTCGGCACACCCAGCGGATTCAACACGATTTCCACCGGCGTTCCGTCCGCGAGGAACGGCATGTCTTCTTCCGGCACGATGCGCGCCACGACACCTTTGTTGCCGTGACGACCGGCCATCTTGTCACCGACGGAGAGTTTCCGTTTCGACGCGATATAGACTTTCACCGACTTGACGATGCCGGCTTCCACGCCTTCGCCCGACTCGGCACGTTCCATTTCCTCGTCGTATTGCATCTGCAAATCGTCGAAGCGTTTTTTGAACTGGCCGATGATTTCGCTGATCTTGTTGCGGATCGGCGACGGATCAATTTCAATGCGGTCATAAACCGTCGCGAGCTTGCGCAACAAGGTTTTGGTGATCTTGCGGTTCGCGGGAATGATGATTTCGCCGGTCTCGCTGTTGACCACGTCGAGCGGAATTTTTTCGCCGAGCAGAATGTTGCTCAACGCTTCCGTCAACTGGTCCTGCAATTCGCCGGTCTTCTTCTTGTGATCTTCCTCAATCTGCTTCGCGTGGCGTTTTTCCTCGCTCGAAGTGGAACGGACCACATGGTCGGCTTCCTTCTTCGCGGAAACTTTCACGTCCATCACGATGCCGTAGGTTCCCGACGGAACTTTCAGTGAAGTGTCTTTCACGTCCGCCGCCTTCTCGCCGAAGATGGCGCGGAGCAGACGTTCTTCCGGCGCAAGCTCGGTTTCGGATTTCGGCGTGATTTTGCCGACGAGAATGTCGCCCGGCTTCACTTCCGCGCCGACGCGGATGACGCCGTCGGGTGCAAGATTTTTCAACGCTTCATCGCCGAGGTTCGGGATGTCGCGCGTGATTTCTTCCGGTCCGAGCTTCGTGTCGCGCGCCGCCACTTCAAATTCATCAATGTGAATCGAAGTGAAGATGTCGTCCTTCACGATTTTCTCGCTAATGAGGATCGCGTCCTCGAAGTTGTAACCATTCCACGGCATGAACGCCACGAGCGAGTTGCGGCCGAGCGCCAGTTCGCCGCCCTGCGTGCAGGGACCGTCGGCCAGGATCTGACCTTTTTTGATCGCGTCGCCCTTCTCCACCAGGATTTTCTGGTTGATGCAGGTCGCCGCATTGGAACGCATGAATTTGCGCACCGGATAAACATGAACGCCGTTTGCCGGGTCGTGTTTGATTTTCTTTTTCGTCTCCGGCAGATGACCGCTTTCGGTGACGATGATCTGATTGCCGTTGACGGAAGCAACCTTGCCCGCTTCATCGGAAACCAAAACCGCACGCGAGTCGCGGGCGACGCGGTATTCCATGCCGGTCGCGACGAGCGGCGCTTCGGTGACGAGCAACGGCACCGCCTGGCGCTGCATGTTCGAACCAATCAACGCGCGGTTCGCGTCATCGTGTTCGAGGAACGGAATCAGCGACGCCGCAATCGAGACGAGCTGCTTCGGCGAAACGTCCATGTAATGCACATGGTTCGGTTCCACGTCCACGAATTCGCCACGCTGGCGGCAGACGACGCGGTCGGTGGTGAAATGACCTTTTTCATCCATCACCGAGTTCGCCTGCGCGACGGTGAACTGTTCTTCACGGTCGGCGGTGAGATATTCAACTTCAGTGGTCACCCGGCCATCCTTGACCTTGCGGTAAGGCGTTTCGAGGAAGCCGAATTCATTGATGCGCGCAAATGTCGCGAGCGACGCGATGAGGCCGATGTTCGGGCCTTCCGGCGTTTCAATCGGACAAATACGGCCATAGTGCGACGGATGCACGTCACGGACTTCAAAGCCCGCGCGGTCACGGCTCAAGCCCCCCGGCCCGAGCGCCGACAAGCGGCGTTTGTGCGTGAGTTCCGCGAGCGGATTAATCTGATCCATGAACTGCGACAACTGGCTGCGGCCAAAGAAATCGCGGATGACCGCCGAAAGCGCTTTCGGATTGATGAGCTTCTGCGGCGTCATCGCCTCGACCGTCTGATCGAACAACGTCATGCGTTCCTTGACGAGACGTTCCGTGCGTGAAAGCCCGACGCGGCACTGGTTGGCGAGCAATTCACCAACGGTGCGGATGCGGCGGCTGCCCAGATGATCAATGTCGTCAAGCGAGCCTTCGCCCTTCTTGAGCTTTAAAAGATATTTCGTCGCGGCCACCAGATCGTTCTTGGTCAAAATGCGGCCTTCCGCCTTCATGCCCAATTTCTGATTGATCTTGTAGCGGCCGACGCGACCGAGGTCATAGCGTTTTTCGTCGAAAAACAAACGCAGGAGCAACGCGCGCGAATTCGCCGCCGTGGGCGGATCGCCAGGGCGCAGGCGACGGTAAATGTCCTTCAGCGCTTCCTCTTCGTTCTTGGCCGGATCTTTCTTGAGACACTTGATGATGATGCCGTCGTCCACCGACGTATCCACGACCTTGATCTTGCTGATGCCGAGTTCGGCGATCTGCTTGACGACGGCCTTCGAGAGCGGCTCAAACGCGCGCGCCACCACGAGGCCTTTTTCCTCGTCCGCCACGTCATTTACGAGCACACGGTTCTGCAAATCTTCAATTTTTTCCGCTTCTTTCACCGTCAATTCTTCGATGGTGTAGAACAGCTTCAAAATTTCTTCGTCCGTGCCGCGCGTGGTGCCGCCGGTGTCCTTGGACTTGGACTTGGAAGCGGTCTTGTCGCGATGATCCAAAAATGAGAGCGCGCGGAAGAACGTCGTCGTCAAAAATTTCCGGCGGCGTTTTTTGCGGTCGAGATAAATATAAAGCAGATCGCTCGTGTCGAACTGCGCTTCATACCAGGAACCACGGTCCGGAATGACGCGGAAGCTGTGGAGCGTCTTGCCGTTGGGATGTTGCGTGGCCTCGAACGCGATGCCCGGCGAGCGGTGCAACTGCGAGACGACGACGCGTTCCGCGCCATTGATGACAAACGTGCCTTGCGGCGTCATCAGCGGGAGTTCGCCCATGAAAACTTTTTCCTGTTTGCCACCCTTGCCCTCGTCCTTGAGCAGGAACGTGACGTAAAGCGGCGCGCCGTAGGTCAGGCCTTCGCGCAGACATTCGAGCCAGTCAATTTTCGGCGCGCCGATTTCGTAGGAATCGTAACTCAGCTCACATTTATCATCGTAGCTCTTGATGGGAAACACTTCGCGGAATACGGATTCCAGCCCGACATCTTTCTGGCGCTTGGACGAAGTCAGATCGGCCTGCAAAAATTCCGCGTAGGAATTCGTCTGCAATTCAATCATGTTCGGCGGGATGACGATTTCCTTGATTTTGCCGAAATTGATACGTTCTGTGGCTCGCGATGGCATTTTTTACTTTTTGTTGGGCACGGCAACACGCCGCACCGGGATTTCTATTCAACGACACAAGGCAAGCCCGCCGCGTTCAAACGGCCAGCTTGCCAACCTGCAACCAGCTACTATTCTACCGATTCTAAAATTATCAAATTATCCCGCATATCGCAGGTGGAAAAGGGCGACGGCCTGAAGCCGCCGCCCAAAAAAGACCGAATTACTTGATTTCGACCTTGGCACCCGCTTCTTCGAGCCTCTTCTTGGCCGCGTCGGTGTCCGCCTTGTTGGCGCCTTCGAGCACCGGCTTCGGAGCGCCTTCAACCAAAGCTTTCGCTTCGGCAAGACCCAAACCGGGCTTCACTTCGCGAACGGCTTTGATCGCCGCGATCTTCTTGTCCGCCGGAACGGAAACGAGAATCACGTCAAAAGTATCTTTCGCCGCGTCGGGAGCAGCCCCGGCAGCCGGAGCGCCAGCAGCCGCAGCCGCGACGGGTGCAGCGGCAGAAACGCCCCATTTGGTTTCCAGTTGTTTCACCAAGTCAGCGGCTTCGATAACCGTCAACTTGCTCAATTCTTCCACTAAGTTTGCAATGTCAGCCATATTATTTTTCTTTCGGTCGTCTCGTCGTTTGCCGGAGCCCCGGCAGTTTTCAGTTCACGGCCTGCGAACCGACGATTTACGTTGTTTGTTGTTGGTTTGTTTCTCCGATTTGAAATCTCAAATCGGAAATTGTTATTCGGCCTTCTCGGCCTTCGCTTTGATGACCTGCGCGAGCTGCGTCGCCGGCGTGTTGATCAAGGTCACGAGCTGCGTCGCCGGCGCATTGAACAGGCCAAGCAGCTTGGCGCGCAACACATCGAGGCTCGGCAGATCTGCGAGCGCGATGATGGACGCCACTTCCAGCCGCTGGTTGTTCAGATAGCCGAACTTCAGTTTCAGCTTGTCGAATTCCGCCGCGAAGTTTTTTAACGTCTTCGCCGCCGCAGAAATATCTTTCTGCCCGGTCACGACGGCCATCTGTCCGGTGAGCGAACCGTTCAAATCCGCCACGCCCGCTTCCTGGGCGGCGACCCGGAAGATGGTGTTTTTCACCACATGAACTTCCGCGCCCACACCGGTCAGACGTTTGCGCAGCTCGGTGAAGTGCGAAACCTTCAAACCTTGATAACCGATCACGATGAAGAACGGCGAGGCGTTCAACCGGGCGACGTATTCACCCGTCAATAATTTTTTTTCAGCACGCATGGCTCAAATCCTTTTTAGTTGGTTGAAAATTCGCGGACATCCACACGGACGGGCGGACTCATCGTCGCCGAAATCGTGCATGAATTCATATAGGTTCCCTTGACGCTGTTCGGGCGCGCCTTCGCCACGGCCTCAATGACGGCGCGGGCATTTTCCTCAATCTGTTCGGGCGCGAATGAAGCCTTGCCCACGACGACGTGGACGTTGCCCGCCTTGTCAATCTTGAATTCGACGCGGCCAGCCTTGACTTCTTTCACCGCTTTCGCCGTGTCTTCCGTGACCGTGCCGGTCTTCGGGTTCGGCATCAAGCCGCGCGGCCCAAGCACCTTGCCGAGCTTGCGGACTTCGATCATCGCTTCCGGCGTGGCTACGGCCACATCGAAATCGGTCCAGCCGCCGTTGCACTTGGCAATCATGTCTTCAAAGCCGACAAATTCTGCGCCCGCCGCCTTGGCCGCATCCGCCGCCGAGCCTTTGGCGAAAACGAGAACGCGCACGTTCTTGCCGCTGCCGTGCGGCAGCGGAACCGTGCCGCGAACCATCTGGTCGGATTGTTTCGGATCCACGCCAAGGCGGAACGCGAGGTCAATCGTCTCGTTAAATTTGGCTTTGGGGAATTTGGCGAGGACGCCGACGGCATCCTTCAACGGATAGGCTTTCTTGCCATCCACCACTTCCAGGGCTTTCTTGTATCGTTTACTGGGCATTTTGTTTTGGTGCGGTGCAAGCGAATCAAAAGATTCTCCCGCGATTGTTTTTATTATTAGCCGACCACGTCAATTCCCATGCTGCGCGCCGTGCCGGAGATGACGCGGAACGCGGCTTCTTCGGAGTTCGTATTCATGTCCTTGGACTTCATTTTAATGATGTCCAAAATCTGCTTGCGCGTCACTTTGCCAACCTTGTCCTTGTTCGGAACTTTCGAGCCAGCCGTGATGCCGGCGGCTTTTTTCAGCAAAATGGAGGCGGGCGGCGACTTGGTGATGAACGTGAACGACTTGTCCTGAAATACCGTGATGACCACGGGAATCACCAGGCCGGCATCGTTTTTGGTCATCGCGTTGAATTCCTTGCAGAACGCCATGATGTTGACGCCGTGCTGACCGAGCGCGGGGCCGACGGGCGGCGCGGGGTTGGCCTGTCCGCCCGGAATCTGCAACTTGATCTGTCCTGTGATTTTCTTCGCCATATAAATTATTATGCTTTTTCAACCTGCCAGTATTCGAGTTCCACCGGCGTATTCCGTCCAAAAATATTGACCGTGACCTTGAGCTTGCCGCGTTCCGGATCAATTTCTTCAATCACACCGCTGAAATTGAGAAACGGTCCGTTGTTGATCTTAATCGTTTCGCCCACCGCAAAATTGACCTTCGGTTTTTCCGTCTCTTCCGACGCGGAAATCTGCACCTTGATGGCTTCCACTTCATCCGCCGGCGTGGCCTGCGGCGGGTCGCTCAAGAAACCAATGACACCCTGCGTTTCACGGATGAAATACCACGGCTTTTCAATGATGCGGTTCTCTTCATCAAGCAGCACCATGTCCACAAAAACATAGCCCGGCCACAACTTGCGGCTGGACACGGTCTTTTTCTGGTTGCGCACCTCGACCACTTTTTCAATCGGAACCAGGACTTCTTTAACGTAGTCCTGCATCTCGTCGGCCTTGACACGCTTTTCAATGCTGTCCTTGACCTTGTTTTCCTGGCCGGAAAGCGTCTGGATGATGAACCATTGGTTGCGCATGAAATTTTAGTGAATAAAAATGTAAAACAGAACGCGATCCACCAGCACGATAAACCCGCCGAGCAGCGCAATCATGACGAGGATCAGCGCGGTGGAACCTTTCAGTTCCTCCCAGTTTGGCCAGGCGCACTTCTTAAGTTCTTCACGCGTTTCCGACACGTAAACTGCGAGGCGTTGGATTTGTCCCTGCCACCAAAGGTAGCCAAAGACAGCCCCAATCACCACCGCCCAAATTCCAATATGTATCCAGTCGTTCACAAAAATATATCTGGCGGAGAGGGAGGGATTCGAACCCCCGTTGGGCTTTCGCCCAAAGCGGTTTTCAAGACCGCCGCGATAGACCACTCTGCCACCTCTCCAAGTTCGCAGACTGGCACGGCGTGAAGGACTTGAACCTTCAACCAACGGTTTTGGAGACCGCTACTCTACCAATTGAGCTAACGCCGTAACCGTCGAATCTTATTATTTCTACGGACAAAAAGGGAGCACGGAGGTTCTGACTCCGCGCTCCCGAAACTATTCCGCCCTTAGGCGACGACTTCCGAAACACGACCGGCACCAATGGTGCGGCCACCTTCGCGGATGGCGAAGCGCTGACCTTTTTCCATCGCGACCGGCTTCTGCATTTCGATGTCCACCGAGACGTTGTCGCCCGGCATGACCATCTCAACGCCCGTCGGCAAAGTCAATGTGCCAGTGACATCGCTGGTGCGAAAATAGAACTGCGGACGGTAGTTCGTGAAGAATGGCGTGTGACGGCCACCCTCATCCTTCGAGAGGACGTAAACTTCCGCCTTGAATTTCGTGTGCGGCTTGATCGAACCCGGCTTGGACAGAACCATGCCGCGTTCAACTTCTTCCTTCTTCGTGCCGCGCAGCAGAACGCCGACGTTGTCGCCCGCGCTGGCGGAATCGAGCAGCTTGCGGAACATTTCGATGTCCGTCGCCACCGTCTTGCGCGTTTCGCGCAAACCGACGATTTCGACTTCTTCCATTTTCTTGAGGACGCCACGTTCCACACGACCGGTCACGACCGTGCCGCGACCTTCAATGTTGAACACGTCTTCGACGCACATCAGGAACGGCTTGTCCACTTCGCGCACCGGGTCAGGAATGAACGTGTCCAGCGCCTCGAGCAAGTCGGCAATCGCCTTTTCGCCTTCGGGCTTGCCAGCCAGCGCGGCGGTGGCGGAGGCACGGATAATCGGCGTTGTGTCGCCGGGAAAACCATACTTCGTGAGCAGCTCACGGATTTCCATTTCGATCAACTCGAGCAGGTCGGCGTCAGCGAGGTCAACCTTGTTCAAGCAGACGATGATGCTCGGCACACCAACTTGGCGGGCGAGCAGGATGTGCTCACGCGTCTGGGGCATCGGGCCGTCCGCCGCGCTCACCACAAGAATCGCACCGTCCATCTGCGCCGCACCGGTGATCATGTTTTTGATATAATCAGCGTGGCCGGGACAGTCAACGTGCGCGTAATGGCGCTTCGCGCTTTCATATTCGACGTGCGAAACGGCAATGGTAACAGTCTTCGTCTCGTCACGAACCGTCCCGCCTTTGGTAATGTCTTTGTATTCGACCATCGGAGCCAGACCTTTACGGTGCTGCACCGCGACGATGGCGGCGGTCAGGGTGGATTTGCCGTGGTCAACGTGGCCAATGGTGCCGACGTTCACATGCGGTTTCGTTCTTTGAAATTGCTCTTTGGCCATTTTATTTCCTGGGTTGCTTGTCTCGGTTGCTGCGTTTGTTTTTTTAAATGGAGCCCATGATCAGGATTGAACTGATGACCTCGTCCTTACCAAGGACGTGCTCTACCAACTGAGCTACATGGGCATCCAAAAAATATTCGTTCAAACCCGACCGTAAAACGACAAAAAACCAACCCTCTCGACTTTTCTTTCGAATTTAGAGAGGGGGTCGAATTGAATTTTACGGCTCTGACTTGAACAAGTTAGCAACTGCATTTTTACTGTCAATAATTTTTTTATTTTTCTTTTGGTCAAGAATCTGCCGGGCACGCGCCAAAGACGCCTCCATGTCGCCGCAAACATTCTCAAAACCGATCCGATCCAAAAATCCCGCCCGCGTCAGCGCAAACAACGGCTGCGAATGTGGCCCGCACAAAACCAGCTCCTTCCGCTGCAACTGTAATTTCTCCAGCAAATCTCGAAGCCGCGGAAAATACAGACGTGTCATGTCTTCTCAAGGCGGCCCAGCAGCCGCAGCAGACCGTCCAAAATTGTCAGCGGATGCGGCGGGCATCCCGGCACGAACAAATCCACGGGCACGACGGAACTCGCGCCGTTCAGAATTTGCGGATGACCGACGAACGGCCCGCCCGCAATCGCACACGCGCCGACCGCGATGACAATTTTCGGCGTAGGCACTGCATCGTAAGTTTTGCGTAAAGCGAGTTCCATGTTGCGGCTCACGCAGCCGGTGATGAGCAGGCCGTCCGCGTGGCGCGGCGACGCCACAAATTGGATACCGAAGCGGCTGAGATCCCACCCGATGGTGCCCAACACGTTCGTGTCGGCCTCGCAGGCACCACAACCGCCCGCGCTAACCTGGCGGAGACGCAGCGAACGACCAAAGAGTTTGCGAAGTTTCTCGTCGAGGGCGGCAGCGAGACGGATCTGTTCCTTTCCCGACTCACCCAGCACGAGGTCTTCGCGACGACGCACGGCCATGCGATGGTCGCCGGTCTGAGTGATGGCACCCTGCGGACAAACTTCCACACAGGCGGCGCAAAAGATGCAGCGACCGAGATCGAGTGCGACGGGTTTTCCCGGCGGGCGGGTGATGGCCTGGGTCGGGCACACGGGCACGCAAGCGTTGCAGCCTTCGGCACATTTTGCGGCATCCACCTTGAGAGCACCGCCGTGGCGGTCAGGCAGGGCGGGAGCCGGGCCTTTGGGGTAGGCCATCGTTTCGCAGCCGCGCTTCAGGCGATGGGCAATGGTATCAAAGACAAACATGGTGTTTGGGCGGCGTCATAAATCAAAACCGCAGTAGGAGAGGCTGAAGCTTTTGTTGCAGATCGGAAAATCCGAGATGGCTGTGCCACGCAAGGCCAGCGTCATCCCGATCCAGTTGTGGAACGAAGGGTCGATGATCTTGTAGCGGCGAAAGCGTCCGGCTGCGTCGGTCAAAGCGACATGGCAAACTTCGCCGCGCCAGCCTTCGACGAGTGCTACGGCAAATGTTTCGGGTGCGGGAGGCGCGAGTTCGCTGCGCAACTCGCCATCGGCGGGCGCGGCAAGTTGTTAGCGGAGGTATTCGCCGGAGCGCTGGATTTCCAGTGAGCGCACGCGGGCGCGGGCAAAAATGTCGCCACCGGGCCACACTGCCACCGGGGTTTGGGCGAAGCGGTGCCAGCCCGCCGGGTGATCGTAACGCACGTCGCGCACCAGGCCGCAGGCGCGCGCCGCCGGGCCGACCAGCCCAATTTCGGCGGCTTGCGCAGGAAAGACAATGCCGACGTTTTCAAAACGCGCGCGGACGGACGCGGCATCCCAGAACCACGCGACGGCCTGCTCGGTGTCGGCGAGCGCGGTTTTCAGGCGCTTGATCAACTGCGACGCACGCTCGGATTCAAGGTCATGGCGGCAGCCGCCGGGCCGCACGAGGCCGCGACAAAAACGGTTGCCACAAATCAGCGCGGTGAGGTTGAGAAAGTCGCCGCGAATTTTGCCGCAGGCTGAGGACGTGGGTAGAAACGCGACGTCGTTGGCCAGCGCTCCAATGTCGCCGGTGTGGTTGGCCAGCCGTTCGAGTTCGAGCGCGATGGCCCGCAGCCATTGCGCCCGCAACGGCGCCTCGGTCCCGGCAAGGGCTTCCATGACGGTCGCGTGCGCGGTGGCGTGGGCAATGGTGGCGTCGCCCGCCACGGTTTCCATCTGGCTCATCGTCGCGCGATGCGGACCGCCGGTCAGCGCCTCCTCAACACCGCGATGCTGATAGCCAAGGGCGATTTCGAGATGCAGCACTTCCTCGCCGGCACATTGAAACCGGAAATGGCCCGGTTCAATGATGCCGGCATGCACGGGGCCGACTGCGACTTCGTGAACCTCGCCGCCCTCCACGCGGAAAAATTCGCCATTGGCGGGCGCGTTGCCGTTGCTGCGCCGGACGGGTTTGAGCCATGGATGACCTTCGGGAGTGAGTCCGTGTTGCTCCCAAACTTCGCGCTCGAACAAATGTGCCTGCGGATGCGTCACGGTGA
>Ga0209746_1000583_pt1 | contig 18592 bp, 15 predicted proteins | sample BarGraNGADG00211_3_FD_184496 | JGI IMG/M metagenome (GOLD analysis project Ga0209746, IMG submission 184496) | Arctic peat soil microbial communities from Barrow, Alaska - Barrow Graham LP Ref core NGADG0011-211 (SPAdes) (version 2) | ecosystem: Environmental > Terrestrial > Soil > Wetlands >... | reverse complement strand
GACCAATTTACCATCCCTTGGTCTTGGGCGGCGGTAGCGGTGACCCCCCAGGGGCGACGAATACCGCAACACCGAACCAGACGCCGACGGCGACCCGTACACCGACCCAAACCCCGACGAGGACGGCAACACCGACCGAGACAGCCGCAGTGCCATCACCCACGCCCCCTGCCGAACATATTCAGCATCCGAGGCTCTTTTTCTCCGCCTCAGACATTCCCGCCCTGCGGCAAAAGGCGCAGACCACACACAGCGAGATCTGGGCTCCCATCTTGGCTTTCGCTGGTAGCCAGGTCAACAGCGTGCCGCCGTCGTCTGCACCGTGCCCCGACCTGGATGCGCTTCGCAACTCCGGCAACCAGTTGATTGCCTTCGCTTTCGCCTATGTGATTACCGGCGACCGCGCCTACTTCGACCTCACGCGACGTTACATGCTGGCTGACGCGGACTGGCAAGATTGGGGCGATGAAGGTCAGTGCGGCAACCGCGACCTGGGCTTTCATCACATGTTATTGGGGAATGCCATCGCCTACGATTGGCTATACAATGATCTTACTGAAGCAGACCGGGCAACCATTGGCGCAAGTCTGGCAAAGAGAACCCAGGAATCGTATGAAGTAAGCAGCTCCCTTAGTTACCAATGGGGCAATTGGTGGCGGCGGGCATATTCCCAGAACCACAATTGGACCAACAACAGCGCCCTCGGGGTGGCGGCGTTGGTTCTCCAGGGGTCTGATTCCCGAGCCAACCTGTGGCTGGCGCAGGCTGTTGACGACCTGGTGCGGGTTGACTCTCTCCTCGAGGGGATCGGCGACGGGAGTTGGCACGAGAGCGTTAACCACCAGAATTACGGCCTGACCATGACGCTGCCCTTTCTGGTTAACCTTAGGAGGCTGACCGGGCAGGATCTCCTACCTCACACCTACTTGCGCAATTACACAGATTGGCGCATCTTCAACACTTTGCCCGGGTCGACGAGGCAGGCCATGTCCTACGGTGATTTCGATTGGAGTTGGGGGAATTCCTGCAGTCCTCAAGCTATACTGCGCTTCATAGCCGCACAGGAGCGGGATGGTCACGCGGAATGGGCGGCGGAGCAGTTGATTACCGCCGATGGTCGCCACGCCAGCATCTGGTCGGCTCCCTGGTACGTTTTCGAGTTTCTATATTACGATCCTCTCGTTCCGCCTCAGCCTCCAACAGACCTGCCGCTCAATTCCACATTCCAGGATCTAGGGGGAGCTATCTGGCGCACGGGCTGGGGGCCAGGTGATCTGGTATTTGGATTGAAAACGGGCGCTCCAGGGGGTCGCTATACCTTCGACAAGTTCACCGCCGGCCAATATCCCTTTGACCATCCCAGTGTAGACGTGTTCAATATTTCTCACGATCACGATGATGCGTCTGGCTTCTACCTCTACCGCGGGAATGTGGATTTGTCTTCGGAGACAGTCACTTACGGTCAACCAGGCACACAATTCCACAACGCTCTACTCGTAGACGGGGCTGGGCAGTACAGGGCGCCAGATACCTTCAACGCTTACGAGTATTGGGGCACGGACCCTAGTCTGCTCCGAGGAACAGACTGCCATCTGGACGCTACTTATTCAACTCAGGGCTTCAGCTACATGGTGGCCGACGCAACGAACCGCTACCGCTATGTAGATCCCCAAAATGGCAAGCCGGCCGGGCTCATGGTAGATCGGTTCCAACGCCATGTTCTCTTTGTGAAGCCCGGCTACCTGATCATGGTCGATGATATCAGATCATCTATGCCTCATCAGTACGATTGGATTTCCCACTTCGGGACTTCTGTCTCGGTAAGTGGAGAGTGGGTGAAGGGTACAGCGGTCTCGGATCAAGTGCTAGGCATCGACGTCCTGGCTCCTGCCCCATTCGCGACGGCCCTCGGTAACGATGGCAAGCCATACGCGCGCATCCGTACGTCACCGGCTGTCACCAATACCAGATTTGCCATGCTGCTTTACCCTACAGATGTCGCACACTGGGATAACAAGCCTACAACATCTCTGCTCGCTAACACCGACCAGGCGATCAGTGTGCATGTTGTGGACAACGGGACACAAGACCACCTAATTCAATATGACGGTCCGGTGTCCATTGCCCTGGGCGATTACCTGTTCGATGGCAGCGTAGCCAGCATTCACAAAGACGCGAACGGCCAGATCCAGAGCCTCTTCCTCGGCCGCGGAACCCGGCTTGCCGACAATGGCGGAACGAGAGACTTGCTGCGCAGCCAGGGTGGCCCCGCGGTTGTGGAAGCCGATTACTCTGGAGCGGCCTTGTCCCTATCAGGCGACAATGTGGGAGGTATGCTGATATATGGACCGAATGTTGACCCCGGACAAGTAACACTGAACGGCAAGGCGATCAGCATAACCAAAACAGGCGATTACATTAAAGTGCATTGAAGAGTGGCATTGAAGAGCGGCTTGACTTATAAGAATCCAAGCTTGTAGGGTGAACGCGGCATTGTGCTGGCTATCTTGCTGGACGTCGATCAGAATGGCAAGGAAAGGTCGGCATGAGCCGTGACCAGCGTCCCTTGAGAGCGTACATTGAACGGGATGTCACAGCTCTATCCGGGCTGGGTGCATCACATCAGGTTCGGCATGCTCGCGAATCACACGCATGGGATTCCCTACAACTATGGCGTGTGACGGTACATCATTCGTGACGATGGTCCCAGCCGCGATACGTGCACCCCGGCCAACACGTATCCCTCCGACAATGACGGCGTGCGGACCGATGAAGACTTCGTCCTCGATGACTGGGTACTCTGTTGTACGCTCGCCGTTCTGGCCGATATTATCCTTGGCACCAATAGTTACACCATGCATGACAGTGCAGTTAGCGCCAATAGTTGCGCGTGGCGAAATGACAACGCCCCAACCGTGAGTGATGCAGAAACCCGGTCCGACGTTCGTTTCCCAAGGAAGATCCATGGCCGCAGCGTTCGTCGCGATCCTGTGGAAGATCCTTGCAACGGTCCCCAATGCTTTCCGCCTAACCCAACTGCCTTGATTGAGTGCCCGACAGAGGCGCATCGTGAACACAGGCCTAAAGGTCCGGACCAGGCAGATCGACCTGATAAAGCAGCCGAGACTGCAACGCCCATCCAGCCGGATGAGATCAGCGCTTACGGTCTTCGAGAAATTGAATTTGACATTCGTCATAGTGGCATCCCTGATAATAGTGCCCCTGCAGGATAGCGCGGGCTTCCAATGGAAAACGGAGTCCATCAACAACTTCGAACTCTGGACGGCCGGCCAATCATCGACCGTAGGAGCGACTTACTCGAAAATCACCACGAAATCAAGTACTAAACCAAAGAGCCGGTTTGCCCGTATTCTGAAGCGTGTGATGCCCGCTTGCCCTAATAATCGTACTAATTGGCGGCGTCCAAGAAGATGCAAGTAGTCCCCAGTACACCAACCTAGCCCACAAGCCCGCAGATAACGGTCAAAAATGGGCTTTGGCAGATAGTGCAGGAACATCGACCTACTATGGAGTTCCAGCGGGAACCATCGGTTGGGGGTGGTGACCCACCCTCGACGGGCCACCCGTTGAATCTCGGTTAGGAAGAAGCGTTGCCGAGCACTGTTGCCCACGTGTTCAAGAACCGCATTAGACCAGCATAAATCGAATGAATGATCGGCAAAGGGAAACGCCGTGCCATCATAGATGACGGTACGAACCTCCTTATAGCGTTGTCGGAAAAGCGTGGGTCGTGTGATACCAAGAGCAACTATTTGCGAAGGGTAGGGATAAGCTTTCTCAAGGTGATTGGAAAGGTCCAAATCCTCAACATCTTCGTATCCCACGTCTAGCACCCGAGCGGATGCCACCGCCGGGAACTCTTTAAGGAATAGAGTCCACTTACGAAGTCTATTATACCTAGATACATTCTTAGCGATTTGGTTAATGATATGCATGGACCCCTACGACATAGGGTGCAAACTGCACTCTCAAGCACCCAGAACGGCCTTGAAGAGCTGAGCCATATCGGGAATTATTGATTGACATCTCCACCCGATTACCAGCAGATTCCCTCATACTCACCCCGTTCGATTTGATCTCGCCGAGCAATGCCAGCTAGATCGACCAGGATCTGATCCTGGCGAAGCAATTTGGGGACTTTTCCAAATGCTCGGCTGTGATTGGTCACCACTATTACTTCTGCCTCTTCCAACAAGTCGCTGACAGAAGGGCAAAGCAGTGATGCAATATGCGGCAGGGCTCGTTCCAGAAACGATCTATTGGCGCCGATGAGCCGGCCTGGCTCCACCCGTTCATCGTATACTCTCACATCAAAGCCTCGACCAATCAGGGTCTCCACTAAAGGTATAACCGGGCTCTCACGAACATCGTCCGTATCGGCCTTGAAGCTCAAGCCAAGCACGCCTATCTTGTGGCGACCTGTCCGCTCGATAAGCTCGATTCCGTGCTGAAGTTGCTGTCGGTTGCTTTGTAGCACGGCATTCAGGAGTGGCAAATCTAGATCGCGTTCCTTAGCTCTGTGAACCAGCGCCCGCAGATCCTTAGGTAGGCACGATCCCCCGAATGCAAAACCGGGCTTCAGATAGGCGGCCGATGTGTTCAGGTTTTGATCTTTGCAGAACAAGTCCATGACCTCCCTGCCGTCGATGCCGTGCGCCTTGCAGAGGTTGCCGATCTCATTTGCAAAGGTGATCTTGACCGCGTGGAAGGCGTTGCTGGTGTATTTGGCCATTTCAGCAATTGGGATAGCCGTCCGCTCGATCGATGCCTGGATGGCGGAATACATCTGTTGTGCTACATCACCGCTGCGCTGATCAAGCTGACCGATCACCACAAGACCAGGGTGGTAATAATCCTTGATGGCGCTGCCCTCGCGCAGGAACTCTGGATTCATGCAAACGCCAAAGTCCAGGCCCGCACACAGACCTGAGGATTGCTCAATGAGCGGAACAAGCTGTCCCAATACTGTATCGGGTGGTACCGTGCTGCGCACGACAACGACATGATACTCATTATTGCGTCCCAATGCCAGGCTGATTTCTCGAATCACGTCCTTCACATGATCCAGGGTTGGGCTGCCGTTACTGCTGCTTGGGGTTCCAACGCATATGATACTCACCTCAGTATCTCGTACCGCTGCCTGGCTGTCGGAGCTTACCCGTAACCTGCCCGATGACACAACCTCTCTCACAAGCTCTTCCAGCCCAGGTTCGGTTATCGGCGAGCGACCGGTCCGAAGAAGGTCAAGTTTCTTAGGATCTACGTCGACGCCGATTACGCTATGACCGTCGTTGGCCAGGCAAGCCGCGGAAACGCAGCCGACGTATCCAAGACCGAAAACGCTGATCCTCATTGGTTTTCCCTCGCTGTGCTTATGCGTTTGTGCATCCATTGGCACTGCGGGCGGTTCAGCACCGCCATGTAAGCGGCAAGCAGAGCCGGTTTGCTGTATTCCCAGGCTAACTTCGTCTGGACTCGCTCTCTCCCCCGTTGGCCCATCCCACGGCGCCGATCCGTATCCCCAAGCAGTCGCATGGCAATCATCGCAAATTCCTCAACATGGTTGGGTCTGGCATAAATCGCGGCATCTCCCGCCGAGAAACGGTTCTCCTTCAGGTCAAACGCCACAATCGGCTTAGCGAAGTACATATACTCCATGATCTTGTTCATCGTCGACCGGTCTGCCCACTCACTGTAAGGGTCGGGATCGAAGCACACATCTGCGGTCGAGAGATAGCGACACAGATCGCGATCGGTCACGCGCCCGGTGAAAGTGACCTGCTCTTCCAGTCCCATCGCCCGGGTCAGTTGCCGCAAATGTTCATGGTCCGGGCCGCCTCCCATCAACACAAACGTAACGTCTCTGCGTCCAAGGTCCTGCACAATGTACTTGATCGCATGCAGCAAGTACTCAATTCCGTCTTGCCGGCACATTTCACCGAGATAGCAACCCAGGTAGGGCCGGCCTTGCTTGAGTTCAACCTCAGGGGCCATCAACTGCAATCGTTCCAGATCGGGTCCGCTGCGCACCACAAAAATCCGCTCGGCCGGTACTCCGCCTCGTTCCAGCGCGACCTGTTTGTAGGATTCGTTAGTCGTCATCACTACGTCAGCAGTTTGGAAGGTGAGCCGTTCGAATAGCAACAGCAACCGGCAAAGCAGTCCGCCTTTTTTGCCGCCTTTTGCCTCGTACATTTCCGGAGAAAGATCATGATGGTCAAAGATGAACCTCTTGCCCAGCAGTTTGTACGCTGATGCGAGTACAAAATAAGTCTCGGGAGGGTTACACGCTTGTATCACGTCGAAACCCCGGGTAAGCCAAACTTGCAGAGATAGGAACGCGGTCATCAACCAGCAATAGACAAACTCGAATAAATAACCCGGGACACTGTCCGCCTCGGGGGGAGCGGGATAACGATAAATGTCGATATCCTCGAGCTTCTCGTGACCGGCCCGGTATTTGGTTTTGCCCATCGGGCAGATTATGGAGACACCGTAGCCGGCTCTCGCCAGGGTTGTCGCTTCGAGCCAGACCCGGCGGTCCAACGGTACGGGAAGATTCTGCACAATGATGAGCACTCTAGCCATCGTTTCCATACGTCACCTCCGGCGCGGTACACTCATGCGAGTTTCAGTCCACGGGGTTAGAGCCCATACTGACAGGCTCACCCGTACTAACCTCTATCTGGCACTCTTCTGTTGCCGGGGCCATCGTCGAGGAGATCCAGTATACGCTCTATGTCGTCCTGGGCTTCATCGCCACAGCCAGGGTTGAACAGCACCTCGGTGATAAGCCGTACGGGCGCCGTTCCCGGACCGGCAACGCGGACTACCGGCGCCGAGACGAGTCGCCAGTAGTGCGGCGAAATCCAGCCACGCGCCAGTTCGGGCCTGCTGTTTGCCGATCGGCCATGTAGATCTTCGTATCTACACCTCATGCGCGCCACCACGACGCCTTCTAGGAACACCGTTGCACCTTCTGGTCCAATCTCGACGTGCATGCCGGGCGCAAAATGCCACATTTGTTCGAAGGAGTGCCGTCCTCGCCCGAGCAAATCGTCTACAACCAGCATGAGATCCGGTTTGACCAGGGCCACAGTGCGACGGTGAAGAATGCCCCTCGCGGCATAGCCATCGTGTTGAGCGGTGACGAGATCGACATGATCCGTGCTTTGCTGTCTCACAAGTCTTACATTCGCTTTTCGACCCCAGAGGAAGGTTCCCAGCGCTTCGCTCTGGTTCAGTCCATCCACCACGACGGTGTTGTGAGCGGCCGTGCTCCGAAAGTAGTCACGCCACTGATAACCCTCCTGATAGGCATAAGTGCCCGGATCGACGAGCAGCGGATGTCCATCCACGCTGAGCATCAGGCTCAGCGCATCTGCATGGCCATGCGCGGCTGTGGTCAGATATCCCAGCGGTCCGCAGTCGAACACAGCGACCCGGTCGCGATCACGCAGAACGGTATAACCACCGGCTCCAAATATGCGCGTGCATAGCTCTATGGCCTTCACAGGAAGCGAATCAAATTGCCTGGATCCAGCCGAGCCCAGCAGCCAATAGCTCTTTTCGTCCCACGCCTGTGCGCCGGACTTATCCGCGGGATTCTTGAAGATGGCGGCTGCCGTTGCCAGCAGTGATCGGTACTTGTCGACGTCTGGACGATCATCCAGACGAACGACCCAGGCATCGTCGCCGTCGCCAATTGCCGACACGTTGCCCTTAGAGTCCATCAGGTGGCGCATGAATTCGCACGCTGCGCTAAAGCGTTGGTACCAGATGTCGGGCACGGCAAGGTGGTTCAATTCGGCCATGCGCCAGGCGAACAAGTTGAGGTCGAGCTGAAAAACGAGGTACCCGGTGGACTGTTCGGCCGATACACCGTCTGGGTAGATCTGCAGGTCTAGTTCCCGCCTGAGAAGTCCGAGCCCGGTGTCTCGCCAGCGCGGGGCGTCCGCCAGCCAAGGAAAGGACAAACCGGCTATCGCCAGGCCCGCAGCCTCGCCCATCAAGTGGTTGTTTGCCGAGCTGTAGGTCGACAAATGGCGGGATATATGGCCGGCCTGCTCGTCGATCGAACCCTGAATCAGCCGAAAACGCTCTTCCGTGAGCGCGTCGGACTGCCTGATAAATGCCAGGCTCCAGGTCCAGTTGATCAGACGGATCGCGAGTTCGAGAGAGCTTGTCCAATTAACCCCGTGCCGCGGAGGGTTCATTCGAATCCAGTTCATAAGCTGGAGGCAAACCTCTTCGGCATATCGCTCTTCGCCCGATAGGAAGTAGGCTTTGGCGAGGGTGACGAGGTGATGATGGCGATTGATCTCCCAGACCCATTTCACGCCGCCTATCGTGCGTCCATCACGAATGTCAATATCGGCCCAGTAGAGATCAGGCCAGTCGCGGCCGTGCAGCGGATCGCGCCGCCAGGCGATCTGCGGGCCTAGTTCGAACTCGCGACCGAATATCGGCAGTCTATGTTGCAGGAGGTTCGCCGCCGACCGCATCGTCGCCGACCTTTCCGCCGGAAATCTCTTCGCATGTTCAAGCGTGATCTGATCTCTGTCATCGGCAGAAAAGAAAAACGCGGCGTCGCTCTCGGTCCGGAACCTGCTCCAGCCTTCTACAGCCGCGGCCGTTTGAAGACCTTGCTTTGACTGTAGCAAGCCGTGTTTTTCGGCTTCGATCAGGAGCCGTCCGTGTGTCCGATGCTCGATTTCACCTACCGACATTGACTGAAGGCGTTCCAGGTACCACCCGGCTCGCGCACGAGCGCTTGGGCGGAGGGAAGACTGGAACATTCTCTGGAGAACTCGCATTTCGTTCGTTCCTCTTGTCAAGCACCAGCGCAAAAGCTGCCGGCCCACTCGGCAAGAACCAATAGGCTGTAGAGTGCACGCGAGAAGTCTTTGCGCCGCGCGGCATGCTCGTTAATCATTGCTTCCAGGCAGGTTTGGTCGAATAACTGGGCGCACAGGCTACCCGTACCTAGTAGACGCTCGCGCACGTACCCGGTTATCTCGTCCTGGAACCAACCGTCGATCGGGGTGGCAAAGCCAATCTTAGGGCGGCGCAAAATCTCGTCCGGGAGCCATCGGGCGATCGCCTTGCGATAAAGGTACTTATGTCCATTCAAGCCCCTCAACCGCCACTGCACCGGAAGGCTCTCCACGAAACTCATCAGTGGGAGATCAAGCAGCGGCACGCGAGCCTCAAGCGATGAGGCCATGGCCATCTTGTCGCCGTAAAGCAGAAAATTATCCGCCAGCGAGAAACGTGTTTCAACATACAACTGTTGTGCGAGCGGATCCAGATGCGCCACAGGCGATTGCCAGTAGCGAATCGACTCAACGTCCTGGCTCGGGCCAATCGCTTCAGCCACTTCCGGCCGGTACAGAGCACGTTTCATAAGTGGGGTAAAGACAGCATATACACCCGTGAAGCGCTGGGCCGGATCATCGGTGCCGAGCGCATAGACGGCCCGCTTCAGTGCCTCGGCACGCGGCACGTTCTCGGCAAGCGGCGCCACCACCTGTTGCCGAAGGAATAGCGGTATGTGACGATATATCTGACCCCACTTTTCCCCTTCATAACGCCGATAGCCAGCCCACGGTTCGTCGGCACCCTGGCCAGTCAGCACCACCTTGACATGCTGGCTCGCTAACTGGCTCACCCAGAACATAGCTAGCGCGGAGGGAGTGGCCACCGGTTCGTCGAGGTGCCAAACGACTTTGGGGAACACATCCAGACAATCTTGGGCACTGATCGCAATCTCGTAATGATCGGTCCCCAAGATCGCCGCGCTGCGTCTTGCCGCCTTCAATTCGTTTTTGGCGAAGTCTCCGACGAAACCCACGGTGAATGTCTTCACGCGTTGATTTGTCGATTGCTGCATAAGGGCAACAACAGCTGCCGAGTCCACTCCACCACTCAGCATGGCGCCGACGGGCACATCGCTAATCATTTGGCGTTTGACGGCCCCTGCGAGAGTGTTCTGCAACTCACTGACAGCGCTGGCCTCATTTATAACCTCCCTTATCACCGGCGCTTTGCGAGCAAAAGGGATCACGCGAGTCTGTCCATCTTCGTCGACGACCAGACAGTGTCCAGGCTGGAGCTTTTGCACCCCCTTAAAGATGGTTCCCGGTGACGGAACGAACTGAAACGTCAGGTACCTATCCAACGCTGCCAGGTCAATCTCGCGAGGAAAAGAGGGATCGCTAAGGAAAGCTTTGACTTCGGAGGCGAAAAGCAAATGCGAGCCATCTCGCCACACATAGACGGGCTTGATGCCGAAAGGATCGCGGGCGAGGACAAGACGTTTGGTGCGGCCGTCCCAAAGGGCAAAGGCGTACATCCCATTGAACCGTTCCAGGCAATCCAGCCCGTACTCTTCGTAAGCGTGCACGATCACTTCCGTGTCGGAGCGGGTGCGAAAGCGATGTCCACGCCTCGTGAGATCTTCTACGAGCTCAGGGAAGTTATAGATCTCACCATTGTAAGTGACCCAGATCGAGCGATCCTCATTTGGCATGGGCTGGTGCCCGCCGGCCACGTCGATGATCGATAGGCGGCGCTGACCCAGTGCGACCATTACGTCGAAGAAGAACCCATCATCATCCGGCCCTCGGTGAACCAGCGTCCCGGCCATCTGTTTCACAATAGCCCTGTCAACATCCGCCCCAGTGAACGACAACCAACCACAGATTCCACACATAGATCAAACCAGTTTCTTCCGGCCAGCCTCGGCCACCACCCTTTTGTAAACCCACTGGAGTTGAGCGATCTGGCCCACCCCACCTGCTTTCTCAGGGGCTTTCTCGGCACGGAGATCTGCAGATTGACTTAGCACTTTGCCTCCTCGAGACACGTGTCGTACAATGCATACAGACGCTGCATTATGACATCTACCTGGAACTTTTCCTCTACCAGTCGCCGCGCATTCGCCCCGAATTCCAGGCACAGATCCGGATCACCCAACAGGAGAGACAGCTTTCCAGATATTGCTTGCACATCACCCGGATTCACAAGAAAACCGGTCTTCCCGTCGACCACAGCATCTGGAATTCCTCCCACGGGGGTACTGATCACAGGCAGTCCGTAAGCCATCGCTTCTAGCACTGCCATCGGAAAGCCCTCGCTGTAAGATGGCAGCAGGAACACGGTGGCCGCAGAGAGCACCCGATCCTTTTCTTTGTCCGTCACCCATCCCAGCAACCGTACGTTCTGGCACCAGGGTTGCGCGGCGAGGACCGCCTTGACTTGATCCATCTCGCCGTCGCCGCCCAGCCAGAACTCCGTATCGGCGGAGGATCGCAAGACATCGGGAACCGCCCGCAGCGTGTCGTATGTCCCCTTGCCTTTGCTCAGTTTGCCAAGGGAAAGCACCACTCGTTTGGCATGAGCCGATCGCGCTACCGGACAGTGGCGAGCGGTCGGGTTGTTAAGAACGACGACGGGTGCTCGCAGATGCAACTTCTGGAAGTATCCCTCACAATAGCTTGACAGCACGACCAATTTGTCTGCCCGGTTCAGGACTGCTCGGACTATCAAGCGACCGAGGGGGCCTAACTTTTGGTAAAATGCTTCCAACGGGCCGTCATGACAATGCAGAAGTATCTTGACTCCCCAGAGTCTTGCAAGCAAGACGAACACGGCCTTGCGAAAGATGCTGGCACGCCACGCGAAATGTACATGTAGGATGTCGGGCCGCCAGAAAACGAGGTAATAGCAGAAAGCGGCCAGTGCTCTGCCAGCCACGAGAAACTTCACCAACTTCCAGCCGTCGACATATGTCGCGATGTGCCTCAACGTATATCTGGAACAATCCCATGCCTGAAAATAGAGCTCCTCCACGGTCGTAATGCCGCCCTTGACTGACAACGCTGGACCAAGCATCAGCACGCGGCGTGGATAGCTTTGCTTTGGTACGATCGACTCGCTGATTGCCATCAGGTTGACCTCCTCATTATCCCATGGGCAGCGATACTCTGCCCTCCGTCTCTCACGCTGCTCGTGTTCGTTCAGTCCACTCGTGGATCGGTGGTACGTACTACAATCCCATGCTTTGGTCAGCCGAAAAGGCGAGCCCCCTTCTGAAGGCAATACTGCTTCTGGGTGCTCAGATTCCTTGCAGAAGCCCTTGGGCTCGTCGTGACCCAGGTACGGGCCAGCCAGCCGCCAGTTATCCACCAGAAGCTGGTGCTTCAGAGCACAGCGTGCCTTTTCTGGACTGGATGCCTTACCCGACTTCCCAGGTTTGCAGGCCCCCAAGATCGAAATTGAAGTCGATCACCTGAGCACCGAGTTGCTCCAGGCGTTCCGCAGTGATGTGCTTCTTGTCGAACTGACAGTAGAAGAACATGTAACCACCTCCGCCGGCCCCGGTTATTTTCCCGCCCAAAGCACCGGTCGCTCTGGCTGTCTCGTACAGCTCATCAATCCGCGAATCACTGATCTGCTGGGCAGTCTTCTTTTTGTTGAGCCAAGCCTCGTGCAGAAGCCCACCGAAGTCGTCCAGCCGGCCCTGGAGAAGCGCTCTCTTGAGGTCAACAGCTATTTGCTTCAGCTCCTCCATTGCGGCAACCACCTCGGCATTGCGCTCCACGTAGCCCCTGACCTGGGTGTCAATGATGCCGCCGGAGACTCGCGTGCGCCCGGTGTAACAGAGTAACAGGTTGTAATGCAACTCGTTCAGTATCGCAGGTTGGATTCGAAGTGGATTTACCACGACGCAGTCACGGTAAAACTCGATGAAATTGAACCCGCCGAATGTGGCCGAATATTGGTCTTGCCTGCCGCCCTTGATACCCAGGTCCACACGCTCGATTCGCCAGGCCAGATCTGCGATGTCGTAGTTGCCAAGATTGAGATGCTGCCAGTGCTTGAAGACCCCGATCAAAGCTACCACCATTGCTGATGAGGATCCCAGGCCCGAGCCTGGCGGAGCATCGTTATGCAGAAAGAAATCGAGGCCCTGTTCACGGTTGTGCCCATTGAGGCTCTTGATGGCCGCTTTCACTAGGTCCAGCTTGCCATCGTACGTCAGGGGCTCGTCCAACCTGTACTTGGCAACAATGTCATAGTCCAGAGAATTAACTGTAACGGAGGGGTCGTCGCGGAATCGCAGTGAAGCGTAAGCGTATTTGTCAATAGTTGTACTGAGAACTACACCGCCTCGCTCTTCCAGGAATGGCGACAGGTCGGTACCCCCGCCAGCAAAGCTGATCCGTAGGGGGGCTTTAGATCTGACTATCACACTCGACTCCTTTCAACTTAGCCTGAGCTGCGAGGTACCTCGCAGGTGTACCGATATCCAAGAACTGCCCAGCAGCGCGGTAGGCGTAAACAGGCAACTCCCTTAGCACCATGTCTGGAAAGAGGTCATACTCAAGAGAAGCTCGTCGCCTCTCCGGCAGCAGCGCAAACACGTCGGGTTCGAACACGTAGACTCCCGCGTTTACCCATCCCGGGCCCGATACTTCGGTCGATTTCTCCCTAAAGCTGGTTATCCGATCTCCATCGCCTACCTGCACCGATCCGGCAGAACTCACGTCGGGCACGTGTGAGACAGCCAGCGTTGCCAGTGACGCGTTCGTTCTATGCCAGACCAACAGGTCGATGATATTGAGGTCCAGGTACGAGTCTCCATTGAGAACCAGGAACGTGCTGGTCAGGAACGAACTGGCGGCCTTTAGCGCGCCTCCCGTTCCCAGTGGCTCGCTCTCGACAGAATAAGTAATGCGTATCTCCAGCCTTTGGCCGTCAAGGAAGTAATCCCGGATGGTCGACCATTGATGACCCACGCAGAGCACGATGTCAGAAACCCCCCAGTCCCTCAGCCAACGGAGCAGGTATTCAAGAAAAGGTGTATCGCCCACGAGGGCCATGGGTTTTGGGCGATCGCTTACCACCGAGCGGAGACGAGTACCCAGCCCACCTGCCAGAATCGCTGCTTTCACTGCCCATTGTCCTCCATCAAACGAATGAGTTCCACTGCCCCTCTGAGGTCCCGCACGAGACGATACCTCTGCCTCAACGTTTTCATCTCCTCTTTGCCTTTCCCGGTCAGGACAATAATCCCTTCACAACCGACCCGCGCCCCAGCGTCCAGGTCCGACTGCTTGTCCCCGATAGAGTAGCTGCGGGTCAGGTCCAGGTCGAGTTCCTTTGCCGCTCGCAAATAGAGACCAGGTGCTGGTTTTCTGCAGCAACAACCTTGCTCGGGCGTGTTGGGACAATGGTAAACGGCGTCAATGCGACCGCCATTCGCGTTCACGGTGGCGATCATTCGGCAATGAATGTCCCAAACGAGCGACTGAGTAACGTAACCGCGACCGATTGCGGCCTGGTTGGTGACCACGACAACCTGGAAAGCCGTTCGGGCCAGATTTTCGAGAGCGTCGAGAGCGCCAGGGATGAAAACGAACTCCTCCCAGGATTTCACGTAGTCGTCGCGATTCTGGTTGATGACACCATCCCTATCCAGAAATACTGCCCGTGACTTCATGTCAACCTCGGTACCAACTCCGGTGCATCCGTGTCGTTAATTGCGAATTCAAGAGGGACGAGCCGTGGTACCGCACTGGTGACGTCGCGCTGGCTATGCCACAGCGCGGTGCACGCCGCCGGCAATCCCGAATTCCCGCAGTCTCGGTGAAACGGCCCCATAACCGGGGTCGTTCAAAATGCTCCTGAGCGTCCACATGCAGCGAGCTGCCTGGCGCGTTCGTAGATGGCCGTGGTCTTGAGCGCGATCGCCTCCCAGGAGAGGTCCCGCTCGGCCTTGATTGCGGCGGCGCGACCCATAGTCGCACGTAGGTCTTCGTCCTGCAAGAGACGCACCATGGCATCGGCCAGGGCCGCCGGATCGTTGGGCTCGACCAGATAACCCGTGATACCATGGTCCACGACCTCCGGGATGCTCCCAACCCGAGTGCAGACCACGGGGCGCCCAAATAGGTATGCGAGGGGCACCACGCCACTCTGGGTTGCCTCGATATAGGGCAACACCACAAGGCGCGCCCGCTGGAAAAAGCCCGCGACCTCGGACGCCGGAATGAATCGGTTGTGCACTTCGTACCAAGCCGGGTGCGCCGCGGCGGCCCGCTGCACCGCGGGGCAGTCTCCGTTACCCGCAATCACCACGCGCACGTCTGGCACACGGCTCGCCACCCGCGGTATGGCGTTCAGAAGTACTTCCAATCCCTTGTAAGCGCACAGCCGGCCGAAGAACAATACCGTGTGCGGCTCAAGCGAACCAACAGTCTCTTGCGCCAGAGACCGGAATGCCGTTGGCGTGCCAAGAGGCACCACATTGATTTTACCTTGCGCCGCCCGGTAAACCCGGTGCAGCACGTCGGCCTGCTGTCGCCCGTGCACGATTAATTGGTGGGCCAGCCGGGTCTCTATCAGATTCACTGCGAATCTCAGGGCGGCCGGCTGTGTCTCGCCCACATGCTGCGTCGCGTCATGGATCGTGACGACGAGCGGGAACCGCCGCAGCCAAGGCATGGACACAGTCATCCAGGCAGGGCTGGATTCGTGATGAACTACATCCGGACGAAGTGCAGCGATCTCTTGCAGGATCTCCGACGCGATCGCGAGCTTACGTCGGTACTGTCCTTTTGGGTAATCGATCAGGCGTAGGGTAACGCGAGGGTGAAGCAGGCCGTGCTGGCGCAAGAATTGGCCCAGATCGACGGCGCCCGGGAACGACGCTGCCAGTTGATCCCGCGCCAACATCAACGTTACGTCATGCATCTCTGCCAGCGCGTTAGCGAGTGCAATTCTGTCTTCCGAGGCAAAGAGCCCGATACTAACGATACGCATATAGCGTCTCCGATACTGTTCTCATATTCTCTTGTCTCATGCCCCATTTGGCATTGCTCAGACAAGCCAGCAGCCTGTTGGAGACAAGCCACATACCGACAGGCCGGGCTGATGCCGATCGCGGCCGCGACCTTGTGCTCACAGGACAACCTCCGAGCGCGGACGTGATCTCGCTCAGCGGTAGTTCGTGCGATGTAATTTGGCGGAATCGGCGCTTGTTCATCGCTACCTCGCCCGCGGCGTGCGTCTCACCGAGACAAACGACGTGCTTCGAGCAACCAATGTCCAACTGTAGTCGAGCACCTCGACAACAAAAAGCAAGGTCGCGCGTTTGTTCATTGTGTCTTCACCAACGAGCCACTCTAGCGAGCAAGATCCGTCAGCGTATAAACTAAAGGCTCCAATGGTATAGTAACGCTCTGGCGGCCAGTGTGGTCGGGCGGGTTGCTGTGGATGGTGATTGCCTGGCCCGCAGCGAGAGCGACAACGGTGCGTTCCGCATCTGGTACGTAAAATGTGAGACCCTGGAGGTCCCTGGCCTGTGGTGCGAAAGGTTCGGCCAGCGGTTCCACTAGCCGATGGATTGTGATGTGCGTGCAGCCCTCCAGATCGATCTGGTAGGTCCAGTCCAAGCATTGTCGTGACAAATGATAGGCCAGCATACGTGAGGTGGTGGTGACCCAGATTTGCCCGTCTCTGGATCGGGCTGCCAGAGCCCGCAACGCGATCTGCGTTTCTGCCGGGATATATGGCGGCTGGCCGGGCCCTGCACCCAGATGGGTGTAAATCACCATGTACCCGTGCGCAGCAAGCAAATCTTGGAGCGCCGTCGGGCGCAGGACGTAGGCCAACCCGGCGATATTGTGGCTACAGGACAACCCGCGCCAGTAGTTATTGCAGCGCTTGTACTCGTACACGCGTTGCCCATCGCTGAGAGTCGCGAGGTCTAGTAGCCGATTATCGCGATGCATGGAAAAGCGGCGGTTGCCGAACCGCGCGAGGACAACCTTGGCGATCTCTTTGGCCACGTTAACACTCGACTCCTTGGGGTGCTCACAATCAAGAATGCGAGCAAAGCAGGCCAGTGAGAGCGGAGCATCCTGTCCGACAATGGACGTTGCACGGTCTTTCCATACGAACTTGATGCCGTATTTCAGTGTCTGGTCGGCGTGATAGATCGGTGATTCGGGCACGTCTCCATTGCCCAGTGTGGTGTCCTTGCCGAAATTCGATGGCGCCCTGGCGTGGTCGATCCATACCTTCAGCTTGCAGCTGTCGCGGTCCAGGATTTCGAGAATGCGCAACACCTCGCTGCGGGTGGAAAGCCCGTCGCCGTAGGAATGGATGCAATCGATGTAGCCGGCCTGAATCAGAGCCCGTATCACCTCCCGATCCAATGGACGGCTGGAAAGGTAGGCAAAACTATCATCGGGTGTGGATGGAAAAAAGCTGTTGCCGATCTCTAAGCCAACACCCGGCCCCAACTAGCCACCATCTTCAGTATTAAGAAACCGTTGTATGCTGAGAAAACGCTCCAGTGTTGTTGTGCCGTCGATATCGCTGCAAATTGTCAGCGCGGCTTGATAGGGATAGGGAAACCTGCGCAACTCAACGCCACCATCACGTCGGCCGCGCGAACCGAGGTCGTCCGCGAGCTCATGTAGGTTTCTCGCCGGAAAGAACATGCGACATTCAGGGGTCAATCGATCGCTCATACTCCACCCCTGCGTAAGACTGCCGGCGGGTCAGGTCGCCTTGGCAGTATGTGGCGTTGACGCTCACCCTGCCGCGTGTCCAGTGCGGAACGGTGCTTGTTGCAGATCATTTGGCAGTCGTAGGTGGCGCGGGCGAACGTTCGGGCGTTCCGGATTATTCTGATCACTGCAATCGGCTTGTGCATGTCTTGCATCAAGAGCTTATGCAGTGGCTTTGATACTACGAGGACGTAATTGGCGTAACGAAAAGCCATCCTCTTGGTTATGAATGCCTGGCCGATAAGATAAGCACTGCCAGGATGGGATCTCACGCTCCAATTGAGTCGCGCATCGCGTAGACTATCCCCGTGAAGGTCATGTATCATTCGCGTCTTCGTCCATAGCTTCAAGAGGGTCCCGCTATGAGCTGCCTCACAACCGACCTGGATAACTCCAAAGCCGGCAACCTTCATGGCAAGAGAAGGCATGTCAAGCGCTTGCGTGAGAACAGGTTGACAAAAGCGTTCATCGCGCAGGCTCAGCATCTCCGTGTGAATTCCTCGCTGCTCTAGAGCCGAGCGCAGCTTGACAAGCCTGTGGACATACGCTGAGTAACCCAGGTGAGGCCCGTGTTCGTTTGATAGGAAGAGCACTTTCAAAGCGTTTCCCCTAACTTGTAGCTATTCGATTGACAAACGACAGCAGTCGCTATGCCAATCGTTCCCAATCGACGGTCCGTGCGTAAGCACGCCCGTTTCGAGCAAGCCACTCGAACTCCATTCTGTCGGTCAGAAGCTCAACCACCGAGTCGGCTAACTAGTCTTCCGATTGACCGATGACTTTGCCCGCGCCAGCGTACTCTACGGTTGTCTCGGCCTCACCTCCTCTAAGCTGGACTTTGTCCATTGATGGCCGGTTCAGGTGACGAAGGCCAGCTAAGGCCAATTGCGGGCAACCTAGAGACATCTGTTCTGCAAGCTTCAATGGAGATACATGCTGCCTAGAGCTGGCTGGCCAACAAGTGCATACTTCGTTATTGGCGTGCGCCG